>JADMIO011721379.1_pt1 | contig 118715 bp, 110 predicted proteins | sample 8958161 | NCBI WGS metagenome assembly JADMIO01 (sample SAMN16585339, study PRJNA669376) | soil metagenome | isolation source: Crop rotation soil | place: USA: Cullars Rotation, Alabama | collected 2011
CGACAACTTGTCCACGTGGAATTCTAAGCTTAGGATCCCAATGTGCTGGAAAGAACCGGCCCTCGCGACTCGACAAGAGCATCCGGTGCGACTCCGGCCACGCGAGCTTCCAACCCAGCAGCGCACCGATGTCGCGTAGCGAAACGAAATCCACGCTCCCGATGCGAGTCGTCGGCATCGCCGCAAGCTTGGCCGAAGGATGAACCGGGGACGTGGTGGCGCCGGACGGACGCGTGGGCGCCACGCGGAGCGCTGCTGCCGGCGAGGCGGACGGCGCGGCGCAAAGCGCAGGCACGCATGCGGCCAGGATGGCCAGACGTAATGCGGCCACGCGCATGCGGCACCGCCCTTAGGCTTTGACCGAAGAGGCGTCGTCCGGCGGCTCGGGCTCGGCTTGCTGATCGTCCTTCACGTGCCACTTCGGCTTGCGCTTGTTCACCGGCAGCGGCGTGAGCATGACGTGGATGTTGCGGCCGATGAGCTTCGGGTCGGCGTCGGGATGACCCATGCCGACGAGCTCGTTCACTGCGCGCTTCATCACGTCAAAGCCGATCTCGGTGTGCGCCATTTCGCGGCCGCGAAACTTCAGGCGGAGCTTCACCTTGTTGCCATGGTCGAGGAATTCCTCGGCATGCCGGAGCTTGGTAAAAAAGTCGTTCTGCTCAATGCGCGCGCTGAACTCGATCTCCTTGATCTTGCTCGCGGTGGATTTCGAGTGGGTGTGCTTCTTCTGCTCCTCGTACACGTACTTGCCGAAATCCATGATGCGGCAGACGGGCGGCGTGGCGTTCGGCGCCACCTCGACGAGGTCCAGGCCCACTTCCAGCGCGAGGTTCACGGCCTTGGCCGTATCGATCACGCCGAGCTGCTTGCCCTCGGGAGAGATGACCCGGACCTGGGGGACCTTGATGCGGTGGTTTCGACGGATGGCCGCGAACGGATCGACATTGCGACGCTGATAAGAACCGGGGCGTGCGCCGCCGCCGGCGGAGGGAAACGAAGTGGCCATCAATAAGGTTTGGTCTGGTGACTAGGTCGGGCGGTTTTCGCCCGGAAGTGAGGGGATGACAACACCAATTTCGCCGGAGAATTCCGCAGTACGCCTACCAGCGGGCTAGACGCTAAAGCTTTCGCCGCAGGAGCAGCTGGCCTTGGCATTGGGGTTGGAAAACTTGAAGCCGCCGGCGACCAGCGCCGACGAGTAGTCGAGGTGCGTGCCCTTCAGGTAAAGCGCGCTCTTGCTGTCCACCACGACCGGCACGCCGGCGGTCCGCACGAGGATATCTCCGCGCTTCGGGGCGGGTACGAACTTCAGCTTGTAGCTCAATCCGTTGCAGCCTCCGCCGGAGATGGCGACGCGCAGGTAGTCCCCCTGCCCTTCGCGGGCCAGCAGCTCGCCCACCTTGGCGCCGGCGGCCGCGGTCAGGTGCACGAGGTTTTCGTTTCCCTCGCGAACGCCCTCGGGCAAAGCGTTTAAAGTGGTCGGATTGGACATGGTCAGAAGGACTATCGCCCGCCCCGGAGTTTTATCAAGCGCCGCGCCACGCTGACGGCATTGGCAAAGCTCCTGCCGCTCGCGATGCCCCTGCCCGCGATGCCAAACGCAGTGCCGTGGTCGGGACTGGTCCGGACAAATGGCAGGCCCAGCGTGACGTTCACCGCTTCGTCAAAATCCACCGCCTTCAACGGCGCCAGGCCCTGATCGTGATACAGCGCCACGACGACATCGAATTCGCCGCGCAAAGCGCGTGCGAACAACGTGTCGCCCGGCTGGCAGCGCGACACGCCGGGGAATTCCCGGCGAAGCTGATCGAGCGCCGGGTTGAGCAGCTGGTTCTCCTCGTTACCCAGCAGCCCGCCCTCGCCGGCATGCGGGTTTAGCCCGCAAACACCGATGCGCGGTTGAGCCACGCCGTCGGCCTGGGCCAGCTCCTGCGCGGCGGCGACGGTGCGCCGCAAGAGATGCGGCCCCAACAGCCCCGCAACTTGGTGAAAGGGCACGTGCCACGTCGCGAGCGCCACGCGCAAGCGCCCGCCGCAAAAACACATCACGGGCTCACCACCCCAGCGCGCCGCGAAAAATTCCGTTTGCCCCGGAAAGGGATAGCCGATCCGTGCGAGTGCTTCCTTGCTGACGGGCCCGGTGACGACGCCAGTAAACTCGCCGGCCTTGCAGCCTTGCGCGGCGCGCTCCATCGCGGCCCAAGCCACCAGCGCGCCATCAGCCGTGGGCTGTCCCGGCGTGGCGACGAAATCCTCGAGTCCCACCGCGATCTTCTGCGCCGGGGTCTTGAGCGACTCAAGCCAATGGCCCGGGCCAATCACGGCCACGTCGCCCGCCTCCGCAGCGTGGGCCGACAACCACGACGCCGCGATCTCGGGTCCGACTCCCGCGGGATCGCCGCAGGTGATGGCGAGCTTACCCGGCATCGGATTCGTCCGCCGCGGCCCGGCGCGCCCGCGCAAAGCTGCGCTTGCCTTCAGCAAAAAACTCCAGGAACCGCCTCGCCTCCTGCGTGTTGAACTTTCCCCCGGCGACCACCTTGGCGGCGATCTCCCGGATGTTGCCGGCCGTGAAGTACACCTCGTGGTAGGCCCGCTTGAGCTCGGCGATGGCAGCGCGGCTGAAGCCCCGCCGCTTTAGCCCAACGAGATTGAAGCCGATCACGTCGTCGCGCTCCGCCACCAGCGTGAAGGGCGGCACGTCACGCGTGATCGCGGCGTGTCCCGCCACCATGACGCCCTCGCCGATGCGGCAATATTGATGCGTTGCCGAGGCGCCGCCGAGAAACGTGTGGTCGCCCACGCTGACGTGTCCGGCCAGCAGCGCGGCGTTGGCAAACACCACCTGGTTGCCGACCGCGCAATCGTGCGCGACGTGGCTTGCGGCCATCAGGAAGCAATTCTCGCCAATGGTGGTGAAGCCGCCCGGGTGAATCGACCGGTTGACCGTGACGTGCTCCCGCAGGACCGTGCCCGCGCCGATGCGAACACCCGAGGGCGTCGCGCGGTCAAATTTCACGTACTGCGGATCGCCACCGATCACCGCATAAGGATGCACGACCACGCGCTCGGCCAGCACACAGTGCCGCGTGATGATGGCGCCGGCCATGATTTCGCAATCGGCGCCAAGCTGCGCGCCGGCTTCAACGATTGCCGTGGGATGAATGACCGTGGGCATGCGTTCAGGTCTTGGCCCGGCGTGCACCGGCACGGTCGGGGAACATGTCGAGCTGCGCGTCCTTGAGCAGATCGTAGTTCTTCAGGATGCGCATGACCTGCAGCGTGTCGCTCTTGCTGTAGTTCTGGTTGATTTCGATCTTGTCGAGGATGTCGAGCAGCATGGCGCGGAACGAAATGATGGCGTCGATCCCGTGCGACTTGAGCAGCTCGACGCTCTGCGTCCGGAAGGGTTCGGCGGTCGGCAGGCTGGGCAGGACCAGGATCTTCGTGAGCGCGCCGGCGTCTTCCGCGGAATCCGAGGGAAAATACCGCGCGACCTCCTTCACGACGTTTTCCTCGAGAAAGCGAAAGATCTCCGGGCTGCTCTTGAGCGTCGCGGGAGTAAATACGCCGGTGTGCCAGCCCTTCACCGCGACGATGGCCTTGTGCACCAACGCCAGTTCACTCGAAAACAGGAAGAAATCGGGCTTCCGGGAGCCGCGTCGCCAACTCGGATTGTACACGACCAGGTCGATCTCCTCGTCGCCCGTCTTCCGCCGCGCCGAGACCTGGTATTTCCGCGCCTGGCGGACCAGGAATCCGTTTTGTTCGAAATACTCGCGGACAATGCCTTCGTCGATGGCAGACATGGCTCTAATCTAGCCGGGAAGGGCCAAAAGTCACAGCGAATCCTTGGCGCCCACCGCGCGAAAACACCCCTCGATCATCGTCGCCGTGATGCCCTCGGATTGCGTCGCCGCCTCGCCCAATCGCTTGAGCACGACGAAGCGCGGCACGCCGGCGCGGCTCTTCTTGTCCTGCGCCAGAGCCGACATGAGCGACTTCATCACGAGAGGTGCACGCAGTCTGACCGGCAACGCGTGGGCTCCGACGACCGCCGTGATCCGCGCAACTTCCGTCGCGGAAAGACAACCCAGCTCCTGCGACAGCCGCGCCGCCGCGCACAGACCGATGCCAATGGCTTCGCCGTGGAGATAGGTCCCATAGCCCGCGACCTGCTCGATCGCGTGGCCAAACGTGTGGCCGAGATTCAGCAACGCCCGTCCGCTTTCCGCGGCGAGCTCACGTTCGTCACCCTCGACGATCTTCGCCTTCAACGCGCAGCAGCGACGGATGACGTCCGCGAGGTTCGCGCTCGCGGGAGTGAGTGCCGCGCGCTCGAGCTGCGTGAACAGCTCAGCGTCACCCAACAACCCATACTTGATGACCTCGGCCATGCCGGCCGCGAATTCACGCTGCGGCAGCGTCTGCAAAAAATCCGTGTCGACAAACACGGCCCGCGGCTGATGAAAAGCACCCGCGAGGTTTTTTCCCGCCCGGAGATTGATGCCCGTTTTTCCACCGACCGAGCTGTCCACCATCGCGAGCAGCGTCGTCGGCACCTGCACGAAATCGATGCCGCGCAGGTAACTCGCGGCGGCAAAGCCCCCCAAGTCACCCACCACCCCGCCGCCGACCGCGAAGAGCGCTCCGGTTCGATCGATGCGATGGCTGGCGAGGAATTCCAACACGTCACCCAAGCCACCGATGGACTTTATGCCTTCGCCTGCGGCAACGGTACAGCGCGGGGCATCGCCAAACATCGCCTTTAGCGTGTCGCCTTGCCGGGACGCGACATTGACGTCGGTCAGGACCGCCACCTTGCCACCCGCGTGAACCCGCCGATCCAACTCCGCGCGCACGTCGCCGCGCAGCCCCGCGCCCAAGGCGATGGGATAGCTCCGCTCGCGGAGACTGACGGTGAGGGTTTCAGCCATGGCGGCTCCACGAAATCTTGCGCCCGGGAGACGTCAAACGTGCATTCGCCCGAGCCAGAAGCATTTCGGCATGCCGGCAGTGACGGCATCCGGGCGTGACAGCGTCCGTGCGTTGGCCCAACGTCGCGCCGAATCCATGAAAAAAGCCCGCGCCCACTTTCCCCAGATCCGCACCATCGCCTACGAAGGCCCGCGCTCGAGCAACCCGCTCGCCTTTCATCACTACAATCCCGACGAGGTGATCGACGGGAAAACGCTGTCGGCGCACCTGCGCTTCTCCATCGCCTACTGGCACTCGTTCCGCGGCGTGGGTTCCGATCCGTTCGGGCCGGGCACGATCGTGCGCCCGTGGGAAAAGGGGACGGATGCGCTGTCGATTGCCCAGACACGGCTCGACGCGGCGTTTGAGTTTTTCACCAAAATTCGCGCGCCGTTCTATTGCTTCCACGACCGCGACATCGCGCCCGAGGGGCGCACGCTTGCCGAGTCCAACCGCAATCTCGATCACATCGTTGCCCATGCGAAGTCCCTCCAGAAAGCCACCGGCGTGAAGCTCCTCTGGGGCACGGCGAACCTTTTCTCCAACCCGCGCTACATGTGCGGTGCGGCGACGAATCCCGACGCGCATGTCTTCGCGTACGCGGCGGCACAGGTGAAAAAAGCCCTCGAAGTCACTCAGGCGCTCGGCGGCGAAAACTACGTCTTTTGGGGCGGCCGCGAGGGCTACGAGACGCTGCTCAACACGAACCTCAAGCGGGAACAGGATCACCTCGCGACGTTCCTCCACATGGCGGTGGATTACGCGAAGAGCATCGGATTCAAGGGCCAGTTTCTCATCGAACCGAAGCCAAAGGAACCGACCAAGCACCAGTACGACTTCGACGTCGCTTCCGGCATCGCGTTTCTCCGCACCTACGGACTCGAGCGGCATTTCAAATTCAACATCGAGACCAACCACGCCACGCTCGCCGGCCACACCTTCCAGCATGAGATCGAGGTCGCGGCGGCGCAGGGTCTGCTCGGCTCGATTGACGCGAACGCCGGGGACGAACTCCTCGGCTGGGACACCGATCAGTTCAACACCAACGTAAAGGAGCTGACGCTCGCCATGGTTTCCATTCTGCGCGCCGGCGGCCTCGGCAAGGGCGGCTTCAATTTCGACGCCAAACTGCGCCGTCCCAGCATCGACCTGGAGGATCTTTTCCATGCGCACATCGGCGGAATGGATGCTTACGCCCTCGCCTTCAAACTCGCCCGCCGGATCCTCGCCGACGGCAAGTTCACGCAGTTCCTGCAGGACCGGTATGCCAGCTTTGACACTGGTTTTGGCCGCGACATCGAGAAGCGCCGCGTGGGCTTCCGCGATCTCAACAAGCTCGTGCTGGGCAAACTCGGCGAGCCGAAGCCGCGTTCAGGCAAGCAGGAGTACCTCGAGAATCTGCTGAGCAGTTATCTGCATGGGTGAGGCAGCGGCGCTGCCGCCTTCCGGGTTAGAGGCCAAGGGCAAGAGGCCATAGGCTGGCGTCAGAGAGCTTCGCCGGTCGTGCTTTGAGAACGTGCTCGGAGCTACCAGGTCGCTGCAGACGCGGGATCTGCTTCAGCTCATCACCCATCACCTCTCACCCATTACCCGGGCTGCAGGGTCTTTCTGAGCGCGGCATGGCACACGGCCATTTCCTCCGGTGAACCGATGGAGATGCGGCACCAGTCGAGCAGCGGCGCGAAAGCCCGCGCCACGATGACGTTCTCCGCTCTCATCCGCTGCGAAAACTCGGCGATCGGCATGCCCGAGTGAAAGAAGACGAAATTCCCCTGCGGCTCAGCGTAGCGGCGGCCGAGTTGCTTGAGGACGCCGATCAGCGCATCGCGGCCGGCCTTGATCTTGCGGCGCGTTTCTTCGACGTACGTCGGGTCCTCCAAGCTGGCGCGCGCACCCACGACACCGAGCAAGTTGACGCTGCCCGTGCTGAACGTCCGCACGGCATCGGCCATGGCGGGCAGCATAACACCGTAGCCGATCCGCTGTCCCGCCAGTCCGTAGAGCTTCGAAAACGTGCGGGCCACGGTGACATTATGACCGTCGCGCACCAGCCCCACCATTGTGTTGGCAGCAAAGTCGTCGGAGCATTGCAGATAGGCTTCGTCGATGAACACCGGCACTTTTTTGGAAACTTCGATGGCAAATGCGCGCAAGCGCCCCGGTTCGACGATCGTGCCCGTGGGATTATTGGGATTGCAGATGTAAACTGCCTTGGTGTTCGCCGTGACCTTCGCCGCCATCGCGTCGAGGTCGTGCTCCAGCCGGTCATTCAACGGCACGGCGACGATCCGCGAACCCATGCGCGCCATGGCTCCGGTCATCTGCATGTAGCCCGGTGAAACCGTGATCACCTCACCCTGCTGTCGGCCGAGATAAACGCCATAGGTTTCCAGGATTTCGCCCGAGCCCACGCCCAGCACGATGTGGTTTGCCGGCACGCCCTCGCTCTCGGCGATCAGCCGGATCAATTCGGGCGTGAGGTTGAACGGATAACGATGCACGCGCGGCAGTTCGCGCTGCATCGCGGCGAGTGCGCGAGCCGACGGACCGAAGGGGTTTTCATTCAGCGAGAGCTGCACCGGGCCGGTGAGCTGTGGCGCGGGAGCCGCCGGCACGGGTGCCGCGCGCAACGTGAGTCGGGGCGCCAAAGCCAGGCCGGCGAGGGCGGTGCCGGTGGCAGTGAGCCACTGCCGGCGATTGAGTTGGATCGTGGAGGGCATGGGTTGCGATGGGACGCAGTCGCATCCTGCCCGCTACGCGAAGGATTCCAAGTCTGCGACCGATTCAATCCACACCGCCACCGGCGCGCAGCGGCCCGCCCCACGCGCTGCGGTCAGCTAGTCGGGATTAACCCGCGCGATCAACCGGGCCACCTTGCCGTCCCGATAGAGCACCCAACAGGTATAAGAACGAAGGTCAGCGGGCTCCATCGTGCCCTGCGGCGGACCAGTGGTGGCGATACTCTGCGGCAGCCCCATGCCGCGGGGCACCAGCCGCCCGGAGCTTGAGCGCACGAGCGCAGGCGGCGAGGTTTGGTAGACCGATTCGGTGGTGAAGGGGGCCGTGTCGTAGTGGAAACCGCGCAAGACCCGCGTCTCCGGATAATACCGCCGGTAGGTCCATAGCTCGGCGCGTCCCTCGGGCAGATCCTTGGTTTCGACCCGCGTGGGCGATCCCATGACCATATAAACCATGTCCGGCGAAAAACCCGCCGCGATCTCGCCCCGCGAAATATAGGTTTTCTGCCAATCCTGCAGTGAAGCGTAAGCGGCGGATTTTTCGCGCGTGCGCGCGGCGATCCCGTTGTCGGATTCACATCCGCCGCCCAGCAGGCCCAACAACCCCACCGCGGCCAGGATCGACGCGTGGGGCGGGGCGTTCATGGGGAGACTATTCGGAATTCGGGGCGGCCCCAATGCGGGCCACCTTTCCACCTTCGAATAGTATCATGACGGTAAATGAGGGAATCTCCCCCGGGTCCATCGTGCCCGCCTGGGTGCCGCCGGTCTTGGCCAGGCTCGGCGGGCGTGTGCCCCTGACGAGGGTGTCGGGCAACGCTGGCGCGACTTGATCGGGAGACGCGTGCCGGGACTCGTCCAGTGCAACGTGGCGCGTGGGCGACCGCGGCGCGTAGGCGGCGCTGATGGCAAAAAGACCTGCGTTCCGCCGATAGGAATCAAGCGCGCGCTCCGTCGGATAACAACGGCTATACGTCCAAAGTTCGGCTTTCCCCTGGGGAAACTCCTGGGTCTCCACCTTCGTCGGTCGCCCCAAGGCGATGTAGACCAGGTCGGGAGTGAACCCCTTCGCGACGACGCCGTCGTCGACAAAGCGCTTCTCCCAAATCTTGGTGGCGGCATAGGCCGCCGGTTTTTCCCGGGCACGAGCGGGGATGCTGTTTTCCGTGGCGCAGCTGGCCGCAAAAAAGGCGAGGAGTGCAGCGGCACCTAGGAGCAATCCGTTCAGTTTCATGGCCAAAGACTAGGGCCTGCCCGGCCGAACTCAACCCAGCCGGTGAGCTCGCGGTCAGACCGAATCGCCTGACCTACGGATTGGATCCGGCGGAATACTGAACCACCTTGCCGTTCAGGAACCAGACGACGTAGGTGTAGGATTGCAGGTCGGCGGGCTCCATCGAGGCGCCCTGTGGCGGGCCGGTGAGGGATATACTCTCGGGCGTGGACGACATTCCCACCGGCCGAGAACCTGTGCCGTAACCCGCCGCACCACTTTCATGCATCTTCATCTGGGGCTGGTAGGGCGATTCACGGCTGAATTCCGCCGCACGGTAGCCACCCATCGTCGCCTGCATGTCGTTGGGGTAATAGTTCTTGTAGGACCAGATTTCCACGTGGCCCTCCTTCAGATCTTTCGCCTCCACCTTCGAGGGACGACCCATCGCGATGTACACCATGTCGGTGGTGAAGCCCCTCGCGATGACGCCCTTGTCGACGAAGCGCTTTTGCCAAAGTTGCAGTGACGCATAAGCCTCCGGCTTCTCCTTCGCGCGCACGGCGATGCCGTTGTCGAACTCGCAGCCGGTGAGGCAAAATGCGAGAAGCGTTACTGTGCACAGGATCAGTCGGTTGGGGGTCATCGGAGGGGAAATTGAGTTCGCGCCGGAAAGGACCGGGACGAGCAGCGTCTCACCGTCGATCCGGCAGGAGAGGCTCAGGGATTATACGCGGCGTAGATGCGAACGACCTTTCCGTTCAGGAAGAGGATTACGTAGGTGTAAGACTGCAGGTCGGCCGGCTCCATCGAGGCGCCCTGCGGCGGACCCGCTTTGGAGAGACTGGGCAATTCGCTGTGCGAGATGGCCATCCCCACGGGGACCTGCTGATTAAAGTTATTGTGCGGATCCGATCCCGGTGCGTCCTGCGTGTCCTTGAACTGCGGCTGATACGGAGACTCGCGGGTGAACTCCGCCGCGCGATAGCCGCCCATCGTCGCCTGCATGTCATTCGGATAATAATTCTTGTAGGACCACAGCTCAGCGTGTCCGTCCTTGAGTTCCTTGGCTTCCACCTTCGAGGGATGTCCCATCGCGAGGTAAACCATGTCGGCGGTGAAGCCTTTCGCGATGACGCCCTTGTCGATAAACCGTTTCTGCCAGACCTGCAGCGACGCGTAGACGTCAGCTTTTTCCTTTTTCCGCTGCGCGATGCCGTTGTCGAATTCGCAGCCGGTGAACAGCACGGCGAACGCGACGATCACTCCGGCAAAGTAACCACGTGGTCTCATCTTTTCAGTTCACGTTCTCCTGCGCGCCGATCTGCGCGACCTTTCCGCTCTCGAACAAAACCTGGATCGTGTAGGACTGCAGGTCGGCAGGCTCCATCGACCCACCCTGCGGGGGACCGCCCCTAAAGGCATAGGGCGTATTCCCGTGAATGGATATACCCACCGGTTGTGGCGAGCCGGCGCCGGCACCGCCGCCACCTTCCATCACCGCGCCGAGGGTGATATTGCGGTCCTTCATCCCCTGCTCCGCGTAGTAGTGGTACCGCACATGCGTCGTATCGCCGGGCGGATAGTAATACTTGTAGGTCCAGAGCTGGTGGGTTCCCTCCTCCTGCACCTTGGATGGGTTGCCCATGGCCATGTAAACCATGTCGGGCGTGAAGCCCTTCGCTATCACGCCTTGTTCAATGAAGCGCTTTTGCCAGACATGCAGCGACGCGTAGGCAGCAGGTCGTTCCTTTTCGCGCCGGGCAATGTCGCCATCGGACTCGCAGCCAGCCAGGAGGAATACAAGACCGACGAGGACGCCGATCAAGTGGAGGCGTGTCTTCATCGCTTCAGTTTATATTTTCGCGCGCACCGATGTCGGTGACTTTTCCGCCCACAAACAAAACCTGGATGGTATAAGATTGGAGGTCGGCCGGCTCCATCGAACCGCCCTGGGGCGGACCAGGACGAAAGGCGGCCGCTTCCGCGCCGCCGGGAGCACTGCCGTAGATGTGAGGAGTCCCCAGCGGGCCACCCCCGCCACCAGCCATGCGGGTGCCACCGACGATACTGCGATCCTGCAACCCCTGCTCGGCGTAGTAATGATAGCGGACATGGGAGAGATCGCCCGGCGGATAGTAGTACGTGTAAGTCCAAAGCTCGGAGTTTCCGTCCTTCTTCACGATCTTGGGGTTGCCCATCGCCATGTAAACCATGTCGGGCGTGAAGCCCTTCGCGACTACGCCTTGTTCGATGAAGCGCTTCTGCCAGACGTGCAACGCGGCGTACGCGGCGGGTCGCTCGCGCTCGCGCCGGGCGATGCCGTCGTCGAATTCGCAGCCAGCAAGCAGCATCGCCAACCCAAGGGAGGCGCCGAGAAAAGCAGGACGATAGTTCATTTGGCTTAGTTGATGTTTTCCTGAACTCCGATCTGGGTAACTTTTCCGCCCTCGAACAGAACCTGGATCGTATAGGACTGGAGGTCGGCGGGTTCCATGGAGCCGCCCTGCGGCGGACCGGGCTTGAACGCCTCAGGCATGACCATGCCTTTATTCGCGATTACTGGAGTGGGATGCCCCAAAGTCTCCATCCCCTGCATAAGTACTCCGTGCACGAGGTGACGATCCTGCAGCGCTTGCTCGGCGTAATAATGATACCGGACATGAGTGAGATCGCCGGGCGGATAGTAATACTTGTAGGTCCAGAGCTCCCGATTCCCGTCGGTCTTCGAATTCGAGGCGGTTCCCATGGCCATATAAACCATGTCCGGCGTGAAGCCCTTCGCGATGACGCCTTTTTCAATGAAGCGTTTCTGCCACACGTGCAGCGCGGCGTAGGCTTCCGGTCGTTCTTTTTCCCGCCGGGCGATGCCGCCGTCGAATTCGCAGCCGGCGGAAACGAGGGCAACCAGGGTGGCTGCGCCGATTAGCAATGGGGGTGGTTTCATTTTGGGGGTGTTCTGCGGAAGTTGTGCGGGGCTCGAATAGGCGAATCCGACCATGGCTGCAGATGCAGCATCCCGGACACGGCAATGCCGGAGGCGAATTCTATCAAATTGGCCGCTAATGCGGGGCGGGACTGAATTGTTTTGGTCAAACTCGGTTGGTTGATGCGCGTGCGGGTTAGTTGTTACCTCTGAAAAGCGTGCCCTTCTTTCCGCCGGTCAACGGACGATGGTAAACCGGCGTCACCGCGTCGCCCGTCGCGGAATTCACGATCCAAAAATCGTTGTAGGAACGATCCTGCGCCACATCCCGGCTGTTCTTGATCATGAGCTGGTACGTCACCCCGGCTTCGGCGTCCAAGGGCAGATAGGCGCGCGTCATGAAATTGGAAAAACGGTATTCGGCCACGATCGTGTGCTTGCCGGGGGCCAGCGCGATCGGATCGCTCCAGCGGTCGACCGCTCCGGGAATGGACTTGAGGTCGATCATCCCGATGAAACCCCGGTGCTCGCTGCCAAACAGCCCGGACTCGCTGATGCTCGTGCCCTTGAGGTAAGCGACCGGTGCCCCGGGCGGCGGCGGCTGGTAGGCCTCCTCGGTCGGGATGTCCGACACGGTTGCGCAGCCCGCCGCGATCGCGCACAGTGCGATCGCGACCAGGGATGAAATCGGTAAGAATTGTTCGTGCCGTTTGTCAGGAGTGAGGAATGCCATGGGGTCGTTGGAAAATCTCAGGTGTGCTGTCCCGGCATGTGCGGGACGAAGGCAGCTACCCGGTGAGACGAGTCGCGGGGAAAATTCCAGTACAAGAAAAGCAGCCGGACGCGGACGATTCCCATGATTCGCCTCGACATTCGAGGCGATAGCGAAGCAAGAACAGGCAACCGTCCGGTCCCACCCTGTGAATCCCGATTCCCCAGATTCCTCCCGCTGGTTCACGGAGGAAGTCCAGGTGCACGCCGCGTCGCTGCGCGCCTGGCTGCGGGGGACGTTTCCCGTCCTCCCCGATCCCGACAACCTCGTCCAGGAGTCGCTGATCCGGGTGTGGCGCGTGCACCAGACCGGTGAGGTCCGCTCCCCCAAGGCCCTCCTGTTTACCACGGCGCGACACCTCGCGCTGGACGAACTTCGTCGCCGGAAAATTGTCCCCATCGACCCCATAGCGGAAATCGAGGGCCTGTCCGTCTTGGATGAAGGCACCACCGGTGCCGACCGCGTCGCACACAACCAGGAACTCGAACTCTTGACCCAAGCCATCCAATCCCTGCCCACCCGCTGCCGCCAGGTTCTGACCCTGCGCAAGATCTACGGACTTTCGCAGAAGGAAATCGCGGCCCGCTTGCGCATCTCCGAACACACCGTCGAGGCGCAGGTTGCCAACGGCATGCGCGGTTGTGCAAAATTTCTCGCCCGCCACGGCCTGCCCTGACGCTCGTCGCCCATGCCCGATCTTAACCAACCCGCTGCCCAAGCCGACCCGATTGATCCCGCTGCCGCTCTCTGGCTGGCGCGGCGCGACCGCGGGCTGACCGCTTCGGAGCAAAGCGCGTACGCCCGGTGGCTGGGCGAAAATCCCGCGCATGAGGCCGCCATCCTTCGCTTGGGCAAGGTGTGGAGCGCGCTCGACCAACTCGCGGCGCACCCCGCCGCGGCCGACGCAAACGCGAATCCCGACCTGCTGGCGCCGCAGCGGGGCTGGTCCCGCTGGGCGTGGGTTCCCCTCGTCGCCGCCGCGGCCGCCGTGACCTTCATTTACTTCGCGGGCCGGCCGTCAGCCGTGTCACCCAACGCGGCAAATGCTCCGCGCGCTATTCTCCATCCCGGCGCCGAACGGCTCACCTTGGAGGACGGATCGGTGGTCGAACTCCACGATCACGCCCGGGTCGAGGTGCAATTCTCGCCCGCGGAACGCCGCGTGCGGCTGGTCAGCGGCGAAGCCTATTTCACCGTCGCGAAAAATCCGCACCGTCCGTTCATCGTCAGCGCCAACCAGGTCACGGTGGTGGCGGTCGGCACCGCCTTCAGCGTCGGGCTGGACCAGCGCGATATTTCCGTGCTGGTGACCGAAGGTCGCGTGCGGGTGGAGGAGGTCCTGCTACCCTCCGGTGAAAAAGCAGCCACGCCACGTGAACTCTCCGCGCTCGTCGCCGGACAGCAGGGATTCATCACCGTGTCGGCCGGGCAGGATGGCGTGAGCCGCTCGGAAATGAAGATCACCGAGTTCAGCCCGGCCCAGATCGAGCGCGCCCTCGCCTGGCAGGGGCAGCGCCTGGAATTTTTCGCGATGCCGCTCCAGGAGGTCGCCGCGGAATTCAACCGCTACAATCACAAGAAGCTCGTGGTACACGACGCGGATACCGGCGCGATCGTGGTCGGCGGAAATTTTCGCGTGGACAACGTCGACGCATTTGTTCGCCTCCTCGACAGCAGCTTCGGTGTGTCCGCCTTTCCCCACGGCGACGAAATCATTCTCCGCAAAACGCACCAACCCTGACCAGGCCCCGTCTCGATGAAGCTGCTCCGCCGGCTTGTTTGGTTACCGCGCATTGCCCCACCCAGCCGCGTGGCCCTGGCGTACGTCTTCGCCGCCACGGTTTGCGCCCTCGGTGCAAGTCAGGATCCACCACTGGTGGTCGGCGTCCGGTCGACGGTCGTAATGAAGCCCGCCAAGCGCGCGGACAAATCGGGCTTGGGCGAAGCGCCCGAACACGACCGCGTTTATGCCATCCTGTCGGTGCAAATGTTCCCGTCGGAGGAGGAACTGGTGGAACCCGTGGATGCCCACGCGTTGCTCGATGAGGTGTGCCTGGAGTTGAATCGCCACGGATTTCGCCAAGTCGAGAAGGGCCACAAGCCGGAAATCCTCCTGACGGTGCAGTACGGTCGCGCGTGGTTGAACAACCCGTATCTCAGCGAGACGCGGGATTCCCAAACCGTCATCGGCACCTCGAGCATTGCGACGACCGACGGCAACGCGACCGCGCTCCTTAATACTGCCAACCGCAACGTGACGGGTTCGTGGGCTCCGCTCATGTCGAGAATGGCTCCGGGCGCCGAGGCCAGCCTGCAGGAGGCGCAGTTCGAGAAATTGTGCATCCGGCTCATCGCCTGGCGCTACTTCTCAGACCCCAAGGCGCGGGCGCAGCAACTTTGGCGCACCACGATGTTGCTGGACGATCCCGACCATCGCGACCTGAACGCCTTCGCGAGCGAAATGCTCGCGGCGGGGGCGCCGTATTTTGGCCGCGATATCGCCGAACCCGAAACCAAGGTCGTGAAGCCGCCACCCGAGGGACAGGTCAACGTGGGGACGCCGGTGGAAGTCGATCCGCCAGCCCCCAAGGCCGGCACGGTCCCAGCCCTCACCCGGCCCGCCAGTGCGCGCGTAGTCCAGGCCCCCATCCGGCAATATGATGTCGCCAGCGGCGACGCCGTAGCCGCGCTGCAGGCCTTTTCACGGCAGTCTGGCGAGGAGATCATCTATCCGGTGGAACAGGTTCGCGCCGTTAAAACCAACCGCGTGCGCGGTGAACTGACGGCACGCGCTGCACTCGAGCAGATGCTCGATGGCACGGGACTCATGGCGGTGGTGGACGAAAAAACCGGCGCCCTGGCCGTCCGCCCGGCGTCCCGGCCGGCAAAGGATTTGTAGGGTGCGCCGGAACGGCCGGTCAGGTCTTTCACGAACGAGTTGATAATTTTTCCGTTCGGGACACGTCTTGGGCTTGATGAAGCTCGTGATCGCCCTGCTCGCCATCGTCGCCCTGTCCGCGGGCTGCTCTTCGCTCTCCACGCATCAGGAAGTCGACCTGGCCCCTTATCGCCGCATCTATGTCGAGCACCGGCTGACGGACAACCATCACATCGATGACGCGATTGTCGCGGAGCTAAGGGCGCGCGGTTACGACGCCTCGGCCGGCCCGCTGACCATGCTGCCCGAGGGCGTGCAGGCGATCATCAGCTACGAGGATCGTTGGGCGTGGGATTTCAAAAGTTATCTCATCGATCTCAACGTCGAGATGCGGACCAATCTCACCAACAAACCGCTCGCCAAGGGCCACTATCACCAGGCCTCGGCCCGGACGAAATCGCCCGAGGAGGTCGTGCACGCCATCATCGGGCCGATGTTGAAGCCGAAGTGAGGGGATTGAGCCGCGCGCTCCTACCACCTATTTCCCCACCGGAAAATCCGCCAGCGTCCGCAGCGTCTGCAGGCGGTCGGCCTCGACTGTGAGCTGGTTGGCCGCCAGCCGATCGAACTTCGCACGCGCCAGGCCGCTCGCCTGCTCCACGTGGTAAAGCCCCGCCAGCACCGAGTCCTTTTGGCGAAGGGTCTCGTGGTTGATGCGCGCGAGACGCTTGAGTTCGTCCGCGTAAGCCTGGTCAAAAAGGCCGTGCGTCCGCGCGATGAAGGCGTCCGCACTCGCCCCGCTCCCGCTGAGCAAATAGAGGTTCTGCTGCCACAGCTCATACGCCCGGACGCTGTAGCCGCGGATGATGATTCCGCCGATATACCCGTTTGTGACGGGGCGAAACGACTCGGACACTTCGGGAACGGGTACACCCTTGATGACTGGGAGCCAGGTCGACAGCCGGGAAAATTTGGCGTTGGACTTCCGGCTCGTCAGAAAACGCAGGAAGTCGAGCGCCGCCTGCGGGTGACGGGAATTGCGCGTCAGCCCAAACGGCACGCCCGCCAGCGTCGTCGCCTCGGACAGCGGACCCAGCATGTCGCGGCCATATTTCGGATCACCCGGGCGAAATGCGGGCATCTTGAACGCACCCACCGGGAAATCGGCCTGCTTCAGGATCCCGCCCGCGTCCCACGTGCCCGTCGCGATCATCGCCGCGCGGCCCTGCAGGAACTGGAGCATCGCATCCTCGCGATTCAGCTGGCCCCACCCCGGCGCCATGTACCGGCCAAACGCCTCGACCGTTTGCAGGCCCGCGCGCACCGCTGGCGAGAAAAGCGACCAGCGACCGCGCAAATACCCGATCAACGCCTCGTGCTTGGTCATCTCGAGGTCGTGCGAGTAGTCCACCTTGAGCGCAACGCGCTGCGATGCCGCGCTGAAGAGGCTGTCGGTGAGCTGGGTGATGTTGAAGGCGGCGCCGGCGAGCGGACTCACGGGCTGCCGCGTCGCCTGCGCCCGACGCTGCAGGGCCTCACAGAGCGCGACAAACTCGTCGAAGTCCCGCGGAGGACGATCCTCGCCCAGGGCGTCCTTGACCAGCTGCCGGTTGTAGAAAACCCGCACTGTCACCATCGCGCTCGGCGCGCCATAATACTCCAGCAGGTTCATGCTGAAGTAGTGGCAGAGTTCGCTCGGCACGAGCTCCGCGACGTAGGTCTTGCGCCAGGACACGTTACGCAGGTCGGGTTCGTCGGCGTTGTATGGGTTCGGCTCCTCGAGCTCCGCCGTGAGCGGCACGAAATAGCGTGCAAGCATGTCGTCCGAGTTCTCGTAGGAAGCCAGCTCGATGAGGTCCGGCGCCGTCGCCCCGATAAGGCTCGTCCGCAGCCACTGCTTCCAGGCGCGGCCGGGAATGTCCACCTGCTCCACGCGCACGTGGGGATGCAGCGCCATGTAGTCGGCCGCGATGGCGTTGAACGCCTCGCGCACGCCCGGTTCGATCTGCCAGTGCGCAAAGCGAACCACCTCGACGTGCGGATCCACCACCGTCGCGCCCGGACGCAGCAACAGCCGACCCGCGGAGAAGACATACGCCGCGACAAGCAATCCCGCTGCGATGGTCTGCGGTCGAAGGCGTTTCATTTCTTCTCCTCTTCCAACTCTGCCATGTGCTCCGCCGCCGTGCGGTAGCGGTTGTCGGTCGGCACGGCCGAGGCGAGGTAAACGCGATAGTAGCCGATCGCCTCCTCGCGATGCCCGAGCGCGCGGGCGACCTCAGCGAGTTGCAGCCGCAGGCTTGTGGCCGTCATGACGTCGCGCGAGCCGATGGCGTTGGCCTTTTGCAGCCATCCCAGCACCCGGTCATCGACGACGTCGTAGAAAAGCGCGGCCTCCGCGAGCACGCGGTAGTAAATGCACGCAGTTTCGGGCAATTGCTCCGCGCCCGCGATTGGCGCCAGTTCCGCCGCCGTGGCCAGCCGCTGGGTCACCGTCAGGTCCAGCCGCTGGTAGAGGAACACAAGCGCGAGCTTTCCCGCCGCCAGCTGCGCGAGCGGATGTGTCGGCGCGGCAGAAATCACCGCGCGATACGCCGCCTCGATTTCGGGGATTTCCGCCGGCCGGTGCAGGTGCGCGATGCGTGCGAGCAAGTAGCGCGCGTAGAGGGCGGTTTCGTCCCCGGCATTCGCCGTGACGAGGTCGCGCAGTTGCGCCTCGGCGCGCGCCACCTTCCCCGGCGTCGTCGGCGGTTCATTTAGCAGACTCGCCGCCGCGCCCAACGCCCGCAGCCGATCCGCTCCGGCCGCGTCCCGCGTGAAGGCCTCGTGTGCATCGCGGAACAGGTAACCCGCCAGGTCCTGCCAGCCTTCGTCGGTCGCGGTAACGGCGCGACTGGCCGGTGCCAACGCCAGCAAACTCGACGCCAGCAAACCGCGCCATGCGCCGCAGCGGACAAGCGCGATGTTGAGAAAGTGAACCGGCGGGAAGCGCACGTGGGATCGGGCCGGGGCACGGTATTGCGCCAGGCAACACCTGCCCGCGGACAGCGGGGGCCGCACTATCACGGCGGGCGCCGTTGCTTGCCAAGCCCGGACCGCGTCGCGATATTCGCCGCCCCATGGGAGCTTACGACTTCAACTTCGACCTGCCTGCCGGGGAGACCTATGTGCCCAGCTTCGACCGGCGTTTCGCCCTGCAGGCGTTGCTGCCCAAGGAGCCCTTCGCCATCGCGCCCGTCATCACCGACCGCGCCGCGTGGACGCGCTGGCAGGAAGATCCGTTTGGCCGACAAATCCTCCAAACGGCGCGCGGGCTGGCCGCCGCGCCGTTTCCCGACTATACCGACACTGCCTATCTCGACTGCCTCAAGCGCGAGGATGTGACGCATATCAACACGGTGCTGCCGCTCGCGCGGAGACGCCAGGTGGCGTTCCTGCTCGCCGAAGCAATCTACGACCAAGGCGAATTTCTCGGCGTGATCGAAAAAGACCTGCGGGAACTCGCGAAGGTGCGCACGTGGATTCACCCCGGCAACGACCTCAAGAAGCTCAACTACGAGCTGAAAACGGTGGAGCCCGACCTTGGCGTGGTGCACTTCGCGGAGAACCTGGCGCTGACCGACTTCATCCTCGGAGCGCGTCTGCCCGCGGAGGTGCGCACGCTGATCCGGCATGAGGTCGACCGCCGCGTCCTGCAGCCCATGCGCAGCCGCATCGAGGCGGGTCGCGACATTTATTGGTGGATCAACGTCAAACATAACTGGAACGCGGTGTGTCTCTCCTGCTGTGCGCACACGGCCGCGGCGCTGGTGCCATCCGCCGCCGACCGTGCCTGGTGGCTGGCGTTCGCCGAGGCGCTGGTGCGGAATTTCCGCGACGGTTTCGCCGACGACGGCGTTTGCACGGAGGGCGTCGGCTACTGGAGCTACGGCTTCATGCACTACATTTCGCTGTCCGAGTTACTCCGCCTCGGCACAGGCAACGCGGTCGACCTGCTGGACGAGCCGAAGATGCGCCGCGTCGCGCGTTTTCCCGAGCGCGTCGAGATGCAGCCGGGCGTTTTCCCGAGCTTCGCCGACTGCGCCCTCGATCCCAAGCCGCTCACGTGGGCGCGCCTCTGGCTCGACAATCGCAAGGGCAGCGTGGAGCACCCCAGCGTGCCCGCCGTGGGCGTCGATCCGTTCGCCGGCATGAACCTGCAGTTCATTTCCGAGCCGCTGCTCTGGATGTTTCGCACGCACGACCCGCGTCAACCGCAGCAGCCCGCGCACGCCGTCGAGCTGCGCACGTGGTTTGAGAATTCTGCGCTGCTGGTCTGCCGGCCCGGTCCCGCGACGACACGGCGGCTGTCCGCCACGCTCATCGGCGGACACAACGGCGTGAATCACAACCACAACGACCTCGGCACATTTACGGTTGTGCTCGATGGGCGCACGCTCGTGCTCGATCCCGGCGCCGAGGTCTACAGCTTCCGCACCTTCAGCGAGCAGCGCTACGAAAGCCAGCTGCTCAATTCCTACGGCCATCCCGTCCCGCGCGTCGCGGGCAAGCTGCAGGAGGCAGGAGCCGAGTGGCGCGCGCGGGTGGTTACGAGGGAATTCACGGCCGACACTGACCGGATGGTGCTCGACCTGCGCACCGCCTACGATGTGCCGACGCTGAAGAAACTGGAGCGCGAATTCATCTTCGACCGACGCGGCACCGGCTCCGTCACCGTGATCGATCGCGTCGAGTTTACCGCCCCCGCAGCGTTCGAGTCGGCGCTCATCACGCTTGGCCAGGTGACCGTCAACGGCGCCAAAGTCCGTCTCACCGACGGCGCGGCCGTCCTCGAAGCCGAGGTCAGCGTCGAAGGTGCGAAACTCGAAATCGTCCAAGACAAGATCAACCAGCCGCCGCATCCCACCCGCATCGCGTTGCGGTGCCACAGCGAGGTCAAACAGGCGACGGTGAAAACGATTCTGAGGCCTGGCTAGAGTAGCGCAGGCGTCCCCGCCTGCTCCGAAAAAATGCAGGCGAGTCGCCTGCGCTACTTCACCTCAACCTCCACTTTCAACCTAAACCCCGAGCATGCACTGGACCTATCTCTTCATCGCCGCTGTCCTCGAGATCGTCTGGGCCACGGGCCTGAAGTACACGGAGGGTTTCACACGTCTCTGGCCTTCGATCGGGGTCGGCACGGCAATGGCCGCCAGCATGTTCCTGCTCGCGCTCGCCGCGCGCGGTCTGCCGATCGGGACCGCCTACGCGGTGTGGACCGGCATCGGCGCCGCCGGCACGGCCATCCTCGGCATCATCCTCTTCCACGAGAGTGCCTCGGCCCTGCGCCTCGTCTGCATCGCACTGATCGTCACGGGCGTCATCGGACTGAAATTGCTCGCCAAATAGGCCGCTATTTTCCGGCCGATGCGCTTGGACGGAGCTGGACCCCAAGCGGCGTCCACTCGCCTGGACCCACAACGACGTCGAGCACCGTGGATTCGTAACCGTCACACGAGATAATCAGGTCATACCGTCCGGGACTGAGCAGACGCCAGAGATGTCCAAAGGTCGCGTCGGCGTAGTGTCGGTCGATCATTTCGGTTTCGAGGTGCGGCAGCCAGACCTGCGCCGCGAGCGGCTTGCCGGTCGCAGAGTCCGTCACGTGAACCGCCAGCCCCGGCCCTTTCGTGCGCGCCATGAACGCTTTCACGCCCTCCAGATTCGCCGCGATGATTCCAGGCACCTCTTCAGGAGCGAACAGGTGCGTGCCCTTGCCAGTCTCGATCAGGAAATCGAACACGCCCTTGCGCCCGTAGAGCCACGCGTAGCTCTGACTCGAGGCGCCGCCGGGCGCTATCGCATAGGTCCCCTGCCCGTCCATCGTTGTGATCCGGTGCGCGATTTCGCCGGCGATTTCCCGGATCAGTGCATCGTCCGGCGCGGGCCGGCCATTCCAATCCCACGGAAAATAAATCACCTCGCCCTGGCTGTGGTAGGAAATCGACAGGACGAACGACTTCAGCTCGAGCAGGTGGCGCATCGCCCGGTTCTCCGCCTCGGAGAACGGGTGCTTTCCACGATAGCGATCGCTGGCCGGATCGCCGCTGCCGCCCTGGCCCCAGTTGAAATCGTAGCCGCGGTTTACGTCCACGCCTTCGGGAAAAACCCCCGCCACGCCGTCGCCGTTGACGTCGCGCGCGTTCTTGCGCCAGCGCGGGTCGCGGCCGGACGTGATGATGTCATGGCCGTCCACATTGATCACCGGCACGAGGTAGATCTCGTTGCGGTCCACCCAGCTCGTGACCTCGGGATCGCGTCCATAGTCGAGCACGAGCTTCTGCATCAGCGTGAAGATGATCTCCGCGCCCATGACTTCGTCGGAGTGGTGACACCCATCGAGCAGCATGCCCGGCTTGTCCTGCGGCTGGCGTGCATCGCTTGAGATGCGATAAGCGTAGATCGGCCGATGGTACTGCGTCGTTTCACCCAGCTGTACCCGCGCGATTCGCTCCGGATGCTCGCGTATCAGCTCATCGGCCCCGGCGTTGATCTGGTCGTAGCTGTGATAGACCGACGGCAGCTTGAGTGTCGGTCCGTACAGCGCGCGTTTGTAAAGCGTCAGCTTGTCCGGACTCTCCATCACCAGCTTCGCGTGAAAGCCGTCCTGCTGCAGTTTCTCCAGTTCCGCCGGGGTCGCCAGCAGCATGCCCGTGTTGCGCACCAGGCTGAGCAGCCCAACGCGGTCATAGTCGCTGTAGTCGAAACGCGCGCCCTTCACCTGATCACTCGCCGGGATATCGCGCACCTCGACCAACAGCGTGCGCGGAGTTTCCACGGCTGCCCGCGTCATCGCGAGGAACGCCAGACAACCCGCGACGGCGGCCAGCCGGGTGAACCGGATCATGCGTTCTCCCCGGCTTTTTTCGCCGCGATCAAGGCGGCACGCATTTCCGCCGCCACCTGCGCGTTTTCCTGCTGGAAGGCGAGCATCTCGGGAGTCACGGCATTGAAGTGGAACGTCGCCCGCTTGCGGTACGGCAGGTAACTGCCGAGATGCCACCCGAGGTTCCGGAACAACAGCAGGTCGCCGGCCTGCAGCGTGACCTGCACCGCCCCCGGCATACCCGAGGCGTACGCATGCAGGAAACGCTCCTGCTCCTCTTCGGTCCGCTGCTTCCGCCAGTTCTCCACCTCGCCGCGATCCGCGGAGCGCGCAGCGTGAACTTCCTCCGGCGTGTCCTGCCCCCGCCACTGGCTGCCGGGCACGTACCACGTCGCATTGTCCTCATAGAGCGCGCAGTTGATCTGGTTGAAATAGTTCGGGTCCCGCACGATGCGGTCCCACCGGTCGCCGCCGTAGACCCGCGCAAATTGTTCCGGACTCATGTGGTCGCGTGAATCGCGATGCCATTCGGTCGACCAGCAGTGCTCCGCCGGTTCAAACAGGATCGCCGCGCGCGCCGGATCGCTCGGACGGTGCCGCGGCGTCAACACGCCCGCAATGGCATCGGCCAGCTCCGGGAGCGCGGTCACGGCCCGGAACGACGTCAGGTCGAGGTGCTCCCCCAGGGGCTGCAGGCGCTGCGCCGAAGGACCTTCGAGGCGACGCGCAATGCCGCGGCCTTCCTCGGCGACGCGCCGCAAATCCGTGAGGAGCGCCGGGGGCACGATTCCCCGAAATATCGCGTAGCCATTTTTCCGGTAGAATTCCGCGGTCGCGCTCCAGTCCGTCATGACGCCACGATGCCGTTTCGCGCGCGCAGGACAAAGTGCAAAAACAAAGTCCGGGGTGATTTTTCACCGTTGCCGCGCGATTGCGCGGTCCCATGTTCGCGAGATGCCCGTTCGTGCCTGGTTCCCCACGCGGATTTATTCCGCCCCGCTGCAGCCGACGGGGCTGGACCGCTGGAACGCCGAACTGGCGGAGGAATGCCGGCGCTTGCGGGCGTTCGATGCCGCCGGACGCCGCTGGTCGGAGAAAAACTATCCCGGCGGCTACACAAGCTACGCCTCGATGAACGAGCTGCACCGCTTTTCGAGCACGTTCACGACGCTGGAGCGGCGGCTGCAGCGACACGTGAGGACGTTCGCCCGTGCGCTCGATCTCGATCTGCGCGGCCGCAAGGTGAGGATGTCGGACTGTTGGGTAAACCTCATGCCGCCCACCGCCGCGCACTCGCTGCACCTGCATCCGCTGTCGTTCATCAGCGGCACTTACTACGTCGTGACGCCGCGCGGTTGCGCCGGTTTGAAATTCGAGGATCCGCGGCTCAGCAAATTCATGGCCGCCCCGCCGAAACGGCCCGACACTCCGCCCGGGAACCGCACGCACGTCACGTACCCCGCGACGGCCGGCCACGTGATTCTCTTCGAAAGCTGGCTGCGGCACGAAGTCGCCGCCAATCGCACGACGGGCGAACGCATCAGCATCAGTTTCAATTTCAGCTGGAGCTAGCCCGGACCCGCGCAACCGCTCCTTTGATGAAACCTTCGTCCCACCTGCACGTCTGACCACTTTTATGAAAACACCCCGCCTTCCCCTCGCTGCAACCGCGCTCGTGGCCGTCGCCCTTTTCCTCCCCGCCTGCGAGGGCCCCAATCGGAAGGCCATGATGGAAGAGGTGCGCCACTCGATTCCCCCGATGGCGGCGGATGAGACCTACTTCGATGGACAAATCGCGGTGCATCTTACGCTGGGCGGCATTGGCCGCGACGCGGTCGGGCCGGGCGGCAAGGAAATCGCCGGTAGCAACAAGATGACCAGCATGCAGGATCTCAACATGGGCGAGCAAAACTTCGGCAGCGCCGGCGGCGGCGGCTTGGGTGGTGCCGCAATGGGTTCCGGAATGGGGGGTGACTCGAGCCGGGGTTCCAGGAGCGGGACCTATCAGGGCAACGAGGGTATGGGACACGTGCTCGAGGCCGATGAATCGGAACCGGAATATGTCCGGCGCCGCCGCGACGCCGAAATGCCGGGTGCGTTGATGCGGCTGCGGCTCGAGAATACGTCTGCGGCCACGGTGATCGTGGAGATCAGGGACGTGAATTCTGATCTCGGAAATTTCGCTGTTCGTCCGGACATGGTCACCCTGCTTCCCGGTCACACCGTGGAAACGGAGCCGATGCTCTCCAAGCTGGGCGTGGATTCGTACACCTTGCCGGTGACGATCACTTTGCGCGCCGGGGGCAAGACCGAAGCCAAGACGCTCACGCTTAAGCTCGTGAATCCCGAACCGGCGACCTCACCGTTACCGGCGCGTTAGGCACTTCGCAATTCAGAGGCCAGGTACGAGCCCGACGGCGGGCGCGGTCGGGGAGATGAAACCTCGGCGGACTTTCGTGCGTCTAGGAGCGACATGGTCTCTCCCCGCCTTTCCGTCGGTTCCCTGTTCCTAATCATTGGCGCGCTCGTCCTGGTCGGCTGCGAATCTCGCCCCAATCGCCGCGCCATGATGGAGGAAGCGCGTCGATCCGTTCCATCGATGGCGGCGGACGAGCCCTTCTTTGATGGTGCCATCATCGCTCACCTGACTCTCAAGGGTGACACCGGCGGCAGAGGTGGTTCGGGCGACTCTGACAGCGGAGGCGGTCGCGGACGCGGTGGCGGTGGCCGACATGGCGGCGGGCGCGGCGGTGGCGGACGCGGGATGCGTCAACCCTCCGACGACAGCGATGGTGTCGCGCCGTCGCCGGCCATGCACGCAAGTGCGATGCCAGCGGCGATGCTGCGTTTGCGCCTCGAGAACACCACGCAGGCGGAAATGGATGTCGAAGTGCGCGGCTTGGACTCGCAGATCGGCAACTTTGCCGTTCGTCCCGACAAGCTCATCGTCATGCCGGGTCAGTCCGAGGAACCTGATCCCATGGAGTCACTGCTCGGCGTGGACACGCTTAGCCTGCCGGTGACCGTCACGCTGCGATGGAACGGACGAACCGAAACCAAGGTGATGATGCTTCAGGTCACGCAACCTGTGCCGGAGCCGCCGGCGGCTCCGTCAACCGCGCCGACGCCAACTCCGACGGGCACTTGAATCTGAATCGCGGCCGTCGCAACAGGATGGCTATCTATCGTGCTATCTTATTATTCCACCGTAATTTAGTATGGGTTGGAAACTGCGCTCTTCCCTAAACCGGGGAAACCGGTTCAAACTGTTTATGTGAAAACCATCGAAATCAGCGATGAGGTTTACGAGTCGCTTCAAAGTTTGGCTACGGGATTTCATCGCACGCCGGACGAGGTGCTGGCTGCGCTTTTGAACGTTCCGACAGGTTCACCCGAGGCGGCCGACCCGCTCGCGGCGTTCATCCTGAGCGTCGAGTTTCGCGCCAAGTTCACCGATGCCGACCGCTACCTTTCCTTGCTCGGCTGGGTGGCGACGCGGCATCCGGCTGACTTCGGCGAATTCATCCGCAGCCTCCCGGGCGGCCGGCGGTACCTGAGCATGCATCCCGAGGAGATCCTCGCGACCTGCCGTCACAACCAAGCCCGGCAAATCGATGGCACGCAGTTTTGGGCGATCATGAACATCGATACGCCGACCAAGCGCCGCTTTCTCGCGCGCGTGCTCGAGTTTGTCGGCTATCGGGAGGAAGTCATCGAATTCGCCTGCGGTTTCATCGGCCAGAAGCGTCCGGTGCGCCGCGGCCGAGTGCCGACGGCCAGCGCCTGAACGTAGCGCAAGCGACCACGCCTGGATGTTCTGGGAGCAGGCGAGGTCGCCTGCGCTACTTATACGTCGGGACTTGCCCCGAAATTAAACGCGCTGGGAGGGACGCATCCCACGTCGCTCACCGCAATCGCGCGAAGAGCCACACTGCCAGTGCGATCATGCCCAGGTTTGGCAGCCACGCGGCCAGCATCGGGTCGATGAGCTGCTTCATGGCCAACGAAGAGGCGATGTTGGTGAAAATGTAATAGAGAAAAAACAGGCCAAACGATTTTGAGACGCCCACGGCCGGATTCACCCGCACCCCCGTGACCGCAAACGGAATGGCGATCGCGATGACGATCAGCGGTCCCAACGTAGCGGCGATCAGCCCGTAATAACGCATGGCATAGGGCGTCACGCGCGGGCTGTTCTCAAAATTGAAGTAATCGATGAGCTGGTGCAGCTCGGGAAACGACAGGTCGGCGACCGGGATCCGGTCAATCAGGAGCATCAGTTTCGGATCTTCATGATAGTGCGTGACAATCTTCTCCGCGAACGGCGCGGCGCCGAGCATTTCGCCCGTCGCGGGATCGAACGTGAGTTCCCGGCCGTCTTTGAACACCCACCCCTCCCCGTGCGTGTTGGGCTCCGCCTGTGCGGCCAGGATCCGCGTCACTTCGCGGCGCTGGGGATCGAGCTCGGAAACGGTCACGCCGAAACCGCGGTGCAGCACCCGGCTGTAGCGGTTGAAAAACCACATGCGCCGCGCGCGGGGATTGCTGAACGCCACACTGTCCTCGGCGCCGATGCGGTCCGGCGCCAGCGAGCGCGCCTGCTTGCGGAATTCCAGCGCGTCCTTGAGCTCGCGCGAGGTCATCACCGACCAGGGCACGACCGTGGAGTTCAGCCACCATGCCAGCCCGCAGGCGAGGATGCCCACGAACCACACGGGAGCCATGATGCGCCACAGGCTTACGCCGGCGGCCCGCAAGGCGGTGAATTCGTTGCCGCGATGCAGCTTGCCCAGGACGAACAGCAGCGAAAGGAGCAGTGCCAGCGGGAGGACGAAAGCCAGGAAACTTGGCATCGTCACAAAGAAATACATCCACATGTCCACACCGCGCGCGCCCAGGTCGCGAAGCGTTCGAAAATCATCATACAACACCTGCACCAACATCAGGCCGGTGGTCGCACCCAGCACCAGCCCGAGAATTGCGAGCCACTCACGCAATAAATGGCGGTCATAGGTGTTCAAGCGCGGTCATCAAATCCCGCGGCCGCCCGAAAGCAAAACCCAATCTCCGGTTAAGGACCACGGACGACAGGACTACTGACGAAGGTCCGGCAGATGGATGAGGAATGACGGTTAAAATCCATATCGTGGTTCCCGTCTCAAGTTTGGAAGTCCGTGGCCGGTCGTCTTGTCGTCCGTAGTCCATCGCCCCTTCAAGCCGTTCGTCCGGCACGCGTGCTGCTATCGCCGGTCCAATAGATAGGTTGAAAACTCCCCCTCTCTCCGTTTCCCTCCGCCTCCACCCACCACCCCCACTTTTATGACCAAAGCCTTACGTCTTCTGCTTTCGCCCGCGCTCGCCGCGGCCTTCATCGTCACTGCCGCCGCCCAGGATCCCATCAAGGTCGGTGAATTCGCCTCCCTCACCGGCAAGGAGGCCGCCTTCGGCCAATCCTCGCACAAAGGCACGATGCTCGCGATCGAGGAGCTCAACGCCAACGGCGGCGTGCTGGGCCGCAAGTTCGAGCTCGTCACCGAGGACAACCAGTCGAAGCAGGGCGAGTCGGCGACCATCGCCAAGAAACTGATCTCCCGCGACGGCGTGGTCGCGCTCCTCGGCGAAGTCGCCTCGGGCCGCTCGCTCGAAGCCGCTCCCATCGCCCAGAACTCCAAGATCCCGATGATCTCCCCGTCATCGACCAACCCGCGTGTCACCGAGATGGGCAGCTACATTTTTCGCGTGTGCTTCATTGATCCCCTCCAGGGCCGGCTGATCGCGAAATTCGCCAAGGACACCCTGAAAGCGAAACGCGTCGCCATGCTCACCTCGGTGTCGTCGCCGTACAGCGTCGGCCTGGCCAAGTTCTTCCGGGAGCCGTTTGTCGCGGCCGGCGGCGAAATCACGATCGAGCAAAAATACTCGGAGGGCGACAAGGACTTCAAAGCCCAGCTGACGGCGATCAAGCCCACCAATCCCGACGCGATTTTCGTCCCCGGCTACTACACTGAGGCCGCCCTCATCTGCAAACAGGCCCGCGACCTCGGCATGGACATCCCGATTTTCGGCGGCGACGGCTGGGAAGCGCCGCAGCTGATCGAGATCGGTGGCAAGGCCGTCGAGGGCACCTACTACACCACGCACTATTCACCCGAGAGCACCTCCCCCGCCGTGCAGAAATTCGTGAAGGACTTCCGCGCGAAGTTCGCGGATGAGACGCCGGACGCGATGGCTGCCCTTGGCTACGATTCCGCCATGGTCCTCGCCGACGCGATCAAGCGGGCCGGCTCGACCGAGGGCGCCAAAATCCGCGCCGCGCTCGCGACGACGAAGAATTACGCCGGCATCACCGGCATGATCACGATCGACGCCCAGCGCAACGCCACCAAGTCCGCTGTTGTCGTCACCGTGAAGGACGGGAAGTTCAAGTTCGTCGAGTCCATCGCCCCGTGATGCGATTCGCTTCGTTTTGCCTCACGCGCAGCCTCATCCGCTGCGCGTTGTTTTTTGGGCCGGTCGCGATGCTGATTGGCGCGACGGAACCCATCAAGGTTGGCCAGTATGCGTCGCTCACCGGCAAAGAAGCCTCGTTCGGACAGTCGTCCCGCCAAGGCGTGCTGCTCGCCGTGGCCGACCTGAACGCCCGCGGCGGCATCCTCGGACGTCCGGTGGAGTTCCTCGTCGAGGACATCCAGTCCAAGTCCGGCGAGTCCGCCACGGCAGTGAAGAAACTCATTGCGCGCGACGGCGTCGTCGCCGTCCTCGGCGGCAACGCCTCCACCAACTCGCTCGAGGCGGCGCCCATTTGCCAGGCGGCGCACGTCCCGATGATCGCGATCTCCTCGACCAATCCCAAGGTCACCGCAATGGGGAGTTACATTTTCCGTATCTGTTTCATCGATCCCTTCCAGGGAGCCGTGCTGGCCAAGTTCGCCCGCACGACCCTGCATGCCCAACGCGTGGCGCTCCTGACCTCGGTGTCTGCGCCGTACAGCGTGGGCTTGTCACGCGTCTTCCGGGAAAAGTTCACCGCCGCGGGCGGAGAAATCGTCGCCGAGCAGAAATACACCGAAGGCGACAAGGACTTTCGCGCCCAGCTCACGGCGATCAAAGCGCTCCAGCCCGACGCGATCGCCGCCACCGGTTACTACACCGAGGCCGCGTTGATCTGCCAGCAGGCGCGGGATCTCGGCGTGAACGTGCCGATCTTCGGCGGCGACGGCTGGGAGGCGCCGCAGCTCATCGAGCTCGGCGGCAAGGCCGTCGAAGGCACCTATTATTCCACGCACTATTCGGCCGAGTCGCCCGCGCCCGAGGTGCGCGCGTTCATCAAGAGTTTTTCGGCAAACTACGACGGCCAGATCCCCGACGCCGTGGCCGCGCTCGGCTACGACGCAATGATGCTGCTCGCCGACGCGATCACCCGCGCCGGCACCACCGCGGGTCCGGCGGTGCGCGACGCGCTGGCCACCACGAAGAATTTTCCTGGAATCACGGGCCGTACCACGATCGATGCCGATCGCAACACTTCGAAACCGGCGGTCATTTTGACGGTGAAGGACGGTCGCGCGCAGTTTGTGGAGGTGGTGACGCCGTAGCCTTCGAGGCGTTTGAAGGGAGGGCGCGTTATCCTTAACGCGCTGCACAATTCCATGGCGACCTGACGGGGCAATAGGTACTACGCGCCCTGCCTCGGAGCTTGCCCACCGGGCCCACCCATGCAGCTTTGCAAGCCTGACCGCCGAATTTATCTGCTGGCTCAGCGCTTTGACGCCTTTCTGAAAGATTGAGGCTTTCACCTTTCAACTTTCACCTTTCAACTCCCTAAAGTGTCCGAATTCCTGCAACAGCTCCTGAACGGTCTTTCCCTCGGGGCGATCTACGCGCTGATCGCGCTGGGGTACACGATGGTTTACGGCGTGCTGCGGTTTATCAATTTTGCGCACTCCGACGTCTTCATGGTCGGCGCCTTCATCGGCTACTACATGGGTAAGCTCCTGCCAGCGGGCACGTTGTGGGGCGGCCTTGTCGTGCTGGCCACCGCGATGGTCGGCTGTGCGATCCTCGGCATGACGATTGAACGGCTGGCCTATCGGCCGTTGCGCAGCGCGCCCACCCTCAACGTCCTGATTACCGCCATCGGCGTTTCCTTGCTCCTCGAATATACCGGCCAGGTTTTCTTCGGCGCGGCCCCCCGCAACTTCCCATCAATCTTCCCGGTGCGGAGTTTCACGGTCGGGGGCGTCATCGTCTCGAGCAATCAGTTGATCGTCATCGTGGTCTCCATCGTGCTGATGGTGGTGCTCCAGTTCATCGTTTATCGCACGAAGATGGGCACCGCCATGCGCGCCGTTTCATTGAATCCGAAGGCCGCCGTGCTCATGGGCGTGAACAACAACGTCGTCATCTCCTTCACGTTCGGCCTCGGTTCCGCCCTCGCCGGCGCCGGCGGTATCCTTTACGCGCTGAACTATCCTTCGATCGACCCGCTGATGGGCGTGATGCCCGGCCTCAAGGCCTTCGTGGCCGCGATTCTCGGCGGCATCGGCAACATCCCTGGCGCGGCGCTGGGCGGCCTCATCCTCGGCACCGTGGAGACGTTCGTGAGTGGCAGCCAGTGGTCGACTTACAAGGACGCCATCGCCTTCGCCATCCTCATCATCATCCTGCTGTTCCGGCCTGCCGGCCTGCTCGGCAAGTTCACGGTCGAAAAAGTCTGACCGGAGCCGCATGCCCCCCAAACCGCATCTCTTTCTGCTCGGCGGGCTGCTGGTCGCCCTCGGCGTCCAGCACTACTCGGACCACATCAACCCCTACTACCTCGACGTCCTGACGGGCATCGGCATCAACATCATTCTCGCCGTCTCGCTCAACCTCGTGAACGGCTACACGGGGCAGTTTTCCCTCGGGCACGCGGGTTTCATGTCCGTCGGCGCCTATCTGTCCGCGGCAGTGACGATGTATTTCGCGCCGCGATGGTTTGGCGAAGACGGCGGCAAAGCCTGGCAGGAGGGCGGCCTTTTTCTCGGCGCGCTCCTCGCCGGCGGCCTGAGCGCCGCATTTGCCGGCCTCCTCGTCGGCGTGCCTTCGCTACGGCTCAAGGGCGATTATCTCGCGCTCGTCACCCTCGGGTTCGGGGAAATCATCCGCGTGACGTTTCAAAACGTGGAGTCGCTCGGCGGCGCCCTTGGCTTGAATGGCATTCCCGCCTACACGAACATCTTCTGGGTCCTCGCGTTCGTCGCGATCACGATTTTCGTCGTCACTTGCCTCGTCAACTCCACCTACGGCCGCGGCTTCCTGGCGACGCGCGACGACGAGATCGCCTCGGAGGCCGTCGGGCTCAACACCACGCGCTACAAGATCGTGGCCTTCGTGATCGGCGCGTTTTTCGCCGGCATCGCGGGCGGGCTTTACGGGCACTTCAAGCTCACGATCACGCCGACCGGCTTCGATTTCACCAAATCGATCGAGATCGTCGTGATGGTCATCCTCGGCGGCATGGGCAACACGCTCGGCGTCATCCTCGCTGCCATCCTGCTCACGCTGCTGCCCGAGGTGCTGCGGCCGATCGCCGAATACCGCATGGTGATCTACTCCTTCCTGTTGATCGTGCTCATGCTCGCGCGGCCGCAGGGGCTCTTCAATTTCAAGTTCGGAAAAGCCAAGGTCTGACTCTGGCGAAGTACCAAGTGGCAAGTTTCACGTACCAAGAATTTCGAACCGAGATGAGTGACGCCGCGCCACCTTGATACTTGCTCCTTGTCACTTTCCCCTTCCCTAAGATGCCCGCTCCTCTCCTCCAGCTCGACAAGACCACCATCCGCTTCGGCGGACTAACGGCCGTGAACGGCGTCGATTTCACCGTGGGCGAGGGCGAACTCTGCGGGTTGATCGGCCCAAACGGCGCGGGCAAGACCACGGTGTTCAATGTGATCACCGGGGTGTACCAGGCGACGGAAGGCACCGTCACCTTCTGCGGGCGCAACCTCGCCGGTCTCGCTGTGAACGAAATCGTCGAGTGCGGCATCGCCCGCACGTTCCAGAACATCCGTCTCTTCGGCAGCCTCTCGGTCTTCGACAATGTCCGCGTCGCCTGCAACCTGCATCGCGGCACGAGCCCGGTGCGCACGCTGCTCCGGCTCGGCGCCTTCCGCGCGGACGAGGCCGCCATTGCCCGGCGCGTCGAGGAGCTGCTCGAGATTTTCAATCTCCTCCGCTTTCGCGACGCCCCCGCCAAGAGCCTGCCGTACGGTGAACAGCGCCGGCTCGAAATTGTCCGCTGCCTCGCAACCAAGCCCAAGCTGCTGCTCCTCGATGAGCCCGCCGCGGGCATGAATCCCTCCGAGAAGGTCGACCTCGTACGGCTGATCCAGCAGATCCAAAAGCAGTTCAACCTTTCGGTGCTGCTCGTGGAGCACTCGATGAAGGTCGTGATGGGGGTCTGCCAGCGCATCGCCGTCCTCGACTACGGCGTGAAGATTGCCGAGGGCGATCCCGCCGCCATCCAGTGCGACCCCAAGGTCATCGAGGCCTACCTCGGCGAAGACCACACGACGAGCTTGTCGCATCATTGAAAAAGCTGTCAGCGATCAGCTTTCAGCGATCAGCCCTAATACACATTTATTCCGATGCCGTCCTCCGACTTCTGGACCCACCTGACAGCTGAAAGCTGACCGCTGACAGCCATTCCGATGCTTCAAGTCACCGATCTTTCCGTCAGCTATGGCGCCATTTCCGCGCTCGGCGGCATTTCCTTCGCCATTCCCCAGGGCGCGATCGTCACGCTCATCGGCGGCAATGGCGCGGGCAAGACCACGACGCTGCGCACGATCTCGGGCCTGCTGCGTCCCAAGACCGGACGCATCGAGTTCCTCGGCGAGGACATCACCAAGCTGCCGGCGCACAAGATCGTCGCCCGTGGACTCTGCCACGTGCCCGAGGGTCGGATGATTTTTTCCAACCTGACGGTGAACGAAAACCTCTCGATGGGCGCATACCTCCAAAGCGACGAGGCGCTCATCGCGAAGAACCGCGAGTATGTCTTCAGCGTGTTTCCCCGGTTGCAGGAGCGCATCAAGCAGATGGCCGGCACGCTGTCGGGCGGGGAACAGCAGATGCTCGCGATTGGCCGTGCGCTGATGAGCAATCCGAAATTCCTCATGTTGGATGAGCCGTCGTTGGGCATCGCGCCGCGACTGATCAGCACCATCTTCGAGAAGATCGTGGAGATAAACCAGAAGCAGGGCATCACGATCCTGTTGGTTGAGCAGAACGCCAACCTCGCCCTGGAGGTCAGCAGCCAGGCGTACGTCCTGGAGACCGGTCGGATCGTGATGCAGGGCGAGAGCAAGAAACTCCGCACCGATCCCCAGCTCAAGGCCACCTATCTCGGCGGGTAGCGCAGGCTTTCCCGTCGTTCGATGGAATTTCCAAATGCAGGCGGGGCGCCTGCGCTACTTTCTGGCGCCCATTCTTGCAATTTTACCGGACCCGCTAAACTAGCGGGCTCTTTGCCTTTCTGACCTTTCAGCTTACCGCTTACAGCTCACCACCTTCGATCCATGTCCACCGCCACTCCGCAAAAATTTGAGTTCCAAGCCGAGATCAAGCAGCTGCTCGATATCGTCATCCACTCGCTCTACACGGAGAAGGAAATCTTCGTCCGCGAGCTCGTGTCCAACGCCTCCGATGCCTTGGAAAAGCTGCGCCACACGCAAATCACCGAGAAGGAGATCTTCGACGACACCCTCCCGCTCGAGATCAACGTCACGACCGATGACAAGGCGAAGACGTTCACCATCCAGGACTTCGGCATCGGCATGACGCGCGCCGAAATGGTCGAAAACCTCGGCACCATCGCCCACTCCGGCTCCAAGGCGTTCCTCAAGGCCCTGAGCGAGGGCGAGGCCAAGAATACCAGCCTCATCGGCCAGTTCGGCGTGGGCTTTTACTCCGCCTTCATGGTCGCGAAGAGCGTCAAGGTCTATTCGCACTCCTGGCGCGCGAACGAACCCGGCCACGTTTGGACGAGCGACGGCGCGGGCAGCTACGAGATCGAGGAGAGCGACGGCCAGCGCCGTGGCACCAAGATCGTCATCGAGCTCAAGGACGACTGCGCGGAGTTTTCCCAAGACTGGCGCGTGAAGGAGATTCTCGAGCGCTACAGCGCGTTCGTGTCGTTTCCGATCAATCTCAACGGCAAGCGCGTCAACACCGTGCAGGCCCTCTGGCTGCGCAACAAGAACGAGATCAAGGAGGAGGAGTACACCGAGTTCTACAAGTTCCAGGCCCACGCGTTCGATGAGCCGCGGCTGCGGTTGCACTTCTCGGCGGACGCCCCGCTGGCCATCAACGCCCTGCTCTTCGTGCCGAAGGAAAACACCGAGAAGCTCGGCTTCGCGCGCACCGAGCCAAGCGTCGCGCTCTACTGCCGCAAGGTGCTGATCGACGCCAAGCCCAAGACGCTTCTCCCCGAATGGCTGCGCTTCCTCAAGGGCGTCGTCGATAGCGAGGACCTGCCGCTGAACATCTCGCGCGAGACGATGCAGGACAAGGCGCTGATCGAGAAACTGAACAAGGTCATCACCAAGCGCTTCCTCAAGTTCCTCGACGACGAGGCGAAGAACCGACCCGACGCCTACGCCGAGTTCTACACCGAGTTCGGCATCTTCCTGAAGGAAGGCGCTGCGATGGACTTCGCGCACAAGGAGTCGCTCGTGAAACTGCTTCGCTTCGAGTCGTCGCTGACCGAAAAAGGCAAAACCACCAGCCTGGGCGACTACGTCACCCGCATGGGCAGCGACCAGAAGGAGATTTATTACCTCATCGGTCCGAACCGCGCCGCCATCGAAAGCGGCCCATACTTGGAAGGCTTCAAGGCCCGCAATCTCGAGGTGCTCTTCTGCTACGAGGCGGTGGATGAATACGTGATGAACAACGTCCGCGAATTCGACGGCAAGAAACTCACCGCCGCCGACCACGCCGACGTGAAGCTCGCGGACCTGCCCAAGCCCGAGGGCGCGCTTAGCGAGGACGACACCAAGGCTCTGACCACCTGGCTCAAGACCACGCTTGGCGACCGCGTCGCCGAGGTGAAGGCCAGCGATCGCCTCGTGGACTCACCCGCGCTCGCGCTCAACGCCGACAAGTTCATGTCCCCGCACATGCGCCGCATGATGAAGGCGATGAACAAGGACGGCGCCGACACGCCGTTGCGCGTCAATCTCGAGATCAACCCGCGCTCCGCCGTGATGAAACGTTTGTTCGAGACGCACACCGCCTCGCCCGACAAGGCGAAGCTGGTTGCGGAGCAGATTCTCGACAACGCGCTGATCAGCGCCGGCCTGTTGGACGACGCGACCCCGATGGTCGCCCGGCTCTACAAGTTGCTCGAGACGGTTTGAGGAAGGACGGGCAAGATCCTGTGCCCGCATTGTCCGGCGTGGCACGGGTGTCTCACCCGTGATGGGGGAACTTGGATCGACACAACTGAACGCGACAGGCTGCTTCCGTTCTTCGCAACGCACGAACCCGAACTCCATCACGGCTCGGGAGAGCCGTGCCACCTCGGACGGCGTCATCAGCGTCACGCGTCGCGCTGCTCCCGATCTCCGGCACGTAATGGCGACCGCCAACCTCACTTTTACCGCCGCAGTGTCTGAAACGCAATCCTCCAGCCCGGCTTAAATTTCGCGCCCAAAAACGAATCCTGCTTGTGTAAGGCGCTTGGGTTCAGTGGCTTCTCCGCCCTCGTCTCCAGGGGACCGCGGCGTCCCTTGTTTAACCCCGTCCCTTTTCCACGTCGTTTTTCGTTTGGAGAATCATGTCCACTTACATCTACGGCATCGATTTCGGCACCAGCAATTCGTCGATCACGATCTGGGATGTCGAGCGGCGCGCCCTCGTGCGCGACCCACGCATCGCCGGCGTGGAGTCGTCGTTCATGTATTTCCCGTACACGCTGCGCCGCGACCCGCCGCTGATTGGTGACGCCGCCAAGCTCCGCTACGTGCAGGACCGCATGCGGGGGCGTTTCTTCCAGGCGATCAAGACCATCCTGCCGAACCGCACCTTCACCGAGACGATCGTCAACAACCAGCCCTTCGTCCTGGAAGACCTGATCGCCTTCTTCCTGCGCTACCTGAAGGCCAAGGCTGACGAAGTCACCCGACAGGACGTGAAGCGCGTCGTCATGGGCCGCCCCGCGGTCTTTTCCAGCGTACCGGAGGAAGACCAGCTCGCGCAGGACCGGCTGCACATGGCCGCGCGGCTCGCGGGTTTCGAGGAGATCCATTTCCAATACGAGCCCATCGCCGCCGCGTTCGCGTACGAGGCGCGCATCGACCAGCCCGAGCGCGTGCTCGTGGGCGACTTTGGCGGCGGCACGTCGGATTTCACGGTCGTGCAGCTCGATCCGCAACGCCAGGGCCGCACCGACCGCGCCGGCGACATCCTTGCGACGGGTGGCCTGCCGGTGGCCGGCAACAAATACGACTCCGCCACGATGTGGCACAAACTCACGCCGCGCTTCGGCCGCGGCGCCACCTACGAGAGCTGGGGCAAGCGCCTGGAGGTGCCCGACACGCTGCACCGGCAGATCTGCCAGTGGGACCAGATCGTGTTCCTCCGCAACGCGCCAAAGCTCGACTTGATCTGGCGGCTCGCGCGGCTCTCGAGCGATCCCGCGGCATTCGAACGGCTCGAAGCGCTCGTGAAGGACAACCAGGGCTTCGCGCTCTTCCAAATGATCGAAGGCGCCAAGATCGCGCTGACGACCGCGGACGTCGCACCCATGCGCTTTACGCATCCGCGCATCCCGCTCGATGAGCAGCTCACCCTGACCGAGTTCAACCGCAATTCCGCCGACCTCACGGCCGCCATCGCCACTCACTTGGACACGTTCCTGGCTGACGCCCACATCGCGCCCGCCTCCGTCGAGACGGTCTTTCTGACCGGCGGTACGTCGTTCATCCGCAGCCTGCGCGAAGAGTTCACCAGCCGCTTCAGCACTGCACGAGTGCGCGACGGCGGCGAGTTCACGAGCGTGGGCGACGGCCTCGCACTGAGTGCGCCGTTATTCTTCCCGGAGCTGCATTAGGTCGGAGCGCTTGCTCGGCGGCGGGTTTTCCCTGCAATGTCCGCTGCCATGCCCAAGGCCACGCCCCAAGCCGTCTGGCTCGACACCGACATCGGCGACGACGCCGACGACATCCTCGCGCTCAGCCTGATCTGTGCGAGTCCCGAACTGCGGCTGGCCGGCGTCAGCACCGTCTTTGGCGATACCGACGCCCGGGCGTGTCTCGCGCGTTCGCTGTTGGTCTCCACGGGTGGTTCCCACGCGCGCGTGAGGATCGCGGCGGGTTCGGGTTATCCGCTGCCGGGAAAAGTGGCGCCTGATTTCTGGCTGAACGGTTCCGCGCCGCTGCCGTGTCCCGTCCAACTCCCCTGCGCGTTGCTACCCGCAGCGCTTCCGTCTGCGCCACGGCAGCATGGCGTCGAATTGCTCGCCGCCAAACTTCGCGCGCAGCCGGGTAAAATCATTCCCATTGGCATTGGGCCCATGACCAATCTGGCTGCGCTGCTGCGGCATGCGCCCGAGATCAAGGCGACGATTCCCCCGGTTCGCCCTGATGGCGGGCGAGTTCAAGCGTCCCGACGCCGAGTGGAACGTGCGCTGCGACCCGCTTGCCGCCGCGTGTCTCATCGAGAGCGGCATTCCCATCGATTTTCTTCCGTGGGATGTCGGGATGAAATGCACCGTCAGTCCCGCGCAGCTGGATCGGCTGTTCGCCTCGACGACTCCCACCGGACGCATGCTGTCCCGCGCGATTCGCCTTTGGCAAAAGGCAAAATCCAAGCCGGGCCGGCTGGAATATCCTCATCTCTTCGACCCGATGGCCGTGGCGATGGTAAGTCATCCCGGGTGGTTCGTATGGCGGCGCGGCCGGGTGCGCGTTTCCTTTGCGCCGCGCACATTCGCGCGGACGTTCTTCACGGCAGATCCTCGCGGTCCACATCGCGTGGCATGGAAGGTCAAGAGTCGGCGGTCGGTGGAAGAGGTTTGGACGCGGATACTGTCTCTCTAGTGGGTCGCCGTCCCACCTGTGGGTTGCGTGCTCGCGCGCAACGTTGCGTGCGAGCACGCAACCCACATCCAGCAAGGCGCAGACACCGACCCCGCCCTATATCCTCAACAATCCTCGTATTTCCAGTTGCGGCGCTTGCCCGCGGCAATCCAGCCCACCGCAGTGCCCAGACGCGCCTGGCGCGTCGCCTCGCGCTTTGCCTCCGTGATCCACTCGATGTATTCGCGACGCGCGCTTGGACTGAAATCGGAAAAAGCCTTCCCGGCTTTGGCGTTCTTCTTCAACGCTGCGGCCAAGTCCGCCGGCATCGCCAGCGCTTTCTTGGGCTTGGGCTTCGGCCGGGCCGGCCCACCCGCTTCGTTGAGTTTGGCCGCCTGCCGAATGTAACTCGTCATCTCCCGGTCGCTGGGCAGATCCGCCAGGCTCGTAATTCGACCGAGATGACCCATCGCCTCATCCGCATCGCGCCCCGTGGCAGCGATCGCCTTGGTCACGCCCTGGTGCCAAAAGCCAAACGTGCAATGCGCCTTGAAGCCGGCCATGCCGCAGAGGATGCCGTGATACGTGAACGACGGCATGCTCCACTTGATCGTCTCTTCCGCCTTCGGCCACGCCGCGTGCACGAGCTTGCGCAGATGCCGCAGGATCGGCTGGGCAAACTTGGCCGACTTCGCGATGTACGCATCCACGCGTGGATCCGTCTTCATGATTCAGCTCCTGTTTCTGGATTTCAGCCCAGCCGGTCCGGATGTGTCCGGACCGGCCCGCCAGGGTCATTTCTTGATGCCCACGTACTCGAGGAAGGGCTGCATCGAGCGCGGGCGACCGAGGAATTTCTCCACGGACTCCGACACCTCGCGGGTGTCGCCCTTGCCGTAAACCTCATCGCGCAAGCGGCGGCCGACCTTGGCGTCGAGGAAGCCATCCGGGGACTGCTTGAAGACGCTCGCCATGTCGATCGCCATGACTTTGGCCCAGAGATAGCCGTAATAGCCGGCATCGTAGCCGGCAAGATGGCCGATGTAAGCGGCCCAGAACGTGTCGGGCGGCGGGGCGATGGAGACCCGCGCGGTCGTGTCGTTCACGATCTTGACCACGTCTGCCTGCCAGGCGTCATCCGCCGACAGCGTGTGCAGGTTCAGGTCGAGCAGGCCGATCGAGAGCTGACGGCGCTCGCCATACCCCTCCGTCGCCTGGCGCGCCGCCACGAGGGAGGCGATGGTCTCGGCGGGGATTTTCTTGGACGGATCGCGGTAGTCCGCCGCGAAGGTATCGAGCACGGACTTGTCCCAAACCCAGTTCTCCAGCATCTGCGACGGCGCCTCGACGAAGTCCAGAGGCACATTGAAGGCGCTTTGCGCCACATACCGCGAACGGCTGAGCATGCTGTGCATCACGTGGCCGAACTCATGGAAGAGCGTCTCGACGTCGGCGTGTTTGAGCAGCGACGGTTTATCGGCGGAAGGCGCGGGAAAATTGCATAGCAGCGCGGCGACCGGCAGCTCGAAGCGGCCGTCGGCCCGGAACTGGCCGGGCCGCTGTTCGAAGCAGGCGAAGTGGTTGAACTTCCCCTCGCGCGGGAACATGTCGAGGTAGAACGCGCCCATTGGCACGCCGGTCTCGGCGTCCTGCACCACGTAGAGCTGCACGCCGGCGGCCCAGACGTAGGGCGGTTCGACCGCCGTAAACTTCAGGCTGAAAATCTTCTGATAGATCGCGAACATGCCCTCGAGCGTCGCCTGGTAGGGGAAATAAACCCGCAGCTTCTCCACATCGACCGCGTACTTATCCTTCTTCAGCTTGTTCGTGTAGTAAGGCACATCAGACATCTCGAGCTGCGCCTTGGGATCGCCGGTCTGCGTCGCCTTCAGCTGGCGGAGCGTCTCCATCTCCTCGTCAAACTTGGGCTGGAGCCCGCTCACGAGATCGTTCTCGAATTTCACCGCGGTCGCGCCGGTCTTGGCCATGCGAATCTCCGTCTGGTAATCGGCCCAGCTGCCATAGCCAAGGCGCTGCGCGATGTCGGCGCGAAGGGCCACGAGCTTGGCCAGCACCGGGGTGTTGGTGAGGCGGGCCAGCTGGCAACGGGCGGTGAGCACCTTGCGGCGGACATCGGCGTTGTCGGCATTCTCCCCGATCGCCTGCGCGTGCCAGGTGATGTTCGCCATCACGCGGTAGCGGCCGTCGGGCTGCTTCACGCCGGGGCTGTCGAGGAAGCTCTGCGGCACACCGGCCAATTCCGCAGCGGTGAAGTCGAGCGGGGCGCGTGCCTCGTTGATGTTGACGGCAAACTGGGTGTTCAGGCCGGCGAGGTCCTTGCGCAAGCGCTCGACATTGGCGCGATCAGCCGGGGAAAGGGAGAGGCCGGCGCGGCGATAGGAGCGCATCTGGTCGTCGACCAGGCGCTGCTGATCCGCTTCGAGCTTCGGCTTGGCGTCGGCCACCGTCTTCAGGGCCCGGTAGAGCGGCTCCCGATAGTCGAGCCCGACATTCCATTCCTGGATCTTCACCGTCATGTCGTTGGCCATGTCCCGCATCGCCTTATCCGTGCTCGATTCCGCCACGGTGCCGAGGACCAGATAGACGTTGCCGACCTTCGCGGTGATCGCGTCGTAAGCGACGAAGGTATTCTCGAAATTCAGCTTCCCGGGATCCTGCGCCGCCAAGGCATCGAACGCCTTGTCAGCCGTCGCGATGGCGTCCTCGGCTTGCTGCTTCACCTCGGCCGGCGTGACCGGATAGGTCGGCAGCGTGAGCGAGGAGTTGGAACGAGCCGCTTCGGCCTGGAAGTCAGCGAGCGTGGTGGGTTTGGCCGAAACAGAAACTGCCGCGAGCAGCGGCAGGAAGAGGCAGAACGCAGGGCGAACCAAGGGGATGGAAGGGTACATAGGATGTTGGAAAGCGAACTTTGTAGCCGGTGCCGGTTGGCTGGGACAATCTTGAAACAGCTCTTTCCCGGAAAAACCCGCCCTTTGCGACAAAGCGCCCCAACGCGGCGGCCGAACGGTTCGCCCTGAATTGCGTCATACTCATCGGGAAAGCTGATAGCCGATGTTTTAAATCATTCTCGTATATTGTTTTGTGAATAAATTGTCATCCTCCTCTCCGAGCGGTTTTTTGGCTTCACGAAGCTCGTGCCCCCGCCAATAAGAGCGCGTGAACTTTAGCCCCGTGTTCCGTGCCATTCGACGGCGAGGCGTCTCCTGCTGAGCGCCATGTTTGCGATCCTCTATCTCGTCGGCATCGCCGTCCTCGCCGTCCAGCTCCAATCCCGGGTGAGTCTGCTCAGTTCGTTTCGCGGGGTGCCGAAGTACCTGTGCGCACTGGGCCTGACGCTGTTCCTGGTTAACTGGACGAATTTCCTGCTCTACGTCGCGGTCGGCTGGGGACCGCTCTACCCACGAATCTCGTGTGCCCTGCTGGCCCTCTCCGTGTTCTATTTGTCCGAAGCGTGGAAATCGAACCACGCCGACCCGGCGGCTTGGATTCACTCCGTCATTCAGCGGTTGCGGTCGCCGCGACAGTGGAACGGCTGCTTCCTGTTCCTGGCCCTATTTGTCCTGGCGCGGTTCTACGCCGGTCTGGATGTGGACGAGGAAAAGAACGTGTGGAGCGTGTTCAATTTCGTCGACACCGCCTTCCACTTGTCCGTGGCGAACGCATTCCTCACCGCGCCGCATTTTCCGCCCATGGACCTCGACATGGCACCCTGCCCGCTGAAGTACCATTTCCTGGCCGATTTTCACGTCGCACACCTGGTGCGCTTCGGGTTGCCGGCCCTTTCGGCGGTTTGGCTGATGAATGTGATCAGCGCCTGCGTGATGGTCGGCACGGTCTGGGCGACCTTTGAAGCGTGGCTCAAACTCTCCGGCCGCTGGATCCTGCTGGCGGGATTGATCTTCCTTTTTTTCAACACCGCCCTGCTCAACCTGATCCATTATTTCTTGCTGCGTCCGCAGTTCCTCGATGCCGGCAACCTCTTCTACGGGCTGCTGCGCTTCCCCTACTTCAATTTCGAGTCCGTCCAGGCGAACATGCTGGAACCCCAACGCGGGCTGTTGTTTTCGCTGCCGATCATCCTCCTGGTGCTGCACGCGATTTTTGGCCCGCGCGCCACGGCGGAAGATGAATCGGCGCACCGCATGGCGACACTCCAGGCTTTCATCCTGATTTGCCTGCTGCCCCTGGCGCACATCGTGGCGTTCGCGGTGCTGGTGCCGTGCCTGCTGCCGCTACTCTGGCAGCAACGCGCGTGGTTTTTCGGGCGCGCTGCGATATGGCTTCCGGCCTTCGCCATCGGCGTGCTGCAGCTGTCGTATCTCGGCTTCTACGGCCCGCCTGTGAACAGCGACTATTCCTCGTGGTCAGCATCGAGCTTTCTCCCGCTGCAGGATTACGACCTTCTGCCCGCCTGGTCCCGCGGCATCGCCTTTTGGTTTTTTGCCGACGGTGACTTTCTCTTTTGGGCGGGAGTGTTGGTGCTGCTCGGCTGGCTCCGGCAGAAACACTCGCGCTCGAGCGCCGGCAGTTCCTCCGCCTTCTGGCTCTTTCTCCGCCAATGGCGCTGGTACTTTGCGGTCTGCGGACTGTTTTTCGTCCTGATCAATTTTTACCGCTACAGCTTCGACTGGGGCGACAGCAACAAGCTCGTGTTCTTCCTCAACCTGGGATTGACGCTGGTGGTCGTGTTGGGTGCCGCGCAATGGACTGGCGGCCGCCTGCGCCACTTGTCCAACGCGTTGTGGATCTTTCTATTCTGCCTCTGCGTCGCCCCGGCCTCGTATTCATTTTTCCTCAACGTCCTCAAGCCGGGACCTGGCCCCGCCACCGTCCTGCTCTTTACCAAGAACGGTCGCGACGCGGCAGAGTGGATGGATCGGGAATTGCCACGGTCCGCGCTCGTGCTCACCGCCGCCTACAACGACTTTCATTTCGTCACGCCGCTGGCGGGACGGCCGACGCTCGCGGGGATTTACGGCGACTCGAATCCTTATCGCCAGCCGGGGCGGGAGGAGGCGATTCGCCGCGTCTACGAGGACGGCGACATACAACTCCTCCCGAAACTCGGCGTGCGGTACATCTGTGTTTCCCGCAAAGAGCGCAACACCTACAAGCTCGATGCCCGTTGGCAGCGGCTGATGCAGGACGAAAGCGGGGTCGTCTTCCAATCCGGCGAAGGGCCGGACGATCTGAATTCGGTGTATGTCTTCGACGCAGCGAAGCTGCCCTCGCTGCAGTAAATCCCGGCACCAGCCAGCGAGCTAATTGCAACGGCCCGGTTCTGATCCGATCGGCGGGCTGGCTCGCGCTGGCCGCGCATCTCGCTGATTGCACGACGCAAATTGCATTTGGCTGCACTTCGCATGACGCCAACGGGCTTATCGCCTGCTCATGCATTTGATGGAATGGTGGTATGCGCCTTTGGCTGAGCGATTTAGGCTAACAATGGCCATGCCGCTCACCCAGCGTGGCATCGTTAAAGCTGGTTGGACGACGCACAGCTCAATCCTGAACTCATTCATCATGAAAACGCTTCCAAAGATTCCCTCGCTGGCCGCACTGCTGGCCGTTTCCACCCTCACACCCTTCGCGCTGGCCCAGGCGGCCGCTCCGGCCGCACCCGCCGCACCGGCAGTGAATGCCTCCAGCCAAGTCTCCGCCAACACGCTGAACGGCGTGAACTCCGGCGCCAATCCCGTGAGCGCAACCAACACGGTTAACACCAACGTCAATGCCGCCGGCCAGCCCACGGCGAATCCCAACGTCACCGCCACGCCAAACGCCACCGGCTCGGTTACCGGAACGACCGTCACCGGCTCGAACGGAACGGCCACCGGCACGACCGCCACCACGGTCAATTCGGATGGCACGCTCAACACGACCGCCACGTCCACGACGACCACGCCGAACGCGACGCTGCGTACCGCGGGGACGGGTTCCATGGCGCTGGAAAGTCAGGCCACATCGGCACAGATCCGTGCGCTGCCGTTCGAGTCGCGCACGGATGCGACCCTGAATGTTGAATCGCGCCTGGATGCCTCCGCGCGCTTTACCGACAATGTCCGCAACCACGCCGGCGAGCTGCGCGGTGAATCGCAGGCTCAGCTCCAGTCCGCGATCAACGTCGCGCGTGAGCGTGAAGCCCGCGTCCGCTCCAGCCTCCGGGCTGTCCGGATGGCCGGGAAGGACAACTACGAAGCCGCCCGCAATCAGCTCGCGCAGGACTACGACGCCTACGCCACCGCCGTGGCCCAAGTCGAAGCCAACAGCAGCGTGAACGCCACGATGCCCCGCTAAGCGCTCACTGCGTTTAGCACTCACTCAAAGGCCCCGGTGCGCTCCGCGCCGGGGCCTTTTCGTTTCCGTTGTGGACCTTCATTATTGGCCCGATCCGCTTCGTGGAGACGGAAGAACCCTCCATTGAGCGCTCGCGCTTTGCGCATTCGCAATCCCACCAGGACGCTGATGCCAGCCTGCTTGAGTTTGGCGATCCCGCGGCCGTTCACCTGGGGGTTGGGATCGAGCGTGCAGCAGACCACCCGTTTGATCCCGGCCTGGATGATGGCGTCCACGCAGGGCGGCGTGCGCCCGTGGTGGGCACAAGGTTCAAGGCTCACATACAGGGTCGCCCCCACGACGCTGCCCCGCGCGGAGGCAAACGCCTCGATTTCCGCGTGCGGCCGCCCCGCGCGGTGATGAAATCCCCGACCCACGACCTTGCCGTCCTGGACAATGACCGCGCCCACCATCGGATTGGGATGAGTCCGTCCCCGGGCCTTGTGGGCAAGGCGGAGGGTCTCGTCGATAAAGCGCAGGTCCGTGGCGCGAGAAACGGGCATGGAGCTCAAGTCAGAACCAGGTGATGCCCCATCCGGCGTTTCTTGGTCGCGAGGTAGCGGCCATTGACCGCGTTGGGGGCGCATTCGATGGAGAGCCGGGCGCAGATCGTGATGCCGAAGTCTGCGAGCTGTTTCTCCTTGTTGGGATTGTTCGTCAGAAGGTTGATCCGATCCACCCCAAGGTCCCGCAAGATGTGCGCAGCCACTTCGTAATCGCGCGCGTCCGTGGGTAGCCCCAGGCGATGATTGGCATCGACGGTGTCGTGTCCCAAATCCTGCAAGGCGTACGCCTGTATCTTGTTCGCGAGACCAATGCCCCGGCCCTCCTGGTTAAGATAGAGAATCACGCCGCTCCCCGCAGCCCGGATGATGCGCATGCTTTCGTGCAACTGCTGCCGACAGTCGCAGCGCAACGAGAGTAACGTATCGCCTGTCAGGCATTGGGAATGCAGCCGGGTGATGACCGGTGCCTCCAGTTTGCCCTTCACCAATACCGTGTGCTCCCGGCCATCGGGGTGGGAGCGATAGACCGAGAGTTGGAAAGGTCCGTAGATGGTCGGCAGGATTGATGTAGCCACCTTGGTCACGAGCGCGGAAGCAGTCAGTGCCGGCAAAGGCTGACGCTGAAGATGCGCCACCAGGTCATCGATCGCCACCCGCTTGATGCCGAGTTGTTGCGCCAGCCGGGCCAGTTCCTCCCGTCGAGCCATGCGACCCTTTGGCCCGACAATCTCACATAACACCCCCGCCGGTTCTGAACCCGCCAGTCGTGCCAGATCCACGGCTGCCTCCGTGTGGCCTTCCCGCGCGAGGACCCCGCCGGGCCGGGCCACCAGCCCGAACACGTGACCGGGCCGCGTCAGGTCGGCGGGGCTCGCGTTCGGGTCGGACAAAATCCGAATCGTTTTCAGGCGGTCAAACGTCGAAACGCCGGAGGTGATGCCCTTGCTGGCGTTGACCGATACGGTGAAGTTCACGCCGGTCTTTTCCGTATTGTGAACACGTTCGACCATCAGCGGCAGGTTCAGGCGGCCGGCTTGGGCCGCCGTGATCGCGGTGCATAGCAGACCGCCGCCGTGCCGGATGATGGTAAGAAGATGCGACGCCGTCACCCGGTCGGCCGGTATGAAAAAATCGCCTTCGTTTTCGCGTCGGGCGCCGTCGACGAGGATAAGCAGCCGGCCGTGACGGATTTCGTCGATCGCTTCGGGAATCGTGGCGAACGCTCGCTTCATAGCGGGGAGAGAACCTGGATCATTTCCAGCGCCGTCAGCGCCGCCTCGACGCCCTTGTTTTCCTGCTTCCGCGTCGCCCGTTCGACTGCGTCGGCGAGGTCGTAGACGGGCAGGACCTCGAAGATCACGGGAATCTCATAGTCCCACGAAACATTCATGCAGCCGCGTGCGCATTCGTTGGCGATCTGCTCGAAATGGTAGGTCTTCCCCTTGACGATGGCGCCGAAGACGATGATCGCGTCGTGGCGCCCGCGCTTCGCAATTTTTTTGGCGACCAGGGGAATTTCCATGGAGCCGGGCACGCGGTACACCTCGATGCGTTTCCGGGGAACCCCGCGACGCTGCAACGTCGCCATGCAGCGACGCTCGAGATTATCGACCACTTCCGGACGGAAGGAGCTGCTGATGATGGCGATGCGGAGGGAGTGTGGTTTTTTCACGAAAGTTTCCTTCGACAGAGTTTGACGACGTACTTGGCGAGAATGTCGGTCTCGATGTTCACGAGGTCGCCGACCTTCAGCGTCCGCAGGCCGGTGTGCTCCCAGGTGTGCGGAATGATTCCCACGGTAAATCCCCGCGACGTAACGGACATCAGCGTGAGCGATATTCCGTTCACCGCGATGGAGCCTTTCCTGACCATCTCGCGGGTGAGCGCAGACGACACGGTGAACGCGAGCACGCGACTGTTGCCGCGGCGCGTGACCGACCGCAGCCGCGCCGTGTCGTCCACGTGACCCTGCACGAGATGACCGGACAAAAACGACTGCGCCGTAAGCGGCCGCTCCAAATTGGCCAGGCTGCCCCGCTGCAAAAAACGCAGCTGCGTGCGGCGGAAGGTTTCCGGGATGACTGCGGCGGTGAAGGAAGCCTGACGGCGCCGAGTCACCGTCAGGCACACGCCGTCGACCGCGATGCTCTCTCCGGTTTTGACCCGCGCCAGAAATGCCCGCGGCGTCGCGACCTCAAGGCCAGTGGCGGTCCTTCGGACAACGGTCCCGACGTGAGAGATGATGCCGGTAAACATGGGTGCTTATTCGTCGTCGGGCATGACGAAGTGACAGCCGCGGCTTTCGGGATTGAGCGCGGCGGCGTGAACCACCAACAGCGCGGACTGGACCGCATTGCGGAGCTCGACCAGCTCGCGGGTGGGCCGGCAGTCGCGGTAGAAGGTTTGGATGTCCTCGCGCAGCTCGAGGAGAATCCGGCGCGCGCGGGCCAGGCGCCGAAACGAGCGCACGATGCCCGCGTAGTTCCACATCGTCTGCTGGATGAGCTGCATGTCCTGGCGGATGAGGAGCGGGTCGGCATCTTTCGCCGGGCTTTGCCAGGGACGCGGCTCGGGCGGCTGAAAATTTCCCTGGCGCAAATCCACCACGTCGGCGCGGGCCGCCGCCCGGGCCGCGACCAATCCCTCGAGGAGCGAAGTGCTCGCGAGGCGGTTCGCGCCGTGCAGCCCCGTGCACGCGGTTTCGCCGATCGCGTTCAGGTTTTGCACATTGGTCCGGCCCGACAGGTCCGTGTGGATCCCGCCGCAGGAGTAGTGCGCCGCCGGCACGACCGGGATCGGCTCACGCGTGACGTCGATGCCTTCTGCCAGGCAATGCGCGTACACGCCCGGAAATCGCTCCCGGATCAGGTCGGCGTTGAGCGACGACAAATCCAGCCAGACACAGGTCTCGCCCGTGCGCGTCAGGTGTTGCGAGATCGCGCGGGACACGACATCCCGCGGCGCGAGCGATCCCCGCGGATCGTAGTCGTCCATGAAGCGGTGGCCCTGGCCGTCCACCAAGACGGCGCCTTCGCCGCGCAGGGCCTCGGTGACAAGAAAGCGCGGCGCGTTCTTCTTGAAGAAGACCGTGGGATGAAACTGCACATACTCGAGATCGATGAGCCGTGCTCCCACCCGCCACGCCATGGCCACGCCCTGGCCGACGCTGCCTCGTTCGTTCGTGCTGTGCAGGAATATTCCCCCGAGCCCGCCTGTCGCGAGGATCGTTTTCTTCGCCACAATCGCGACAACTTCACCGGTCTGGGTCTGCAGCGCATAACATCCGAAGCAGGTGAGCGGCTGGTAACGGTCGCGCGGTTCGACGGAGTTGTGCGAGAGGGTCAGCAGGTCCACTGCGACCCATCCATTCCGACGCGTGATGCCCGGTGTCGCGTCCACCCGTGCGGCCACCGTCGTCAGGATCGCATGGCCGGTCGCGTCCTTGGCGTGGATGATGCGCCGGGCGCTGTGCCCCGCCTCCCGCGTGAAATCCAGCGCCCCGGTGGGATCGTGGTCAAAGCCCACGTGAAGTTCGTCCAGGAGGAGCTCCTTCAGCGCGACTGGACCCTCTCGCACCAGCTGCTCGACGGCGGCGGGATTGGCGGTTTGGTCGCTGGCGGCCATGATGTCCCGCGCCAGCTCATCCGGGTGTGTCGACGTATCGTAGATGATCCCGCCTTGGGCCCGGTCGCTGTTGGCCTCGAGCGGCGACCCCAGCGACAATAGCTCCACGCGAAAGCCCTGCCGGGCCAGGTACAACGCGTACGCCGAGCCCGCCAGGCCCGCGCCAATCACCAGGCAGTCGGTGTGAATGACCTTCATTGGTTGCCTCGGCGGCGCGCCGGCAAGATGGTCAGGCTCAAATCCGCTGCGGGCGCGGAATGCGTTAGCGCGCCCACGCTGATCACGTTCACTCCCGGCAGGGCACAGTCCCGCAACGTCTCGAGGCGAACGCCGCCCGACACTTCCACCAGGGCCCGTCCGCCGATGACCACGACGGCCGCGCGAATCTGCGCCGGTGTCATGTTATCGAGCAGGATGACCTCGGCCCCCGCGCGGCAGGCCGCGCGCACTTCCGTCAGCGTCTTGGCCTCAACCTCGATCTTTGCCGTATGCGGCGCCGCCTGACGAGCAAGGCGCACCGCTCGAGCCAGTGAACCCGCTGCCGCGATGTGGTTGTCCTTGATCAGAACGTGTTCTCCCAGGGAGCTGCGGTGATTGTGGCAGCCGCCGCACCGCACCGCCTGTTTTTCGAGGCTCCGCCAGCCCGGGGTCGTCTTGCGGGTGTCCACGACGCGCACGCCAGACGGGCCGGCCGCATCGGCGAAACGCCGGGCCAGCGTCGCGATGCCACTGAGCCGTTGGAGAAAATTCAGCGCGGTGCGCTCGGCGGTCAGGACCGGGATCGTGGGCCCCGCAATGCGCAACACGGCGCGTCCGCGGCGGACGCGATCGCCATCTCTCGCGAGCGCCTGCGTTTTCACGGCGGGATCGACGCAGGCAAGAACGCGAGCTGCGATATCCAGTCCGCACAGAGTCAGGTCCTGGCCCGCCTCAATCACGGCGCGACTGCGGTGCGCGGCGGAGAAGATGGCGCGGCTCGTCAGGTCGCCGAGGCCGGCGTCTTCCTCCAGCGCCAGATCGATCAGGTGGTCCGTGCGCGGTGAATTCATGGTGAGATGCCTCGGAAAACGTCATCGGTCGGTTGGCGCTGCGCCATTGCCGGTTGTCCGGCGGGGGTGAGTTCAAACATGCGTTCGATGCTCCGAGCGGCCCGGCGGCGCAGGCCTTCGTCGAGGGTGATGATCTGGTCCGGCCGCGGCGCGAGCAGCGCGTGGCGCACCTTCTCGAGCGAATTGAGTTTCATGTAGGGACAGAGCCGACAGCCCCCGATGAAGTGCTTCTCGGGGCTTTCCACCTGCAGGCGCCCCACGAGTCCGCATTCGGTCAGCATCAGGAAATAAGGCGCCGACGTGGTCTTCACGTAGCGCATCATCGCGCCCGTGCTGCCGACAAAGTCCGCCACGGCGGCGACCTCCGCCGGACACTCGGGGTGCGCCACGACCTTGAGCCCGGGAAATCGGGCGCGGGCCGCCGTCACGTCCGCCACCGTGAAAGCATCGTGCACGATGCAGGTGCCGTCGGAGGCGATAAGCTCCTTGTCGATGCCCCGTCGCTTGAGTTCGCCGCGGATGTTTTCGGCCATGAGCCGGTCGGGCACGAAAAGAATGCGACGCTCGGGCAGCTGGGCGATGATGTCGTAGACATTGCCCGAGGTGACACACACGTCCGACTCCGCCTTCACCTCCGCCGTGCTGTTGATGTAGCAAACCACTGCGGCGTCGGGATAGAGGGCCTTGAGCCGGCGGAGTTCGGCCCCCGTTAGCGAGTCAGCCAGCGAGCAACCTGAGGCGCGGTCGGGGACCACGACCGTGGCTGCAGGGGACAGGATCTTCGCGGTCTCCGCCATGAAGACCACGCCGGCAAACACGATCATCTTCGCCCGCGCCTGTTTCGCCTGCAGGCTGAGGAAGTAGGAGTCGCCCTTGAAATCGGCGACGCCGTAAATGATCTCCGGCTCGACATAGGAATGCGCCAGGATGATCGCCTGCTTCTCACGTTTCAGCCGGTTGATCTCGAGCGTGAGCGGCGCGATGCGCCGGCAATCCGCGAGATTCCACGTCCGTCCCGGTTCGCAATCCACGTGCAGCAGCGCCCGGAACAGCCGTTCCGCTTCGGTTTCGATTTCCTGGTCAATGGCGATCATGGCGAGGGTAGATTTATTTTCTTGGCGGTGAAGTTTCCCGATTCAGAGCCTCGGCATACTTCAGCCCCCAGAGCACCAGCTCGGGCGCGAGTTCGTCGAACAGGCCTTCGCGCTCGAACATCCGCGCAAAGCCACCAGTGCCCACCAGGTAGGGTTGGGCGTCCGGAAACGCCTCCTGCTTGAGCTTCGCCACCAGATACTGGATGGCCCCGACATGGCCGTGAAAGAGCCCGGACTGAATGCTCTCTGTCGTGGTGCGCCCGAGCGCCGTTTCGGGTCGGGCGATCTCCACGCGCGGCAACTTTGCCGTGTGGCTGGCGAGCGTCTCGGCGGAAACGCCCACCCCCGGCAGGATCACGCCGCCGAGATAGTCGCCGGCTGCCGTTACCACGTCCAAGGTCGTCGCCGTGCCGAAGTCGATGATGATCAGCCCGCGACCCGGATGGCGGTGGGACGCGGCGATGGCGCCGGCAATGCGGTCCGCTCCGACCTCGAGCGGATTGCGATAGCGCACCTTGAGTCCGGTTTTCACGCCGGCCTGCAGCACAAACGGCTCGCAGCGGAAGTATTTTTCGGCAGCACCGCGCAGGCTGTAGAGCGCGGCCGGAACCACCGAGCAAATGGCCACCTGGCTCACACCGCGAGGATCCACGCCGTTTTCCCGCAGCACGGTCGTGAAGAAAATGCCGAGTTCGTCCGTGGTGCCGAGCGGCATGGTGGACTTGCGGAACTGGCAGCGCAGGGCTTCGCCGTCGAAGACCCCGCCGTGGATCTGGGTATTGCCGATATCAAGGCAGAGCAGCATGGGTGTGGGGGTTGGAAAGGAGTTCGGGCGTCGGCGCGGTGGTCAGCAGCTTTTCCAAGGCGGGCGCGATTTCCGCCCGAGTGGCGCAAGGGACCGCCGGCCGCCCGTCCGCCGCAAAGATGGTGGCCGGAAAGTTTTCCGGTCCGGTGCGGGCTCCGAGATCGTTGTGCACCACGAAGTCCGCTCCCGAGCGCACGAATAAATCCATGATGGTCGCGTGACTCGCGTCCGCCGTGACACCATGAGTCAGCTTGAAGGCGACCACCTGCAGCTCGGGGTTGCGACTGAGATCGCGCAGGCCATCGACCAACTTGGCATTGGGCCGCAGGCGCAGCACGGGGGCGGAGGTCGAATCCAGCTTCCCGCCGGTTAGCGGTTGGGCGAGCCCGGCGACGGTCACGGATTCGACGCCAAAATCGCCGACGGCCGCGGCGTGAATCACGGCGTCAAATTCCCCAGACCGCAGGAGGCGGCGCAGAGCGGCGTCGAGCTCGGCAAACGATTCGAACTCCTCGCCGCGAACAGGCGCGGTCGCGGGTGCAGAGTTTCGGGCGCGCAACAACACGACGTCGTGGCCGCGCCGCGAAAAATGGTCCGCGATGCCCGCGCCCGTCCGGCCGGTGCTGCGATTGGTGAGCACGCGTACCCCGTCGATCGGTTCGGCCGTGCCTCCGCTCGTCACCAGGACCGTCAACCGGCGCTTGGGCTGGGTCAGGCGTGCTTCAATGGCCGCGACGATTTCGGACGGCTCGGCCAGTCTCCCCTCGCCCAATTCCCCGCAGGCGGTCCGTCCCGAGCCCACGGCAACAAACTGCACGCCCCATTCACGCAATCGTGCCACGGCGGCCATTGTCGCGGGGTGCAACCACATCGCCGGGTTCATGGCCGGGGCCATCAGCAGGGGCTTTGCCCGATCGTGGGCGAGGACGAGTGCCCCGGCCAGGTCGTCGGCGAGGCCGGCGGCGAATCGATTAAGGGTATTCGCGGTGGCCGGGCACACGATCACGAGATCAGCCCAGCGCGTAAGTTCGATGTGATCCAGCGCGCCACCCGGAACAAAGAGCCCCGTCGCCACCCGCTCACCGGTCAACCCTTCCAAGGTCGCCTCGCCCACGAATTGCCGCGCCGAGTCAGTCATCACCGTGCGCACCCGATGCCCTCGCTGCACCAGTTGCGAGATCGCCTCGCAGGCTTTGTAGCCGGCGATGGAACCCGTCAGGATAAACACGATGTTACAGCCGGACATTGTCGATCAACCTCACTCCTTCCAGTCGTACCGCGCCCAACCGCACGCCGTCGTGGTCCTCCACATAGTCGACGCCAAATCCCGCCGCGCGCAGTTGCTCCGCGGCGATGACCGGATCGGGCGCCGCGCGCAGGGTCTGGGCAAATCGCGGCGCTTGCGCGCGCGCATCCGGGGACAATCTCCGGTTGCGGGAACTGAGCGCGAGGCCGTCGGACTCCCGCACCGTGCTGCACGCGACAATTTCCACCGGCAGAAACAGCGCGTGCACCATCCCCTGCACCAGCTTGAGCTGCTGCCAGTCTTTTTCGCCGAAATACGCCCGGTGCGGTTTCACAAGGTTGAGCAGCTTGAGGACAACTGTCAGCACGCCGTCGAAATGACCCGGCCGATGCGCGCCTTCCCAACGCGTGCTCAAACCACGCTCCGTTATGCAATAACGGTAGTCGTCAGGATAGAGTTCATCTGCTGACGGCATCAACACGCAGTCGGCCAGCCCTGTCGCCAGCGCCAGATCCGCTTCCCGCGTGCGCGGATAGCGCGCCAGGTCGTTGGAATCATCGAACTGCGTCGGGTTCACAAAGATGCTCAACACCACGTGATCGTTCTCCGCCCGCGCGCGCTGCAGCAGCGCCCGGTGCCCTGCATGCAGTGCACCCATCGTGGGGACAAACCCGACCGTCTCGCGCGCGGTGTCCAAGCGCGCCCGCTCGGCCTGCCAGTCAGTGAGCTTCTCAAATATGCGGGGAATCACTGGAACGTCTCCGTTGTATCGGGAAAGGTGCCGTCCCGCACCGCCGTGGAAAACCGGGTGGCGCCCCGCTGCACGAGCTCAGCGCCGTCGACGAACGCCCGCGCAAACCGCGGATGGAACTGCGGGCTGAGTCCGAGCAAATCCTGCAGGACGAGCACCTGGCCGTCGCATTGCGGTCCGGCGCCGATGCCGATCGTTGGCACGCGGCACGCGGCCGTGACCTCGCCCGCAAGCGCCTGCGGAATACATTCCAGCACCAGCGCGAATACCCCCGCCGCTTCGAGCGCCACAGCGTCTTCCCGCAACTGCGCCGCTGCGATCGCATCGCGACCCTGCACACGGTAGCCGCCGAGTTGGTGGACCGACTGCGGAGTCAACCCGAGATGACCCATCACGGGGATGCCCGACTCGACCAGATGGTGAATCACGTCGGTGTGACCCCGCGCCCCTTCCACTTTCACCGCGTGCGCTCCGGCGCGTAAGAGTTGTGCCGCACTGTCGAGGGCGTGAACGATGCCCTGTCGCACGCCAAGAAAGGGCATGTCGGCGATGATCACTGTCTCCGGCGCGCCCCGGGCCACGGCCCGCGTGTGCATCGCCATGAGTTCGACGGTCGCGCCCAGGGTGTCGCGCTCGCCATGAATCACCATCATGGCACTGTCGCCCACCAGGAGGGCATCGATCGGCGAGGTCGCCAACAGCCGGGCGGACCAGGCGTCGTAGGCGGTGACGACCGCAATTTTCCGGCCAGCCGCTTTCGCGGCCGCGAAGTCCCGAATTGATGGCAGGCCCCGCGCCGAACGCGGTTGCGGATCAACCAGCTTGATCATTTTGCCTCCGCAGTTTCCGACTCACGGAAAACCTACGGCAGGCAAAAACTGACCTGGGTGCTTGTCGCGTTGCGATGAAGCCTCGGTATCCGATGGACATGATATTAAGGGCGTCCGGTCGCGATCGTGTTCGCGCTAGACACCCACACTGATTGCCAGCTCCTTCCACCGCGCAACTAGATTTTCGCATGGGTCAAGGAAATCTTCCTCTTCTCCCCGCAGTCCCCCACCCACCAGACTGCGCCCCTGCACGGACTCAGCGGCAAGCCCTCAAACCGGGTGTTTTCTGCTTTCGTTTTGCCGCCTGCGCCCTACGTTCTCGCCCTTCCTGACCGGAGAGGTGGCAGAGTGGTCTATCGTACCTGACTCGAAATCAGGCGTGCCCGAAAGGGTACCGTGGGTTCGAATCCCACCCTCTCCGCCACGTTTCTTTCGAAATCCGAAAGAAACGTGCCGCGCCGAAGCCTTGGCGAAGGCGAGCTCTTAAGATGCGCGAGCGGCACCCTACATTTGAGGCAGCTCAGGTCGACAATCCCCCGGCGATGTACTGCCGCAGCGACTCGGCCTCGGCGCGGTGCTGGTTCGCCATCCAGCGCGAAACGTCGCCGATCGAAATCAGCCCGACGAGGCGGCCGACCTCAACCACGGGCAAATGCCGGCAGCGCTTCTCCGTAAACAGGTCGAGCACCTGTTGCACCGTAGTCGTCGGCGCCACCGTCAGCACCTCCGCGGTCATCACCTTCGTGATGGGTGTGGCCTTGGGATCGAGGTTTCCTCCCACCACGCGGCGAAGCACGTCGCGCTCGGTGAAAATCCCGGCCAGCCGTTGGCCGTCCATCACGAGCACGGCGCCGACCTTGCGGACATTCATCTCTTGCACGGCTTCGGCCACGGTCACGGTCGTCGGCACGGTGAAAATCGCGCCACTCTTCTGCTGCAGCAATGTATCGATCGAAATGTTCATGGGCTTTTGGGGGTTGGGAGTGATTCGGGTCGAATTCAGTCCGGGGCGTCGGCCAGATTGACGACCGGATGCCGGCTTAGCAATCCATCCTCTTTGACAGGTCGTCAGCGAAGGTGTGCCTTCCCCGCCCCACTTCTGGCTGCCGGAACAAGCCGGCGATCGCCACATGTCGGCCAAAAGATTTCCCGCCCCGTCACGATTTCCCCGTGCGGCCCATCTGCCGGTCGGCTCAGCCGCGCGCAGCCCCTCAGATGTTTTCGTCCTCACCCGCGCGCTGCGCCGGCTTGTTCGCCGGCAGGTGCTGCGGGAAGAAAACGTAGTAATTCATCAGCCACCAGCTGCGTGACGAGCGGTAGAACAGCGCCGGGACCGCAATCGCCCCCACTCCCGCTAGCACGATCGCGACCGTCGTGTTGATCACATGGTAAACCGCCAGCAGCGTCACCGGCAGCATGTAGCACACGAGCGTCACGCCGTAGTTGAGCGACAGTGAGCCCAGGAAAAACCCCTCGTCGCGCTCGATCTTAAGCCCGCACTGGGGACAGGCCGCGTTCACCTCGAACAGCGTGCCGGGCTTGAACAGCGTCTTGCCCCCGCAGTTGGGACAGCGGTTGGTCAGGCCGCGGCCGATGATTTGCAGGCGGGTGACTTTCATGGCGGGTATTGAACCACGAAACACACGAAAGACACGAAAAGTTTCGATCCACGATCCTTGCCCGCGAATTACGAGAATGAACGCGAATTTTGATCGGTCTGTTTTTACAGGAGGAAACGGAGGGAACGAAGGAAAACAAAACCAGATCGTTGCTGCAGCGCTCTGTTACCTCCGTTTCCTCCTGTAAAAAAACAAAACCATTGGCACGAATTTATCCGCGTTTATCCGTGCCATCCGCGGGAAAGATCGAGGCTGCCTTCGTGTATTTCATGGTGATACAAAAAAGGCGCTCCGTTGCGGGAGCGCCTTGGAATCGAGCGGCGATGTGCGAACTGCGATCTCCGCCGCGCGGTGCGCGACTCAGGCCCCGAGCTGGTACCGCGTGAAGCGGCGGAGCTGGATATTCTCGCCGGTCTTCGCGATGCGCTCGGTCAGCATGTCCTTCATCGTCTTCTCGGGCAGCTTCACGAACGGCTGGTCGAGCAAACAGACCGTGGAGTAAAACTTCTCAAGCTTACCCTCGACGATCTTCTGTACAGCCGCGGGCGGCTTGCCCTGGACCTGCGCGGCGGCGATCTCGCGCTCCTTGGCGAGGTCGGCCTCCGGCACCTGCTCGCGCGACACGTACAGCGGACTCGCGGCGGCAATCTGCAGGCAGACATCGCGGCAGAACGCCTTGAAGTCATCGTTGCGCGCGACGAAGTCCGTCTCGCAATTGACCTCGAGCAGCACGCCGACCTTTCCGCCGACGTGGATGTAGCTCTCGATCAGGCCTTCCTTCGTGACGCGGTCGGCTTTCTTGGCCGCCGACGCCGCGCCTTTCTTACGCAGGATCGTCGTGGCAGCCTCGACGTTGCCGTTCGCCTCGGTGAGGGCCTTCTTGCAGTCAAGCAGCCCGGCACCGGTGGCGATGCGCAGGTCGTTGACCATTTGAGCGGTGATGGGAGTACTCATGATAATTGAAGTAGCGAGTAGTGAGTAGTCGTGCAGAGGAGGAGCTTTCGAAGGCTCGCTACTCGCTACCCGCTACTCGCCGCTGCGATGGATTACTCGGCCTTGACCGGGGCTTTCTTGGTGCGGGTCGGCTTCTTCGCGACGGGCGGCACGATCGGCTCGGCGTCGCCCTCGACCACCGCGACGACGTCGGCGGGCAGGTCGATCTTCGAGAGGTCGACCTCGGTCGCCGACACCGGATGCACGCCGGCCGTGACACCCTTGAGGTCGGCAGCGCCGCGCGCGGCGCGACGCTGATCGCGCTGGGCGAGACCGCTCTGCACCGCGGCGACAATGGCGTCGACGATGATACGGATGGACTTCACGGCGTCGTCATTGCCCGGTATCGGGTGCGTGAGGCCGGTCGGATCGGAATTGGTGTCGACGATGCCCACGCACGGAATGCCGCAACGGGCGGCCTCGGCGACGGCGATCTTCTCGTGGTTCACGTCGACGACAAACATCGCCGAAGGCAGCCCGACCATGTCGGCGATGCCGCTGAAATTGCGCTGCATGCGGACCATCTCGCGCTTGATCGCGGCTTCCTCCTTGGAAGAAAGCTTGGCCAGCTCGCCGCTGGTTTCCATGGCCTGGTACTTCTTAAACTTGGCGATGGATTTCTTGACGGTCTCGTGGTTCGTGAGGGTGCCGCCGAGCCAGCGGTCGACGCAGACCGGCATGCCGGTCAGACTCGCGGCCTCGCGAATGATTTCCTTCGCCTGGCGCTTGGTGCCGACGAAGAGGAGGTTGCCGCCGTTGCCGACGGTTTCCTCGACAAACGCGCAGGCCTTTTCGAGGGCCGTATGGGTCTTGCCGAGATCGATGATGGAGATGCCCTGGCGGTGATCGAAGACGAAGGGCTTCGAGCGCGGATTCCAACGTTTGGTCTGGTGCCCGAAATGCACGCCGGCATCGAGCAGGTCTTTAGCGGTAGGGACGTTCATGTGATCTATGTTTTCGAAACACAGGTCGGCCAATGGGCCGCCTTGCGATCGCGACTGAGGTTATGGTTGATGGTTACTGACTGACAGAGCGGTCCAAAACAGGGATCGCCCGGGGCTCTGGCAAGCGCGAACTTCGCCGAAGCCGAAGGAAACGATGTGGTGGCCATCCTTTGCCGCAAATTTCGCCCTATGGAGCTGCGCGTCAGCTAGGATAAGCCACTGTCTTACAGAGGCTAACAAAAAGTCCGGCAGGGCTGATACCGGACTAGAAATTGGGTGCAGGGGCTGGATCCCACCGAAACGCGGTACCAGCGATCCCGCTCAGCGGGATTGTGAGCCGCAGTCTAAAATTGGGTGCAGGGGCTGGATTTGAACCAGCGACCTTCAGGTTATGAGCCTGACGAGCTACCAGGCTGCTCCACCCTGCAACAAGGGGAGGCGCAACGTGCGTCTCCCCGAATTGCCTGTCAACCGCCTTTTTGAACCCTTCGGCGCACTTGGCGGTGTCCACGGCGATATGCATTTCAACCTCGAAAAATTTCTACCCTGACATTTTGCGATCTCCGGTGCGGGCCACGTATCCGTGTCGGCGTCGGACCAAAAACTTACCGAAAAATTCCTGCGGACGCTTCGCCGCAATCGTCCGGCCCGCGCAAATTTTTTCGTCACCCACGGCATTTTTTATGCAGCGATGGCATGAAAAAAGTCCCGCGCCACGAGTAACACTCCGCCACGCGTGCGGTCTGTAAGGTTATCTTTTCTTCTCATGACCAAGAACCCTCTCAACAAAGGAATCCTGACGGACAATTTCAACGGCTCCGGCTCCGTCACCATCGAAAAAGTGCGTGCCCGCGCGCGGGAATTGGCCCTCATCGCGGGCCGCTCCACGGGGCATGTTACGCCCGCCGATTTTGAACAGGCCAAGCGAGAACTCACCGGCGAGCCCGACATGACCCCGAAGGAGGCACTGATCGACTCCCTGCCGGAAAGCCAGCGCTGGAACCCCGTCCCCGGGTCCTCCGGTCACCGCGCCCCCGAGTCGTCCAACGAGGACGAGGATGACGAAGGCCGCAGTGAAACCGAACAGCTTGTTGCCGAAGGCGTCGAGGCCGCCGAGCATGACCAGATTCTCCAGGCCGCCAAAGAGGCCCACCGCGACAAACTCCGCCCATCGTGACCCTTCCTTCCGATCTCACCGCCACGACCGCCGCCCTCCTCGCCCCAGGGAAGGGGCTGCTCGCGGCGGATGAGAGCTTCCCGACGATTGGCAAGCGGTTCGATGCGATCGGAATTTCGTCGACCGAGGAAAACCGCCGCGCCTATCGCGAGCTATTGTTCACCACACCCGGGCTGAACGAATTCATCAGCGGCGTCATCCTCTTCGACGAAACGATGCGGCAAAAGATCGGCGACGTCTCCATGCCAGAATTTCTCGCCCGCAACGGCATGGTGCCCGGCATCAAGGTCGACGGCGGCACCGAGGCCCTCCCCGGCTCCAAGGCGGAAAAAATCACCAAGGGCCTCGATGGGCTTCCCCACCGGCTCGCCGAATACCGGCGGCTCGGCGCGCGGTTCACCAAGTGGCGCGCCGTAATTACGATCGGCGATGACCTGCCCTCCGTGACGTGCATCGATGCGAATGCCGACGCGCTCGCGCGGTTCGCACGGCTGAGCCAGGAGGCCGGACTCGTTCCGATCGTCGAGCCCGAGGTGCTTATGGACGGCAACCACACCCTGGCACGCTGCGAGGAAGTCACCAACACCGTCCTCAAGAACGTCTTCGTCACCCTCTTCGAGCACCGGGTCACCCTCGACTCCCTGCTGCTGAAAACCGGCATGGTTCTGCCCGGCAAGGACAGTCCACACGAGGCCACGCTGGACGAAGTCGCCGAGGCGACCGTCCGCTGCCTGCGCGACGCGGTTCCGTCCGGCGTGCCGGGCATCGTGTTTCTGTCCGGCGGCCAGAGCGACATCGCCGCAACCGAACGCCTCAACGCGATTTGTCAGCACGAAGATCTGCCGTGGAAATTGAGTTTCTCGTATGGCCGGGCGCTGCAGGACGCGGCATTGAAAACGTGGCACGGCCAGTCCGCGCATGTCGCTGCCGCCCAGGGAGCACTCCATCATCGCGCGGCGTGCAACAGTCTCGCGGTCCAGGGGAAGTATTCGGTCGAGGCGGAACACGCCGCGGTCTGACGCGTCCTGCGCCTCTTTCGCGGCAAGCTCCTGAGCGCCGCCCGATCGCAAGATTGTATCGCTGACAACCATGTCACCGCCTACACCGCCGCGCCTCTTCCTCCTTTCGCCCGCGCACGCCGGCGGAGCCCGGGCGCAGCTGCTGCTCAATCCCCGCGCGCCGTTCCCGCTGGCCCGCCAGTTTCATGCAGAAGGCTTGCCGCTCGGCACCGTGTTTGCGTTCACCAGCGGACTCTATTTTCGCGGAAAGATCACCTATGCGAGCCACTTTGCCGGGTTGCGCGGAGGCGACGTCGTTCGCGTCATCACGTCCAACGCGGGACTGGTCGATCCCAACATCGTCATCGGTCCGAGCGAACTGGCGGCGTTCGGTGCCACCGAGATCGAAGTCGACGATCCGCGGTATCACCGGCCGCTCCGACGCCACGCGCGGGCATTGAAGCGTCAGTTGGGCCAAGACGCCCACGCCATTTTGCTGGGTAGCATCGCGACGCCAAAATATCGGGACGTCCTGCTCGAGGTCTTCGGCTCGCAACTGCTTTTCCCGCAGGACTTCGTCGGCCGCGGCGACATGAGCCGGGGCGCGCTGCTCCTGCGAGCCACGCGCGGCGGCGAGGAGTTGGATTACGCCGTTGTGCAAGGCGCCTTGCTGAAGGGCAAACGGGCGTCCGGGCCTGCAACTGCTCGCTCGTCGCGTCCTTCGCGCTGAACGTTTTCGCCCGGACAAAGGTCTTGGCTCAAGAGCGGCGGAAGCGTTTCCTCCGTCCTCATGCCAAACCCCGCGGCCAAGCCCGTCAGTCCACGCTGGCTCACGTGGGCCGCGCTCGGGGTTTGCGCGCTGGCAGTGGGGTGCATTTACGCGAGCACGCGTCACTTCCATTTCCTCGTTTGGGACGACGACTACAACATCCAGCAGAACACGCATCTGACCGGACTCACCTGGGACAACCTGCGCTGGATCTTCACCGACACCGCCTACGCGCGCCGCTATTTCCCCCTCGCCTGGCTCGGCTGGGCCATCGAGCACGACGTCTTCGGTCTGACCGCGCGATCGGCCCACGTGGGCAACGTCCTGTTCCATCTCCTCAACACCGTCCTGGTCTTTCTCGTCATCAAGTCGGGCATCCGCCTTTGGTCAGCACCCGAAAACCCTCCGCGCGACCTGCCGGCCACGGTGGCCGCAACGCTGGGGGCGCTGCTCTGGGCGCTGCATCCGCTGCGCGTTGAGGTCGTCGCGTGGGCGTCGGGACGCATCTATGCGCAAACCGGCTGCTTCCTCCTGCTCGCCACGTGGTGGTATTTCCTCTCGCTCGAGACCGGAGCCGACTCGCCCCGCAGTCGGCGGTTGCGCTGGGGCTCGGTCGTCGCCTTCGCGCTGTCGCTACTCACCTACCCGCTGGCGCTTACTTACGTGGGCGTCCTGCTCGCGGTGGATTGGTATCGGCCAAACCGACCGCCGGCGCAGCGACTGACTTCGTTGGTCGTCCAAAAAATTCCCTTCCTGGTCGTCACCGCGGTGATGCTTGCGGTCACTCTCTGGGCCCGCACGAATGTGGACGCGGCCAGCTGGAAACCGCCGATCACCTTGCAGGAATTCGGGGTCGTGCCCCGCGTCATGCAGGCTTCCTACGTGTGGGTTTACTACTTGGTCAAACCGCTGGTCCCTTTGGGACTGTCGCCGTTTTACGCCCGTCTGACGTCGTTTGATCCGGGCGAATGGCCCTTCGTCCTGAGCCTGGTCGTCGTGGTGTCACTCACGGCGATCCTGTTCTGGCGACGCAAACGCTGGCCGGGTCTCTGGCTGCTCTGGCTGTGTCATTTGATTGTGCTGACGCCGATGTTGGGGCTGACCGAGCATCCGCATTTCACCAGCGATCGGTATTCATATCTGGCGGCCGTGCCTTGGTCCGTGGGCGTCGCCGTGGTCATCGTTCGTGTGTGGCCCCGCCGCGCGCTGCGTTTCGCGTGCCTCGCGACCGCAGTCGTGCTGATCACCGCCTGCAGTGCGCTGAGTCTCGCGCAGGTCTCCATCTGGCGGGACACCGAAACACTCGGCCTGCGGATGATTGCGCTCATGGGCGATCATCCGCGTCGGTTCGACATGTACGGTCGCATCTCCAGCGCACTGCGCCAGGAAGGCCGGATCGCGGAATCGAACGCCTACTATCTCAAATACCTCGGCGGCGATCCGCATGCCGCTGAAGGCGCCCTCGCCCAAGGCAAGGAGCTTGAGGCGCGCGGTCAAAATCGCGAGGCCACGGTGCAGTATCTGCTCGCCTGCGAATTGCGGCCGGACCTGGCCGAGCCGCGGTACCGGTTGGGTATGCTTCTCCTCGCCGACGACAAGGCCGACAAGGCGCTGCCGTATCTACGCGACGCTGTGCGGTTACAGCCCGCGCTCGCTGACGCGCAGGTGACGCTGGGTTACGCCTTGATTCGCCTTGGCCAGCCAGAGGAGGCGCTCGCCCCCTTTGAGACGGCGCTCCGCCTTTCACCGCGTGATCCCGTTGCGCACAGCGGGTTGGGCACGGCGCTGGTCGCCTTGAAGCGCCCGCAAGAGGCGCTGCCACATCTCGAGGAAGTGCTGCAGCGCTACCCGACCGCTCCCGCCGCACATTTCAATCTGGGAAAGGCACTGGAGGAACTCGGCCGCACTGCGGAAGCCGCGGAGCAATTTGAGGCCGCCGTTAAACTGCAACCCGACTATCCCGGCGCTGCTGAAGCGCTCGCACGGACCAAGCGGTGAGAAGGAGCGCAGGCGTCGCCGCCTGTAATGACGGCGGATGCAGGCGGGGTCGCCTGCGCTACTTCAACCCCAGCGCCTTCTGCGCATTCAACCCGAGGATCTTGCGCTTCGCTGCCGCCGGGATCTGCGCGAACAGTACACGACCCATCTGCGACGCCTGGTCGAGAAACACCGCGTCGCTGCCCCAAATGACTTTGTCCTCGAGTCCCGACGCCACCAGGTGCTCGACCAGGCCGCGCGGACACGACGAGAGACACAGCTCCAGGTACACCGTGGGAAACTCACGCGCGAACTTCATGTATTTCTCCAGTTCCGCCGAGCCGACGTGCGCCAGCAGCCAGCGTATGCGCGGATAGCGCCGGATGTGCGCCTCGAGTTCGTCGAGCTCCGGACCAAACACGTGCGCCAGCACCGGCATCGCATGCTCGTTCGCATAGGCGAACACCGGCCCGTAGTTCGGATGATTGTAAGGCAAGCCGGGCCGGGCGCCGTACGACCACACTTTCACCCCGCGAAAGCCGGCTGCGATCCCGCCGGCAAGCTGCGCCGTGACTTTGTCGGGATAGCCGACATCCACCACGAGATATCCGAATATCCGGTCAGGAAACTCCTTGATGCCATCGGCCACCACTTTGTTGCCATGCTCAGCGTCACCAAAAATCGCCTGGATCGAACTCACGCACGTGAGCTGGATGCCAAGTCGATCCATCGACGCCACCAGCGACTTCGCCGTCGGGCGGATGATCGGAAAATCCGGCCCGTGCCCAAAATGCGCATGCGCGTCGATCAGCACTTCGCCCTTGATGCGCTTTCCGCTGCGACCCGCTATCTGAAAAACGTCGGGTTCCCTCGTGGGTTCCCCTCGTAGGGGCGTCGCTTGCCGACGTCCCTGGCTGCTTGCGGGTTTCTTTGGGACCCTTCCTCTGTTTCCCTTTTTCACCGGCTTCTTCACGGCTCCACCTCCCTAAGCAACCGCTCGATGTTGCCATGCGCGATCGCCGCGCGCGCGGCGTCCGAAACCGGCGCATACGTCAGCAGCGCCACCGATGCTCCTCCCTCGGCCTCCGGGTACGACGTGCCCCAGACGAAGCGCGCATGCCCAAAGTTCTCCACGAGGTCCGGGATTCCCTCGTGCACCGAATACGCGCTGCTCAGACAGAGATGCAGGCTCGGGTGGCGCTCCAGCAGCGCGTAGAGCGAGCGGTGTCGTCCGAACCGCGGCACCTGCGTGACAATCAGCCGCAGGTTCGGGAACGCGGTCAGAATCTCGTCGACCTCGTCCAACGTGATTCCGCGATAGTCCACGAGCAACGGCAGCTTCGCCTCCGCACAGGCGCCGTACATCCGCCCGCTGCACCACGGCCTCGGCGAATAATAGTGCTCCTTCGGGCTCATCCACGCGATGCGCATGCCGCTCTGGAAGGCCCGCGTCATCATCGCCTCCAACGAATAGTCGTCGGGCGCTCCATCGGGCGTCAGGCACGTCGCGGGAATCCACTTCGCGCGTCCCTTCGCCTCACGGGCGAGCACGTCATTGCCCCAATGCGGGAAATTCTCGACGCACTGCCGATGACGCACTACGGCCGCCGTGATCTTCAACCGATCCAACTCGCGATCGAGGTCTGCGGCGTCCGGCCGGAACAGCGGATACGGTTTGCGCGGCAGCCCGACCAACACGTCGCAGGCGATGAGCTTGAGGTCGGCCATGGGGAGTTGGTCAGCGGGCGATGCGCGCGTGCAGCCATTCTATCACACGCGCCTCCGCGTCGGCGTTTAGCGACGTCGGCACGAGCGTACAATGCGGCACTTTCGTCAGCGGACGCTGCAGCGCGCGCGACGCCGTCTGCCTGCAGCCATCCAGTGGACCCACGACAATCGCGGGAGCCTTCGCCGCGCGGAGTGCTGCCGGGAAATCGGCAATCTTGAGAATTTCTGGAAAATACGCGTCGTGCGGCAAAGTCGGCTTCGGCGTTTTCACCAGCTCGGCGAAGGACGTCAGGGGCTCCATCAACACCATGCCGGCCACCGGACCCTCGAGCCACGCTGCCAACGCGGCAATGTTTGCACCGAGCCCGTGTCCACCGACAAAAAGCCGGCGCGCCGGAATGACCTGCGCCGTGCGCACGTGACGCAGCACGCGACACGCCTCGCGCAGCCGCATCGCCATTACCGAGTCGCCCGTCGCCGCACTGAGGTACGCGATCCAGCGATCCACCCCGCCCCAGCCAACGACATCCCACGGTGACGGCGTCGGTGCCGTGTCGCCCCAGCCCGGCAGGTCAACCGACAACACCGACAGGTTGACCTTGCTCGGCGCGAAAAAGCCCACGGCACGATCGAGCCAGCCCCATTGATGCAGCGCGGTCCAACGTCCGCGCGCATCAAACCAGACCAGCACGTGCTCTGGGACCTGCGACGTCTTCCGCCGGACCCACGTCGCTGGCAGCTCCCAGTTCGGTCCATCCCGCAGGCAGACCTCCGTGACCGCGTGAACCCACAGATGCGCCGGTTTGCCCGAGACCGCCCGTAGCGGTCGGCGATATTCCGTGCGATCCAACCCCGCCAGCGCACGCAGCCGCGCCTTGGCTACCGCGGGCTTCAGCGCAGCAGGCTCACTCGCCTTGCGCGCTGCGAAACTCGCCATCGTGAACTTTCGTGGCGGATGACACTCGAGCAATTTCTGCGGCAACAACCGCGGCTTCGGTACCCTCACTATCCCGTGCGCCTCGCGCCCGAACTCCGATCTGCGATTTCCGATCTTCGCGGAGCGAACGCGCTCCGCTCCGCCCCACCACCGTTGCACCCAGCGCACAAACGTCTCCGCCTGGCGCACGGTGTACTCGTGTCCGCAGTCATCGATCAGGATGCCGACCCGCTCGCCCGCTCCGGCTGCGCGATACGCCGCCTTCGCCTCGAGCCCGAGCTTTCGCATGATGGGACCCGTCATAACCGTGTCGCGCGCTCCCGCCATCAACAGCATCGGCACAAAGCGCGCCGCGATCATCAGCTCGATCAGCCCAAGCCCCGACGCAAACCGACCAAACCACAGGCATTCCGGACAACCCGCGTAGCCGTCGCGCACCGGATGAAGCTCGTCCGGCATGCCGTAACACGAGGGGGCGATAATGCGCACGCGCTTGTCGACGATCGCGCACGTGATCGACGAAAATCCGCCGCCAGACACACCCGTCATCGCCACGCCCTCGCGCACGTCTGCGTCCGGCCGCCCGCTCACGTAGTCGATCACCCGCCGGCAGTCGGCGAGGAAGAAGGCCAGCGAATTGATCCCGCCGGGATAGCAACGCACACCGTCCTCGAAATGATTGTTGCCCGCGACCTTCTCGCCAAACCCCGGCGGATCGAATGACACGGCCATGAACCCGTTCGCGGCGAACACCTGTGGCGGGAACTGCTCGCTCGGATTGTATTTTCCGTTGTGACCCACCGGCGTGACGATCACCCGCCACGGCGCAGGCCAACGTTTCGGGTCGGGCTTCCAGACTGTGGCATTTACCCACCAGCCTGGCAGCGACTCGAACAGAATGTTCTCGATGCTGAAGCCCGGAAACGTCCGGCGCGAAACGAGCTTCGCGCGGACCGGTCCCTTCGCCGGATGGAAGTTCACGCTCGCGAGCGACGCCGCGAATCGTCCGCGCAGCGTTTGCGCGTAGCGTCGCCACGGCGCCGGCCCAGAGAGTTTCGCCCGCTCCGCACGTCCCGCGGTCAGTTGCGCCCAAGCCGTCGCGACGATCCGTCGACGCAGCATCGTCCGCAGGTCCGAGCCGGGAACAGGCGGCGCAAACAGGGGTTCGGGAGTCAGCAACTCGCGAGCGGACATATCTAAGATTGGGATCGCGAGCTTTGATTTGTCGGTGGACCTGTCCTCCGTAGCCTCGGCGAAGGAGGACAATTGGCTTGGTCCGTCGCCCGAGCCAAGGCTAGTTTTCCCCGACCCCGTCCCCGCATGAACCCCGATCGTATTGCGCTCACCGTGGCTGCCGACCAGCCCGGCCCGAAGATCAGCCGCCATATCTTTGGCCAATTCGCCGAGCATCTGGGCAAATGCGTTTACGAGGGCATCTGGGTCGGCGAGGACTCGCCCATCCCGAACGTCCGCGGCATCCGCTCCGACGTCGTCGCGGCCCTGCGCGCGATCAAGGTCCCGAATCTCCGCTGGCCGGGCGGCTGTTTCGCCGACGCCTACCACTGGCGCAACGGCATCGGCCCGCGTGCGCAGCGTCCGCTGATGCGCAACGACACGTGGGGCCTGATCGAGACCAACGCCTTTGGCACGCACGAGTTCCTCGATCTCTGCGAGCAGGTCGGCTGCGAACCCGTGATCTGCGGCAACCTCGGCAGCGGCACGGTGCAGGAGATGCGCGATTGGGTGGAGTATCTCAACGCGCCGGTCGGCACCGTCCTCGCCAACGAGCGCGCCGCCAACGGACATCCCGCGCCCTACGGCGTGCGCTTCTGGGGCGTCGGCAACGAAAGCTGGGGCTGCGGCGGCACGATGCGCGCCGACTACTATGCGAACGAGTTTCGCCGCTACTCCAATTTCCTCGGCAACTACGAAAAGACCCGGCTCTACCGCATCGCAACCGGCCCGGCTGTCGACAACTACGAGTGGACCGAGGTTATCATGCGCGAGTGCACCAACCCGCCCTACAACGGCGCGGTGATGGATGGGCTCTCGCTGCATTACTACATGAACGGTCTCAGGCCTCCGGGAAAAGTCGCGCGCTCCATGCCGACGATGGATTTCGGCGTCGACGATTGGAACCGCGTCATGGCGCACGGCTGGTTCCTCGACGAGCTGCTGCACAAACACATTGCGATCATGGACCGCCACGATCCGACGCGGCGTATGGGTCTGATCGTCGACGAATGGGGCGCGTGGTACCTCAACGACTCCGGTCGCCCTGCCCACGAGTACTTCCAGCAGCAGACGATGCGTGACGCGGTGCTCGCGGCGCTGACGCTCAATCTCTTCATCCAGCACGCCGAGCGCGTGTCCATGGCCAACGTCGCGCAGGTCATCAACGTGCTCCATTCGATGATCCTGACCTACGGCGAGAAAATGGTCCGCACGCCGAGCTGGCACGTTTTCGGAATGTACCTGCCGCACCAGGACGCCACCCGGCTGCCCGTCACGGGCCATTCCGCGATGGTGTCACACGAGGACGGACACTACCCGCGCGTCTCAGTCACCGCGTCACTCGCCGCGGACCAATCCGTCACCGTCACGCTCGCGCACACTGACCCGGCGAAGCCAGTGTCCGTCGAGCTCGCCGTGAACTGCCTGCCGTCCGGCTATCAGGCGAAGGGAAAAATTCTCGCGTCACCCAAGCTGACCGCGATCAACACGCCCGATGACCCCAATCGCGTCGCCGCCCAGCCCTGGACCGACTTCAGCTTCGACGGCAAGAAGCTCACTGCGACTCTGCCGCCGGGCTGCGTGGCAGCGGTAAGCATGAAGCAAACAGAGCGGCATCAAGCTCTAGCTACGCCGATTTGATGAGATCCAATTTGAAACACATCATTGGTTTCTTTCCTCGGCAATGGGTCATTCTCACGACCGTGCTGTTGTTTTTTTTTGGGATTTGAATGCTTCGCGCCTCTTCCTGTTCCAGGATACCGAAGAGTAGGCTTTGGCGTAGTGGTTGCATTTGTCCGAACATTCATACCCGAACGCTATCTGCACCCTGTCGGCATATTTTGTTTGGTCGCCGGCGTTGCTGGATTCATTTTCGGGCTTCTCACAGAGCAGAAAAAGAGCCCGCTCGTAGGGTCATCGAGAAACGAAAGCACTGAACTGACCGCATGGGACACGCCCGCCTATTACACGGAGATGCTTGAGAAGGAAAAGAGTAAGAAACCCAGGGCGCCAGGAGAACCCGACAGATAGAATTGCTCAGGGCCGAATGGTACGAAAAAAACCTTAGGACGTTCTTCCTTTTCCGTTCACTCGCCGACAGCCGCAATCGCTCCAAATACACCTCCGACGCCTTCTTGAGCTGATCGAGCGCGATCCGCTCGTCCTCGTTGCGGCCTATTTCTTTTCCGTCACGACTTCCGGCGTGCCCACGTTCACCTTGCCCTCGGGCGGCGGCTGGTAGAGCTGCCTTTCCTTTTCCCGGTCGATGTGCTTGTCGAAATAAGGCGCACCGATGGCAAAGAGCGTGGGCATGACGAGGTTCAAATCGCGATGATCCGGGTCATCCGTGTACATCACGGTTTGCCAGAGAATTTGGGGCGGCACCTTGGGGTCGGCCGGTGGCGGAAATTTCATCGCCGACACCCGGATGGCCAGTTTTTCGTAGTTCAAGGACTGCGTCTTCGCCTCGAGGCCCACGAAGGAATCATGCGTGACGATGCCCAGTGGCGTGGTATTCGACAAATTGGCCGGCCCGCGCACCCCGCGGCGATAATCCCCGATGGGGAGCCGGTCCGGATCGATGTACGGGTTCAGAATCATGCCCCGGGCGTACAACACGGTGATGATGATCTCCGGCTTCTCGCCGGGGCCAACCGGCCGAAATCCCTGGGCCTGCAGCTGCTTGTTCAGCTCGGCGGCCATCGCTCGCGCATTGACCGGCTTCACGAGTTTTTCGTCCGTCTTGACCTCCTTGATGCTCGCCAGCAGGTAGCGGCGGAGGTGCGCCTGCTGCGCATAGACCGGATCCTTGTCCCGCCGGGCTTTCTCTGCCACGTCGATGCCGGAACGAACACCGAGCTCCATATTGAAGCCCTGACCGCGCGCGGTCGCGAGCAGTTGCATCGCTAGGAACAAAGCCAGGGGAAGCTTCTTCATTGCCCGACCGTAGGCGGCACTCTCCTAGAGTGTCAAGGGGGAGGGCGGTTGCTGATCAGACGCCCTGCGCAGGTCGTGCTCTACGAGGACATCCGACGCGAAGTGTCGGGCGTAAGGCCCGACCTACACCTGACGGAGCAAATCCAAGTACACCGCCGACGCCCTCCGCAACTGATCGAGCGCAATCCATTCGTCCTTCGTGTGCGCCTGGGCGAGGTCGCCAGGACCAAACACGATGCTCGGTGCGCCTGCGGCGGCGTAGTGACTCGCGTCCGTCACGTAGGCCGCGCCGCGTCCGGTGGCATCGCAGCCATGACGCGTCAGCACCGGGCTGATCCACTTGTGAAAGTCTCGCCCTTGCGTGTCGTCCATCGCGGGTACGACGTAGAGGGAATCATGCTCAACCGTGTGACCGGCCAGTGCGGCGTCTCGCTCGCGCAGCACCTGCTCCTCGGTTTCGCCCGGCACGGTGCGGCGGTCGCACTCGATCTCGCAGTACGCCGGGATGATGTTCACGGCCGTCCCGCCGCGGATCACGTTCACGCTCGCCGCGGCGGAGCCCGTCATCGGGTGAGTGCGCGTGACGGACGGCACGTACTTCGACTCGAGCGTCTCCACCACTTTGAGCATGGCCGAGATCGCCGACACGCCCTTGCTCGGCACCGACGAATGCACCGCGCGGCCGCGCGTAATCGTGCGCCAGCGGATAACCCCATTGTGCGCTACGATCGGCTTCAGCTGCGTGGGCTCGCCGACGATCACCCCACGCAGCTTCGGCAGAAATTCCTTCAGTTCCTTCTTCGCGAACGCCTGTGCGCCGGTCATGCGGACTTCCTCGTCCACGATAAAGGCGAGCGCGGCATTTCTTGGTCGCTTCGCATCGCGCGCATACTCGCGCAGTGCCCACAGCATCGCCGCACCCGAACCCTTCGTGTCGCAGGCCCCGCGGCCATGAAGTTTGCCGCCCTCGATCTTCCCACCGTGGGGCGCGATCGTCATGCCCTCGACGCTGACGGTGTCCATGTGGCTCTCGAACATCAGCCACTCGCCGCCCGGGACAGGCTCGCAGGTGATGATCAGGTTGCTCGGGCCTGACCCCACCGGTGCGCGACGGGTCTGCAATCCCCAGCCGCGCGCGAGTTTCTCCAATTGCGCCGCGAGTTTTTCCTCGCCGTCCGCCGGTCCGCCGACACGCGGGTTGACGGTGTTGATCGACACCATCTGGGCCAGAAGCTCTTCGAGTGATGTCGGCGCGTTCATAGTGGGGCAGGTCTTTGACCTGCCTCATAAGTCCCTGAAGGCGGGTCAAGTACCCGCCCCACCCCTGCGCCCATCACCCGCGGTGTATTTCGCATGGCTTCGGTCCTACCCCAACCACTTGTCCCGGTTCGCCGCGACGAACGCATCGTCGGTCAATTCCGGATAGGCCTTCGCCACGCGCGTGAGCTCCTCGGCCTGGCCAGGCGAGAGCACCTCGCGCGGATTCAAGCAATGGACCGTCGGCACGAGCCCGCCGCGACGCAGCACTTCCAAAATCCCCGGTATGCAGCCCTTAAAACCATTCGCCGCGTCGAACAGCGCTGCGTTCATGTCCGTCACCGCAACCGCCGTCTCCAGCCAGCGCTTCTCCAGCGTCGCCGCTCCGCGCGCTTTCTTGATTTCCTCCAGCTGCTGCACCGCGCTGCGCGTCCACACGCCCCAGTGACCCAGCAGTCCGCCGACGATCTGGCGCGTCACCTTCTTGCCATTCCGCTCGAACGTGAACGGCGTGAAGAGGTCCACCACGATGCTGTCGTCGTTGCCGGTGTAGAGCGCGATGTCCTCGCGGCCCGACTCCGCCAGCGCGCGCATCACGTCGATCGTTTGGTAGCGGTTGAACGGCGCGAGCTTGATCGCGACGACGTTCGGGATCTCCGCAAATTTTCGCCAGAACGAGTAGCCGAGCAACCGGCCGCCGGCCGCCGGCTGGAGATAAAAGCCCACGACGGGGATGATCTCCGCCACATGCTTGCAGTGGGCGATCATTGCTTCCTCCGCGTCGTTCTTGAAAGCCGCCATGCTCAGTAGCCCCGCCTGGTAGCCGAGCGATTTCGCCAGCTCGGCTTCCTTCACCGCCTGCTCCGTGCGTCCACAGATGCCGGAAATCTTGATGAACGGACGCGGCGCCTTCTTCAGCTCCTCGTCAATCGTGCGCGCAGCAAGTTCGAGAACGGGTTTGAACAACCCGTGCTGCGGTTCGCGAATCTCGAACTGCGTCGAGTGCACGCCGACGGCGAGCCCGCCCACGCCCGCCGCGACGTAGTAGCGGGTGATCGCGCGCTGGTGGCGCTCGGAGAATTTGCGTGACGCATCCAGCGCCAGCGGTTGCGCGGGAATGACGTGGCCTTGGAGAAGGTGAGCGCGGAGGTCCATGGTCAGAATTTGCCGTCGCGGGTTTCGAAGTGCGTGGGCTTGCCCAGCAGTTTGCCGCCGGCGCGCAAATGGTCAGCCACCATCGCAATCATCTCGTCGAGCGACTTGGTCGTCGGTCCGAACAGCCGGATCGATTCGCTCGCGTCGGAGTGCCACGCCTCCTTCGCCGGTGTGCCTTTCAGGATGGGTTTCTTGCCGAAGATTTTCCCGAAACGCTCAGCCACGTCCGCCAGCGGGATTTTTTCGGCGCCGGTGACATTGAGCAGTTTCGGCGGGCTCGACACGTGCAGCAGGCACTGGATGGCGCGCGCCACGGCATCGCCCTGCCAGATGAGGTTGAACACGCCCATCGTGATATCCACTGGCTCGCCCGCAAGCACGCGCTGCCCGATGTCCACCAGCACGCCGTACCGCAGCTCCACCGAGTAGTTCAGGCGGTACATCAGCTGCTTCGTGCCGTACTTGCGTGAGTAATGCGTGAACACGCGTTCGCGTCCGACGCACGTGCTCGCGTACTCGCCCAAAAAGGCCAGCGGCGTTGCCTCCGTCGCGCCGCGTCCATCGGTCGGCGTGAACGGATACACACAGCCCGTCGAGAAGACCACGATGCGCGACGCCCGGAACTTCCGCGCCACCAGTGAGGGCACGACGGTGTTCTGGATCCACGTCTCGTCCGGCGCCGAGTCGGTGCCAAATTTCTGCCCCGCGAGGTATTCCACGTTCGCCACCTCGGGCAACTTCGCCACCTGGTCGGGATCGGCGAGGTCGCAGGACAACGCCAGCACGCCCGATTGCTCGAGCTCCGCCTTCGCTTCCGGCCGGCTGAAGCGCGACACGCCGTAGACGTTCGCCTTCTTGCCCGCGGCATCGAGCGCGCGACGCAGCATCACCGCCGTGCTCGTGCCCATCTTGCCGCCGACGCCCAGCACCATGTAGTCGCCGTCGAGTTTCTTCACCGCCTCGATCGCGCCGACGGTCGGCTCCGACAGCAGCTGCTCGATGGCGTGGTCGTCGCGGGGTGGCGTGGACATGAAAAGGGGTCCGAACTGTGCGAGCCGCGAACGGTCTTGTCACTCCGTTTTCTCCGCCGCAGGCTCGGAGCGACTCGGCTTGGTCACTGCGACAACTTCATGCGCATCATCGACGTCCACACCCACCCCGTGATTTGGAAATACGGGCCCAATCACGCCAATCTCCGACGTTGGATCGCGCATGGCCGCCGCCACGGCATCGTGCACATGAACGTACTGGGTGACGTGCTGAAGTTTGGGGCCACGCCCAACGCCGCGCAGCTTCGCAACATCAACGATGGCACGGCTTGGGTCGTCCGGAATTATCCGGAATATTTCACGGGTTTTATTTACCTGAATCCACTGCTCGGCGAGCGCGCCACCATGAAAGAGGCCGAGCGCTGCGTGAAACACCCCGGCTTCCGGGGCATCAAACTGGAGATCGCCAACAACGCCGCGCATCCCGCCATGCGCCACATCGCCAAGGCTGCGCGCACGTTCGACTTGCCGGTCCTCCAGCACAGCTGGAGCACCGTCAACATCCACGACCGCAAGCACCAGAGCGACCCCGCCGACACCGCGCTCTTCGCGCGGCGCTTTCCCGACGTCCAGATCATCATGGCCCACCTGACCGGCATCGGCTTTCGCGGCGTGCTCGAGGCCAAGGGTTGTCCCAATCTCTACGTCGACACGTCCGGCGGCTTTCCGGAGGAGGGACTGATCGAGTTCGCGGCCGAGCACCTTGGTGCTGATCACGTGCTCTACGGCTCCGACCTGCCGATCCGCGAAAACAGCGTGACCATCGGCCGCATGCTCGGCGCGAAGATTTCCGCGGCCGACAAACGCAAAATGCTTTTTGGCAACACCGCGCGTCTCCTGAAGCTCAAACTGAACTGACCCATGCTGATCGACACCAACGTCAACCTGGGTCCGTGGCCGTTCACGCCCGTGCCGGATCGCAGCGGTCCCGCACTTGCTGCGCACCTCGCCGCCAACGGCGTTCGCCGCGCGCTCGTCTCGCACTTCGGCGCCGTGTTCCTGCCCGAGCCGATGCCCGCGAACCGCCAGCTCTTCGCCGCGGTGCGACGCACGCCCGCGCTGATCCCCGTGCCCGTGATCAACCCCGCGCTTCGCAACTGGCCTGAGCAGCTCGCCGAGTGCTGCGCCGCTGCACCGATCCGCGCGGTGAAGATCATGCCGAATTACCACAACTATCGGCTCAACGCGCAGCCCCTCGAACCCTTCATGGCCGCCCTCGCAAAGGCCCGGCTGCGGCTCATCCTCAACGTCCGGCTCGAGGACGAGCGGCACAAATATTTCGCGCTGCGGATCAAGGGCGTCCCGGCGCCCGAGCTCGCCGGATTTCTACGACGCTTCCCGCGTCATCACGTGCTCTTCTCCGGCATCTACAAGCCCGAGGTCGAGAAACTCGCGCCGGATTTTAAGAACTTTTCCGCAGAGATTTCGTTCTGTGAGTGGACCAACTGTCTCGAGCTCATGCTGCCCAAGTTTCCCGCCCGCCGGCTGATGCTCGGCACCTGCACGCCCCTGCTCTCCACGCGCGGCGAGGTCGACAAGCTTCGCGGCGCGAAAATCTCCGCCCGCGCCAAGGCGCTGATCGGCTCGGAAAACGCCAAGCGGTTTTTCGGTTTGTAGCCCTGAATTTTGACCACGGATTGCACAGAATGACACAAATCAGAAACCAATGCATCGATTGATACCTTGCTGGATTGATCCGTGTCATTCTGTGCAATCCGTGGTCAAAAATCTGAAGTCCGGTTCCCATCCGTGACCTACACCACCCACCCGCACCAGCGCATCACGGACGCGCAGTTCCAGCAGCTGGTGGAGGACGGCTTCCTCATCCTGCCGCGGTTCATTCCGGATGACGAGCTGCCCGAGTTGCAGGCGGCGCAGCGCCGGGCGCTGAAGACCTGGGACGAGGTGAAGGACAACCCGCCGGAACATCGGGCGCGCATCATCCCGTATCCTTACTCCGAACTCCGCATGTCGCAGCTGTACCTGCACCCGGAGCTGATCGCGCTGGGACGGCGTTTCCTCAAGACGCCCGATGTTCACGCCCGCGTCGGCTGCCTGATCGAACGGTACCCCGGATTTGTCGCCAATGATCCGGGTCACATCGACAATGCCGGCAATTCACTCCTGCCGATGTCGGAATCCGCGCGCGAGTACGGCCAGCTCGGCTTCTGGATTCATCTCGAGGAAGTCACCGCGGAGAACGCTCCCCTGCGGCTCGTGCGCACGCGCGACGGCAAGGACCTGAGCAAGGCCGTGCCGCTCGTCTGCCCCGCCGGCACCGTCTGCGTGTTCAACAACTACACCTTCCACGCCGCCAGCGATTTCACCGGCCAGACCGGCCAGCGCTTCACCTGGGGCTGGGGTATCGGGCGCGCGGATCGTCCCTTCGAGGGGTTCGTCCATTACACGAACCTTAGTCCGAACCCGATGTTCAAGGCCGTGATTGCTTCGTTTACCGCCGCCGAGCGCACCCTCTTCCGTTTTCCCCCGCCGAATCATCCTTACTACACGCGCCAGACGCTCGCCGCGCTGGAAGCCTGGTATCCCGGCTGGAACGCCCGCGGCGAGTATTTGCCATTCGATGGCTGAATCTCTGGTAAAAAATCCGAGCCATCCATTTACGTCCTCCCTTTCCTCCGCTTTCTCCTGTAAAAACGAACCTGTTCCATGAGCACTGCCCTCGAAACCGCCGTGAAGCCGATCGTGGATGAGCCTGTGCCGCTCCCGCAGCGGTGGGGCGATGCCGAACTCGCGCGACTCACCGCCATGGTTCGACAGCCGTCGCTATTTTACTGGAAGGGCGCGCAAACCACCGCGCTGCTCGAGGAATTTCGCCAACACTACCCGCTGAAATATTGTTTCCCCTGCTCGTCCGGCTCGGCCTCGCTGCACGTCGCCGTTGCCGCACTGCGGCTAAAGCCGGGCGAAGAGGTCATCGTCGCGCCCATCACCGACATGGGGTCGGTCATCGGCATCCTCTACCAGCAGGGCGTGCCGGTGTTCGCCGACCTCGACCCGCATTCCTACAACCTGGATCCCGCGGCCGTGCGCCGGGCCATCACACCCAAGACCCGCGCCATCATGGCGGTGCACCTGGCAGGCAATGCCTGCGATCTCACCGCGCTTTCGGCCATCGCGCGCCAGCACAAGGTCGCCCTGATCGAGGACTGCGCGCAGTCCTGGGGCGCGCAGCATCGCGGCACGCCCGTCGGCCTCGTCGGCGACTTCGCCTGCTACTCGTTCAACGATTTCAAGCACATCGCCTGCGGTGACGGCGGCATCGTCGCCACCAACAGCGAGGAGTACGGCCCGGGTCTCTCGAAATGGGGCGACAAGTATTACGATCGCGTCGTGGGCGGACGCGAAATCGACGAACTCGCGCCCAACTACCGCATCAGTGAACCGCAGTCCGCTGTGGCCGCGGCGCAGTTGACCAAGCTCAAAGACATCGTCGCGCGCCGCGTGCATGTCGGCCAGTTCCTGACCGCCCAGCTGAAAGACGCGCCAGGCATCATTCCGCCGCGCGTCGCGAAGGGCGACACCCACAGCTACTGGTTCTACATGGTTCGACTCGAACTCGCGCGCTTCACGGTGCCGCGCAAGGAACTCTGCGAAGCGCTCAACGCCGAGGGCGTCGCCTGCGGCGCCGGCTACATTCCGCGCCCCGTCTACCGCTATCCCGTTTTCCAGAAACACAATTTCTTTGGCGGTGCCTGGCCGATTCGCGACGCCGGATTGACCCAGATGGATTACCGCCAGGTGTCATGCCCGGTCTCGCAGGCTATTCTCGACGACTGCCTCGTGTTCAAGGTCACCGAGGCCATGTCCGACGCCTACCTCGAGAAAGTCGGCCGCGCGGTCACGACCGTGACCAAGCGCCTCGCAAGGTAAGGATTCCGTTGTAGGGGCGCCGCTTGCGGCGTCCCTTTTTCAATCGACGTCAAACAGGGCGCCGCAAGCAGCGCCCCTACGTTCGAGCTACATTTTTCGCATGCGGCTTGCGGTCCGCCGGGCGTTTCTGCCAAGAGGTTGACCGCCCCGTCCCATTTCCGTCGCCCCTTCCCTTTTCCCCTCATCCCTCACTCCTTTCTGTCCGATGCGCACCATCCACATCATCTTCCAAGCTCACATTGACCCGGTCTGGCTCTGGCCTTGGACCGCCGGCGTCGATGAGATCCTCAACACGTGTTACACGATGTGTAACACCCTCGATCGTCACCCCGACATCATCTTCACGAAGGGAGAAGCGTGGGGCTACGAGCAGGTGCGCCGGCACGATCCCGCGCTCTTCAAGCGCATCAAGGCCCACATCCGCGCCGGCCGCTGGTCCGTCGTTGGCGGCTGGTGGCTCCAGCCGGATTGCAATCTCCCCGGCGCCGAGAACACGGCGAAGCAGATCGAGATCGGACGTGACTGGTTCAAAAAGCATCTCGGGCTCTTTCCGAAGATCGGTTACAATGTCGACTCGTTCGGCCACACCGCCGCGTTGCCCGACATCCTGTCCGCCCACGGCCAGCCCAACTATGTCTTCATGCGGCCGATGGCGCACGAGACCAAACTCCCCGCCAACATCTTCCGCTGGCGCGGCCACCCCGGCGGCAAGATCGTCAACACCTTCCGTATCTCCTACGGCTATGCCACGATTTTCCCTCCCAACCTCGAGTGGGTCGAGTCCTCACTCAAGCCGCTACCCGCCGGCGTAAATCACACGATGTGCTTCCTCGGCGTCGGCGACCACGGCGGTGGCCCGAACGAGCACATGATCCAGTGGGTGCGCGACAATAAGGACGCCATTCCCGGCGCGCGCATGGAGTTCTCCTCGCCCGAGCGTTTCTTCCGCGCACTGCAGCCCGAGCTGAAGCATCTCCCGCTCGTCACCGGCGAACTGCAGATGCACGCCATCGGCTGCTACACCGGCCACCGCCCGGTGAAACTCGGGGTGCGCCGCGCTGAGAACATGCTCGCGCTCGCCCAGCGCGCTGTGGCCAAAGCGGCACCGGCGGATCGCCGCGCCGCCCAGACCGTCATCGACGAGTCGTGGCGCACGCTCTGTTTCAACTCCTTCCACGATACGCTCGGCGGCAGTTGCACGCCGAGCGCCGCGCGCGCCGCCGACGACCAGCTCGCTGGCGCCAAGGCCGCCGCTGAGACCGTACTGAGCGAGGCGTTTCGGAAAAAGGCCCACGCGCTTCGCCCCGAAAAGCGCCAGCGCATCGTCCTCGCCAATTACTCGGGTGAGAAATTCTCCGACTTCATCGAGCACGAGCCCTGGCTGGAGTGGACGCACTGGCGGCCCGATTGGTGCCTGCTCGACGACCGCAATCGGCTCGTGCCGCACCAGATCATCGAACCCGAGACGCTGATGCCCGACACTATCCGCGTTCTTTTTCCCGCCACGATCGACGCCGGCAAGTTCCACACCGTCCGCATCGCGCGCAATACCTCGGGCAAGACCGCCACGCTGAAGGGCGCAAAACCCGACTTCACTCTCGTGACGCGCCCTGACGGTAGTGGAACCCTTCAACCCGCCGCGGGCTTGCCCCCCGTAGGCTCGGCGAAGGAGGGCGCCGCATGTCCCCTCCCGGAGCTGAAGCTCATCGAGGAAAAATCCGACACGTGGTCGCACGGACTCGACCGTTTCGCCGGTCCGCAGCTCGATCATGCGCACTGGAGCGCGCCGGTGCAGGTCGAGAATGGCCCGGTCCGCACGACGTGGCGCGTCGACGGCACGATCGGCGCCAGTCGCATCTGCGCTGACTGGCGGCGCTATCTCGGACAGGACTTCTACGAGCTGCGACTGCGCGTTACGTGGCATGAGCACCACAAGCTCCTCCGGCTCTCCTGGTCGCCCGGCGCTCTCATTGCCAGTCGCGAGGACGGCATTTCTGGCGGCGGCCTGCCGCGCGCCAGCGATGGACGCGAACTTCCGCTGCGCGATCGCTCGCTGCTGCTGCTCGAGGGCGGCGCGCGTGCCGGCATCGTCGCGCCCGAGGTGTTCGCCATCAGCGGCGATCAGGCCGCGGCGCATCTCACACTGTTGCGCTCCTGTCCGTTCGCGCATCACGACCCGAAAATTCTGCCCGAGAAACTCGAGCACTACGCCTGGCAGGACCAAGGTGAGCACACGTTCCTGTTCCGCTACTTCCCCGTCGGTCGCGTCACCGCCAAGGAACTCGACCGTCACGCGCTGCTCCTCCAGCAGCGTCCCGTCATCGCCGACCTCACCCGTGGCATGCCGGAGCGTCCGTACAAGGACGACCCGGCCTGGCCGACATGATCCTCAAACCGATCGCAGAAACGCGGAGGAGCTGAAACACCAAACCTGGTTTGGATTCTCCGCGTTTCCGCTCCTCCGCGCCTCCGCGATTTGCTCGTTCTGAACTCCTGACGCTTCTTCAGATTTGATCGCTTAGCATCGGAGACCCACCCTTACCTTATGCCCAAAACTCTTCCCACCCTCGATGAGTTTCTCGACGCCCTTCCCGACGAGCGGCGCGCCACCATCACCGCGGTCCACAAGGCCATCCGCAAAACCGCGCCGAAGCTCGCGCCACTTATCATGTCCGGCATGGGCGGCCCCCTCATCGCCTACGGCAAATACCGCTACAAGTCCTCCAGCGGACGTGAGGGCGAGTGGTTCCTGATCGGACTTTGCGCGGGCAAAACCGACTACGCCCTCCACATCTGCGCCGGCGGCAACAACAGCTACCTTGTCGAGCGAAATGCCAAGAAACTCGGCAAGGTGAAGACCGGCCGCAGCTGCATCAATTTCAAGAAGCTCGAGGACCTCAACCTCGCCGCCGCGATGGATCTCGTGAAACAGGCTGAAAAATCCGGCGGCATCAATGCGGTGAATCGCTGAATTGAATCACCAATCCAATCGCGGAAGCGCGGAAGAGCGAAATCACGAATCTGCATCGGATATTCAGCGCTTCCGCTCCGTCGCGTTTCCGCGATAAAAGCCCGAATCCCCAAATTTCCGCGATAATCTCCTTCCCTATGGACCTCACCAAAATCTCCGAAAAACTCACCGTCACCGGGTCGAGCATCCCCGGCTCTGTCTTCACGGACGTCAATCTCGGCTCGGCCCAGTTCAGCGACGTCAACCTCGCCGGCAGCCGCTTCGACGACATCAACTTCACCGGCACGCGCATCACCAACGTCAACCTCACCAACGTCGACATCAGCGACTGCAACATCGACGGGCTCCGCATCAACGGCCACCTCGTCACCGACCTCATGAAAGCCCGCGGCAAATAAACCGGTCCTCTCCTGGTGTCCTGCTTGCCCGCCGTAGTCCCGCAACCGCGGGACGAAGACGGGGCTTCTCCCTTAGATTTTCGAACTCCCGCTTCCGAACTCCGATCTGCGATTTCCGATCTCCGATTTCCCCATGCCCGTCATCGTCCCCACTCCCGAGCTGCTCGAGCAATTCAACCGCGAAGGTTTTCTCGTGCTCCCCGACATGCTCTCGCCGACCGAGGTCGCGACCCTGCGCGCCGGGCTCGAGCGCGTGTTCGCGACGCCGTCCGCCGAGGCGACGTTCTACAACATGCCCGACATGTGGCGGCCGAAGATGTTTGAGCACGGCGAGGAATTCGAGGCGCTGGTCGATCATCCGGGTATCGCCGACTTTGCCGAGGCGGTGCTCGGCAAGGACTACCATATGATCGCGGAAACCGGCCTCCGCACCACGCCCGGCCGGACGTTTACCGGCTGGCACGTCGACGACGCGCTCCGCTTTCCGATTCCGGACGGCCTCAAGCTCGATCCGCGCATCCCAATGCCGACGTACCTCATCAACATGAATTACTACCTGTGTGACGTGGACGAGGAGCTCGGCCCCACGCAGTTCATCCCGGGGAGTCACCGCGCCGGCCGCGGGCCGATGCCCGAGGACAACGACGCGAATGGCAACCCCACGTGGGAAGGCCGCGGCATGGTCAGCACGCCCGGCAAGGCCGGCACACTCGTGCTGTGGAACGACCAGACCTGGCATCGCGGGGGTCCCAATCTCTCGAAGGGTCGCATTCGCTGGGTCATCCAGACGCCCTTCGCCCGCCGCTGGGTCGCGCAGCGCTACTACCCGGGCATCAACTACCAAATCCCCGAAGCGGTCGTCGCCCGCGCCAATCCCCGCCGCAAACGCATCCTCGGGTTTCACCCGCCAGGGGCGTACGGTTGACGTGGCACGGGTGTCTCACCCGTGATTCAGGATCGTAGCGCAGGCGACCCCGCCTGCATTTCCCAATGTGCAGGCGAGGACGCCTCCGCTACTTTTTCTCCTCCGGCATCGGCAACCACCGCACCACGCCCATGTGATATCGCCGGTGTGCCGGCACACCGCGGCAGTAATACGCCGTAACGAGCGTGCCATCCGCCGCCACCACTGTAGACGGATACCCACCGTCCGGACGCGGATTCGCCGCGCGCGGGTGATCGGTCGAATCCTCGAAATCCACCAGCACCATCGGCGCCGACCAGTTGCGTCCCGTCGCATCTCCAAAGCGTACCGCGACGCCCCAGAGTCCGGGATTCCGTAACCCGTAACTGATCATCAGGCGTCCATCCGGCAGCAGCGTAAAGTCAGCCGGATGCTGCCCGTTCAGCGACAGCGGTCCCTCGGGTTTCCAGGTGGCGCCGCCGTCGGTCGAGCGAAACGCATCGACGCAGGAGTTCACCGCGCCGCGCGACGCCGCGAGCAGGTCGCCATTCGTCAGCCGGATCCACGTCGTTTCGTTGTGCGCATGGTCGGTCGTGACCTGGCTTTTCCTTTTCCACGTCCGGCCGTGATCCGAACTCGTGAAAAACCACGCATCGGAAAAATAGAACATCGCGCCGAGATCGCCGTTGGCGAGTGAGCTGATGCGTCCGTGAGGCACCAGCGCGTTGCCGCTGGGCTCGAGTGGTTCAGTCACCGCCGGACCGCGCTCCCACGTGCGGCCGCCGTCGTGTGACACCGCCGGCACCGCCTGCAGGGTGCGTGCGTCCTTGAACGGCTTCGTTTCACCGAGCGTGGCCTCGTCCTCCAGCGTCCCCTTCCACGGCGGCAAATATGGCCGAGGCCAGCCCGACGTCAGCACGACGTAAGTCCCGTCGTCTGCGACGCCAGCCGCGGCGTTCATGCGATTGAAGCCCGGATCGTTCGGCACCGGCACACCGACGCGCTGCCAGGTGCGACCGTTGTCCGCGCTGTTCCAGCACTCCGCAGCGCCCTGCACGAAACCGTGATTCGGGTACGGCCAGATCAGAGCCGAGATTTCGCCATTCGGTAGCACGGTAAGCCGCGGCCACGCGCACGCGCCATCGACCGCGATGAAACGCTCATACAATGGCAAGTGCGGCAAAGCGGCAGGTGAAGCGAAAGCGCGGGCTGTAACGAAGGCCAGGGCCAGAGCCAGGAGGTGTGCGCGAGGCATGGGGTGCCTTGCCGGATGATCCCCGCCCGCGGATTGTTCAAGCTGGATTTTTCACGCGGGTGCCCGGCGTGGCACGGGTGTCTCACCCGTGATGGAGAAGAACTGGCGGCCCAGTGAAGGGAGCATCTCCGACTGCACCACCTGAAGTGTGGGCAGCGTCGCTTGCGGTTCCCCACCACGGGTGAGACACCCGTGCCACGCCCAAGCCACCCCATTCACCATCCCTGAGGTAGCTCGAACTTCCGACGCCGGATTATTCAAAACAGTTTTCTCCGTCCGGAAGGTTGCCAAACCAGCGCGTCCGACCTTCTCATTCAGACCTTCGCGGATACCCCCAATCCCTCACTCCCTCATTCCCTTTTTCGTTCCGTCCGCAGCTACCCCATGTCCCTCAAGAATCGTACAGCTCTCATCATCGGCGGCGGCGCCGGACTCGGGCGCGCCATCGCCCTCGCCTACGCGAAGGAAGGCGCAAAGCTTGCCGTCGCCGATCTCGCCGCCAAGTCCGCCCAGGAAACCCTGCAGCTCGCGGGTCGGTCCAATGAAGGACTCGCGCTGGCGATCGACATCGCCAAGCCCCCCGAGATCAAGGCGGGCGTGGCCGCCGTCGTGAAGAAATTCGGTTCGCTCGACATCATGGTGAACTGCGCGGCGATTTGCCTCGTGGACCCACTGCTCGAGGTGACGCCGGACCGCTGGGACCAGGTCTTCGACGTTAACGCCCGCGGCGCGTTTTTCTGCATGACCGCCGCGGCCGAAGTGATGCTGCCGAAGAAATTTGGCCGGATCATCACGATCTCGACGCCCGCCTCCCGTCTCGCGGTCGCCAATTTTGCCACGTACGGCGCCAGCAAGGCCGCGGTCGACAGTTTCACGCGTTCCTGCGCCGTGGCGTGGGCGCCTCACGGCGTGACTGTCAACACGCTTATCCCCGGCCGAATGACCGGCGGCATGATCGACGCCCTCGACCGTGACCTCGCGAAGCTTTCGGGTCAGGACGTCAACGCGCTCGCCGAAGCGCGAACGAAGAGCCTGCCGATGCAGCGTCGCGTCGATCCCGCCGAAGTCGCCCAAGCCGCCGTCTGGCTCGCCAGCGACGCCGCAGCGTACGTCACCGCCGAGCGCTTCAATTTCACCGGCGGCATGGAGCTAGGCTGAAGAAGCTGGTGGGCTACCATGAAGATTCCCGCAATTACGCTCATTCTGCTTCTTGTTTCAGCAGCTAGCCCGGTTGCTGCGGAGTCGGCAGGGAAACTCGAAGTCACGACTGGAAAAGGTCGTACGTCGGCCGTCACGAGAATGTATTCCATCAGAGAAATCGAGGAAGGCGCCGCCGCCTTTAAGGCCCCAGCCAACAAATTCGATATCAAGCATCCGGTCTTTCCTCAGGTAGACCAACTCAGCGAACTCAAGCAGCACGTTCAGCCGGGAGATGAGATTTGGTATTTCCATGGGTTGGACAGCGGGTGGGCCGTTGTACGCCAAGGCAAGGTGGCTTGGATCCTGGCTACCAATCATGAATATTGAGATGATGAACCACAGTCCATTGACCCGCGACCCCGCGACATTGCGCACGCGCGCGAAGGCGATGCGGCGGCACGTGCTGCGCATGGCGGAGATCGTCGGGCAGGGCTATGTTGGACAGGGACTCGGCATCGCCGACGTGCTCGCGGTCGTCTATTTTTCCGAGCTGCGCACGCGTCCGGCTGAGCCGACCTGGCCCGATCGCGATCGGTTCGTTCTCTCGATCGGACACTACGCGATCGGATTGTATGCGGCGCTGGCCGAGGCGGGCATCATCCCCGTCGAGGAACTGTCGACTTACGGCGCCGACGGCTCGCGCCTGGAAATGTCGGCGCCCGAAACCACGACGGGCGTCGAGATGACCGGCGGCTCGCTCGGTCACGGACTCACCCAGGCTGTGGGCATGGCGCTGGGACTGCGGCTGCAGGGCAAGGACGCGCGCGTTATCAATCTCCTCTCCGACGGCGAATGTCAGGAAGGCTCCACGTGGGAGGCCGCGCTCGCGGGCGCGCACCACAAGCTCGACAGGCTCATCGCGATCATCGACTGCAACAACCAGCAGGCCGACGGCGCGCCGTCGAAAGTCATGGGCATCGAGCCGCTGAACGAGAAATGGGCGGCGTTCGGCTGGCACACCCAACGCGTCGACGGCCACGACATTCCGGCCCTGCTCGCTGCGTTCACCCAGATTCGCGCCACGCCGGGGAAGCCGCACGCCATCGTCGTCGATACCCTAATGGGCAAGGGCGTGAAGGCGTTCGAGGAGCGCGAGAAAAACCATTTCATCCGTGTCGCTCCCGAGGAATGGGTGCTCGCGAACCGCCAATTGGAGGAAACGACATGAGTCAGACTTCTCCGATCGCCCCTCGCCCTTCGCCTGGCGCCATCAAGCCTCTCCGCGGCGTGACCGGCAACATCCTCACGTCCGACGCCGCCGGCGCCACGAAGACCGAGACCGCGCCCTTCGGCCACGCGCTCGTCCGCGTCGCGGAGAAGGACGCCCGTATCATCGGGCTGACGGCCGATCTCGGCAAATACACCGACATTCACGTCTTCGCCGAAGAGTTTCCCGCGCGCTTTTTCCAGATGGGCATGGCGGAGCAGAGTCTCATCGGCGCAGCGTGCGGACTCGCGCGCACGGGCCTGGTGCCGTTCGCCACGACCTACTGCGTGTTCGCCACGCGGCGCGCGTACGACTTCATCGCCATCGGAGCCGCGCTGGGACGCGCGAATGTAAAAGTCATCGCTGGGTTGCCTGGGCTCACGACTGGCTATGGCGGCACGCACCAGGGCATCGAGGACCTCGCGCTCATGCGGAGCATTCCCGGACTAACGGTGATCGATCCCTGCGACGCCACCGAGACGGCGCAGGCCACCGCCGCCATCGCCGCGCATGATGGCCCCGTTTACATGCGACTGTTGCGCGGCGTGGTGCCGGTGACGCTCGAGCCGGCCAGTTACAAGTTCGAGATCGGCAAGGCCAAGCTGCTCGCCGACGGCGCCGACGTGGCCTTCATCAGCACGGGCTTGATGACCACGCGCGCGCTCGAGGCCGCCCGCACGCTCGCAGCGAAAGGCGTCAAAGCCGCCGTACTGCATATCAGCACGCTCAAACCCTTCGATCGACCCGCAGTAGCCGCCCTGCTCGCCCGTGTCCCGCGCGTCGTCACCACGGAGAACCACATGGTCACCGGTGGACTCGCCAGCGCCGTCGCCGACCTTGCTGTCGACGAGCGTCTCGCGATCAAGCTCAAGCGCGTGGGCATTCCCGACTGCTTCTGCGAGAGCGGCTCACTGCCCTATCTCGCCGAGCGCTACGGCATGACCGCCGCCCACCTCGCCTCCGCTGCGCAGGACATCCTGCGCTAATTCCTTCATGAAAATCACCCGGATCGAAACCTTCACCGTTGGCGCGGGCTGGAAGAATTTCCTCTTCGTGCACGTTCACACCGACACCGGCCTGATCGGGCTCGGCGAGGGAACGTTGAATGGCTTCATCAAGACGACCGAGGCGGCCGTGCGCGAACTCGAGCATCTTGTGATCGGACAGGATCCGCAGGACATCCGCGCATTGTCCAAGCGTCTGCTCGACAGCGTCTCGCTCGACGGCGGGCACATCCACCGCACCGCCATCGCCACGATCGAGGTCGCGTGCTGGGACATCCTTGGCCAGCACTTGGGCGTGCCGATCTGGCAGCTGCTCGGCGGCAAGGTGCGCAACTCCATCCTCGCCTACGCCAACGGCTGGTATCGCACCGAGCGCACGCCGTCGCATTTCGTCGCCGCGGCCGAGAAGGTCGTCGCCAAGGGCTTCCACGCATTGAAGGTCGACCCGTTCGGCACTGCGCAAGGTTTCATCAGCGACGACGAGCTCCAGCTCGCCCACGATATCCTTGCCGCGGTGCGGGCGCGTTTCCCGAAGCTGCACATCCTGATCGACGTGCACGCGCGCTTCACCGAGGCCGACGCGCTGCGCGCCGCCGAGAAACTCGCGCCCATCGGAATCTATTGGTGGGAGGAGCCGACCACGCGCGAACGCGAGGCGCCGGCCAACACCGTCGCGCATCGCTGTCCCATCCGCGTCGCGACCGGCGAAATGTACGACACGCTCGGGCAGTTCTACACGCTCGCCGAGGGCGGCGGCGTGAACATCTTCCAACCCGAGCCGATGTCGCTCGGCGGCATCATGCCGACCATGGCGGTGGCTCACCTCGCCGAGGCGCACGGCTCGTGGATCGCGCCGCACCAGAGCGGTGGTCCCGTCGCCACCGCGGTTTGCCTGCAGCTCGCGGCCTGCGTGCCGAATTTCCTCATCCAGGAGAATTTCGACTATTTCAACGACGCGTGGACGCACGATCTCGTCACGTGGATGCCGTCGCTCGACGCCAGCAACGGGCACTTCTCGCTGCCGACGACGCCCGGACTCGGGCTCAAGCTGAACCTCGACGTCGTAAAGGCCCACCCCTACGATCCGAAAGCTTACCTCAACGTCTACGCCGAGGGCTGGGAAAAGCGCCTCGGCTCCACGCCCGCCAGCGCCGCCAAGACCAAATCACCACGAAAAAGAAAGTAGCGCAGGCGACCTCGCCTGCTCAGCCCGGATGCAGGCGAGGTCGCCTGCGCTACTTTCAAACCCGCCACGCATGAAACTCGCGCGCATCGAGACGATCCGCTCGCCGGATTTTCCCAACCTGTTGTGGGTGCACCTGCACACGGATGACGGGCTCGTTGGGCTCGGCGAAACGTTCTACATCCCGGCGGCGGTCGAGGCGGTGATCCACGATTTCGCGGCCCCAATCCTGCTCGGACAATCGGCCTTCGATCGCGAGCGGCACTGGCAGGCGCTGTTTTCCTACGCGAATTTCTTTGGCCACGCCGGCGCGGAGATGCGCGCGATCTCCGCGATCGACATCGCACTCTGGGATCTGCTCGGACAGCACACGCGTCAGCCCGTGCTGAACTTGCTCGGCGGCCAGACGCGCGACCACATCCGCGTCTACAACACCTGCGTCGACACGCCGAGATACGCCGACCAGACCGGGTTCTTGGAAAAGCCGAGCGACCTCGCGCGCTCGCTGCTGGAACAGGGCATCACGGCGATGAAGGTCTGGCCGTGGGATCGCTTCGCGCCGCAGATGAAAGTCTCCGCCGTCACCGGTCCTGCCGGGTGGTCGGCCGTGGGGCCGGTCGGACACGACCTTCTGCCCGAGCAGCTCGCGCAGGGCCTTTGGACCGTGCAGGAAATCCGGAAGGCTGTCGGCAACAAGATGCAGATCGCGCTCGAGGGACACTCGCGGTGGGACGTGAACTGCGCCCTGCGCATCGCCCGCGCGGTCGAGCCTTACGACGTGATGTGGATGGAAGATTTTCTCCAGCCCGACAGCGCGCAGGACCTGGCGCGGCTCGTGCGCGAAACGCGCGTGCCGCAAACAGTGAGCGAACGGCTGATCACACGTCACGCCTATCGCCGGCTGCTCGACGCCGACGCGGCGCACGTCGTGATGACGGACGTCATCTGGACGGGCGGGCTGAGCGAGGCGTTGAAAATCGCGGCGTTGGCCGACACGCACCACCTCTCCATTGCGCCACACGACTGCACCGGGCCGATCAATCTCTTCGCCTGCCTGCACCTCTGTGCGGCGGTGCCCAACGCCATGATCATGGAAATAGTGCGCGGCTTCTGTGAGGGCTACTATCGCGACGTGGCGACGCCGGAGGTGCCGTTGCGCGAAGGCCGCGCGCTGCTCGACAAATTTGGCCCCGGCCTCGGCGTGAGCCTGCGTCCGGAGTTTCTTGCCCGCTCCAATCTTCTCCGGCGCGTCTCCGCTGCAAAATGAGCACCTCCTCCACCCTCGCCGCCCGCGTCGCCCTTGCCCGCCCCGCCGCCGGCAGCGTAGCCGCGTGGTGGCTCGGCGGCTCCGGCTTCATCTTCAAGACTCCGTCCGGCCGCCAGGTTTGGATCGACCCGTATCTCTCCGACATCGTGAAGGCGATGTTCGGCATCGCGCGCGCGTTCCCCGCGCCGATCACAGCGGCCGAAGCCGAGCCCGACTTCGTCATCAGCACGCACTGGCACGAGGACCATCTCGATCCGGGTTGCATTCCCGAGCTCGCGCGGCGGCGTCCCAACGCGAAGTTCATCATGTCGCCCGGCGCGATGGCGCATGCGCTGTCGTGGGGACTGCCCACCACGCAGGTGATGGCGCTTTCACCCGGCCAGACGCTCGACTTGGGCGACGTGAAACTCACGGCCATTGTCGCGCGACACGAGGCCGGAGTGCCCGGTTGGGAAGTGCCGGATGCCTTCGGCGTGGTCGTCGATTTCGGCGGCGGCGTGCGCGTCTATCACACCGGCGATACCGACTACGACGCGCGCATCCATCGCGCTGTCGGTGCCACTCCGCTGGCGATGGCGACGCTCTGCATCAACGGCTCGGTCGGAAACATGAATGTCCACGAAGCCGCGCTACTAGCCTGGCAGCTCAACGCCCGCGCCGTCATCCCGCATCACCATATCCTGTGGAACCGGCCGCCGGAAAAAATTCCCGCGTACGAAACGCTCGATCCCAGCTTGTTTGCGTCGACCTACCAAAAACTCGGCGGCTCGGGTAAAGTCATCCTGCCGACAGTCGGCGCGGGCTATACGATCACGGAAGCGGGCGTTCAGCCCAACTGACATGCAAGGCATCGCCAATACGGGAGTCTTCATCACGGGCGGCTGCGGCGACATCGGGCAGGCCGTCGCCAAGCGCTTCCTCGCCGCGGGGGCGCGCGTCGTCCTCGCGGATTTGTTGCCGCCGGCCAAAGGCCGCGCGGTCGCCAAGACGCTCGATCCGAAAAATGCCGCTTACGTCCGCTGCGACGTCACCCGGGCGGCGTCGGTCGACGCCGCGTTCTCTACAGCGATGAAATTCCTCGGCCGGCTCGACACCGCCATCTGCAACGCCGGCATGGTCGTCAACGAACCCTTCGTCAAAGTCACCGAAGCCGCCTGGGCGCGCACGCTCGCCGTGAACCTCACCGGCAGCTTCCTCACCGCCCAGCGCGCCGCGCGGTTGATGCTCCGGAATCCGCGCAAGGGCAGCGCACGTCGCGGCACGATCCTCTTCACCGGTTCGTGGGTGCAGGACATCCCGTGGCCGCAGGGAGCGAGTTACTGCACGAGCAAGGGCGGGCAGCAGATGCTCGCCAAGATCATCGCGCAGGAGCTGGCCGCGGACGGCATCACCGCCGCTCTCGTCGCGCCGGGCATGGTTTACGCCGGGCTGACGAAGAAGATTTACGACCGCGACAAGGGTTTTGCGCGCAAGGTCGACAAGGTCGTGCCGCTCCTCCGCATGAGTACCGCCGAAGAAGTCGCGGGCAGCTTCCTTTTCCTCGCGAGCGACGACGGCGCCTACATCACGGGCGCCACGATCCTCGTCGACGGCGGCGCGACCCTCGGCCGGCGCGAGTAACGCGTGGCACGGGTCTCCCGACCCGTTATGGGGGACGCCGTCAAGAGCGTCCCGGGTAACAATTACGAGCGGCGACTCACCGACTACATCGAATTTTTCCCCTCGCGAAAATCGCCCTCTTCGCATGACAAAACGGCGGCTTGGCGCATTTTCACGGAAATTCCGGAGGCTCGCTGAACTCGCTCGTAAGCGTTTAGTAGCCAGCCGCTTGTCGGACTCAGTAAATTCCCCCATAGATTCTGGGTTTTAGTACCCATTAACTTCACAAAAACCCCTGCGCCCAACCTATTTAATCGAACTTTCCGCAGATTCTCTGCTAACTTCCAAAAATGGCGAAAACCGATCAACCCTCTAACTCGAATCCTCCTTCAGGCGCTTCACCCTCGGGCCAATGGATCCTGCTCGTGGACGATGAACCGGCCATGCGACAGCTCATTGAGACCGTGCTCGACAGCCAAAACTGGAAGGTCCGCGTCGCCGAAGGCGCCGCCGCGGCCATGGCGACCGTGGCTGCCGCCTCAAACCCGCCCACCGTCATGATTTGCGACGTGCTGATGCCGGGCGTCGACGGCCTCGAGCTCACCCGCCGAATGCTGGCGAAGATTCCCAAGCTCAAGGTCATCCTCATCAGCGGGCACCTGATGGACTTGTCGTGGTGGCCCACCGACTTGCGCGAAATTTGCTTCCTCACCAAGCCCTTCTCCAACGACCAGCTGATCCAAGCCGTCCGGCAAGCCACGGACACGAGCAACGCCTAAGGATTTCCCCGACCCGGTATGGACACGAACCTCACGCTTTCTGCGCAGATCCTGACGCTTGCGCCGAATCTGCAGCATAGTGAGGCCATCAACGGTTTGCTGGTGGTGAAGAACGTCTCGGCGAAGACGTACCTGAAAATCACGACGGCGCAGTGGCGGATCCTGCGGCTGTTTGCCGAACCGCACTCCGTTCCCGCGGTGCTCGCGCAAGCTCTCGACGAGCGGCTCTGCCTGCCGCTCAACGAATTTTTCGAGCTGATCCTCAAGGCCGTGCGCGCGCACATCCTCCTCGAGCCGGGCGTCGAACCGGAGCTGGTGCAGGCCTTCAACTGGCGTCCCGGCGTGCGGCCCAAGGCCGTCGCGCGTCCGCTCGCCGCGATTTTCCTCGGCGGCATCGTCCTGACGCTGGTCTACCGGCCGGCGCTGCCGCTGACCGTGCGCGATGTCGGCTACGGCTTGTTGGTGCTGAGCGGCTGCCTGACCTTCAGCGCGTTTCTCATGGGCTGCATGGTGCGCGGCGCCGGCGGCGAGGTTTACCGCCCGCGCTGGCAATGGCTGCGGCTGCCGCCGTATTTCGAGTTGGACACGACCGATGCGGTCATGCTGTCGACCTCCGACCAGCAAGCCGTCGCCATGGCGCGCCCGGCGGTGCTCGCGGCCGCGGCCGGACTCACCGCGTGGCTTCATCCCGAATGGAGCTGTTTTCAACTGATCGCGCTCGCGGTGTGCCTGCGGCCCATTCTCGGCGGCCGCTTTGCCGCACTCGTGCGGCTGGGTCGCAAGGGCAGCCTGAGCGACTCCGAACACGCGTACATTTTCCCGCCCAACAATCGCCCCCACACGCGTTGGCGGCTGCTGCGCCGGGCGCTGCGTCATCCCGACACGTGGGCGCTCATGACCTACGGTATCGCCTGGACGCTCGCCGTGGTTTACATGGGCGCACGCGTGACGAAGACCCCGCCGTGGCCGCTCGCCACGCTTGAGGACAACAGTGTCCGCATCGCCATCGGCATCGGTGTTTCCCTGCTCTTGCTGGGTGCGTGCTATGGCATCTGGGAGTTTTACCACTTTGCGCGGGAGCGAGCGCAGGCGCGGCGTCATACGTACCGGCTGTGGAAGACGCGCTGGTTCACCGCGAAGAACCTCGTGCTGCTCGAAAGCAACCGGCTAAAAGCCGTCACCGATTCCCCGCTCTTCCGCACGTTGCAGCCGCCGGAGCGCCAGCAGCTCGCGCGGCTGATGCATACCTCCCGTCACGGTCCGTGGTCCGCGCTGCCCACGCACGGACCGATCCCGACGCAAGTTTCCCTGATCGTCAGCGGCACCGTCGGCCTGTACCGCAAACTGCCCTCCGGCCGCTCCAGCCGTGTGCAGGTGTTGAGCGAAGGCGATGTCATTGGCCTGCACGATCTCGCCGACCCCAAGCAGCCGAGCTACGTGGTGCGTACGCTGACACCCGTGACGCTGCTCACGCTCGATCGCTCGGCCGTCGAGGCGATCGCCATTCCGCGCATCGCCCGCACCACGCTCACTGACACGATTCTCAAGCTGCCCTTCCTGCGGCGCATTTCGCTCTGCCAAAACTGGCACTTCCAAGCGATCGAGCGCTTCGCCCACCTCTCGAGTATCACGGACTACGCCGCGGGCGGCGTCATTTTCCCGGAGAACGAGTTCAACGAGAACTTTTTCATCATCTTTGAGCAGGATGCCATCGTCTCCCGCAATGGCCGGCGGCTTGCCACGATTCACGCCGGTGACTTTTTCGGCGAGATCGGCCTTCTGCAGAACAGCGCGTCCAACGCGCAGGTCAGCGCGAAGCAGGACATGCGTTGCCTTAGCATCTCGCGCGTCGAGTTCCTCCGCTTCGTCACGCACAATCACACCGTGGCGCTCGAGCTGGAGCGCGTGAGCTCCAAGCGCCTCGGCCGCCCGATCTTCCCTCTCAAGAAGGGCAATTTCCGGTCGACGTGAGGTCGGGCATTACGCCCGACAGTTTGTCGTAGGGCGGGGTCTTTGACCCGCCCTCTTTTTCGAAAACGATGGAACGAAGGGCGGGTCAAAGACCCCGCCCTACCCGTAAACCTCGCGGTGCACCGCAATCACCGACTCAGCGATGTAGTCGGCGTCCGCATCCGTGTAGAGCCAACCGATCGGCAGCGCGATGAAGCGCTTTGTCAGGTCCTCCGTGCGCGGAAAATCCTCGGCGCGATAGCCGGGCGCAGGCCAGGACTTGAACTCGCGGAAAGGCGACGCCGCCGGCGTGTGCGCGCGGCCCGTCTTCACATAATCGCGACCGTATTGTGGGTACGTGCCCGTGCGCTGTCCGCAGTTGACGTTCCGCGCGTCGAGTTTCTCCCGGAATGGCGTCACCTTCTCCGCGTCATCGAGGAAGATATACGGTTCGAAGCCGAAGCCGCCCGCCGGGTCAGGTTCGCGGCGCAGCGTGAGTCCCTTCAGGCCGGAGATGCGCGGAAGGATTCGAGCCTGCAGCGCGCGGCAATGCTCGCGAATCTTGTCCACCTTGCGCAGCTGCGCGAGCGCGACGGCCGCCGTCAGCTCCGACATGCGGAACTGGCCGCCGGCAAAGGCGGGTTCCTTCGACGGCACCAGCGCGGCATGGTAGGGACGATAATTGCCAAGGTCGTGAAACCGCACCGCCCGCTCGTAAAGACGCTGGTCCCGCGTCGCCACCATCCCACCCTCGCCTGACGTCGCGACCTTGTTGTTTTGCAGACTGTACGTCGCGATATCGCCCCACGTACCCACCTGGCGTCCACGATAGCGGGTGCCGAGCGACTGCGCGCAGTCCTCGATCACGTAGAGTCCGCGCCGATGCGCCTCGAGGATGATGGGCTCCATCTCGGCAGACACGCCTTGGTAGTGCACCACGATCACGGCACGGGTGCGCGCGGTCGTGAGCCGCACGACTTCAACCGGAGCGAGGTTCAGCGAGTCGTCGATCTCAGCGAGCACGGGGCGAGCGCCGACGCGCACGATTGCCGTGAAACAGGAAATCCAGCTCCAGGCGTTGACGATGACCTCGTCGCCCGGACCGACGCCCGCCGCGGCCAGCGCCACCTCGAGCGCCGCCGAGCCGCTCGTCACGGCCAGGGCGTAGTCGGTGCCGAGATAGGTGCGAAATTCCTTTTCCAGCTGCGCGGCCATCGGCGGCGGCTTGGCGGCATCGGTGCCGTAGTAGCGGAACAACTCCTTGCGACGCAGCACGTCGAGCACGAGTGCCTCCTCCTCGGGGCCGATGGCTTGATAGCCGAGTCCGGAGACAGGTCGGGGGCGAAGAGCGGGGGCAGTCACGGCCACAGTCATTTTCGGGAGAAGCACGAATGACAAATCAGAATTTTGAAGTCTGCTTTCACAGGAGGTAACGAAGGAAACCGAGGAAGAGACTATTGTTCGTCTGGCTGTCTTGCCGGATTGATCCGAGTCCTCCGTGTAATCAGTGGCAATTTTTCTGAACTCCGAGCCCAGCCTCGCTCCGTTCCCTCCGTTTTCTCCTGTAAAAGAATAAACACAAAAACCCATTGCCGCGCCTCCGGGGCGAAGCTTGGGTGCAGGGCGATGAAATCGGCCGAGACGGAACCCCGCGATCTCGGCATCCCCGTCAAGGGCGTGAGCTGGGTGCGCCTGCATCCGGGCCAGACGGCCGACGGCAAGGCCTCGCTGCTCGCGTCGATGAGCCAGAACAATGGCGGACTTTTCGTCGTCGATATCGACCTCGCGAGCGGACACTGCCGGCAATTTCCGGTAAACAACCGCCGCGACTCGACCTTCACGCCCGCCGCGTATCGTTCGCTGCGCACGGGCGTCCTGTACATCGGCGCGGCGTGGGATGCGCACCTGCATCGCTTCGATGCGAATCATCCCGAGCGTGGCATTGAGGATTTGGGCAAGATCGATCCGGGCGATGTGATTTTCCCAACGGGCATCGCCGAGTCCTCCGATGGCGCGATCTGGATCGGCAGCTGCAACCATGCCCGCCTCGTGAAGTTCGATCCGGCGACGGGGAAACTCACGCAGTTCGGGCGGATGGATGACGTCGACAACTACCTCTATCCGCTCGCAGGCGACGAGGGCACGCTGGCGGCGCTGGTCCGCGTCGTGCGCCCGCACGTCATCGTGATCGACCCTGCCACCGGCGAGCATCGCGAGGTCGGCCCCGCGCTCACCGATACGACGGACAAGACGAAACTCCTGAAGTTGGTAAAGGGCGTCGACCGCCGGCTCTACATCGAGTCGTATGCGGGAAAATTTCGCCTCGACGGGATGAACATCACGCCGGTCGACGCGATCCCGGCGCTGCTCGGCGGCATTCCGGTCGCCGGCACGCATCGTTATCAGGCCCCACTCGTAATGCCCGGCGGATGGATGGCGCTTTTCATCGACGACAACGACGTGGGTGGCGGCACGCCGCGCCACGTACTCGTGACCAACACCGATCCGCTGATCCCGTCACGTTTGCTCACGCTCGACTGGGTCGGCGGCGGCTCGAATCTGCACGCGTTCGACGTGGGCCCGCGCGGCGACCTCTATGGCTCGAGCTATATGCCGAATCTCCTCTGGCGAGCTCGGCTCACCACAGGAGATTCGTCCGGAGACCTGTCCTCCGTAGGCTCGGCGAAGGAGGAAGTACCGCCGCGCGGAACGAAGGAGGGCCCCCGCTCCGCTCCCTCTCACGAAGTCCTCGAACTCGAGGACCTCGGCAAGCACACCTTCGCGATGGGCGACTCGTACTCCGTCGCGACCATCGGCGACAAAGTCTACCTCGGCTCCTATCCCGAGGCGCGGCTCTCCGTTTACGACCCCGGGAAACCCCGGCGCTTTGGCATCGGCCCCAACGATAATCCTCGCGACCTAGGTCGTCCCGACAACGTCAGTTACCGCCCCAACGCGCTCATCTCCACACCCGAGGGCAAACTGTGGATGGGCTCCGTGCCCGACTACGGCCTGATCGGCGGCACGCTGGCGTGGTTCAACCCGCAAACCGGCGAATGGAAATCCCACCGCGCGATCGTGCCGGATACTTCGCCCGCCGCGCTGCTTTATCTGCCAGAGCTAAAACAGATTCTCGTCGGACTCAGTGCCGAGGCGGGCACGGGCGTGACCAAGCTCAATCGAATGGGCGGCTTGTTTGCCCTTTGGGATCCGGTGAAGGACGAGCTGGTTTGGTCAGGCGACCTCGGCATCGAGAACATGGCCGACGTCACTTCGCTCGCGCCCGCGGGCAACGGACTCGTTTATGCGCTGATTGGCCGCGGCGACCACATTCTCTCCCAAGGCGCGCCCGAGATCGCGCCGCGACTCGCACTCATCGATCCCGCGAAACGCCAGCTCGTCGCTTCGGCCTGGCTGCCCGCGGACTTCGGCCCGCTCGCGTGGACCGGCATGCACTGCCTCCGCGTCGGTCCAGGCGGCGTGGTTTACGGTGCCACGGGCTACTGCATCTTCCGCATCAAGCCCGGCACCTGTGAGGTCACGCGCATCTGGCAGAAATTCTACAAGGCAAAGCGCGACAGCGTGGTGTGGATCAATTCCGCCGACCCCAACGTCATCGACGTCGTGGGCCCGATCGTCGGCAACCAGTTCTACTTTGCCACCGGCTGGCGGCTGCGCGCGCTCACGCTGCCGTCATGAAAGCATTCCGGCACCTCCTCGTTCTGTTGTCCGCCTCTCTTCCCATGACCGCCATCCCCGCCCCCACTGCAGAAATCAGCGTCCGTGACCTCGGCATTCCCGTGAAGGGCGTGAGCTGGGCGCGACTGCATCCCGGCCAGACCGCCGACGGCAAGCCGTCGCTGCTGGCGTCGATGAGCCAGAACAACGGCGGCCTTTTCGTGCTGGATATCGACCTCGCGAACGGACACTGCCGCCAGTACCACGCCAAGAGCCCCGTCGATTCCACGTTCTCTTGCGGCACGTTTCGCTCGATGCTCACCGGCATCCTGTACGTGGCGTCCGGGTGGGACGCCCACTTGCATCGGTACGACGCCAATCATCCGGAGCGCGGGCTGGAGGACCTCGGCAAATTCGACGCCGACAGCACCGCTCCGTTTCAACTCTGCGAACGCCCCGACGGCAGCATCTGGATCGGCGCCTATCCCGGCGCGCGGCTGACGCGCTACGATCCTGCCACTGGCAAATTTACTTCCTTCGGGCGCATGGACGAGACCGACAACTACGTCTATCCCCTGTCCGGCGATGACGGCTCACTTGCGGCGGTCGTGAAGTTTGTCCGGCCACACCTGATCACGATCGATCCCGCGACCGGCGAGCACCGCGAGGTCGGCCCCGCGATCACCGACCCATCGGACAAGACCCTTTTCCTGAAATTCTTCAAAGGCACCGACCGCCGCCTTTATCTGGACTCGCACGCCGGCAAATTTCGTGTCGACGGCATGAACCTCACCCCGGTGGCCGACGTCCCCGCGCTGCTTCCCGGCATTCCCGCCACGTACGAGCATGCTTCCCAAGCCCCGCTCGTGATGCCCGGCGGCTGGACCGCGCATTTTCTCGACGACAACCTCAACGGCACCGGCACGCCGCGCCACGTGTTGCTGGCCAACGTCAACCCCCTGATCGACTCGCGCACCTTGGTGCTCGATTGGGTCGGCGGCGGCTCGAACATCCACATCATCAATCCCGGCCCGGGCGGCTTGCTCTACGGCTCCAGCTACATGCCGAACCACCTCTTCCGCGCCACGCTGGACGGGAGCAAGATCGAGGATCTGGCTGCTCACTCCATCGCGATGGGTGAGGCGTATTCGACCGCCGTCCTCGACGGGAAACTCTATCTCGCGTCGTATCCGGAAGCTCGGCTCTCCGTTTACGATCCGGCCGCTTCGGGGAAATTCGGCGCCGCACCGGGCTCCAACCCGCGCGATCTCGGCCGGCTCGACGCTATCAGCTATCGACCCAACGCGCTCATCACGACCCCAGATGGCCGGCTCTGGATGGGATCGAGTCCCGACTACGGACTTCATGGCGGCACGCTCGCCTGGTACAACCCCAAGACCGGTGAGAAAAAATCGCACCGTGACATCGTGCCAGACACGTCGCCCGCCTCGATGCTCTATCTCCCCGAGCTGAAGCAAATCCTCATCGGGCTCAGCATCGAGGCGGGCACCGGCGTTCCCATCAAGCGACTCGAAGGCGCGTTCGCGCTGTGGGATCCCGCCAAGGACGAATTGGTCTGGTCTGGCGACCTCGGGCTCAAGGATCTCACGGATGTGACATCGCTTGCACCTGCCGGCAATGGGTTGGTTTACGCGCTCATGGGACGCGGAGATCACATCCTCACCGCCGGTCCGCCGGAGGTTCGCGCGCGTCTTGCGCTCATCGATCCGGCCAAACGGACAGTCGTGGCGTCGGCGTATCTGCCGGAGGATTTTGGTCCGCTCTCCTGGCATGGATTGCTCTCGCTGCGCGTTGGGCCCAAGGGAGTCGTTTACGGTGCGACGGGCTACTGCGTGTTTCGCATCACGCCCGGCACCTGCGACGTCACTCGCGTCTGGCAGAAGGTTTACAAAAAGAAACGCGACACGCTCGTCTGGCTCAACTCCGCCGATCCGGAGGTCATCGACGTCGTCGGTCCCGTCGTGGGCCGGCAGTTTTACTTTGCCACTGGCTGGCGGCTGCGTGTCCTGACCCTGCCCGAATGAAGCTGCCCCGTCTCCTCGTTCTGCTGCTGTCCGTCACTTCCCCCATGACTGTCATCCCTGCCCGTTCTGCTGGAGAAATCACCGTGCGCGACCTCGGCGTGCCGGTCAAAGCCGTCAACTGGGTGCGCCTGCATCCGGGTCGAGGCCCCGACGGCAAGGCGTCGTTGCTCGCCTCGATGGGTCAGAACAACGGCGGCCTGTTTGTCCTCGATATCGATCTCGCGACGGGAAAATGCCGGCAGTTCAACGCCAAGCTTTCCACCGCGCAGTATCCCACTGCCTCGTTCCGCAGTCCGCGCACGGGCGTGCTCTACATCGGCGACCACAGCGCCGGGCACCTGCACCGTTACGATCCCGCGCATCCGGAGAAAGGCCTGGAGGATCTCGGCGACATCGACGGCGAGCACGCAACATTTCCGACGGGTATCAGCGAGGCGCCCGATGGCGGTATCTGGATTGGGGCGTATCCGGATTGCTGCCTGACGCGTTTCGATCCCGCGACGGGCAAGTTCACGCGCTTCGGGATGATGGATGACGTCGACAAGTACCTTTATCCGCTCTGCGGCGCCGACGGCACGATTGCCGCGTTGACCAAGGTCGTGCGGCCGCACTTGGTGGTGTTCGATCCCAAGACAGGCACGCACAAGACGGTCGGGCCGGTGACGAGCGCCGACGACAAGACCCAGCGGGTGGAGTTTTTCAAGGGACTCGACGGGCTGCTCTACTACGACACGTTCGCCGGGAAATTTCGCGTGAGCGGCATGGAAATCGTGCCGGTCGACTACCTGCCGGCGCAGATGCCGGGGATGCACGCCACCTACAAGCACGGCTACCAGGAGACGCTGCCCATGCCCGGCGGTTTGACTGCCACGTGGATCGACGGCGATGAGGGCGCTGGGCTGTTCAAGAAAGTCCGGCTCACCAGCTCCAACCCGAAGGTTGATACCCGCACGCTCGAGCTCGACTGGAAAGGCGGCGGCTCGAACCTGTTCCTCATTCATCACGGAGCCGACGGGTTGCTCTATGGCTCGAGTTTCCTGCCGGAGCACCTGTTCCGTTGCGCGGCGGACGGAACGTCGATGATCAACCTCGGACGCTGCAGCGAGTCGCTCGGCGAGGCCTACACGATGGGCAACTTCAGCGACGGCACGATGGCGCTCGCATCATATCCGCACTCCCGCATCTCGCTCTACAACCCGAAGAAACCTTACCGCTACGGCGTCGACTCCGACGCCAACCCGCAGGACATCGGCCGGCTCGACGAGGTCGGCATTCGCCCGATCGCAATGGCGGTGGTGCCGGCGCTGAAAAAGGCCGACGGCACCGTCGTGCATGAGAAATTGTGGATCGGTTCGCTGCCGGACTACGGCACGTGGGGCGGCACGCTGGCGTGGCTCGATCCCAAGACGCGCGCGTCAGGAAGTCATCGTCACCTCGTGCAGGACTGCGCGCCGTTTTCGATGCTCTGGCTGCCCGGCGCGCAACAGCTGCTCGTCGGCCTGAGCACTGAGGGTGGCACCGGCACCAAGATCAAGGCGAAGCACGGTGCGTTCGTTCTTTGGGACCCGATCAACGATGCGCCGCTCTACGCCGGCGATTTTGGTGTGAAGGACATGCCCAGCGTCCTTGCGCTCGCGCCGGCGGAGGGTGGAAAAGTCTACGCGCTGCTCGGACACACGCGTTACGCCGCGAAAACGATGCAGGTAGATGCCGTGCGTCCGCGTCTCGCCCTGCTGGATCCCGTGGCGCATCGCGTCATCGCCGAAGCACCGTTGTCTGCCGAGCTCGGCGAAATTCCTGAACAAGCACAGTTCACTCTGTTTGCAGGACCGGACGGCGTCTACGGCATGACCGAGCACATTCTCTACCGCGTGAAGCCTGGCACCTGCGAAACGGAAATCGTCTGGCGCGCGCCGGAGGGAGACCAGCTCGACATTCCCGGCCCGTGGATCGGCCGCACGTTCTACTTCGCGACCGGCTGGCGGCTGCGGGCGCTGACGCTGCCGTGAGCACGGCAACCCGAGAATTAGCCTCGAAAAACGAGTTTGGAGGTAGGGCGCGACCGCTGGGCGCGCCGAATGTACCGTGAGATTTCAATTCCGGCGGGCCCAGCGGTCCCGCCCTACCACAGCCCTTCAGCTCTTCCGCGGCAGCGACTTCACCATCTTCGTGAAGTCCTCCACGCCGAACACGAAACCGAAGTTCAGCGCGACGCGCCACAGCGCCTGGAGTTTTTCGCGCTCCGCGCGGGCGGTCTCGGCATTTTCCACCGCCGTCACCGCCTCGCGGATCGTCGAGCACATCACGCCGTAACGGCCCATGTCCACCATGCCGCCAGGTGACATCAGCAGGCACCAGTTGATCGCGAAGCCGATGTACACGAGGTGATTGATGCCGTGCGCGTGGCAGATCGCCGCGAGCTGGTGGCCATCCTCCGCGATCGGCTCGTCGCCGACCGGGCGCGCCTCGGGCGCAAAGTCCAAAAACTTCCAACCGGCATCGACATCCGGCCAATTGCGCTTGCCCACGAAAACGTTGTCCCGGCGAAACTGGTCCTGCCATTCGTACGCCGGATCCTTGGCCACCCGCTTGTACTCGGGCGACGGCCCCGCGAGCTTCACCGTGCTTTTGTAGCCGGGCAGATGGGAGTAGTAGTCGCGCCCGCCCACGACGTGAAACAGCCGCAGCGGCGACGCTCGTACTGCCGCGAGCAGCGGCGGGAACACCTCGGCCAGGATCTTCAGCGCGCGCGGATGATATTCGACGCTGCGACGCCAGCCCGGCCACTGTTCCATCGTTCCCGCCTCCCACGCGTGCATCACCACCACTGCGGTGTGGTCGGGCGAAAGCTCGACGTCGGCCGTCTTCCATCCCGCATACCCCTCGCCCGGCACGTCGCGCGAGTAGTCGGCGTCGAACTGTTGGTAATATGCGGCGGGAAGTTTGACCGGTTTCATCGAGATGCGGGGAGAACTTGGGCGAAATTCCACCGGGGGCAACCAACATACCGTTTGGACAGGTTAACCACGGATTTCACATCCGGACACCGATCAATCCCGACGCAGCCTTCAGATTGATCCGTGTCTGCACGTGCAATCCGTGGTTGATTTCCGAGTTCTCAAGCAGCCGGTGCGCGCTTCGCCACGCGACGCAGCAGCGCGCCCAGTGCGAGCAGCAGCAGCCCCGCCACAACGTTGATCGACCCCGGCGCGTTCGGTGCCGCAGGAATGAACCAGCACCCCAGCAGCACCACGCCAAGCAGCAGGCTCACCGAACCGATCACCCCGTAAACCTGCAGGCTGCCGATGGCGGTTTTCTCGTCGACGATCACCGGCACCCGCAGGTCCGCCTCGAGCCGTTGCGCGCCCGCACTGCGCGGATCGTCCGCGCGGTACCAGAACGCCGAGAGGAAAAATACCAGCGTCGCCACGGCGGACTCGACCAGGATGTTGCGCACATAGGCCACGCTGGACGGCTCCGCCCACACGTGAAACGCCATCAGCAGGATCATCACGACGATCGTGACGGAACACGACGCGATGCCCGACCACCAGGGCGTCTTGCGGTACACCATGCCGAGCGCCACGGGGATCGAAAGCGTCGCCACCAGCGAATAGTAGTGGAGCGCAAACTTGAACGCCCCGCCGAACCGCGGCACGATGAACGCCACCATCACGCCGAAGATGCCCATCAGCACCATGGTGACATGCGCGGCGCGCATCTGCTTCTTGTCCGATGGCGCCTCGCCGGTGCGCCACTTTTTGTAGGGCACGTACAAGTCGTGCGTCACCGTCGCCGCCAGCCAGTTGAACGTGTCGTTCGCCTGACCCAGCGCCGCTGACAGGATCGCCGACACGACGAAGCCGAGCATCCCGTGCGGCAGGAGCAGCAATGCGAGGCTGACGAACGACGCCTCTTCCGGTGCGGCAAAGCTGGGCCAGATCGCCCGCATGTCGGGGAAAATCACCTTCGCCGCCATCACCGGGAGAATCCAGAGCAGCGGACCAATAAGCGACAGCCACGCGCAGAGCATCGCCATTTTCTTCGCCCCACGCTCGTCGGCCACGCTATGATACCGCTGCACGAGCGCCCAAGCGACGTTGTAGCCGAGCAGCGAGCTGATGAAAAACGACAGGAGGAACCACGGGTTGCCGGCGTCACCCTGCAGCGTGAAATAGCCCGCCGGCGCGTCCCGCCACAACCTCCCCACTCCGGCAAAAAATCCGCGGCCGTGCCCCAGGTACATGAACGACAGCGGGAAGATGATCAGCGACATCACCGCGAGGATGATGCACTGCACCGCGTCCGACAGCACCGCCGCCCACAGTCCGCCGATGGCCGTGTAAAACACCATCACGGCGCCCACCGCGACGACCGCCAGCTGGAATCCAGTGAGCGTGAACCCGAGCACCACGACCTTGTCGTCCGCAAAGCCAAGCACCGATGAGACAAAGAGGCAGAGAATGTACAGGCCCTGTCCGATCCCGACGATCGCCGGAAGAATCTGCGCCACGGAATAGAAGTACGTCGTGGATGGCGAATAGCGCCGCGTGAGGAATTCCAGCGGCGAATCGATCCGAGCCCGCCGCCACATCTTCGCAAAGTAGAAATAACCCACCAAGTACGCCCAGAAGGCGGCCGTGAACATGAGCACCGCGCCAACGCCGTTCTTGTAGGTAAAGCCGGCCGCCGCCACGAACATGAATGCGGAGAAACCCGCGACCCAGTTGGACATGCCCGCCAGGAACCACGGGATCTTGCCGCCGCCGCGAAAATAGTCGCCCGTGTTCTTGTTCTTGCGCGCTGAGTAAACGCCGACCCAGACAACAATGCCGAAGTACAACGCGATCAGCCCGTAGTCGAAGCCGTTGGCGGTGTTGAAGGAGGGCGGGGAAACAGTAGCAAGCATCGAGTAGCGCGTAGCGGGCATCAGGCTAAATAGGGATTTCGATCGGATCGACCACTCGCTACTCACTACCCGCTACTCGCTACTTCAACGTCACCACCGGCGCGCCTCCTGCCGTGACGTCAATCCGCACATTCACCTTCATCCCGCCATGCGTCCCCTGCACGCGCCACTCGCCCGCGCCCTGGCTGATCTTCAACTTGCCGTGCGTTCCACCATGGGGACGCGCCGTGCAGACCGTCAGGATTTCATGCTCGATGCCCTCGGGTGAGGCCACCTCGGCGTATTGATACATCTTGTGCTGCTCCTCCAGCGGCAGCAGTCCCGCGCGCAGCGCCGCACCGGTCGTGCTGGCCACGCTCGCGTGCAACGACGCGTGCGGCCGCGTAATCGAGAACTCGTTGCCGCTGACGACGAGTTTGCCGCCGAGGTCCTCGTTGAACATCTGGAAACGCACTTGCACCGAGGCTGGCGTGACCTTCAATGCGACGCGGTCGAGGAAGATCACGACGTCAGGCTTGAGGAACACGAGCGTCCGCTCGACGCGCGTCACCTGGTCGTTGACCAGCTGGTAGGCGTCGGTCGCGTCACTCGTCACCGTCATCCAGCCCTTGCCCGTATTGAACGCCGTCACCCGCGCGAAGGACCACGAGGCGTTCGTGCCCTCGCTGCCGTCGTGGTACTGGTGGCCCTTGCCATTGATGAGTACCGCGGTGTGCGCCTCGGTCTGACGCAGCAGCCAACGGGGCTGCTTCGCCACGTACGCGGCGCGGAAAGGATCGTGGAAGAGCCGCTCGCCATAGGCCTTGAAAATCACGCTGTTGCGGTCCGCGTGCTCGTGGTTGCCGGGGCCGCCGCTGCGCAGCGCCAGCACCGAGTCCTCCGTCTTCCAACCGGTGCGCGAAATCACGATGTCGTTGGAGAGCCGGCAATCCATCAGCGACTTCTCAGGCGCCTGCGCCTTGGCCTTCGGATCGTACCAGATGAAGCCAAAGAGCTGTTTCGCCTCGCCGATGTTGCGCGCGATGAACTGCGCCACGGGATCCTTGTTCGTCCGCGCGATCCACGACGCCGCGGACACGTCCACCGCGCCGTTGGAATCGCCGTGGTTCACGATGTCGAAGCCCGGCTTCACCGTCGGCATCGTGAAGCCCTTGATGTGCTGGAAATCGATCAGCTTCACGTGGTCGTCGATCGTCGGCATCGTGTTCACCAGCGCGTAGCGCGCCGTGCCCGAATAGTTGACCAGCTTGCGGTCATCGATGCCCTGCGTGCGCCACAGCACCTCGGCAAACAGCGCCATGTAGAGCGTGGTGTAGCCCCAATAGCTCACGCCCTCGTCGTAGGCGCCGTCGCTGCCGTAAAACGTGGAGAATGCCTTCGCGCTCGAGCGCGCGAGCTCGAGCCAGCCTTCCGCCTCGGGCAGCCGTCCCCGGAAATAGCACGCCGCGATGCCGAGCGACGCCGTCGGGATGATCTTCAGGTTCGTCGCGTTGATGATCAGCGGCCAGCGCTTGAGGCTGAGGTGACGGAAATCGTCGACCTCGCTGCGTGGGTTCCAGCCCCACCCCTGCACGCGATCGGGAAACTTCATCCCGTACACCGGCGCGTAGCACGCCGGCACACCCTTCGAGAGGACGTTGTCCTCGATTTCCTTCACCTCCGCCGCGCTCAGCGCATCGCCGAGATAATCGATCGCCAGCAGCAACGCCACGGTGCCTTCCGTCGCGCGTTGGAAGCCCAGGATCTGCCGGCCGCCCTCGATGAAGCTGTCCCACTCCGGAAAATCGAGCATCCGGCGGATTGCGAGTTTCGCGAGCGCGAGCTGCGCGGCGTCGCGGTTGATGAGGTAGATCAGCGCCGTCCGGTCCAGGATGCGCTGGGCGCGCAGCAGGTGCGCCGTGTGGTTCGTCAGGCTGAGCTCGTTGCGAAGGAAGTTCTCATCCGCTGCCATGTCCGTCGCCAGCAGCGTCTGCCAGTATTCGGCGAAGCGCGGGTCCTTGGTGTTCGCGCGGATGCGCGGCAGGTCGGACGCATCAAATAAAAGTCCGCGCCGTTTTTTGGACGCGGACGACTTGGCGGAAGAGCGGGCGGACTTTTTCATGGGGGAACCGGAAAACGTGTCAGCCCGCGAACCTAAGCCGGCCACTTGGAGTGTCATCGCCAAAAACGCCTGTGACCCCGATTTGTCCCGGAATAATCAGGTTACGTGTTTGCGAGCGAGGACACGCGCTACCCGAGCAACCGAGTGGCTTTACCCGACACACTCTCCGAAATCGAAATTCGAAAATCGAAATTCGAAAATACTCACCGAGCCTTGTAACGCGCGATCGCCACCGCCGCGCAACTGCCCAGCTCATCACCCAGTTGCGCCGGCACGATGGCGCAGTCCCGCGCGCTGTCGGGCAACGCCTCGCGCGCAATCACCGCCTTCACCGCGGGCGCGAGGAAGCGCTCGCAGCGCTGATAAATGCTGCCGATGACAATCCGCTCCGGGTTGAGCACGTCGATGAGGAGCGCGAGTGCCTGGCCGAGCCGCTCCCCCACTTCCTGCCAGATCGCCAACGCCAAAGCGTCGCCCGCTTCGGCGGCAGTGCCCACGTCGCGCGCGGAGAGTTTGTCGGCCGGAATTTTTTTCAGCGCACTGGCGCTGGTGTGATTCGCGACGCGCTGACGCGCGATCTGCGCGATGCCTCCGCCCGAGCAAAAGCCTTCGAACGATCCCGCCTTGCCAAAGCCCACCGGACCATCCGGCGCGAGTCGCATGTGCCCCACCTCGCCGGCGTTGCCGGTAATTCCCTCGTACAACCGGCCGTCGAGAATCAAGCCCGCGCCCATGCCCGTGCCCATCGTCAGGAACATCATGCTCTGAGAGCCGCGTCCCGCGCCAAACTGCCACTCGGCCAGCGCGCAGGCGTTGGCGTCGTTCATCAGGAAAGCGCGTCCGCCAAATTTCTCCGTCAGCAGCGCACAGATCGCGATGCGGTCCCAGCCGGGGAGATTCGGCGGCGAGAGAATCAGCCCCTGCTTGCTGTCGAGCGGCCCGCCGCAGGACACCCCGAACACCGTGTCGCGTCCCGGCTTCAACTTGGCGATCTCCGCGTAAAAGCGATCAAGCGTTCCCCGCACGTCGGTCGTCGCAAACCGCGTCACTTCGCGCACGCGATCCGGGCCGTCCGGCACGCTGACCGCGCATTTGGTGCCGCCGATGTCGAGGCCGATGATGTTCATGGGTTGGTTCTAACCGGAGGTAACCGAGCGAAAAGAGAGACAAAATTCATCTCTCCTCTGTTTTCTCCGTTGCCTCCTGTAAAATCTGAATGGTTGGGGTTGGCCACAAGCAGGCACAAAAAATCACAAAAACGGAATCCAGATCTCCAGGGGCCTCACTATGGCCGTTTTGAGCCATTCTACGGCCCTTACTGCAGGAGAGGCATCATTGCCTGTGAGAACCTTATTTTTGCCGCCAGTTGCCGCAGGGCGGGCAAGGCGCGGCTTTGCAGCAAAACCACCACGGTGCCACCGCTGCCGCCGCCGCTCACGCGCGCGCCGTAGAAGCCTTTCTTCGGTCCAAGCGCTTGCACCGCCCCCACCATCTGGTCCGTCTCCGGACAACCCAGCCCAATTGACGAATAGCCCGCGTGTGACTGATACAACAAATCTCCCAGCGCGCGGAGGTTCGCCTCACGCGACGTCGGCGTCACGCCGCGCAGCAACGCCACCGCGGCCTCCGCCCGGAAATTCTCCTCGACGGGAAACGATACCGCCGCGCGCACGTCGTAAGTTTTCGCCGGATCGATTCTCGACAGCGGATCATCCACCCCGCCCGCCCGGGCCAGGAAAGATTTCCCGGTGATCTTCATCGGCAGCACAGTGCGGGACAGCGTGCGCACGTCGGCCGGCGCGAGCTCCGTCGCATGCGCCAACCGTCGGCCGGTTGCGGCTTCGATGAGTTTCTTGCCCATGAATGCGCCCGCTCGCGCCGTCGCGTACGGCGACGCCGACACCTCGTGTTTCACGCCGCTCGGCCAGCCAACGGCCACCACGCCGCGTGGCAGCCGTACCGGTTCGCCCAAAATGTCCGGACGGCACAGGATCGGCAGCAGCGCCCCGCGCTTGCCGTAGGCCGACGTCAGCTGGTCCATCAATCCGCAGGGAGCGCCGACGACTTCGTTCTCAGCCCGCTGCGCCAGCCGCGCCAGCGCCGTACCGGTGAACGTTTTACCCGAAAGTTTTTCGAGCGAACGCATCGTCGCAACCTCGAGCGCCGCGCTGCTGCTCACGCCCATCGACGCCGGCACGCGCGAACGAATCGCAAACTCGAGGCCAGCTCCTGGACGCCAGCGCTGGGCTTCGCAGAACAAAAGAAAACATCCGTAGGGATAACGCACCCACTTCGGGACGTCGGCCGGAAAGGTGCCAGGTGAGACCACACAGCCTCCCTCCTGCGCGCTGACGAACACGAGTTCGAGGGCCTTTGTCTCGGTGACCGTGACCCGTGTCGTTAGCCTGAGCGGCATCTCGAGCACGAGCGACCCGCTGTAATCGGCCACACCGCCGAGGAAATCCAGCCGCCCCGGTGCCTCGCCGACGACTGTTTTCATGGTCCGAACTTCTCCGCGGATATCGCGGATGAACGCGGATCCAGATAAGACCAGGAATAGCCTAGTCCGCATTCGTGTTCATTCGCGTTCATTCGCGGTTCAACCCTCAGAAGTATTTCCGCATCAACCGGCGCAGCACGGGTCGCACGGTCCGCGCGAGCGTCGGGTTGGCGTAGCCCATCCACGCCACGGGCGAGGTCGTGTCGAGCGGCGTGCGCAGCGGCTTGCGGTCGGGCGTCTCGATGATTCCGCCCGCCTCCTGCACGATGAGCGCCGTGCAGATGTCGTAGGGATGACAACAGAGCGACGCGCTGCCGAACTTGAGCTTGGCGTACGCCGGCGGACGCAGGTCACCGAGCATCCGGTCGTGTCCGATCGCGAGCTCGTAGAGTTGTCCACCCGTCGAGATGTACTGGTCGTCGAACACGAGCTGGCCGCCGTTTTTGCCCAGCACGCCGAGGTCTCGCCAGAGTTCCTCCTCGAGTTTGCCCAGCAGCGCCTTGCCCTCGGGGAAGAACCGCGCGATCGACGCGAAGCCGTGCTCAAAGTTCTTCGCGCGGGAGGGACGCAGCGCGAGCGGCTGGCGGCGTCCGGTGCGCAGGTCGTGTGCCTCGGCGACCACCCCGCGGCCGCGCACCGCGCTAAGCTGATCGCTGCGCCACGCCTTGCTCGTCGGCAGCTCCGTCATCGCCGCGACGACAATATCCCCAAGATGCGTCTTCGTCCCGCGCTGCGGCGCGAGCGCCGCGAGCGCCCAAGCGGAGCGTTTGTCGTACATCAGGTTTCGCGTGCCATCGATGGGATCGAGGATGCACTTGAACATCGTCTTCGGGACCGGCGTGCCGCGGGGGAACGTCACGTCCTCCCCGTCCTCAATGCCTTCCATCACCAGCTGCACCGGCCAGGCGCGCGGCCAGTGCCGCTCGAACCACGCAAAGATCGCGGCCTCGGAAATCTTGTCGACCTGGTAGATCGTGTCCGCCGCGGTGACGGCTGCGATCTTGGCAAAAGATTTCCCGCCCTTCGGGCGCGCCGCGATCAACGTGTCGCGCAAGTCGACCTGCAGCGCGCAAAGCAGTTTACGGGCTCGTTCGAGGTTATTGGGACTGGTTTTCACAGGAGGAAACGGAGTTAACAGAGGGTCGAAGGAATGTCTTCTCAGTTTTCTCCGTTGTCTCCTGTGAAATCAGGATCGGGTGTAATGCACACTCGACACCGCACGGAGCTCGGCGGCTTTGGCGTCGGGATCCGACTCGTTCGTCATCGAGCCGCCGCCAATCTCCGGCCCGGCGAGATACTTCATCGTGTCGGGCTTCCGCAGCGGCGGATGGAACTCGAGGTGAAACGGGTAAGTCGCGTGGTCCTCGCCGTCGCACGGCGCCTGGTGCACGGCCATCACGTACGGCAGCGGCATCCGCCAGAGATTGTCGTAGCGCGTCGCCACCTCGCGGATCATCAGTCCCAGCGAAACGCGTTCGGCCGCGGTGAGATCCGCCAGCGTCGCCACCTGGCGCTTCGGCAGTACCAGCACCTCGTAGGCGTAGCGCGCGAACCACGGCACGCAGACCAGCCAGGCGTCGTTCTGCGCGATCTTGCGAGGACCCGCCGACTCGCGCGCGAGGATCTCCTGGCCGAGATAACGACCGGTTTCCTTGAAATACTTCCGCCCGCTGGCCACCTCCCGCTCTGTGAAACCGTAGATCAGGTTGCCCGCGTAGATCTGGCAGTGGGGATGCGGATTCGACGTACCGACGAGCGAACCCTTGTTTTCGAAAATCAAAACGTGGTCGACGTCCGGACGATGGCCAAGCGCGACCGTGCGCTGCGCCCAGAAATCCACGACCGCGCCGCACTCGACGTCGTCCAAGTCGACGAACGTCTTCGCGTGATCCGGACTGTAGCACACAACCTCAGCCGTGCCCGTGGCGGGCAGCGCCTGATAAAATTCATCGCTGGCCGGCGGGGCGGGCGCATCCGCCGAAAAACACGGCAGATCATTCGTGAAGCCGAAGATCCCCGCATAGCGCGGATTCTCGCCGCCGAGCCGTTTCACGCCCGGACACAGTGCGCAGGTCGGGTCGAAGCTCGGCGGTTTGGACTCCGCGGGCCGGTGCGTTTCGCCCACCCACGGACGTCCGCTGCGGTGGGACGTGAAGAGCACCCATTCCTCGCGGAGCGGATGCCAGCGCTGCTGCCAGACGACGGGCGGCGGCGTCGGTCGGGCGGGTTCACGTTTGTCCGGCTCCATTTTTACCACGAAGGGCACGAAGCTCCCCAAGCTCAAGCCCTCAAACGCCGCTCAATTCTTCGCAACTTCACGGCCGTATCTTTGCTCTGCCTCGGCCGGCGAGAGGCACACGAGCTCGGGCAACGGCACGCCGTGCACTTCGGCCGGGGGACAAACATATTCCCAGAAACGCCCTTCCTTGGGGTCACGAAAAAGGACGCGCCCGTCGGGCCCTTCGCCCAATTTGACGAGATAATGCTGCATGAGCCGCTCGATCCTCTGTCCGGTGTCATCCAATCCCATTTCTCCGTTCATCGGATAGCGTCGGGACGATAATCGCACCTCGTTGGGGAAGAGCATGGGGGAAACGGGAGGAACGCGTGACGCGCGCGGAGCCAGTCCAATCGCCCGACGTCGCCGCGGCGAGAATTAGTTGATGTTCGAGGTCGCCGCCATCTGCACAACGGCACCGTCCAGAAAGACGACCTCGACCCGGTAGGAACGGAGATCGTCTGGCTCCATCGAGCCGCCTTGGGGTGGGCCGGTTTTCGAAATGCTCTGGTTGATGCCCCCCTTTGCCATGCCCATCGGCACTTGTCCGCGGGACGGATACTGCGAGGTGACTTCGGGCCCGCCGGCCCCGAGCCAGCCCTGCCCGGTCTTGCCGTTGGCGGCCAGCTGCGTTTGTCCCAACGACGACGGGTTGTTATCGGTGCTTCGATGCCGCTCGAATGTCCGGGCCGCCTGGGTGCTGGGATAATAGCGATGGTAGGTCCAGCGCTCCACGGCCCCTTCGGGCGCGGACTTCGTCTCGATCAGGTTGGGGCGGCCCATCGCCATATAAACCATGTCGGACGTGAATCCGGTCGCAATCATGCCTTGGTTAACGTGTCGCTGTTGCCACGGTAGGAGTGCCGCGTACGCCGCCGACTTTTCGCGCGTCCGGGCCGCGATGCCGCCAGCGGACTCACAGCCGGCGTTCACGATCACGAGCGCGGTCAACGGCAGCAGCAACATCCAGGAGGTCTTCATTCAGCAGGGGTGGGAGCCAACCTCATTCCTAGCCTGCCTAGGCGTCGGACAACCCGCCTAGAAAGTCAAGGCAAGTCAGTGGTCAGGGTTATTTTCTGAACCGATGGGTGGCTGGACGCGCCGAAGCCTCCGTCGGGACCGAAGCCTGGCCCGTCGAAGTTGCGGCGCTTGAGCGTGGCACGCCTTCGCCCGCTGATCGCGGGCTGCAGAGCGGCAATCTTCGGCCACAGCCGTGGCAACGAAGACTGGTGCCCGGAGAGGGACTTGAACCCACACGCCTTTAGAGGGCGACGGATTTTGAGTCCGTTGCGTCTGCCAATTCCGCCATCCGGGCCGCGAAGCGCTCGGGGACGCTAGGAGGGGACGGAGCCATGTAAACTGCATTTTTTGGCCCCAATCATTGAACGCGGGCGCCCCGGCCCGCGTCTCTCCCGGAAATAACGACCCCTGGTAAGGGTACGATTATTGCAGTTCATTTGGGGCGTCGGGCCAAAACCCGGCGCCCTTTTTGTTTAGTCGGGGGCCGGGCTTGTCTCGCAGCGTCCCGCGCTTTCACTGGGGCATGCCCGACTTCCGCGCCTTTTGCGCCCCGCCGACCGCCGAGCCCCAGGAACTCACGCTGAGCGCCGACGAGTCCCACCACCTGGTCGCCGTCAACCGCGCGCACGTCGGCGATACGGTCGTCGCGTTCGACGGGAAAGGCACCGAGTGGATTTGCGAGCTGGCGAACGACAAGAAAAACGCCGCCGTGCTCAAAGTGCGCTTCCGCCAGAAAGCCAAACCCCTCCCCTACGAAATCACGCTGGGACAGGCACTGCCGAAAGGACCGTCGATGGACGCCATCGTGCGCAAGGCGACCGAACTCGGCGCGGCGTACATCGCTCCGCTGGAGAGCGAGCGCACGCAGGTGCACCTCGATGGCGAGCGGTCCGACAAGAAAATCGAAAAATGGCAGACGGCCGCACTGGAAGCCGCCAAGCAGTGCGGCAACCCGTTTCTCCCTGCGATCACGCGGGTGCAAAAAGCAGCCGTTTTCATGGAGACCGCCGCTGGCTACGATCTGAAGTTGATCGCCAGCCTGCAGCCCGGCGCGAAATCGCTGAAGTCCGTCCTCGCCGCGTTCCATTCAGCCCAAGGCCGCGCGCCGAAAAAAGTTCTCTGGCTCGTCGGTCCCGAGGGCGATTTCACTCCGGCCGAATTGAGCCAGGCCAAGTCGAGCGGCTTCGAGGCGATTACGCTCGGGCCGCTCGTGCTCCGCTGCGAAACGGCGGCGGTCTACGCGCTCAGCGTGTTGAGCTACGAGCTCCAAGCGCAATAAGCGCTTGGAGCAAGGGACAAGGGACAAGTAGCAAGTAACAAGACCAAGTTGGTGCCAACTGGCGTGACAAAAAACGTGGGTTGCGCGCAAGCGTGCAACCTATACGGCGCGAACAAGCTCCTCGCGCGCAGCGACCATGTTACTTCCGCGCCGCGATGTACCGCTGCACGTCGTCGCCGGAAACACGATTGCCCGGGCCGGTCGCCTCGATGTCGGTGATCTTCGCCGGATCGAGTCCCGCCTCCTGCGCCAGCTTCGTCGCGCGCGGCGTCCACACGGCGGCCGCGGCCGGTTTGGCGGCGGCGGGCGTCGCTGCCGCCGGAGCGGCGGCCGGTTTGGACGCGCCTCCGGTCTTCAGGTGCAGCATGCCCTCGTCGGTCGTCTCCATCTGCACGAAGGGATCGCCGGAGTTCATCGTGGCGCCGGGCTTGCCGATGACGGCCTTGATGACGCCGTCGCAGGGACTTTCGAATTCGAAGGCGGATTTGTCGCTCTCGAGGTCAGCGAGACGCTGGCCCTTGGTGACACGATCGCCGGCTTTGACCTTGATGACGATGACGTTGAGTTCGCTGACGGTCGCGCCCATCGAGGGCACGGGAACGTCGATAAGGAAGGGTTCCATGGCGGTTTTTTGTGAGCGAAGTGTGTGTCAGGTTCCGGCGCGGTCAAGGGCGGGCCGGGCGTGGCACGGGTGTGCAGACGCTTGCTTCATCATGTAGGGACGCAGACTTGCTGCGCCCCTACGCCTGCGGCCCACCACGGGTCTAGAGACCGGTGCCACGCCGGTCAGCAATTCGCCCTAGTCCCTGACCGCTTTCCACACTGCCAAGCAACTCGCGAGCAGGCCGGGCAAATCGGCCAGCGGAATCATATTCGGACCGTCCGAGATCGCCTTGGCGGGATCCGGATGCGTCTCGAGGAAAAGCCCATCGGCACCTGCGGCGAGCGCTGCCTTGGCCAGCGGCGCCACGAATTCGCGCTGCCCGTCGCTCTTGCCGCCGCCGCCACCAGGCAGCTGCACGCTGTGCGTTGCATCGAGAATCGTCGGATAACCGTTCTGCCGCATGATCGGGAACGAGCGCATGTCCACGACCAGGTTGTTGTAGCCAAACGTCGTGCCGCGCTCGGTCTGCCAGATTTCCTTCGCCTTTCCTTCCTTCAGCTTGCCGGTGACGTAAGTCATTTCCTGCGGCGACAAGAACTGGCCCTTCTTCACATTCACCACGCGTCCGGTCGCTGCCGCGGCGAGTAACAGGTCCGTCTGGCGGCTCAGGAACGCCGGTATCTGGATCACATCGCAGACGGCGGCGACGGCCTTCATCTGCGTGCGCTCATGCACATCCGTCAGCACGGGAAAACCGTAGTCCTTCTTCACGAGCGCCAGCAGCGCGAGTCCTTCGTCGAGCCCGGTCCCGCGCGCGCCGGCGGCTGACGTGCGGTTGGCTTTGTCGAACGACCCCTTGAACACGAGGTTCAGTTCGCGGTGCTTCTTGCCGATCTTGATCAACGCCTCGGCTACCGTGCGACACACCTGCTCATTTTCCAGCGAGCACGGCCCGGCGATGACGAGGAGTTTTTTGGGGTCAAAAAGCATCGGAGGAGTCTTCACCAAACATTAAACGACTCGGCGCCGGAGCAACCAAACCAATACCCCGGATTTTTACCACGGATAACACGGATGAACACGGATCAGACATCCTGAAGTTGCGTTGGGGAAACCGAAGATTGATCCGTGAAATTCCGTGTGATCGGTGGTCAAAAATCCGAACTTCAGCGTTTCGACCGCTTTGCCGGCTTCTGGTTTTTGATCGCCGCCGCGATGAACGCCGCGAACAACGGGTGCGCGCGGTTGGGCTTCGACTGGAATTCCGGATGGAACTGCACGCCGAGGAACCACGGATGGTTCTTCAGCTCGATGATCTCGACGAGATTGCGGCGGGGGTTGATCCCGCTGACGACCATCCCGGCGCGCTTCAGCTGGTCGACATAGGCGTTGTTCACCTCGTAGCGATGACGGTGACGCTCCCGCACGCTCGCTGCGCCGTAGGCCTTCGCGGCGTGTGTGCCGGGGGTGAGCGCGCACTCGTAGCTGCCGAGCCGCATGGTGGCTCCCTTGTCGATGATCTTCTTCTGTTCCTCCATCATGTTGATGACGGGGTGCTTCGGGTTGGCCTCAAATTCAGTGCTGTTGGCGCCGTCCAGTTTCAGGACGTTCCGGGCGAACTCGATCACCGCAATCTGCAGCCCGAGGCAGAGGCCGTAATACGGAATCTTGTGCTCCCGCGCATACCGCGCCGCCGCAATCTTGCCCTCGGTGCCGCGATCGCCGAAGCCACCCGGCACCAGGATGCCGTCGAGGCCCTTCAGTCGCGCCAGCCCGCCCTTCTTCTCCAAGTCCTCGGCGTCGAAGCGCACGACGTTGATCCGGCAGTTGTTCGCGATTCCTGCATGAGTGATCGATTCGTAAACGGATTTGTAGGCGTCCTGCAGCTCGATGTACTTGCCCACGACGCCGATCGTCACCTCGTGCTTCGGGTTGAGCAGCCGCGAGACAATCTGCGTCCAGATGTTCTTCTGCGACGGCGGATTCTTAAGCCCGAACAGGTCAACCACGAGCTGGTCGAGTCCCTCTTTCTGCAGCGCGAGCGGCAGCTCATAGATCGAGTTGGCCACGTCGGCGCACTCGATCACGGCCTTCACCGGCACGTTGCAGAACATCGAAATCTTGTCGCGCAGCCCGGCATCGAGCGGATGGTCGGTGCGACACACGAGGATGTCCGGCTGGATACCGATCTCGCGCAGCTTCGCGACCGACTGCTGCGTCGGCTTCGTCTTCAACTCCCCCGCCGCCGCCACGTACGGCACGAGCGTCACGTGCAGGAAAATCACGTCGGTAGGACCGACCTCGAGCGCAAATTGCCGCATCGCCTCGAGAAACGGCAGCCCCTCGATGTCGCCCGTCGTGCCGCCGATCTCGGTGATCAACACGTCGACGTCCTTCGCGGCCGAATAGATGCGCTCCTTGATCTCGTTCGTGACGTGCGGGATCACCTGCACGGTCTTGCCGAGATAGTCTCCGCGCCGCTCCTTCTGGATCACGCTCTCGTAAATCTGGCCGGAACTGAGGCTGTTGAGCCGCGACAGCTTGCCGCTGGTGAAACGCTCGTAGTGACCGAGGTCGAGGTCCGTCTCGGCGCCGTCCTCCAGCACATAAACTTCGCCGTGCTGGAACGGGCTCATCGTGCCCGGATCGACGTTCAGGTACGGATCAAACTTCTGGATTCGGACGGTGAGGCCGCGCAACTCGAGCAGTGCGCCGAGGGACGCCGCAGTCAGGCCCTTGCCGAGCGACGAAACCACTCCTCCCGTCACGAAAATGTATTTCACCGGGATGGGTTAAGCGGCGTGCCCAACGGTGACAAGAAAAAGCCTGAAACCGCGCTGCGAGAGTTCTTCGTTGTCGCTTCCGGACGTAGGGCGGGATCGCGCCAAGTGCGAATGCCTTGGCGGTCGAATCCGGCCGCCTAATGAAACAACAGCCAGACCGTCGCCACCGTGCCGGCGACCAGCACCAGCGCCACCAGGAAGTACAGGCTCCATTTGAGCAGCTTCGCCAGCAGCCACACGGCCGCCGCCGTCACGAGGGTCAGGCAGGCCGCGACGAACCAGTGCGGGTAACTCGCGAGCGAATCGAGCAGCGGTTTCGGCGGAAGCGCAGTCATCGGATGGTTCCTGTCGTTAAGCGCCAGCTGTTCGGCGGCTCCAAGCAAAATGATTTGCCCCGCCCGGCGCGCGCCGTCCCACTTTCCGCATGCATTCGAAACCCCAACTGCTCGCCTGGCTCACCTGCGATGGCGTCCACATCGATCCGGGCTCCGGCAAGCACACGATCCTCGGCGTGTTTTCGAACATCAACGCCCGGCATTTCCCGGTGACGCACCCGTTCATGGTCTGGTTCCTCACCCTCACGGACTGCGCGCCCGGAAAACACCAGATGCGACTGTCGATGGGACTCGAACCCACCCAGATGCAGGTGCTGCTCGACCGTCCATTCGAATCGCAGAGCCCGCTGCACCGCATCAACCTCATCAACGAAATCCGCAACCTCAGCTTTCCTGTCGCCGGCGACTATTCGATCCTGGTCGAGGTGGACGAGGAGCCCCTCCTCGCCACCAATCTCACCGTCAGCGGCGGGTGAACGCTAGGGCGGGTCTCTGACCCGCCCCACCTCGAAGCAAATCCCCAAGAATTTCCTAATGTCCCAAACTTTTGACCTCATCGGCGTCGGCAATCCCATCATGGACCTGCTGGCGCATGTCGATGACGCGTTCCTGGCCAGGAACGTTTCCGGTGCGAAGGGCGGCATGGTGCTGGTGGACGATGCCGACATCGCCGCCCTGGTGAAAAAGGTGCACGGCAACATCGCGATGGTGCCGGGCGGCGCGGTGGCCAACGCCACGATCGGCGCGACGAAACTCGGCCTGCGGACGACTTACCTCGGCAAGATCGGCAGCGACATCACTGCGGAGCATTATTTCGCCAACTTTACCGCTACCGGCGGCGACGGTTCGCGCTTCAAGCGCGCCACCCTGCCCAACGGACGCTGCCTCTCCCTGGTCACGCCCGATGGCCAGCGGACGCTGCGCACGCACCTCGGCGCCGCGATGACGCTCTCAGCCTACGAAATATCCGCCGCCGATTTCGCCGGCGCGCGTCATGCGCTGATCGAGGGCTACCTGCTCTTTAATCCCGCGCTGGCCGACAAGGTCATCCGCACGGCACGCGCCGCGGGCTGCACGGTCAGCATCGATCTCTCCTCGTTCGAGGTCGTCAACGTCGCCCGCGATTGGATCTTCGCGCAGCTGCGCGAGGGCGTGGACATCGTTTTTGCGAATGAGGACGAGGCTGCGGCGCTGTTTCAGCGCAAGGATGCGTACGAGAAATTTGCGTGCGAACTCGCCGGCTTCGGCGGCATCGCGGCCGTCAAGATGGGCGGCGACGGCGCGTGGGTCGCCCGAGGCAAGGAACTCCATCGCATCGCGCCGGTACGCGTGAAGCAGGTGGTGGACACCACCGGAGCCGGCGACTCCTGGGCGGCAGGTTTTCTTTACGGGCACCTGAAGGGAGCGTCGCTTGCCGCGTCCGGGGCGATCGGCTCGATCCTCGGCGCGGAAACCGTCCAGCATCTCGGTGCGGCGATTCCCGACCTGCATTGGCCGCGCATTCGGGCCCAGGCCGAGGCGTTGCTGGCACGGGGTCACTAATCGCTCGCGGCGTCGAAAGTAGGGCGGGTCTCCGACCCGCCATCGGTTTGCGAACCGTGGCAGGTCGAAGACCTGCCCTACCCAATCGCCCGAAGCGAGTCATGGAAGTCGGTTTCTGATCCGTGTGATTCTGTGTCGTCCGTGGTTAAAATAGTCTTTTCCGGTAACTTTTAGAATCGGGTCGAGTTTCCCCGGTATACCCGCCACAACCGACCCCATGCTTTCCCTCCGCTCCGTCACGAAGCGCTACGGTGCGCTCACGGCGTTGGACGGAGTGTCGCTCGACATCGCGCGCGGCGAATTCTTCGGCCTGCTCGGGCCCAACGGCGCCGGCAAGTCCACGCTCATGTCGCTCGCGTCGGGACTCCGCTCGCCCGACGCCGGAGCGCTGACGCTCGATGGTATCGTCGTGACGCCGACCGATCCCAAGACCCGTGTGGCGCTCGGACTCGTGCCGCAGTCGATCGCGCTCTACGACGAGCTCAGCGCCGTCCAAAACCTCCAGACCTTTCTTTCCAGCACAGTGGGATCCGAAGCTTGGAATTCACGTGACTTGAAGTCG
>JADMIO010812787.1_pt1 | contig 118668 bp, 103 predicted proteins | sample 8958161 | NCBI WGS metagenome assembly JADMIO01 (sample SAMN16585339, study PRJNA669376) | soil metagenome | isolation source: Crop rotation soil | place: USA: Cullars Rotation, Alabama | collected 2011
GCGACAACTTGTCCACGTGGAATTCTAAGCTTAGGATCCCAATGTGCTGGAAAGGTGCATGAAGGCGACATTTTCGGGCCGCCAGTACTCACCGTTGATCCAGCGGAACAACTGGACGACGATGGCGACGGCCAGTTCGGCCGTTTGGCGCGAAGCGGCTGCCCCGGCGAGGGCCAGGCCACACCGCACGATTGCCAGCCCAGCCCGCTCCTCGACTTCGACATAGAGCGTTTCGTTGATCAGATGGCGATATTGCTCTGCCATCGCCAGCGCGGCACGAACGGTGCGCTGCTGGATGACAACGAGGCTCGAAACGCCGAGATGCGTTACCTGGCGGCGCGCAGCGAGGCGCAGGCCCAGATCCTCGCACCCCGATGCCCCAGCGGCACTTTCGAGCAACAGCGCTACGCGATCGGCCGGGATGAACAGCTGCGGCGTATCGATAATGGTCGCAGCCAGCCCGGCGGCGCGCAATTGCGCGGACAGATCGAACCCGCATTCGAGCGCCAGCGCGGGCAAATCTGACAGCAGGGCAGCACGGACCTGAGCGGGCATGCGGGCTCTCCGCGGTTGGCATGAACTCGTAATGCCATGGCACGAAATGGCAATGACGATGAGATCGTCAAGGATCATTATTTCCCTCATCAGCGGTCGAAGGGGCCGCCGGACGGGAGTAAAGTCATGGAGATCACACGCCTGACCTGCGCGCTCGGCGCCGAAATCAGCGGAGTCCAGCTAGCCGAAGCGATTGCCAACGACGACCTGTTCGGCACGCTCCACGCCGGGCTGCTCGAACACAAGGTGCTGTTCGCGCGCGATCAGCAACTCACGCCTCAGCAGCATTCGGCTTTTGCCGGACGCTTTGGTTCGCTCGAAGAGCATCCGGTCGTAAAATCGTCGCCCGAGGCGCCCGGGATCGTCCAAATCTACCGGTCTCCCGGCGACACACTGCCGCGCTACGAGAACGCATGGCACCACGACTTGAGCTGGGCCGAGCGCCCCTCGATGGGGGCGGTGCTCAAATGCGTGGAATGCCCCCAAATCGGCGGCGACACGATGTGGGCCAACATGGAGCTGGCCTGGGAACGCCTGCCCGAGCGGATCAAGGCAGAGGTCGAAGGGCTCTATGCTCGGCACAGCATCGAGGCCACGTTCGGCTCGGTGATGCCGATCGACAAGCGTCACGCGCTCCACGCCCAATACCCTGACGCGGAGCATCCGGTGGTCCGCACGCATCCCGAAACCGGCCGCAAGAGCCTGTTCACTGGGAGCTTCGCGACGCACTTTACCAATTTCCATACCCCCGAGCGCATCCGCAATGGGCAGGATTTGAACCTCGGTGCGTCGCAACTGCTTCAGTACCTTATCACCCAGGCGATGACCCCCGAATACCAGGTGCGCTGGCGCTGGACGCCGGGAACGGTCGCGATCTGGGACAACCGCTGTACCCAGCACTACGCGGTGATGGATTATCCGCCGTGCAACCGGAAGATGGAGCGTGCGACGATCAGCGGTGACAAGCCGTTTTGAGGAGGAAGCCATGGCGTTTTATTGCGAGACAGTCGGCACCGCGCTTATCGACGTTGATGCGCTGCCTTGGGTGCCGTTCCTGCCCTATTCCGACGAAATCTTCATCAAGCTGATCAAGGCCGATCCTGTGCGCGGGGAGTGGACCACGCTGCTCAAGGTGCCGCCGCGCTTCGAACTGCCGATGCATCGCCACGCCGGCACGGTGCAGGTTTACACGGTCGCCGGCCAGTGGGCATACAAGGAGCACGACTGGATCGCGAAGCCGGGCTCCTTCGTGTTCGAGACGGCCGCGAGCGAACACACACCGATGAGCTTCGACGACGAGGTCATTACGCTCAACATCGTTCAGGGCGATTGGCTGGTGCTCGGCGAAGCGGACGAAGTCCTGGCAATCGAAAGCTGGCGCACCGCAATGGACCGTTATGTGGCGCACTGCAGGTCAATCGGCATCGTGCCGCTCGATCTCACCAGCTTCAGCGCCTGAGCGACCGCCATGAAACATCAGCATGTCGATGTCGGCCGGGCAGTGCTGCACTGTGTGACCGCCGGACCGTCGCACGGCGCGCCGCTCGTGCTGCTGCATGGATGGCCGCAAACCTGGTTCATGTGGCGCGACATCATTCCGCCGCTGGCGGCAGCGGGGTTCAGCATCGTCGCGCCCGATCTCACCGGGCTCGGCGATAGTAGCCGGCCCGAGACGGGTTACGACAAGAAGACCATTGCCCGCGATATCGCGGACTTGATGACCGCGCTCGGTCACCAAGACTACGGTGTTATCGCGCATGATTGGGGCGGACCGGTCGCCTATGCGCTTGCGGCACAGTTCCCCGAGCACGTGCGCGCAATGGCCGTGTTCGACGCCCCGGTGCTCGGCGATGGCGGGCCCGAGGCCTATCACAGCCGGTGGCACTTCGGCTTCCACGCGGTTCCCGACCTTCCAGAAGCATTGATCGAAGGACGCGAAGACCTCTACCTTCGCTTTTTCTATCGCTATGGCGGCGCGCGCGCCGACGCCATTTCCGAGGAAGCCCAGGCCGAATATGTCCGCGCCTATTCGCAGCCAGGCGCCATGCGCGCGGGCTTCGAATATTACCGCGCCGTCCCGCAGGACATCGCAGACAACACTGCGTTCCGTGAAGCAGCGCTGCTCGAGATGCCGCTGCTGATCTACGGCGGCGACGCAGCAACCCGCGGGCGCGGCATCAGCGCACTACAGAGCTGGGAGAGGGTGGCGACGGACGTACGCGGCGGTGTCGCTGAAAACTGCGGCCATTGGATCCCGGAAGAGCGGCCCGAATGGCTGGCGAGCGAAGCTATCCGCTTCTTCAAGCAATGCAGTTGAGACATTCGCGCGGACCGACCCGCAACCGCAAACCTGACGGAAGCGATCAATGATTTCGCCGGGACGCAAATTTCTCATGCCGCCCCAAAGCGGCAACCAGTGGATCCACCGTCATACCCAGGATCGCTACGTCCACATATTCTGTCATGAAGATCTCCGGAATTGGAAATCCAGTCTGCCGCTATCGTGTCGGATACTTACCTTCGCCAAGATTTGTGCAGATCCGGAACAATTTCAATCGGGAGAACCGCGCAATCATTTTTTGTGCTGCCCCCGACTGCGCGGATTAAGCCGGCTGATCACTGCCCAGCCGGTATTCCCATCGAGAAATGACCTGAGGGACAGTGCATCGCAGGCGTCCTATTGTTGCGATGACACCCATTTCTGTAATCCGAACCAGTCCCGGATTCAGATGTGTCGAGGCAGTCGAAGGGGCATGTCGATGCAACACAAGGAAACCGGGAACTCCCCAGTCATCACCGTGATACCGCAGCCAACCGGAGGCTTCCCCGAGCCCGAGGAGAAGCGCGCAGGCAATGCCGCAGAGCCCCGGCGCATGTTTGCCCCGCTTGAGGACAGGTTGGCGGCGGGCGCGAAGCTGCGGGAAAAGGTCCAGCATGGCGAGCACGCCCGCTGGAACAAAAGCTCCAACCGCGCCGATACCATCGAACTGCTGAAGATGGGGGACCATGGCCGCCTGCCGGAACTAGTCCCGATCCGCTACGGACGCATGCTCGCTTCGCCCTTCGCCTTTTATCGCGGCACCGCCGGACTGATGGCGGCTGACCTCGCCGAGTTGCCATCCAGTGGCATAAAGGTGCAGGCCTGCGGCGACTGCCACCTCATGAATTTCGGCGGCTTCGCGACGCCCGAACGCAACGTCGTTTTCGATATCAATGATTTCGACGAAACCTTGCCGGCGCCGTGGGAATGGGACGTCAAGCGCCTCGCCGCTTCGTTCGTGCTCGCAGGACGCTCGATCGGTCTTTCCGACGCGAAGGCGCGGGATGCAGCCGTAACCTGTACCCGCGCCTATCGCGAACGTATTGCCGAGTTCTCAAAGATGGACCCGCTATCCATCTGGTATTCGCGCTTGACCATGGAGGACTTCGTCGAAGATCTGCCGAAGGAGATGCGGGCGAGATTGCGCAAACGGGTCGAGAAGGCGAGCGCCAGAGGGGCCGACGTCGACTTTCCCAAACTTGCCCACGTTGTCGGGGGGCGCATGGGCATCCGCGATGCCCCGCCGCTCATCTTCCATCCCGATATCTCGGACACGGAGGTGTCCCAGCCGCAGCTCAAGGAGCTTTTCAGCAACTATCGCGAAACCCTGAGCGAAGACAGGCGTGAACTCTACGACCGTTACACGCTGGTCGATGTGGCCCTCAAGGTCGTAGGTGTCGGCAGCGTCGGACGGCGATGCTGGATTGTCCTGATGATGTCCGCATCCAACGATCCGCTGTTCCTGCAGTTCAAGGAAGCGGTCTCATCGGTCCTGGAGCCCTATGCCGGCGCAAGCGCCTATTCGCACCATGGCCAGCGCGTGGTCGTCGGACAGCGGTTGATGCAGCCGGCCACCGACATCTTCCTGGGTTGGGTTACCACGCCGCTGACCGGCAAGCAGTACTATGTACGGCAACTGCGGGATGCGAAGATCAAGCCCCTGGTCGAAACAATGGACCGTGAGACCCTTAATCTCTATGCGACCCGGTGCGGTTGGACTCTCGCGCGAGCCCACGCCAAGGGTGGCCGCCCGGCCTTGATCACCGGCTATCTCGGGGACAATGACAAGTTCGACGAGGCCGTCGGGGATTTCTCGATCACCTATGCCGACCAGGCCGAACGGGACCATGCTGCGCTCAAGGCGGCGGTGCGGAAGGGCGACATCATCGCGCATATGGAGAATTAAGGGCAAGCTCGCTGCGCCTCAATGCACCGCGTATTTGCGGTGGATTGAGGGCAGCGATCTTAAAGTGCGTCTCATAACCGAGCTAAAGACGAGTGGCCGCATATCATATGCCCAACCTTCGCCCATTGGCAAAAACCTCGGCCGGAAACGGTAATTTTTTCGTTATTTTTTCTATATTTACAAGCGTCGCCACTGGCGTATCAGCATGGAATACTCCTGCCCAGGCGCAAAGCATCGAACCGAGAGCCTATTCGCCTGCACCCATAGGGATCAATTTTGTTGCAGTCGCCGCCGGCGACTCCTCGGGTGGCCTCTCCGTCGATCCCACAATTCCTGTAAGCAATGCCGACTTATCCGTGCGCAGTCTTGTCCTTGGCTATGCTCGCACAATCGACTTCTGGGGCAGTTCGGGCAAAATAGACATCCTCCTTCCCTACGGAAAACTGTCTGGATCGGCGATTTACAAAGGCGAGCCGATTCAACGCAAGGTTGAGGGGTTCTCGGATCCCGCGTTGAGGGCATCCGTGATACTTTATGGCGCTCCCGCCTTGAGCACAGCCGAATTCAGGAACTATCGCCAGGATTTCTTGATAGGTACGAGCCTTCAGGTTTCCGCGCCGGTGGGCCAGTACGACGAAGAGCGCCTCCTGAATCTTGGTACGAACCGCTGGTCGATCAAGCCGGAAATCGGAATGTCCAAGTCGATGGGGCGGTGGGTCATGGAATTGTCGGCAGCCGCCACATTCTATACTGCCAACAAAGACTTCTTTCAGCATCGCAGACGCAGCCAGGATCCCGTCTTTTCGGGACAGGCACATCTGATCTACAATCTGCGCTCTGGCGCATGGGCGTCGATCGCTGCAACCTATTTCACAGGCGGAAAAACCAGTCTGGACGGAGTTGCAGACCACAATCTGCAAAAGAACTGGCGGCTTGGATTAACCGCCGCATTGCCCATTACCCGCAATCTTTCTGTCAAGGCGAATGCCAGCACAGGTGTGTGGGCGCGCACCGGTAACAATTTTGACCAGCTCGGGCTGGCGTTCCAATACCGCTGGGGAGCAGGCTTGTAACCAAGCAATATCTATTTTGCTTGTCTGCATTATAAGCCGGGCTGCTTGAAAGCCCATATCGCAAACGCCTAGATTGTCGAGGCCGGACAATATCTAGCCGGATTTCTTTGCGATCGCCGCCTTCGCCGCTGCTCGTCTTTCGCGATCATCCATGATCAAACGGTAAGCGATGTAGTATTTATAAATGTTGCTGACGTAAGTAACGGTCTCCCGCCCGATGGTCTCTGAAGCGACGCGCTCGACGTTGCCAAACCAAACGTTGGGGTTGAGCCCGCGTTCCGCGGCGGTCTTGCGCAGTTGGCGGACGCGACCGGCGCCCGCGTTATATGAGGCGAAAGTGAACAGCGCCTTGTTGAGGTCGTCCATTGGCTCGCCCTGGAAATAGCGGTCACGCATGAAGCGCATGTATTTAACGCCAGCATGAATGTTTGGCTCGAGTTGATGGATGTCGCCCACCGCCTGTTCCTGGCCGGTGGCTGGCATTAGCTGCATCACCCCAACGGCCCCGACGTGACTCTTGGCATCTTGGTCGAGACGCGATTCCTGATAGGCTTGGGCCGCCATCAACAGATAATCGAACTTGTACTCGTCGCCGTATCTGCGGAACAGACTTACTAGCTTGAGAAACTTGTCGCGCTCCTCCTGCGAGCCGGCGTCGGTCACATATGTGGTGTTCTGCAGATAGCGCTTCATCAGAACCCGGCCGGTCACCGAATCGAGGCCATTTTCGGCCAGGAAGTCATTTATTGCCTTTGCAAGCTGAGGACTGCTCTTACGAAAGGCGACGCCGAGAGATCCTCCCGTCCGGAGCTTGGCATTTTCGTGGATGTCGAGATGGGGGAATATCTGCTTCCAATATTCGGCGAGATAGTCATCCACCACGATCGCTGGCACGAGACCGGCATTGACCATCTCAAGAAGGTCGTCATCCTCGAGCGACTCTGGTGCCGCATCAATTGCGACCGGCGGTCGCTTCGCCGCTCTCAGCCGCTGGTTCAACGCCTCGAGGCTGGCATAATAGCTTGCGCTCTTGCGCACGAAGACCCGCTTTCCGGAAAGGTCCTCGACCGAGCCGACCGGGGGAGAGCCGGGGCCGGTCACGACGACTTCATTCACGTTTTGCCGGGTCGGATTACTGAAATCGACCAGCTTCTGCCGCTCGGGCGTCACTGTAAGTTGTGCAACTACAAGATCGAGCTTCCCCGCCTTCAGGGCCGGCAGCAAGGCGTCGCGCGGCATGGGCAGCAGAATAACATGGACACGCAGGTTGCCGGTCTTCAGCTGTTCGTTGAGCTTGTCCTCGAACAGCGTCATGTATTCATAAGACAAGCCACGCGGCTGACCTTTGTCGATGAAATAGAAAGTGCGGTTGAAAGGAACGCCGGCGCGGATGATGCGCCTCGCGACCATCCCATCCAGATCGCCCGCATATACCTGGTTGGCACGTTCCTGCAGGCCTGGTGGAAGAGCCTCCAGCGGCCGCTCAGACGGCACCGACGATCCCGTGACCTCGCCCTTCTCAGGATGGGCCGGCTTCTGTTGTGAACAGCCGGCCCCGAACGTGATCAACGTGAGGATCAGGAGACTGCCTACGACGTTCCGCATGTCCCATTTGCCCCTTTTGCCCTTCTGAAAGAACCTACCCCGAGGAGCTCAAAACAAAATCGGGACTAGTGCGGATACCGAAGGATAGAGCGCCACTTCCGCCGGCCGCCGGTCCCCTTCTGCGCCTCGATTGTTCTAGGCCCATAACCGCTTTTGTAGCGTCACGTGCTCCCAGACGCGCGTTGCGTCCGGAGAACACCCGATGGCGCCGCCGCGAAAAGTGCGGTCTAAACTTTATTCAAGTTCTGTCAGCGGCGGAATTTATCCCACGGAGTCAAGACGACTGACTCGACCCTGAGAGCAAAGTTGGCAGAGGTTCGATTCTCTGCTGGTCAGAAATTCGAGATCGAACAGCTGGAGACTTACGTCGGCAGCTGAATGCATCGGGCTACGCAAGCATAGCGCGGACGATCCCGCTTTCCAAATGTCAGGACCGAAAGGGAGTATCACGATGCCTACGTCAGAAGCTCCAGTCAGAGTTGCCCGGAAAGGCCTCACCTGCGGGAATGTCCGTGAATACACCTTCATCGGAAAGGTAAGGGCTGGTCATGAGAAGGCGATGCGCGAAGATATGGTCGCGTTTCTGAACAATCCGAGACGGGCAGACAAGGAAGGTCTGAAGCGCGTCGGTATTTACTCGGCACTACACATGCTTTTCGACAACGATACCAGATTCATTGGCACCGTTTGGTTTGACACGGACTTCGACACCTACTTCGACGATGTTTTCAACCTTGTCGGCGTCGACCTGTACGAGAGTTTCTTCCGACACGCGGAGGGGTTTCCGGAGAAGGGACTGACCGGAGGGCTCACCGGCCAGGCCGCGTATGAATTCGCGAAGAACTGGTTGGCCAGCAACCATTCCGAGGTGACCAGTTTCGTCGTGACGAACCCGGAGCTTACCGTGAAGGAGCAAGGCAGGGCGAAGCGGTTACTCGATGCATTCCAGGAGGCGCTCGATCATCCGGATGCGGAACAGGCGCTCCAGCACCCAGCGCTGAAGCCGCTGCTGGAACTGGCGTCCGAATAGGCGCTGACCGCGAACAAGGGAGCGGCACCCCATGCTTGAATTGACAGATATTCAAAGCGGGGTGCTGCATCCGCGACCATCCCCGTACGTCGGCGCCTATATTTTCGTCCGTATTGACGATGCGCGCGCCGGTCGCGATTTGCTGGGTCGATTGCTCCCTGTAGTCGCTCCCGCAACGAATCCAGCCCATGCCGGCGACGAGGCATGGGTCAGCGTCGCGCTTACCTTCCAGGGCCTGAAGGCGTTGGGCCTGCCGCAGGCCTCGCTCGACAGCTTCCCGCCGGAATTCCGGCAGGGTATGGCGGCGCGCGCCGCGAAGATTGGCGATATCGGCGAGAACGCCCCCGAAAACTGGGAAAAGCCGCTCGGAACTTCCGAGGTTCACCTGGGTATCAGTGCACTTTCTCCCAATAAAGAAAGGCTGGACGCAGCGCTCGCGCGCGCGCGGGAAACCTACGAGAACATGCCAGGCGTCAGTGTGATCTGGCACCTCGATTGCTTCGCTCTGCCAACCGAGGCGGAACATTTCGGCTTCAGAGACGGCATCAGCCACCCGGCAATCGAGGGGAGCGGCATACCGGGCTCCAATCCCAACGAACCGCCGTTCAAGGCAGGCGAATTCCTGCTGGGCTATGCCGATGAAACCGGTGGTCCTCCCTTGATGCCGGAACCGGAAGTTCTGGGACGTAACGGAACTTACGTCGTCTTCCGCAAGCTGCATCAGCGCGTCGCAGCGTTCCGCCAATATCTGAAGGCGAACGCATCGAGCGTGGAAGAGGAGGAATTCCTCAGCGCGAAGATGATGGGTCGATGGAAGAGTGGCGCTCCCCTGGCGCTGTGCCCTCTTCACAACGATCCCGAACTTGGCGCCGACCCCAGGCGCAACAACAACTTTCTCTTCCAGGAGGACGATGAAAAGGGGCTCAAGACACCCCCCGGTAGTCACATACGCAGGATGAATCCGCGGGACTCAGCGGTTACCGGCGCGCCACGGCTGCATCGTATGATCCGGCGCGGCACAAGCTACGGACCGATGCTTCCGGAGGGGGTGCTGGAGGATGACGGCGCCGAGCGGGGCCTGGCGTTCGTTTTTGTCGGAACGCGGCTCGACCGGCAATTTGAGTTCATCCAGTCGGAATGGATCAAGGATAGCCGCTTTTTCGGCCTAGGCGACGAAAGTGACCCAATCGCCGGCGGCGGGAACAGCGCTTTCACGATCCCCAAAGCGCCGATCCGGCGGCGACTTCAGGGCCTGCCGCAGTTCGTAGTCACGCGAGGCGGCGAGTATTTCTTCGCGCCAGGACTGCGCGCCCTTCGCTGGTTGGCGGAGTTCGACACCTGAGGATGGAGTGGTCCGGCATGAAGCGCACGCGAATGCGATGACATGCGTTCCGCGTCGGCCATCGCGCGGCGCCAAGCGGGCGGCGATCAAGAATTCAGGCGACCCACGCCCCGGCGGGCAAGGTTCAACAAGGTAGGTTAAAATGTCCGACCATGCCTCCGGCCCCCGGGCCTTCGCAGACCCTGTGGTGGACATTACGGATATGTACGCTTTTCCCAGTCCGCAACACAGCGGCATCCTGGTCCTGGCGTTGAACGTGTTCCCGTTTGCCGGCTTGTCGGCCCTCTTCTCGGACGCTGTCGACTATCGCTTCCGCTTGCGACCGATAACGATCGCCTCAAACGCCGCGGAACTGCCATTTGAAATCGACGAGAAGGAGTATGTCTTCAGTTGTCGATTCAAAGTCCCGGTAAAACGGGATGAATCCGGTATATTTATGCAGGAAGGCTTCTGCACAGCTCCGAATGGAGAGGGGGTTTCGTTCCTTTTGAATGACGAAGAAGGTGGGCGGACCGACGGGCTGCGTGTTTTCGCCGGAGTGCGAATGGATCCATTCTTCTTCGACGGCGTAAAAGCGTTCGAAACGATGGTCACTCGGAAATTGGCTTTTTCGGCCAGCGGCAATTCCACCATGTTTCGGCAGAATGTGCTGAGCATCGTTATCGAAGCCGATGTCGCAAAAATTCTCGGAAACGATGCCGGGCCGCTGTTCGCGATCGTCGGTGAAACGCTGACAACGGGCTCGCTCGAGGTTCGCCTGGAGCGGTTCGGCCGCGTGGACATCAAGAACGTGCTGCTCGCGTCAAAGGAATTCGACAACGTCAATCACGATGTCGAGCTTCGAGATGTCTATAACCAGGAGGATGCGTTCAATCTGGGGCCGGCATATGCCCGCGCATATCGCGCACGGATGGACGCCGGTCTTTCGTTCTGGGATAACTTGGACGGCAAGACCGATTGGCCGATCGATGCGAATGGCGCTCACCCGCTAACCGAGTTCTTCCTGGCCGATTTTATGATGGTCGATGTCTCGAAGCCGTTCGCGGAGGACAGCTACTTCGAGATTGAACGGATGCTGCTGAAGGGCGAGCCTCATCTGACCTGTGGCGGCCGATGGCTCAACGATGACGCCGTAGACACGCTCCTCACCTTCTACGTCAATGGCGGTAATGGCCCAAGGGTCAGTGACGGTGTCGACCAGGCGACCGTCCCGGCTTCCTACAGCTTCCCCTATCTTGCTCGACCTGAGCCCAATCCGCCGGCGCCAAAACCGCCGAAGATTGTCGCCAAGTGAGAATTCTGGCCATGGCATCTCCCCGCGATCGAACCGTCTCATCGAACATCAGCGAGGGCAAATTCGCTCTGACGAACGGGATTCTCGCGGTAAACAATCTCCACGCCCAAATCGCTGGCCAGGAGCAGCAGCTCATGGCCGGATCTCGCGCGACAATCGCCGACCAAGCCGAACTCATCGAGTTGGTCGCAATTCGCGGCTACGTCCTCGGCGTGATTGCGGACTATGAATTGGCAGAAGAGCGCGCCGACGAGCTTTGCCGTAATCACCCAGGCGACGCGACGGCCTATCTATCTCGCGCCCGATCGCGCGCCAGATTTCATCGCTTTTCTGAAGCGCTTTCAGACCTCGATGAAGCGCAGCGGTCGGGGGCGGATCGCGAAGTTGTTAGTCGGGAGAGGGCAACAATTTTCCAGGCCCAAGGAGAATATGACGTCGCGCTCGCATTCTTTGAGCGCGCCGCGGAAACGCGACCCGACTTTGCCACGCTAGGCGCTCTCGCGGTGATATATGCCGAACGAAACGATGGTACTGCTGCGGAGAAATATTTCCACGAGAGCCATTCTTCCTATCGTGGCGTCTCCCCCATTCCATTGGCTATGCTTGAATTTCAGCGCGGGCACATGTGGATGTCTCAACGGAATTGGGATTGTGCCCGGCTCTGGTTTCAGATGGCAGTCGATCGATTGCCCGGCTTTGCTCCCGCAGAGGGGCATCTCGCCGAGGTCGAGGCGATGTGCGGTGAGACGGATTGCGCCATCGACCGCCTTACGCCGTTAACGACCAGCTCCGACGACCCGGACTACATGTCCGCGCTCGCGCGCGTGTTCAAGCAAGCGGGGCGAGCCGAGGAAGCCGTCTTTTGGAGAGCGAAGGCGGCGGCCTGCTACGATGATCTGGTTCTCCGACGGCGGGATGCCTTCGCAGATCACGCCGCTGCATTTTTACTTGAGAATCGTAGCAACCCAGAACTGGCGCTGTCACTGGCCAGGCGGAATCTTGAGATACGTTGCACGCCCCGCGCCCGACAGCTCTTTGAGCATGCCTCTCGGGCCTGCGAAGCGGAGGGGATTGGCATATTGGCCAGGCCATGACGATCCAACGGAGTGGGTGGCTGGAAAGGAGCAAGCATGAACTCGCGACGTGATGTACTGGCCTCTCTCGCCGCAAGCGCGTCTGTCGGTTCCTTGGTGAAGGGATCGCCCGCGCTCGCTCAGACCCGCGCCGGCACCGCATCCGGCAACAAGAGCGATAACGTCGATAACCCGGATGCCTTCACGCATCGCTTTGCCACCGTCAATGGGATCCGCATGCATTACGTCGAGGAGGGCCAGGGCCCCCTCCTGATATTGCTGCATGGCTATCCGTTTCTCTGGTATCTGTGGCGGCATCAGATCAAAGCACTCGCGGCAGCTGGATATCGCGTCGTCGCTCCCGATCAGCGAGGCTATGGCCAATCCGAGTGTCCTCCCGGTGTTGGCTCCTATGACATGACCCATCTCACCGGCGATGTTGTTGGCCTGATGAAGGCGCTCAATTCCGAGTCCGCGGTTCTGATAGGTCAGGATTGGGGATCACCTGTCGTCTACAACACGGCGCTTATGCGGCCGGACCTCATTCGCGGCGTGGTCATGATGTGTAGTCCCCCCGCGGCTCGTGGCCCCGCTCCGCCGCGCGCGGCTCTGCAGCAGCTGTCCGAGGAAAACGGTATAGATCTCTACCAGTCATACCTCGCCCGACCAGAAGCCTCAGTCGCTATCATGCGGGATTTGCGCGGCTTCCTTCTTGGCTTGTTCTATTCGACATCGGGCTATTGCCCCTCCGATAAGCAGTGGAGATGGGCTTGGAAGCCGCCCGAGACTTTTTCAAGCACCTATACAGTCCCGGCCACTCTACCTCCGTATCTCAGTCAGCAGGCGTTGGATTACTACGTCAGCGAGTTCACTCGGACCGGCATCCAGCCTGCAAACAACTGGTATGCCGCGATCGACGATGGCTGGGAGAACACCTCGTTTCTCGATGGGGCGGTGGTCAGGCAGCCCGCTCTTTTCATTGGCGGCGAGCGCGACCCGTCGCTCAAACCGCAATTTGGAATCGATCGTCAGGGACCGGCGTTCAAATCGCTCAAACTGAACTTCCCCGACATTCGTGACATCATCATGCTTCCCGGGGTTGGTCATACGCCACCCGAAGAGAGGCCCGACGAGATCAATTCGCTTGTCATTAAATTCCTGAAAAACATCGCATATTGAATCGTGGCAGTCGTACAGTTAGAGGCTCGCGACGGGCTGTGTCGCGATTATCACCCGGAACGCCAGGCGGAAGGCCGTTGCTCCATTTGACAGGCCGGGTGGTAACGCAGAGTCCCATCAAGACGAGGCGAAGATCGCTACGCCGACGACGGCCATCGCGGCACCGCCGATTTGAACGATCCAACGGCCCACGGCCTCACCGGCCTTCGCGATGGCGATGCCCGAACCCACGCCCGTCGCGTGCAACAAGGCGGTCGCGCAGATGAAGCCGCCCCCATAGAGCAGGCCTGAGACGGTGTCGGGCACCTCCGCCCCGTGCGCATAGCCGTGGAAGACTGCAAAGATCCCAACGCATGCCATCGCAATCGACGTGGGAACACGCAGCCGCCAGGCAATAGCCAAGCCGAGCACGACGACAGACAAGGCGATGCCGGACTCAGCAAGGGGTATTCCGACGCCCGCCATGCCGGCGGCTCCTCCAACGGCCATCATCGACATAAAAGTTAGCGGCAACAGCCAGAGCGCTTGCCCGCCCAATCGGGCAGCAAAAAGCCCAACCGCGATCATTGCCAGCACATGGTCGGCGCCCCCGAGTGGATGGCCGAAACCCTGTGCAAACCCAGAAGTGTCGCCATGACCCGAATGAGCGGAGGCCGCGCAGGGCATCATGACCATCGCGGCGGTCAGGCACGCTGAAACGAGCCGACGCGTCGAAACGCACGCGCTTGTCCGGGTAAGGATTGTGGTCACGAGACGTCCCTTAAGCTGGAGGGCATGCTGCAGAGATCGGTGGCCATGGCAATGTTCCTGTCAATCGGCGGGCCCCGACGGTACGCCGTAAATGCTCAGTCCTGGATCGGTTGAAGTCCTGATCGAAAGGCGTAGTCCCCGGCATCGCTTCAGACGCAACGCTCCTGTCCAAACCTCAGAATTCCTGCTGAAGAAGGTCGAACTCGGTGCGCGAATACAGCCGTTGCGCCAACATGGCAGTAGCCCGGCCGAGGACGCCAGCGTAGGTCGGGAATGCCAGCGGAATTCGCATGAACTCCAGCACGGTCATTCGCGCAGCTATGGCGGTGGCAGCCACCTGGACAACGTCCACGGCACGCTCGCCGACGATATGGCAGCCGAGGATCCTTCCGGTTTCCCGATCGGCTACGAGCTTGCACAGGCCTTCAGTGCGGCCGTCTATGATCGGTCGGGTAGTCATGTCGAACGGCACCTTGATGGTTTCTACCCGATGATTCCCGCGTGCCTTTTCTTCCGTAAGGCCCACCTGCGCATATTCGGGGTCCGTGAAGCTGCCCATGGGTGCCACTTGGTCCGCCGGAATGGCAATCCCTTTGTCGGAGAGCGCATTGGTGGCCGCGACGAAGCCCTGTTGAATCGCCTGGGGCGCGAGCATCATTCTGCCGGTGACGTCCCCGGCCGCATAGACATTGGGCGCAGTCGTGCGGAGATGCTCGTCGACCTGTACGAAACCGCGAGCATCAGTGGCAATGCCGGCTGCCGCCAGATTGAGCGCCTCAGTCCTGGCCACCCAGCCGAGCGCCGTGACCGCTAGTGCAGCTTCCTCCGAAAGCATCTGCCCGTCTCGCGAATAGTGCATCGCTATTCCGCCTGCGACGGGCTCAAATCGGTCGATCGAACCGAAGGCGGTATGGATGCGGATACGGCGGGCGCGGAAGCCTGCCTCAACGACCGCGGCGACGTCGACGTCCTCCGTCTTGAGAATGCGGTCGTGGGCTTCGAAGAGGTCGATCCGGGTTCCAAAGGCGTTGAAAACCGATGCGACTTGCATGCCCGTGGCCCCGCCGCCGACAATCAGCATCGATTCCGGCACGCTTTGCAAACTCCAGGCGTCGCTATGGGTTGCGGTCAGTTCGAAGCCCGGGATCGACAAGCGACGACTAGTGCCTCCGGTGCAGATGATTGACCGCCCAAACCGCAAACTACGTCCGTCCGCGATCGCAATGCTGCCCGCGCTCTCGAAAGCGGCTGGCGCATTTTCCAGAATCGTGACCCCGGCGTCACCCAATTCCGACCTTAGCATGGACCGCTGCCCAGCCTCCATCACCACCTCATCCACTCGTGCGAGCAGACGAGCGTAGTCGAGCACCGGCTCACAGCCGGAGATGCCGTATCGGCCAAGCTGATGCGCCTCGCGAACCAGCCGGGCGGCATGCGCTAGAGCGCGGACGGGGACCGGCCCATCATTCGCTGCCATTCCCCCCAAGGTGCCGCCCGTTACCAGCGCAGTCCGCGCGCCCAGATTCCCGGCACGAATGGCGGCAAAGGCCCCCGCTGGGCCAGCCCCAATCACGACGACATCGAAGGTTTCGGTGTCAGCGGAGGACATCTGCAGTTCCCTCTCTTCGCGTCTTCGGCGAATTTGTCGAAGTCGATGTCGATGATGCCGTGGCGCATGGAGCGAATATCATCATCGACTATGATCCGGCGAAGGCGATGCGCTTGAACGGTGCGAGCTTCCTTGGACGGTCAGGAAAGGAGCCGCTCGGGAATGTCCCTGCATCGTGAGCGAATTCGTCAGCCATTCAATCGGGATAAACCCGGGATGACTTTCCTCCTTAGAGGACCATCTTGATAAGAGTTTGAAACAATTGGTCCGCCGGCATAACCGTTAATAATAGTGGTGCGATTGGAAGCAGGAACGCGCCGAGGAACTGCAACACGCCGCCCCGAGTCAATGGCACGATTCGCATCTGTTCGGCTACCGCGTAGCTATTGCCCAAGTCTGCTAGCGATTGAATATCGCCGCTCCCGAGCATTGGCTCGTCGTGCGGGGCCGGACTGACGCTATCGATCCACTTTTCTCGGAACTCTCGGGTATAACATTTGGCGACGCGACCGTATTCCAGAAGGCCAGCGCGCCGCGTTTGCATAAGGACGGGGACGAACACAAGGAGCGGGCCGGCGAACACCGTCAGCGTCAGCCCAGCCGCAGCTAAGATGAGCCCCTTGAACTCGATCAGCCTGCTCCCTGCATAGAAGATCTGGTCAGCTAGCGCGCTAGAGACGATCACCCCATGCGCTGCCGCCAGCGGCAGAAAGGCTATCAGAGAGGCGCCTAGGAAACCCAGGCCACCAGCCTTATCGGGGTGCAGCGCCTCCAAATTTAACGGCAGCCGCGCGACACGGAACAGGAATACCGCCCAGATTGTCAGCCGGAAGTACCAGCGCAGCAGCAGGAATTGAAACAGCGGTAGGCTGAAGAAGACGAACCAAATCCCGGCCAGTGACAATTCTTGCCCTCCAGGGTGGACATACCAACTGTCTGGGTAAAGCTCGACGTAGCGGTAGCGCGCAATCACGATACTGGTCCCGAACACCGCAACCAGAAGCAGGGCCTCGGCGATGCCAGAGTTGCGCAGACTGTGGGCCTTGCGGAATGCCTCGGCATAGGCCGCCAGCCCTTCAGGTCGCACCAAACCGCGCGCGCGGAACTGGGCAACCAAAGGCTGCAAGCGGATATGTACCACCCGCTCGGCGATCATTAGAAGCGGCACAATTACAAGGAAGCGTGTTTGCCCTCCGACATCACCCAGAAAGCTTACTTCCGGCGCCGGATGGACGAGGGTGCCTTCAACCAGGGTGAGCGCCACGAGCGGCAGCCACGTCATGGCGACAATGATCCCGATCCGCGCCGGCAGCCCGCTCAGCGCTTCATCGATCACACCCGCTCTGCACATCAATTGGAACAGCGGCCCGCCGGCCAACAAGGTGAACTCGTCTTCTTGCGCCTCAACGGGACTGCGTTGGATGACATCCATCGTAAACGTATAGGTGCAAGCTAGAGGTCGCTCCATCGGGTGAATCCTGACTGACCCGCAGGTGGAAACCGGGATGTGCCGTACTCGGAGAACAGCCAATACGCCCGCCGGTTGGCGAGGATGCCTCGCACCCGAAATCGGAGCCGGCGGCCGCTATCAGCGAGACCCTAACCAGCCAGAACGTCGGCGGCTCCAGCTTGGGAGGAAGGCAGCCAACAAGGAGACCTGGATCAGTAGAGCGGCTGTACCTCGGGGAAGGTCCAGCTGCCGTTTAGGATCTCCCCCCGCGGACGGTAGAGCCGAACAGTGTAGTTCCATCCAGGCATGATCGGCAGGCAGTTGCGCACACCTTCACCGCAGCCGCCGAACTGTATCATGACGGAACCATCCTCTTCCGTCTGCGCCGTCACGCTGTTCAGCGAATAGGCGCCTTGCGGGTTCGACTGGAAATACCCCTCGGCGTTGTAGATGCTGATCGACCAGAACGCGTCGACCGGCACGTCGCGCACATGCAGGCGGTGAAGTTTCTCGCCGTCGTTCTGCTCGGGGGTCACGTTGTTATAGATTGCGTCGCGCGGAACGTTGAGCCCCCAATCTGTCGCGGAGACTATCAAGTGGCGGACCGGATCAACCTCACCGGCGATACCGGCGGCTCCTTTCCAGTCGACAAGCGTCGCGCGGAGCACGCTCAGAGCGTCGGCGATCCTCTTGCGGCTGTCCGGGTCCCAATCGGGAATCTCGAACCGCCCCGGCGCGGCCTGCTCGACGACCATCGCATCCTGCAACGCATGTACGCGTGCAAGGTCCTGCGGATCGTTCGGATCAGGCATTGTCCGCACCGTCACCTGGACATAGCGTGTGCCAATATCTTCTTTGCGCACGACATGCGGACCGGGGCCGTAGACCGACCCGGTGGTGTAGTGATCTTGGCTAAAAGCGGTCAGCGACATGAACCGCTCGCCCGGATCGGGCAACGTAATCGTGACTGGCCCCCATCAAGATCGAACACCGCTGGCGAGCACAACCAACGCAGCTGACCGCAACTCGGCCCCGGAGAAGCGATAAACCTTACCTCGCCGCGGGCCCGGATCGGGTAGATTTTCCCACCTGGTGACAGATCCTCCGTCTCCATGAATGAGCGGCAGCTATCGGAGCGCAAGCCGATTGGTTCCTACGTCCGCTTTGTCGGCGAACCTCCTCATTTAGTTCATGACCAGCGCCTGGCCCGGCACGCCGTAGCCTCGATCTGCAGCGTGTCGACCGAGAACGATCCATCAGGCTCGATCGCGAAATAGGCCGCCGTTTCTTCGGACGCGTTTCTTTGCAACGAACGAATGGCCTTTCGGTGCACCTCAGGGGTCCGCATACGATCTACCCAGGTCGTGTATTCCATGCGCAACCGCCGGGCTTCTGTCTTTCTCACACGAAAACCCGCTCTGGCTAAAGCTGCTTCCCATTCGAACCCCGTGAAATTGCGCACGTGCGACGGGTCGCGCAAAAGTTCGACTGCTTGCAGATGCGTATCGAATGCAGCGAATCCCGGGGATACGACATCGATGAAGACCGCCGTCGAACCCGGCTGCAATATTCGCCGGGCCTGACGCAGCCCTTCCTCGAAGTCGCGCCAATGATGCGCGGAAAAACGGCAGGCTAGGAAATCGAACGACGCGTCTTCGAACGGAATACGTTCGGCTGGCGCGACGCAAGTGCTGATGTTTCTCAGCCCCCGGGCTTGCGCCGTTTGCTCGACGGCCTTCATCATCGCTGCCGACAAGTCCACTGCGGTAACCGAAGTAGCATGAGCTGCAAGCCTGTAGGCGACGTGCCCGCCGCCCGCCCCAAGATCGATGGAACTCTTCGGTTGCACGCTGCCTGCGATCGCCTCCAGCTTATCAAGATCGTCGCCAGACGCATGAACCGTGCTTTGGACATAAGCCTGGGCGCGAGGGTCGAACTGCTCCTGAACCAGCGCTTCATGGGATCGGATCATATGCATATCTCCTTTCCCCGCACCAAACATTCAAATAAACCTGTTACAATGGACTATCTTATCCTGTTATAAATTGACCCATGATCAACGAGGACCAGCGCAAACAACTGGGGCAATTCATCCGATCGCACCGCGAACGCGTGACGCCGGACCTGCCTGCTCGCAGGCGCAGGACCCCTGGCCTCAGGCGGGAGGAGTTGGCGGCCCGTGCCGGCATCGGCGTCACTTGGTGCGCTTGGATCGAACAAGGCCGAGAGGTCAGCGCATCGCCCGCGACGTTGGGCAGACTGGCGATTGCACTTGCCCTCACTCCAGCAGAACGGGCCTATTTGTTCGAACTGGCGGGGAGACGGGATCCGGACGCGCCGACAGCGAGTGGGAATTCCGAAGCACCCGTGTCGGTGACGGCGCTCGTCGAAAGGATGGTACATCCCGCCTACGGCCTGGACCAGCAATGGAATGCGTGTTGCTGGAACGCTGCGGCGGAGGGCCTCTTCTCAGGCTGGCTCGGTGAAGGGCAGCAAAGGAACCTCTTGAGGTACGTCTTCACGATCCAGTCGGCGCGAGACCTCCTGCCCGACTGGCCGGAGCGCGCACGCAGGCTCATGGCGGAATTTCGGGCGGACTACGGCCGCTTGGTCAATGACGAGGCCATGGGGCTACTCGTCGAGCAATTGAAGCTCGAGTCCGAACTGTTCGCATCCGAATGGGACCTTCAGTCTGTCATGGACCGGGAAGGCGGACCACGCTTGTTCGTTCATCCGGCAAAGGGCTGCCTCGCCTATACGCAGCATACGTTCTGTCCGAGCGATCGGCCGGACCACAAGCTCGTGGTACTGCTGCCCGACAATACCTGAATTACCCGGATGGCATGTGTGGGCGCATTGACGACCGGCCGGTTTGAGGAGTTGAAACTTGGCGCATGAACGGCCGCATTGTCGGCGGAGCCACTCCCTTACTTTCCCTTCGGTAGAGCGAAGGCAACGATATAGTCGCCGCGATCATGGGGATTGTGGGGTGCGCCGCCGGCATTGACCACGACGAACTGCCGCCCAGATTTGTCGATATAAGTCAGCGGCGTCGATTGGCCAACGGTCGGCAGCGCGCCTTTCCAGAGCACCCGCCCCGTCCGTGCGTCGATGGCGCGAAGGTAATAGTCCTGACTGCCGAAATAGAAGATCACGCCGCCCTTGGTCGAGACCGATCCGCCCAGCGTTGGCATGCCGACGTTGAGCGGGATCGTTGCGACAATGATCCGAGGACCGCAGCCATCGCTTGGCCAGCCGGGCGAATAGGCAAGCGTGCGACACCGGTGCCAGAAGGCGACTCGGCCTTGGGATCGAAGCGCCAGACAGTCCGGCCGGTGGAGCCGTCGATCGCGGTCACAATGTTCGACGGCGAGCAGTGGTACAGAAGCCCATCCGCGTAGAGTGGGGTGTTCTGATCCTCATTGCCCATCCGGGAGATATCCCCGCGGCGCGTGGTCCAGGCGACTTCGAGCTTGCTCACGTTCGCGGCGTTGATCTGGTCGAACGGGGCATAGCGGGTGCCCAGATTGGTTCGCCCATAGGCGCGCCATTCGCTGCCGGCAGCAATAGTTTCCGACGAGACCCGGCCAGGCGTGGAGGTTTTCTTGATGAACACCACGCCGTGCGGACGGGTTGCTGCGAAGCCGGTTGCCGCCGCGAGGCAAAGCAGGATTGCGCCCGCGAGAAGTACCGTGTGCCTCCGCCCCTTCTCTTCGCTCGCAATCAGCAACGGCGCCAAAAATAGCGCCACAACTGCAAGAACGAGCAGTGGGAATAGGCGGCACCGCGCGGTGAAGAAGCCCGAGGCCATGAGCCCCAACCCGGCGAACAGGTAGTAGGGCGATCCCGCAAGCGTCACGAGCCATAGCCCACCGGCCGCGAGCAAGGTGCCTACGCCAAGCAGAACAATGCCGAAGGCGCGAACGATGGTGCACGTTATCGCCGGCATTTTCTCGGAAAATGATGGCAAGTGGCATTCCTCATATTTGCTGGAAGCAATTTCGTCGGATGTTCCGGCCTGTTCCATCGGGGGTGGCCCCAACAAGAGGATGCAGCTGCGCAGCATTTCGGTCGATGTTTTGCGCAGATCCGAGCTCTGCTCAGACCAAACCTGCCGGAATTACGAGATCAAGCAGGTGCTATTGCTCAGCGCCCTGCACGCCTTTTCCGTTTGCCTTGGTGCGTTCCCGCAGGGTTTCCATATCGCGATCGAGGAAGAAATTGAGGAATGTGCGGATCGCCGCGATGGCCGCAAGCTTTCCGATATCCTCCCAGTCGGGCGCCAGAGTGGTCTCGACGATGTCGGCCGCTAATTGAAACGTAAGCCCCGCAACCAGCCATCTGCCAAACGCGAGCCAGACGGGCCGCAATTTCTCCTCGGAGGCACGGAAGAGCAGGAGCCGCGCCAAGCCGATCGCTCCCTGGATCGAACCAATCGCTATCGCCAAAATGGCGAAAACGTTGACCATCAGCGCGATGTATTCGGCGAACTCGTGAATTGCTTCGTGCATGCCGTCCCTTCGTGCAGGCCGAGACCGGAGATAGGCAGGTGCCAGATACACTCTGGCACCTGCAGGAGGTCACCTAGTTGCTGCTGGCGCCCGGATTCTCGAGCTTGGCCATCGCGCCTTCGAGCGCCTTGTGGAGGCTGAGCGTATCGGCCGCCTGGCGCGGCGGGTAGTTCTTCAGGCTGACCATGTGCTCGGCGAGGAACGGCTTGGCCGCGGTTGCCGCCCACATCTTCTGCGCGAAGAACTTGCGCCCGGCATAGCCCCATTCATGGCTTTCGGGGTCCATCTTCTCCATCGGGTCCATGCGCAGGTTGAACAGGTAGGGGACGTTCGGATAGGACCGCTCGTTCCACCAGGAGCCTTCCTTCTTGACGCCGATGTGCATCTTCCAGTTGCCCACGCGCACGGCCGTCAGCTCGGTCTCGTCATAGTAGAAATAGGCCTTGCGCGCCGATTCCTTGGTCTTGCCGGTCCACATGTCGAGCTGGTTGAAGCCGTCGAGATGCACCTTGTAGGTGATCTCGCTCTTGCCGAGCTTGGTGCCCTTGAGCAGCTTTTCCTTGATGTCGGTCAGCCCGGCCGCCGCCGCCAGCGTGACATAGACGTCCTCATGGCTCTGCAGCGCGTTCGAATGGCTGCCCGCCGGGATCTTGCCCGGCCAGCGCGCCAGCATCGGCACGCGCACGCCGCCTTCCCAGGTCGTCCCCTTCTCGCCGCGGAACGGGGCATAGCCGCCATCGGGCCAGAACAGCAGCTCGTTGCCGTTGTCGGTCGAGTAGATGACGATGGTATCGTCGGCGAGATTGTTGTCGTCGAGCCATTTCAGCAGCGTGCCGATCTGCTCGTCATGCTCGATCATCTTGGCCCGGACGAGGTCGGTTTCGGCACGCCCCTCGGCGACCGCTTTCTTGATGTATTTCTCCTGCGGGTGCGACCAGATGTGGATCGCGGTGGTGTTGAACCAGCAGAAGAACGGGCCGTCCTTGCTGCGGTTCAGCCAGTCGATCGTCTTGTCGAGAACCTCGCCGTCGAAGGTCTTCATCCGCTCGCGGGTGAGCATGCCGGTGGCTTCGATCTTCTGCTTGCCGCGCTTGCCGAAGACGCCGTCCTCGGTCGGATCGTCCTTGTCGCTCGCCCAGGCGTGGAAGGTGCCGCGCGGACCGTACTTCTTGGTATATTCGGGATCCTTCTGGCCCGGATAGTCAAGCTGCTCGGGCTCTTCCTCGGCGTTGAGATGGTAGAGGTTGCCGAACCATTCGTCGAAGCCGTGGACGGTGGGGAAGAAATCGTTGCGATCGCCAAGGTGGTTCTTGCCGAACTGGCCGGTCTTGTAGCCGGCCGACTTCAGCACTTCGGCCAGCGTCGGGTCCTCCTTCTGGATACCGCGGTCCGAGCCCGGAATGCCGATCGTGGTCATGCCCGTGCGGATCGGCATCTGGCCCATGATGAAGGCGGCGCGGCCAGCCGTGCAACTCGGCTGGCCGTAGTGATCGGTGAAGATGCAGCCTTCCTTGGCGATGCGATCGATGTTGGGGGTCTCCCCCATCATGCCGTGGGTATAGGCGCCCACGTTCCACATTCCGATGTCGTCGCCCCAGATCACGAGGATATTGGGTTTTCCGTTGGGCATCACGTCAATTCCTTTGTGTACCCCAACCCGGCGCCAATAGATCAGGCTGACAGGTGGAAAGGCATCAGGAAAAACCCGACAATGGCCGCCAGAACGCCCGATCACGGCCAAGCGTGCGGCAGTTGCTGCGATCCGCTCGTTGCTCAACTTCTTGCTCAATCGGGAGAGGGCGACGCTTCCTGAGCGCGACGAGCCAAGGCCTAAAAGGCCATCACAAGCAGAGTGTGATGCGCGGATCGTTCCATCGCGATCCGCGGCGCGTCGTGAACGGCCGTGAGAAAAATTGCTAGGCGGCTGCGCCTGATGCCTGGCGGCCTCCAGGCCGTAACGGGATGCCGTGAAAATGGTTAGTCGAGAATCGTGCCACGGATCGCGAAGATATCCGCGGATAAGGTTGCGACAGCGGCGCGCAATATGCGGGTTTTACCCGGATGACCGCTTTTTGCTGGCGTCCACCTACATCAGGAGCGGCCAACCCATTGGGGTTTAGCCTGATATTTTCCGCGCCGCGCTTCCTTTAGCCCAGGCCCTCACGCTTCTGGGGATGGGGATTCCGTTAAGAAAGCGGGACATACGATGCGATTGCGGTCACGGCTCTTGTGCTCAGCGGCGAGATGGGCCGCACCTGCCGTCTTGCTTATTGCCGCCGGCGGCAACGCCGCCTTCGGCCAATCCATGCCCGCCTTGCCAACCGGCGGCGCGGTCGTCCGGGGGACCGCGGATATCGCTCAGTCTTCCCCGACGCTGATGACCATCAGCCAGTCGTCGAAACGCGCGGTGATCGACTGGAGCACCTTCTCGATCGGTGAGCAGGCTAGCCTTCAGATCAACAACGCGACCGGTGCGACGCTGAACCGTGTGCTGGGCGGGCAGCTGTCGCGGATCGAGGGCATGCTTTCGGCCACGGGCTCGGTCTATCTGGTCAATCCGCATGGCGTGGTCGTCGGGCCGAACGGAAAAGTGGTAACGACGGGCAGCTTCGTCGCGTCGACGCGCGAAATCGATTCCGACAACTTCATGGCCGGCGGGCGTATCGCCGCGAGCGGCAAGTCGGCGGGCGGGATCGTCAATGAAGGCTCGATCGTTTCGCACGAGGGCAGTGTCGTGCTCATCGCGCGCACGATCGATAACCGCGGATCAGTTGGTGCGGCGCAAGGCCGCGTGTCCATGGTCGCCGCCGACGACGTGCTGCTCGCTTCGTCCGACGAGCAAGATCGCAATATCCTGGTGGCCTTTTCGCAAGGTGGCTCCGGCGACGTCAGCCAAACCGGCGGCATTACCGCTGCGGCTGCTGCGATCCGCTCGGAAGGCGGCAACATCTACGCCCTTGCGGGCAACCGGGACGGTCTGGTCCAGGCAACCGGCACCACCACGATCAATGGACAGCTCTGGCTGACTGCACCGCAGGGCCGTGTCGAGGTTTCGGGACGGCTGGCCGCGGCGAATGCCGATGGCAGTGGCGGTACGGTCGGGGTTAATGGCAAGCAGGTCGTACTGACGTCGACGGCACGGGTAAGCGCACAAGGAACGGAGGGCGGCGACGTGGCGGTCGGCGTCTCGGCCTTCGGCACCGGCGCGGATCTCGCTGAGAGACTGACGATAGCGCCCGGTGCGGTCGTGCTTGCGGGCGGCCCGGAAGGCGGCGGCCGCATCGAGACTTCTGCCCACGTTGTCGACATCCAGACCGCGCGGATCGACGCAGGGCTCGGCGGCCAATGGTTGCTCGATCCCGACGACATCACCATCGACGCTTCGCTCGCCTCAACGATCACGACGTCGCTCGATGGCGGCACGAACGTGCTGCAAAAGACGACGTCGGGTGGAACGGGCGGTGTCGGGGACATTACCGTCGCGGCGCCGATCGTCTGGACTGGCTCGGGCAATCTCACGCTCGATGCGTTCCGCAACGTGGTGATCGACCAGGCGATTTCGGGCGGCGGCAATGTGACGCTGACCGCAGCGGGCAACGCCAACGTCAACGCGGCCGTCTTTTCGGCCACCCAGGTTTCCGTCAGCGCCCCGGGGACGGCGACGATTGGCAGCGCAGGATCGCTCGGCTCCACCGGAAACGTCCGCATCGATACCGGCACTTTCATCAACCAGGGCGGTGCGGGCGCGGTCAGTTCGAACGGAGGCGACTGGCGCATCGTCTCGAACGATCCGGCTGGCGATAGCGATGGCGGTCTTACCCCCGACTACTATCAGTACGACGCCAACAGCGTTTCCTCGCCTCCCCCCGGCGACGGCCGGCTCTACCGCGTCGCACCAAGCGTGACGATCACGCTGGGCAATGTCACCAAGAGCTACGACGGCACCACGACGGCCCTACTCGACAGCGGCAACACCACCGTTGCAGGCGTCATCAACAACGACGCTTGGACGCTCGACGGCACCTACGCGACCAAGGACGTGGCACGGGCATTGCCGTTACGGCGGACAATTTCCAGGCGACGCACGGCGGCGTTCCGGTCTTTGGCTATAGGACAAACGCTCCGGTCGCCGCCAATACCGGCACCATCACAGCGGCGGTATTGACCGCAAGCGTGATCGGCACGCCGACCAAGACATACAATGCCTCGACTTCGGTTTCGCTGACGCTGTCCAATTTCGCGCTCACCGGCGTGGCCGCCGGCGAGACGATCACCGTCAATGCCGCAGCAACGGCAGCCTATGACAGCGCCAACGCTGGAAACCGGACCGTCAACGCCACTTTCAGCACGCCCAATTTCACGGCAGGCAGCGGCACCAGCCTGTCCAATTACGTGCTGCCGACAATCGGAAGCGGCCCGGGTTTGATCAATCCGGCATCGCTTCTCATCAGCGGCGTCACGGCCAACGACAAGGTCTATGACGGCACGACGGTCGCTGCGCTCAATCTTGGATCGGCAACGCTCTTCGGCATCGTCGGCAGCGACGTGGTCTCGCTCGAGGCGGGCGCAGCATCCGGCGTTTTTGCGACCAAGAACGTCGGCACGGCAATCGCCGTGACGGGAACCGGGTTCACGCTCACTGGGGCTTCCGCCGGCAACTATGTGGTCTCCCAGCCGAACGGCCTTGCCGCCAACATCACGAAGGCCTCGCTCGTCGTTTCCGACGTGACGGCGAACGACAAGGTCTACGACGGAACGCGCTTCGCCACGGTCAATACCGCCGGGCTGCAGATTACCGGCCTCATATCGGGCGATGACGTCTCCCCTGTCAGCAGCGGCGGCCAGGTCGCCTTCGCGCAAAAGGACGTCGGCCAGGACATCCCGATCACGATCAGCGGCGTCAGCCTGTCCGGGGCGGACGCGGGCAATTACGATCTTTCCTACTCTGGCTCCCTGACCGCCGATATCAACCCGCGGCAGTTGACGATCGTCGCCAATGGCACACCGACCAAGGTCTACGATGGGACGACCAATGCCTTCGTCGCCCAATCCGACATAGGCCTCGGCAACCTGGTGGCGGGCGAGACGATCACGCTTTCGCAAGCCTCCGGCCTCAACTACGCCTCCAAGAACGTCGGCACTTGGGCCATCACGGCGACGCTATCGACCTCGGACTTTCAGGCCGGGCCGAACACGCTGTTGTCCAACTACATCCTGCCCACCGTGAGTTCGATCCAAGGCGACATTACGCCGGCGCCCCTGACGATCACGATCGTGGAAAATCCCACCAAGGGATATGACGGCAACGCGAACGCGTCGCTTGGCCCGTCCAATTTCCAGGTGGACGGCTTCGTCACCGGTGAAGGTGCCACCGTCACCCAGACACAGGGACAGTATGCGTCTTCCGACGCGGGCGTGTGGACCGTCACTGCGAGCCTCGATCCGAGCGACTTCGCACCCGACTCGAACACGCTGATGTCGAACTATTTGATCCCGTCGCCCGTTACCGGCCCGGGTACGATCACGCGCATACCGCTGGGCCCCGGCGTGGTCATCGTCGACATCACCGGCAATCCCAGCAAGACCTACGACGGCAACACGATCGCGACGCTCGTACCGTCCGACTACACGCTGAACGGGTTCATTTCGGGCGAAGGCGCCATCGTCACCGAGACTGTCGGCGAATATGCCGCGCCCAATGCGGGGCGGCAGCCGGTGGTGGTTCAGCTCGATCCAACCGACTTCATCGCCTTCCCCGGGACTAACCTCGACAACTATACGCTGCCCACCGAGGCGACCGGCGTCGGTACGATCCTCAAGGCGCTGCTGACCGCGGCGATCATCGGCAATCCCACGCGCATCTACAACGGGGCGACGCGGATCGCGCTTACACCGTCGAATTTCCAGATCACGGGATTGATCACGGGCGAAAGCATCACCGTCACGCCCGGGCACATCGGCGACTACGACAGCCGTAACGCGGGCAGCCGCACCGTGACCGCGCCCTTGCCTTCGCAGGCGAGCTTCGTCGCTGGAGCCAACACGCTTCTGGCGAACTATACGCTGCCGCTGAGCGCCAGTGGACCGGGGACGATCACGCCAGCGCCGTTGAACGTCCTTGGCGTCACGGCACAGAACAAGGTCTATGACCAGACGACGGCGGCGCAGCTCGTCGGTAGCCCCACGTTGTTCGGGGCGATCACGGGAGACGACGTGACGCTCGACCCGTCAGCGTCCTCGGGAACCTTTGCGACGCCCAATGTCGGCAACGGCATCGCCGTCACGACGGCAGGCTATGCGATCACGGGCGCGGACATCGGCAACTACCAGCTGTTCCAGCCGAACGGGCTCGCGGCGAACATCACTCCCAGGGGCCTGAGCATCGCCGATGTCGTCGCGCTCGACAAACTGTATGACGGAACCACGGCCGCGACGCTGAGCGGATCGGCGTCGCTCGTCGGCGTGCTCAGCGGCGATATCGTGCTGCTCAACGGCTCAGGATCGACCGCTTCGTTCCTGCAATCCAACGTTGGTAACGACCTTCGCGTCACTGCCGGCGGCTATTCGATCGCGGGGCCGCAGGCGGGCAACTACTCGCTCTCCCAGCCCAGCGGGCTCACCGCCGATATCCTGCCCGCCTCGCTCACCGGGGCCATCATCGGCAATCCGACCAAGACCTATGACGGCACCGCTCAGGTTGCGCTGACCGCGGCGAACTATTCGATTTCGGGCTTCATAGCCGGTGAAGGCGGAGCGATCACCCAATCGGCTGACGCCGCCTATGACAGCCCGAATGCCGGCGCGCGCACTATCAACGCCACGATCGTCGTGTCCGATATCGTACCCAACGCAGGAACGCTGCTGTCGAACTATGTGCTGCCCTCGACCATATCGGGGCCCGGCACGATCAATCCCGCCGCGCTGCTCGCTTCGATCGTCAACAATCCGACCAAGACCTACGACGCGACCACCGCCGCGTTCCTGACCAGCAACAATTTTGCGCTGGCGGGCTTCGTCGCCGGCGAAGGCGCGACGGTTACCCAGTCCAGCGGCACCTACGACAGCAAGAACGTCGGCAGCCGCACGGTTACCGCCTCGCTCGCACCAGCCGATTTCGCTGCCAATTCGGGCACGGTCCTGGCGAATTATGTGCTGCCGACTGCCGCGACGGGAGCGGGAACAATCACCCAAGCCCAGCTCCAGGCGATCAACGTCCTTGCCAACGACAAGGTCTACGACGGCACCACCGCGGCGACTCTGGACAACAGCGCGGCGGGGCTTTCTGGCGTTCTGGGGAGCGACACGGTCAATCTCGTCTCGACGGGCGCGACTGGGACCTTCGCGACGAAGAATGTCGGCACCAATATCCCGGTGACCGCGTTCGGCTACACGATCGCCGGCACCGATGCGGCCAACTACGCTCTGCTGCAGCCGACTGGGCTAGCCGCCGATATCACCCAGGCCACGATCGCGCTCGCCTCCGTCACCAAGGTCTATGACGCGACGCCCGCGGTGCCGACGGCGAACAGCGCCTATACGCTTTCCGGCGTCTTCGGCAGCGACGACGTTTCAGTGAATGCCGGCGGCATCACCGGCAACTACGACAACAAGAACGTGGGCACCGGCAAGGCCGTGACGCTGGCCGGCGTCGCGATCGCCGGTGGCGATGCCGGCAACTATGTGATCAGCCCGACCACTAGCAATGCTCCGATCGGCATCATCACGCCTGCGCAACTGACGATCACCGGCGTCGACGCGCAGGACAAGATCTACGACCAGTCGACCACGGCAACGCTGATCAACTCGGGCGCGGCGCTTTCGGGCGTGCTTCTCAGCGACGACGTCGTGCTTGATGTTTCGGGCAGCAGCGGCAGCTTCTCGGATCCCAATGCCGGGATCAACAAGCCCGTGCAGACCGCTGGTTATGCGGTGACAGGGAGCGATGCGGGCAACTACACCGTCGTCCAGCCCGGTTATGTCACGGCCACCATCTTCCCGAAGCCGATCACGCTGACCTCGGTCGTGAAGATCTACGACGGGACCACAGCGCTGCCGACCGCTTCCTCGGGTTACGGCTTCACCGGCATCCTCGGCGGCGATACGGTGACCGCCGACGCATCGGCGGCGAGCGGCGGCTATGCCGGCAAGAACGTGGGCGGCAGCATCGCGGGCGGCGTCGTGACGAACGGCATCAATGTCGACGTATCGGGTCTCGTGCTGGGTGGCCCGCAGGGCAACAACTATTCGGTAGCCGCCGTCACTGCTTCGCCGATCGGCGTCATCTCGCCCAAGACGCTGACCGCCAGCATTATCGGCACGCCAACCAAGACCTACGATGCGCTCAACACGGCCGTGCTCGGGCAGGCCAACTTCCGGATCGACGGCTTCGTGCTGGCGGAAGGCGCCAGCATCAACCAGACCGCGGGCACCTATGACAGCATCAACGCCGGGCCGCGGACTGTCACCGCCAGCTTGGCGCCGGCGAATTTCGACGCGAATGGCGGCACGCTGCTGTCGAACTACATCCTACCAGTAAGCGCCAGCGGTGCTGGCCTGATCAATCAGGCAGTGCTGACTATCACGGGCGTCGTCGCGCAGAACAAAGTCTATGACGGGACCACGCTGGCCCAACTCAACTCTTCGGCCGCAGTCCTGAACGGGATCGTTCCCGCCGAACCGCTGACGATCACGCTGAACAGCGGCGCAGCGACGGGCCTGTTCGCCCAAGCCACCGTGGGCACCGCGATACCGGTCACGGCATCGGGTTACGCGCTGAACGGCGACGTCAACAACAACTATATCCTGACGCAGCCGACAGGGCTTTCGGCGGACATCACCCAGGCCCTGCTGCAGCTGACCCGCGTTACCCGTGTTTATACCGGCCTAGTGACGCTCCCGAGCGATTCCGTCGCCTATACGCTGGGCGGCATTGTCAGCGGCGACGATGTCTTCGTCGATACCGCGGCGATAACAGGCGCCTATTCCAGCAAGGACGTCGGCACCAGCATTCCGCTGGACATCGCGGGCGTTGCGCTCGGCGGCGCGGCCGCGGCGAACTATTCGATAGCCAGTTCGCTGACCGCGGCGCCGATCGGCGAGATCACCCGGGCGCAGCTTTCCGCCGTGATCATCGGCAATCCGACCAAAACCTACGACGGCACCAATGCCGCAACACTGGCGAGCGAGAACTACCAGCTTTCGGGCTTCGTGCTGAGCGAGAGTGCGACCGTCACACAGACGGTGGGCACTTACGATTCCGCCAATGCCGGCGGTCGCACGGTGACGGCGACGCTGGCCGGCGGCGACTTCACCGCTGGCAGTGGGACACTGCTAGCCAACTACATCCTGCCGACCAGCGCCTCAGGCGCGGGCACGATCGATCCCAAGGCGCTGCTGGCGGCGATCGTCGGCACGCCGACGAAGGTCTATGATGCCACCACGGTCGCCACCCTGGCGCCTGCGAACTTCCAGCTCATCGGCTTCGTCGGCAGCGAGGGCGCGACCGTCACCCAGACCAGCGGGACCTATGGCCTCGCCGATGCCGGAGCGCGCACGGTCACGGCCAGCCTCGGCAGCGCAGACTTCGTCGCGGGCTCCGGCACGGTGTTGTCGAACTACCTGCTGCCGAGCAATGCTGCCGGCGCTGGCATGATCAACCAGGCGCAGCTTAGCGCGGCGATCATCGGCACGCCGACCAAGACCTATGACGGTAGCGATGCCGCCACGCTGGCGCCGGGAAATTTCGGCCTGACGGGCTTCGTCTCGGGACAGGGCGCAACCGTGACCGAGACGGCCGGAACCTACGATTCTGCCAATGCCGGCAGCCGCACGGTCACCGCGGCGCTCACGGCGGGCGATTTCACGGCCAGCAGCGGGACCTCGCTGTCGAACTACATTCTGCCCGTCAGCGCTACCGGCCCCGGGCAAATCGATCCGAAGGCGCTGCTGGCGGCGATCACCGGCAATCCCACCAAGACCTATGACGGCACCACCGCCGCGACGCTCCTATCGAGCGACTACACGCTGTCGGGCTTCGTCGGGTCCGAAGGGGCGGCGATAACCCAGACCGTGGGGACCTACGCTTCTGCCAATGCCGGCACCCGCAACGTCACCGCCAATCTCGGCAGCGGCGATTTCGCCGCGAATTCCGGGACGCTGCTGTCCAATTACATCCTGCCCATCCAGGCGCAGGGGTCGGGGACGATCACCGGCCGGTCGCTCAGCCTCAACGTCGCCATCATCAACAACCCGACGAAGGTCTACGACGGCACGCTCACCGCGACGCTCAATCCGTCGAACTACGATCTCACCGGCTTCATCAGCGGCGAAGGCGCGACCGTGACCGAAACGGTCGGCACCTATGCCGACAAGAACGTCGGGACGCGTGCGATCCTGGCGCTGCTCGACAGCGGTGATTTCCAGCCGAACGCGGGGACCAACCTGTCGAACTACGTCCTGCCGACCAGCGCGAGCGGCCCGGGCACGATCACCGCGGCGCCCTTGTCGATCTTCGTCAGCGGACTGCCTTCGAAGACCTACGACGGGACGAACCTCGCGACGCTGACATCGGGCAACTATACAATGACCGGCTTCGTCAGCGGCGAAGGTGCGACGGTGACCGAGACATCGGGCCTCTATGCCTCGGCCAATGCGGGAATCCGGCTGATCAACGTGGCACTCGATCCGGGCGATTTCACCGCCAATTCGGGAACCTTGCTGTCCAACTACACCCTCCCCGTGCAGGCAACGGGCCCGGGAATCATTTTCCGCGCCCCGCTGATCGCGACGATCGTGGGCAATCCGACCAAGATCTACGACGCGACCACGGCTGCCGCGCTGGCCAGCGGCGACTATGTGCTCTCGGGCTTCGTCGGCAGCGACGGCGCCACGGTTACCGAGACCACGGGAACCTATAGCTCGCCCCACGCAGGCCCGCGCACGGTCGTCGCCAATCTCGGCAGCGCCGATTTCGTCGCAAATTCAGGCACATTGCTGACCAACTATGTCCTGCCGCAGACCGCCACCGGGCTCGGCACGATCCTTCCCAAGCTCGTCACGCTGCTCGTCCTCAGCTTCCCGGATAAGGTCTATGACGGGACCGACAACGCCACGCTCGATTCCTCTCGATTCCTGCTGGAAGGCTTCATCGGCACCCAGGGCGTGACTTTCGACAGCACGATCGGCGGCACCTATTCCGACAAGAACGTCGGCTTGCATACGCTCACGGTCACTGTGGCCAGCGCCAACCTGCATGGCAATGCCAACACGGACCTTTCCGACTACGAGCTGCGGGGGACGGCCAACGGCATCGGCCGGATCACGCCCGCGCCGCTAAGTGCCCGGCTGGTCGATGTCGCCAAAACCTATGACGCCACCACCGGCGTGGCGCTGACGCCGCCCAATTTCGTGCTCGACGGCTTCGTCGCAGGCGAAGGCGCTACGGTGACCGAGACGGCCGGCACGTTCGCCTCGCCCAACGCCGGCACGCGCCTCGTCACTGCAACGCTCGATCCGGGTGATTTCGCCGCGGTCAGCGGCACGCTGCTTTCCAACTATACCGTGCCCAACATCGCTACTGGCCTTGGCGTCATCAATCCCGCGCAGCTCCGCGCTTCGATCATCGGCAATCCCACCAAGATCTACGACGGGACGCGCGCCGCGCTGCTCGGCTCGAGCAACTATCAGCTCACCGGTTTCATCGCTGGCGACGATGCGACAGTGACGCAGACCGCCGGCCTCTACGGCAGCGCCAACGCCGGCAGCCGAGCCGTAACCGCGCTGCTCGCCCCGAACGACTTCACCGCGACGGGCAGCACACTGCTGTCGAACTACGTACTGCCGACCAGTGCCAGCGGGCCCGGACAAATCGATCCCCGACCACTGACCGCGGCGATCATCGGCAACCCCACCAGGCCCTACAACGGCAACGCGGTCGCAGTGCTGGCACCGCCGAACTATGCGCTGACCGGCCTCGTCGCCGGCGAAGGCATCACGGTCACGCAGACAGTGGGCAGCTATGATGGCGTCAATGCGGGTGCCCACCGCGTCACGGCCGCACTGGGCGCGAGCAATTTCACTGCTAGCGGCAGCACCTTGCTGTCGAACTACCTCCTCCCGACGAGCGCCGCAGGGCCAGGGACGATCGCCCGCGCAGATTTGACCGCGTCGATCACCGGCAATCCCACCAAGAACTTCGATCGCACGATCGACGCCACACTCACATCTGACATGTACACGATCTCGGGCTTCGTCAGCGGTGAAGGCGCGAGTATTACCGAGACGCACGGTACCTACGATTCGGCGAGGCCGGGCTCACGGACAGTGACCGCACAGCTCGGGACCGAGGACTTCACCGCAACGGGCAGCACGCTGCTTTCCAATTACAACCTGCCGACCGTGGCCATCGGGCCGGGTCTGATCCTGGGGCCCACTCCGGGGCAATGCATCCCGCTGGCGACAAGCGGCTGCCTGCCCGACGGCCCCGATGTGCCCGGCCAGTTCCTGCGCACGATCGGCAATCCGCACTTCTACATTCCCTATCCGGCGCTCGATCCGATCTATCTCGGTCGGACCAACGCCTTTGCGGGACTGCCGAGCATCATCAAGCCGAGGAATGTCATGGCGGCCGAGGACGAACTCATTGTGGAAACAGGGGCGCGAACCATCAACTCGACCGAGCAGATCCTTTCGCAGGGCGGCCGCGACAAGCAATGGTTCGTCCGTTCGCAGCTACCCACAACAGTGACCTTCGAGGGCCAGCGATGAAAGGCGCGTCGAGGCGCCTCGCTGCCATCGCATGCTCGCTTCTCATCGCGCCAGCGATGGCGGCCGCGCAGGACTTCGAGCGCGTCGCACCCAAGCTGCCGCCGTCGCCGCAAGTGCCCGATGTGCCCGCTCCAGCCGAAGCGGCGCCCGAAGGCGGAGGACAGAACGTATTGGTGCCGAACCTTGCCGGGCTGGTTTTCGTCCCCGGCATGGAAAGCCTCCAGACGAACGGTGTCGCGCTGGAAGCCGTTCCGGGCGGGCTTTTGGTGCAGGGTCTGCCACCCCTCGCCGATCCAGCCTTTGCCGGCCAGGTGCGCCCCTATCTAGGGCGTCCGCTGACCCAGGCCGACCTCGACGCGATCGGCCGGCTGGTCTCGCAAGTCTATCGCGCGAACGAACGGCCGTTCGTCGCCGTCACGGTACCGCCGCAGAACGTCTCGAACGGTATCGTCCAGGTGGTCGTCACCGAGTACCGCGCCGGAGAGATCACGGTCACCGGCAACAAGCATTTCTCGACGCCGCTCGTCCGCCGGCTGGGCGGGCTCGAGAGCGGAGACACGCTGACCCTGCCGCGGCTGCGCGAGGCGCTCAATGGCTATAACCAGAACCCCTTCCTCACCGTCAGCGCGATCGTCAAACCGGGACAGGCGAGCGGATTGACCGACGTCGAACTGCAAGCCAGCGACCGTCTGCCGCTGCGCGTCTATGGCGGCTATGACAACCAGGGCGTGCCGACGCTCGACCGCGACGAATGGTATGTCGGGTTCAACTGGGGCAATGTCCTGGGCACCGGCCATATCCTTTCCTATCAGTTCACCCGCGCCTTCAACGGCCGCTATGAATCGCATTCGGCCAGCTACGTCGCTCCGCTCGGCGCCTCGGATCGCATCCTGCTGTTCGGCGCCTATGCGACCGAGAAGCCGTTCATCGACGAACTGTTCGACAGCAATGGCCATTCGGGCCAGGCCAGCATCCGCTGGGCGCACGATTTCGCGTCGGGCGGAAGTGTCCGGCAAGGTCTGCAACTTGGCATCGACTTCAAGCGGACCGACAACAACCTGGAATTCTTCGGCTTCCGCATCTTCGACACCAAGGTCGACATCTTCCAGCTTCCCGTAAGCTACACGGCCTCCATTCCCGACCGGCACGGCGAAACCGCGATCCAAAACCTCCTGGTGTTCTCACCCGGCGGGATCACCGCCCACAACACCGATGCTGCCGTGCAGATGCTCGTGCCCGGGGCCGATGCGAATTACATCTACGAGCGCTTTGCAGTCACGCGGACGACCAAGATGCCGCTAGGCATGGACTGGGTCCTGCGCGGCATGTTCCAGATCGCCAGCGGCAACCTGCCCTATAGCGAGCAGATTGGCGGCGGCGGCGTGGGCAGCGTACGCGGATATGACACCAACACCGCGCTCGGCAGCGAAGGCGTGGTGCTGAGCAGCGAATTCAGGTTTCCGGCCTTCAGCGTGCTCGGGGGAGCAGCCGCCAAGGGCAAGTTCAGCGACGAGATGCAGATCGGCGTCTTCGTCGACTATGCCTATCTCGATCAGCCGAGGCCGATCCCTGACAGGCGGGACAACGTCGACCTCGCAAGCGTTGGCTTCAATGTCCACTACTTGGCGGGACGCTATCTCGACGTTCAAGTCGATGTCGGCTGGCAGCTCATCCGCCCGCCCACGCAACTGCGCAAGGATACTCAGGCTGCACTAGTGGCGACACTGAGTTTCTGATGGGTGGCGACGTCTTCCTCGTCGCGCTATAGTATACCGCATTTAGTAGTCCTTGATGGCGCCATCAGCTACCACCTGCGAACACGGCAACGAAAGCAGTATCCTCTGATCGGCCATCCCGGCCATCGGAGATATGTCATGGGACACTCAGATCTTGACCCCGCGGTGCATGAACGGCGCCCATGGAATGCCGGCCAGAACATTGGCCCCAAGCGTCCGCTCAAGCCTCGCGATATCTGGGCCATCCGGTTCTATCTCGACGAGCATCGGCGGCTTCGCGACAGGGCTCTGTTCGATCTGGCAATCGACAGCAAACTTCGCGGCTGCGACCTCGTCAAGATCAAGATCGGCGATGTCGTGAGCGGCGGAAGCATCCGCACGCGCTCGACCGTCATCCAGCAGAAGACTGGCAGACCCGTGCAATTCGAGATTATGACGGAAGCGCGCAAGAGCTTGACAGCCTGGCTCGAACGACGTCGCGGGACCATCCTCGACTTTCTCTTCCCTAGTCGAGTGGATTACTTGGGACATCTGAGTACCCGGCAATATGCTCGTCTTGTTGATGAATGGGTTTCGACGGTTGGCCTGGACCGCCACGAATATGGCACACACTCGCTACGCAGAACCAAAGCCTCAATCATCTACAAAGCGACTGGGAACTTGCGAGCCGTGCAGATTTTGCTCGGTCATACCAATATCGAGAACACCGTTAGATATCTCGGCGTCGACATAGACGACGCACTGACGTTGTCCGAGAGAACTGACATCTAAACAAATTGCCGGCTCCCCAGTGCGACCGGCGAGCCGGTGCGGGGATGTGAACGAACGACCGCTATCAGGGATCCGATCTGAGTTGCTGAATGTCGCCTATTCGGCGTCAGCGGGCCAGCGCTCCCGGTTAGCCACCTGAACCGCGCTACCTGCCTCCGGGACGCGATCAGGTGGCGAGATCGCGGTCCGCGATACCGCGCTCTAGGCCATCATGGATCAAGCGGCAGCTTGCGCGGGTCATACAGAATGTTGCACACGCTCCCGACTAAGGGGCCAAATGAGTGCGGGGAGAAATTGAGTGCGCCTGATCAGGGGAGGTGTGGTTCTGACAGCCTGCGCCATGCTTGCGGCCTGTGGCGGAGGCGCAAGTGGGGTAAGCAGCGCGCCCGCGCCTGCGCCCAGCGCCTCTCCGACGCCCGCTCCGAGCCCCGCGCCAACGCCGACCCCCACGGCCGGCGCGCCTATAGCCGACCTCCAGGTCAGCCAGAGCTTCAACACCGCGGCGACGGCCACCGATGTAGCCCTCTCGCTACCTGACGGCATCGTGCAATCCACCAGCACGCACAGCGAAACGCTGTCGATCACCTATGATGCCGCCAGCAAGAGCTACACCGTCGCCACTCCTACGGCCAGCAGGACCTACACTCCGGCCGATGCTCGGCCGATCCGGTTCGGCGGAGAGGTGTCCTATACAAAGCAGGGTTCAACGCTGACCTTGGTGACGATCCCCTATATGGGCACGCGCATCGCCAATCGCTATGTCGGCATGGGCTATTGGCAGCAGAACGGGGTCAGCGGCTCGACACAACAGACCGCGTTCTCCACATTCGCCTACGGTTTCGAGACCGCCGGCGCAGCGGTGCCGCGTAGCGGCACCGCCCACTGGCTGACCGACGTGTTCGGCCTGCTCACCCTTCCGGGCAAGGAATTGCGGGTGGTCCAGGGGCTGGCCGATTTCGACGTCGATTTCGGCGCTGCTGCGTACCGTCTACAGGGCTATCTCACGGAGAGCCAGGTAGTTAGCACCGGCGGCACCGCGGGCGCGCTCAATCTCCAGTCGGGGGGACCTCTATCCTCGGGCAACGGCTTTTCCGGCCTGCTGAGCTATCAGAGCAGCAATGGGACGATGCACGGCGCCCTGGCCGGCCGCTTCTACGGCCCCGGAGCTGAGGAAGTAGGCGCTAGTTTCAACGCGGAAGGTGTCGGCGCTGCGCTGTCAGGCGCGCTGACCGGACAGCGCAGCTCACTTGGCAGCACCAGCGATGGCGTCAAGAACATTACGTTGACCAATCCAAGCGTGACAGAGCGCCTCTATGCCCGCCTCGGCTCCGAAATTACAGGCGGCGGGGGCGATATCCGGGCACGGGACGCATCGGGTATCGTCAACATCACCCCGAGCGGGCCAAGCTACATGGCCTTCAACTATCAGTACGATCTCAATCCGCAGGATATTGTGGCGGATGGCCGGGCGAATTTCACAACTTACAAGACCACGTTACAGGGCGCGCCGCTTGCGGTGTCCGTCTACAAGCAGGGCGCGGCCAACCAGGAATTGGCGCTCACTTACACCGGCTTCGTGAGCTGGATCTGGCCGCGGGGACCAGGCGGCTCGGTCGTGCCGGGTTTCGATGTGTTCGACGCCAACTACGCGGTCTACGGCATCAACACCCCGCGCGACTTGATGACCAACCGGACGGGTACGGCCAGCTACGCCGGGATTCTCTATGGCCAAGGGGCCTCGCTGGGCGGGACCGTCTACGACCTGACGGGCACCTCGCGCTTCGACGTGGACTTTTCCGCCGCGCAGTATTCGGGGTCTCTGGCTATCCGCGGCACTTCCACGGGTGGCGGCGTAACTGACTTCGGGACCTTCGGTTTCACCTCGTTTCTAGGTTACGGTGAAATGGCGGAAGCTACCATCACCGGCGGGACGGTGAGCGCGCGCGAGCAGCACGTCATCCGGCCGCAGTTCTTCGGGCCGAGCGGGCAGGAGATTGGCGCCGCTTTTTGGTTCCAAGTAAATCAGACTGGCACGCCTCAGAGCACGGCCCTTGGAGGCATCGCGATCGCGAAATCGCAATAGCAATGGGAGCGACCGTCCCGTCGGGCGCCACCATTCGGTGGTCCGACATAGCGCACCCTCAAACGTTTCAGAATGCATAGCCAAGCACTTGTATCGGTGCCGGTATTGAGATTAGCGGCGACCGGCCGACACTTGGCAACAAACTTGGCCAAGTTCGGGCCAGCCGCTTCGGAACGCTATGGCAGCGGCTGGATAGCAGCGAAGTCGGGCTAGGAGACTGTCCGGATTTGAGATTGAATCGAGCATAGCGGCCATCTGTTCGGGCTAGGGAGAATGCAGTCGCCGGTTCAGGCGCCTCGGCGAGATAACAGCCGTTGACTCCGGTCGGCTGGCGCTTAAGGCCCGGTTGTCGTCTGAGGAACTAGACGGAATTGACATATCAATTATTCCGCAACGGCAACGACGAATGAATAATTCCGTTGACGGAAAATGGGCAGCGTAGTGATAAAATATTTCCTTCCCTCAGTTTCCCTAAGGGCGGCCATCAATCTGTCTGCCGCTTGTGTTTTTGCGTCTTCCGGGTTTGCTGTTGCCGCACCTACGGCACTAGAACTTCGGCCATCGACGCCATGGAACGTTGACTGGGGTAAGGATTACTGCATTCTTCGCCGTGCTTTCGGCGACGGAGATCACGCTCTGGCGCTAGGCATCAAGCAATGGGGGCTTGGTGACAGCTTCCAACTCATTGCCGCAGGGCCGCAAATGCGTGGGATCGGCAGTTCTCAAAAATTTTTGGTAATCTATGGAGATGGAGAAGCTGAGGATTACTCCTCGTATTTTTCATTTTACAGGATTGGTAATGATTTAGCCGTATCGACAATTTCCAGTCTTGCTCCAGGTCATGCCGGACAACGTACACAGCAGCCTGTTACTCCCGAACGTGAGAATGCCGTTACTTCCATAACACTATTGTGGTCTGGTAACCAGGTTGTGCTCGATACCGGACAGTTGAACAAGGCATTCACAGCATTGCGCAAATGCACCGCTGACCTCGTCAAGGGTTGGGGTCTCGATCCTGCCGAACAGGCCACTCTTTCGCGGCGAGCCAGACCGAAATTTGATCTTTTCAGCCTTTTGCATCCGGCCGATTTTCCGGGCCAGCAAAGCTTTAACAATTTTCGGTTAATGATCGACCCCGATGGAAAGATAGCCAAATGCGAAATACAACGTAACTTTGACGATTTTAAGGTTGACCGCCTCTGCGATAGGCTGATCCGTAACGCAGTTTTCGAACCAGCACTCAACGCCTTAGGAAAACCTGTGGCGTCTTATTACATTGAATTTTCTCACGTGCGAAACTGGTAGGTTGTAGCTGCAGAAGCGTGGCAATGTTCCGGGCCAAGTGGCCCAAAATAAGAGCGAATAGCTACCTGGGCCGATGAATGACAGTCACCTTTTGGCGGTGATAGATTAAGGCCGAATGGCAGCAAAGTCGGCGCTTCGAGACGGCCTCGCGCCGCTCATGACGCCCTTCCTCTCCGACTATTCCGTTACCAGCGCCCACCACTGTCGGGCGTGAGTGGGCGTTCGTAGGACGGATCGGTGCGGTCGCGATTGCCTCTGAGATAGCCGGAGCCGGGCAGCTTCGCGCCATTCGGCAAGGTTGTTTTCCCTTCAAGCGCGATCTCGACTGTGGACCGGCGAAGAACGATACGCCATTCGCCGTGGCGGCGCTCGAGGCGATCAATATAGCGGCCGGCCAGGATGCGGCCCGTTTCACCGCCTTTGTCGAGGAACACGCCGAGGCTATAGCTTTCAGCATGCGCCACATCACCGTCAATCTCGCACATGTGCATCGTCACATTGTGCAAGTTGGCATCGAACAGCTTGCCGTGCGCTGCGTTGGCGTGCTCGCCATAACCTGGCCCCGGCACGCGGTTCTGTCCGACCTCGTGCAGACCATCGCTATGATAGCTGCTCGCGACGAGATCGGCATCGAACCGGTCGTTGCCGCGCGAATTGCGCTTGATGCAGTCGAAGATGGCCTGGCGGTCGACCATTTCCTGCATCTTGGCTTCGAGGGCCGCGAGGCGTTCTTCGGTGGTCATTTTGCATTCCTCTCGGGTGGTACGAAATCAGCCGGCAAAGCGGTGTTCAGGTCGACCTTTGGCGCCAAGCCCGTCGATCACGAAAAGCGCGCCGGCGCCTTCCTCGGTGGGCTCGCCCTGGGTGCCATGCGCGATCGTGGTGACAAACAGGCGATCGAGATCGGGTCCGCCGAAGGCCACGCTGGAGACAAGTTTGACGGGCATGTCGATCGCACGCTTGAGCGATCCGTCGGGTCGGTAGGCGCAGATCTTGCCGCCCTGGTAGATGGCGACCCAGTATAGCCCATCGCTGTCGACCGTGGCGCCGTCGGGCAAGCCTCCCAGCGCTCGGGTGTTCACGAAAGGACGCCGGTTGGAAACCGCGCCCGTCTCGATGTCATAGGTGTAGGCGAAGGTCGTATCGATCCAGCTGTCGGAGAAATAGAACGTCTTCTCATCGGGCGACCAGCACGGGCTGTTGGAGAAATGGATGCCTGAATCGAGCCGGCAGACCGTGCGATCGGGATCAAGACGGAAAAGGCCGCCATCCGGTGTGGGCGCCGCAAAATTAGCCGTACTAGCGCCGATCAGGAAGCGTCCCCGGCTGTCCACCTTGCCGTCGTTATAGACATAAGGGGGCGGATCGGTGAGCGGATCGATCAACTCGAGTTCGCCGGTGTCGAGGTCAAGAAAGTGGATCCCGCTGCGCAGGGTCACGACGGCCCCGCCGCCGCGTCGCAAGACCAGGGTCGTGATCACGGCAGGCATGTCGAGCGTACGCGTCGCGCCCGTCTCGGGATTGTAGGAGTGAACCTTCCAGCCCGCGTTGTCGATATAGTGAAGCTCACCGCGTTCCGCATCCCACATCGGGTTCTCGCCGCCCTTGCACTCGGGCGCTGCCAGTCGTGTGATCTTCACGGTTTCTCTCTCCCTTGGACGGCCCCCGCTCAAGCGGGCTTGACGCTCTTGACCGGATGAAAATGGACCGTGGTCTTTGCAACGGCCACGTAGGGCAGCACGAGTTCGCGGAAGCGGGCGTGGGCAGGCTCGGGACGCGATTCCAGATGGGCTTCAATTGACTGCCATTCGGCGAGGAACATCACGTTGTCAGCGTCTTCCTCGCCGCGCAGTGCGGTGAACGAAATGATGCCTGTGAAAGTCTGTGTGAGCGGTATTGCCTGGTCGACGAGGACCTCGAGGAACTCCCCCATCATGCCGGATTTGATGGTAATTTCGGCGCGTTCGAGAACCATGGGCTTCTCCGTCGGACCGCCCAGAACGGTCCTTTTTGTTCTATGTTCGAAATCAGGCGTCTTCAGCTGCCGTCAGGCCAATCGGCTCGAGCGCGATCTCAATAAAGCGCGGCGGCAATTGGCGAAGCATCACTGCTGATCGCCTCGCGGCCCTTTAGCGTCGTGCGATGCATTACGCGGCCAGCGGCATCGTCATAGGGATAGGAGCGATGGAGCAGCCCAGGATTGTTGAAGATCACCAGATCGCCGTCCCGCCACTTGTGGCGATAGGTATAACGATCCTGCGTGCACCACTCGAGCAGCTCATCGAGTAAAGCGCGGCTTTCGGGCTCAGCCATGTCCGCGATGTCATTCGCGGTTGAGCCGATGAGCAATGCCGACTTGCCGCTCTCCTGGGTCCAGACAAGCGGATGCTCCAAGCGGGGAAAGATCGCGTCCCAGCGAGCAAAATCCTCAGTCGTCGGATGCTCATAAAGGCGTTGCAGTGAGGAGGAGAGGCAATGCCCAACCTTGAGCCCGGCGAGTTGCAGCTTCTTCTTTTCGGGCAGCGCCGCATAGGCCGCGTGAAGGTTGGCGAAGCCAGTATCTCCGCCCTGCTTGGGAGCGCTTTCGCACTTGAGCAGGGTCGCCTTTACCGGAACCGAGTAGGACATTCCGTCCATGTGCCAGAAGTCATTGCCAAGGATGAACTCGCGCTGGGTCTTGTCGTCCTTGTCGAGCGCGATCCGGAAGATTCCCTTGTTGCTCGCCGCCGAGCCATCGTCGGTCACCTTGTTCTGGTGCATCTCGCCCAGTGCCGCCGTCAGCGCGAGGAAGATGTCGTCGCTCATCTGCACCTGAGGGAATACGAGCACGTTGTAGTGGTTCAGCGCGCCAAGCAGCAGCTCAGCCGCTCCCTCGGCCAGAACGTCCTTGGGCGAAACCTCCACGGTTGCACCGATCTCCGGCGTGATGGGCTTGATGATCATTCTGTCGCTTTCCTGCCGACTCCGAATCTACTAAACATATGTTTAGTAGTGCATGACATTGCCGTCAACGGCGGGGTCCTGCATGGCACGACAAGTGCCGCAGCGTACGCGGGAGGAAATGTGGAAGCGAACAAGCCCAAGCGCATCAGGCGCGATCCCGAGACAACGCGAACACTCATTCTCGACACGACCGAGCGGCTCATGGTCGACGAAGGGTATGCTGCGGTGACCTCCCGGCGCGTCGCGCAGGAACTCGGCATCAATGGTGCTACGGTCCACTACTACTATCCGACCACCGACGACCTTTTCATTGCGCTGCACAAGCGCATGACCGAGCGGCAACTAGGCGAGTTCGAGCATGTCCTGGCGGCAGAGGATCCGCTCCGCGCGCTCTGGAAATTTCAGTCGGGCTGGGCGCAGTCCGCGCTAGGTGTGGAGTTCCTCGCGCTTGCCAACCATCGTAAAAGTATTCGCGACGTCCTCGCGGCCACCACCGACGAGGCCCGTGGCGTCCAAACCCAAGCGCTCAGTCGGATATCAAGCCGATCGGCGATCGATCCTGAAATCCTTCCGCCAATCGCCTTGACCACTATCCTCGTGGCGATCGCGAGAACTCTCGCCAATGAGGAACGGGTCGGGATCACGCACGGGCATCACGAGGTCCGCACGTTTGTAGAGTGGGCTTTGGCCAAGCTTCAGCACCCTTAACGAACGGAAGGCTTCGGGAATTCGAATTTAGTCGTGGAGTGGCCGCAATCCGGCGTTAGCGAGATGCGCGCTTCAGTTTCTTCAGCAGATCGTCAAAGCTCTCACTGCGTACCAAGGGGTACAGTTTTTTCAGCCCCGCTGCGAAATTGCGCTGTTTTTCCGACATTAGCGGACGAACAGGGCGAGCTTTGTCCCAATCGCTGAATCCACCCATCGCCCAGTCGAGGTCCCCTGTAGCCTTCATTACGACAACACCTGACCCCGCCGAATAGTTGCACCTATCACGCGATTGATGGTCAGAATTGAACGGTCGGACGGAAGGCGATCGGTTGACCGCGGCAACCTTGTTAATCAGCCGTCGCTCCGCGCCTCTGCGAGCCACAGTCAGGAACCATTGACAAGAGGTCCTCGGCGCAGTCCGGGCCGCGACCCAAGCTTATTGGAAAACGCCGACCGCTCCCGCGAGCTGAAGCGCGGACGCCCGCAGAACGAACAGGGGCATTCCCGCCTTGCTCACGGTGATCCGCCAGTCTCCTACCGCCCACAGTTCCGCGGCCCCATTGCTAATCATGTCTCCAAAGATACGCGTAAGCTCCTCTTGCGCCACGGCCATGCTCGGCAGTTCCATTTCATATTCCTGCGGCCCGCGGCCATCATCGATCGCAATGCAAAAATTCGCCATGGAGGCTGCATGGGGGGGAAATAGCGCTGCTTTCTAGCACGGGGGCGACTGCGCCGGGCCATGTCGTGGTAATTACGCGCCCAATTCCGATGCGCAGCGGGAAAGCGCATCAACGCAGTTATTGGTCGTCCGATACACGACGAAGTAATATCGGCGTTTATTTTTGATGATCAGGCGTTGCCGGTTTTTCATGTAGCAATCCATCTCGGCCCCATTTTTGGGATATTTTTAATAACTTTCGTTGTTTGAAATTATAACCTAAAATTTTCCTTGCATAATTAACCGGAGCAATCCTCACGGCAAAGCTTCGCGCAGTATTCGCGCTCGTCAGGCATGGCTATTTTAAGCCAACTACCCGCCACCTCCTCTCCGCCTCCCATTTGAGCGGAAAGCCACGCACGGGCCAGCCAACTTTACCGTTTCCTTACAGTCCTTACGAAATCTTATGATGTAACGGACCAGATGCCGAGTTCAGTTTGCGAACGTCCATCCGCGGCCGTTCGGACAGGTAGGGGCGCTCCTCGTCAGACGACGTGCACATGATTTCGCGTCGTGATGAAATGGCAGCCTCCCGCAAAGCATTCCATTGCGCTTCGTGGCTTGCCGATATGCCCCAAGATCTCGAACGGACCGTCGTCCGTTTTGCTCGACAAATCGCTCGCCGCGCGAGAAAGCCCCAGGCTAGGCTGGCGAGCTGCATCTCCAGACTGATCGGGAGGGGATATGCCTGTAGTCGTTGAGGAGCCCGGTTCGGCTGCGGCGCGACCGAGTCCGCAACCGTGGTACCGCCGGCTCTACCTGCAAGTGCTGATCGCCATCGTCGCCGGCGTCTTGGTCGGCCATTTCGCGCCGTCGACCGGCGAGGCGATGAAGCCACTGGGCGACGGCTTCATCAGGCTGGTCAAGATGATCATCGCGCCGGTTATCTTCCTGACCGTCGTGACCGGCATCGCGGGCATGCGCGACCTGAGCCGGGTAGGTCGGGTCGCGGCCAAGGCCTTCGCCTATTTCCTCGTCTTCTCAACGCTGGCGCTGATCGTCGGTCTGGTGATCGCCAACATCATTCGGCCGGGCGCAGGGTTACATATCGATCCGACGACACTCGATGCCGACGCCGTCGCGCAATACAGCAAGCAGGCGCATGAGACGACGGTGACCAGCTTCCTGGTGGGCATCGTTCCACAGACGGTGCTTTCGCCCCTGACCGAGGGCAACATTCTGCAAACGCTGTTGATCGCGATCCTGTTCGGCATCAGCCTGGCATCGGTCGGCGCGCGCGGCCATCGCATCCTGGCAGCGCTGGAAGAGCTCGCAACGATCATGTTCAAACTGGTCGCGATCGTCATGAAGGCGGCGCCCATCGGCGCGTTCGGCGCGATGGCTTTTACCATCGGCGCCTTCGGCATTGGCACGCTGGCTAATCTCGCCGTGCTGGTGGCGACCTTCTACCTCACCTCGCTGGTGTTCGTGCTGGTGGTATTGGGCGCCGTGGCACGGCTCGCCGGCTTTTCAATTTTGAAGCTGATCGTCTATCTCAAGGACGAATTGCTACTGGTGCTGGGCACCTCCTCATCCGAAAGCGCCCTGCCCTCACTGATCGAGAAATTGGAGCGCGCGGGCTGTCCGAAGTCAGTCGTCGGCCTAGTGGTGCCGACCGGCTATTCGTTCAACCTCGACGGCACCAATATCTACATGACCCTCGCCGCTCTTTTCATCGCGCAGGCGACGGATATCGAGCTTACGCTCGGTCAGCAGATTTTACTGTTGTCGGTGGCCATGCTGAGTTCGAAGGGCGCGGCGGGCGTCACCGGATCGGGCTTCATAACCCTGGCGGCCACTCTCTCCGTCGTACCGAGCGTGCCGGTGGCAGGGATGGCGCTGATCCTCGGGGTCGACCGCTTCATGTCGGAGTGCCGCAGCCTCACCAACTTCATCGGCAATGCCGTCGCCACGGTCGTTGTCTCGCAGTGGGAACGGGGGCTCGACAGGGACCAATTCGAAGCTGCACTGGCCGGCAAGCTGCCGAGCATCGATCAGCGCCCACCCGAGATGAGCTTGGCCGAATGATGCGAGCCTGAGCGAGTGTCGGCTTTTAGGGGGTGCAAAGGCCACCGCCAACGGCGGCTATGTCGGCGATGAACGTGAATTGCAGCCCTCGGAACGAGACCCCATGAAAATTTCGGTCGGCGCTGGAAAGACGTTCATCCATCCCCCCAAAAGAAACCCCCGCCGATGGGACGGAGGTAAGGGGCGCGGCCGCATTTGTCGTTCGAGGCGACCGCAATCCGGTTGTTGCATTGGACCACGCTAGCAAGGGTGAAGGGGGCAGCGCGGACGCGTCATTGTGCACCATTTGATACGGTGCGCATTCACCTAGGTTGCGTCAGCAAAGAAAAACCCCCGCCGAAGCGGGGGCGAAGTTGGGGTCTATAAGATGCAATCGCCGGTGTTCCCGCACCGGCAGTGACTCAACGGATCACCTGCAGATTCCCTTCGCGAAAAAATTCGGCCTCGCCAAGGAAGCGCCAATGGCCCTAGCGGCGGACACCCGTGAAATTGCCCGTCCGACCCGCCGCGCGCATGGTCCCGTTCATCCGGTTGCCCGCGATGCGGCCATCAAAGTTCAGCGTGATGCTCATCAGCATGACCTTGGTCTTGAAGCTCCAGGCGACCTGATCCCCTCCGGCCGTCAGGCTGGTCAGCGGTTGCGACTTACCCGAAGCGACATCCACGCAGGCACCCTTGGCACCATCGAAGCGACAGTCGAGCTGAAACGTGCGCCCGGCGATCGCCCCGTCGATCCGCCAGGCCCCGCTTGCCTCAGCCTCGGCAGACGTCGCTGCGCAGAACAAAAGGCCCGCCCCCACTACCGCCCATGATCGCATGCGTAAAATCCCCCCGTTGCTTAGTCTCGCCATGGCGACACTCGCACCGGCATGCCAAGGCACGGCACCGTTGGCAACCGACCGCGAGCCACGTCGAGCATCCTTTCTCGATCCCTCAAGGGCGCTTGGCTCGGCACTGCCAGCCGCCGCAGACGGGGAATTCTCCCGATGGTCCCCGAGGCGGTCCCACTTCACTTGGATGGTCCAAGCGGCGCCAGCGCCGCGCTTTGGCCGGCAAGGGAAGAAACATGCACGAAGTCATTCACGAGGCTGCCGAATGGGTCGCGCTGGTGGTGAACATCTTCGCCATCCTGGCGATCGCGATCGGGTCCCTCCAGGCAGCAATCGGTCTGTTGCGGTTGCTCCTGCGCAGCGCGACCGAGGACGAACTGCGGCCGGTGTGGCTATCCTTCGGCCGCTGGCTGGTGGCGGGCCTGACCTTCCAACTCGCCTCGGACATTGTCGAGACCACGCTGGCCCCCGGTTGGGAGGACATCGGCAAGCTGGCGGCCATCGCGGTGATCCGGACCTTCCTCAACTTCTTCCTCGATCGCGACATGGATGCTCTGCGCGAGCGCGGGGTGGCCGGACACGAAAACTCCTCCCCCGCGATTCCCTAGATCGTGATGCATGCTGCCTGGACGGCCCGTCCGGGAAATGAATCCGCGGGAGGGCCGCCGGGACAACACCGCCAGCGCCGCGTCAATGAAATCCGAGGGAACCAGCGGCGCGCTCAGGCATTCTCTCGGTATACAACTGGAGAGACTGTCATGGGCCTTATCATTCTTCTGGTCGTGGGCGGCGTCATCGGATGGCTTGCCAGCATGGTCATGCGCACCGATGCGCAACAGGGAATCGTGCTGAACGTCGTGGTCGGCATTGTCGGCGCGCTGATCGCCGGCTTTTTGATTACCCCGCTTATCGGCGGCGCACCGATCACCAGCGGTCATTTCGACGTCATGTCGCTGATCGCTTCTTTCCTCGGCGCGGTCGTTCTGCTCGCGATCGTCAACCTCTTCCGTCGGGGTTCCGTCCGCTAACAGGCTTGGCGGGTCCTTCGCACGCAGAGAGACCCGCAAGGCCCGGAGAGGCGCGTTGCTTCGGCGACGCGCCTCTTTTTCGTCCTGCAACGCGGCGGCGGTGGCTTGCCGCTACGTGCCCACCTTATCCGCTTCGATCGCGGCGTGGATTTCCGGCACCAGGACACCACACTCACGATGCCTGCACGTCGATCGACGAGGGCTAAATTCACCACTTGTATAACTACTTTATCAGCGTTACTTTACCAAAGCCATCTCATGGCAATTCTCTCCCATACTAACGCCCGGCTCGAGTAGCCGGGCTCTTTTATTATGCCGGCGTGAGCCACCCAGCAAACGGCGCTGATTGCACCAGCAACACGCTCACCGATTATGCTCAATGATAAACCTCATTGTTCTGACTATGTAAACGTCCAGGCCGCTTAGGTTCGACCTGCGCCAGGCGGTAATTTCAGGGCGTATCGCCCGGGCCGCACCCCACGGCGATGGCCTGAACCCCGCTCGAACCCTTGTTTACATTGGCGAGGATCTGCCCCAATTACCGCCGAGTTTCACCCACGAGGAAAAGAAGACCCATGAGCGATTCCGGGACGAGTGACGTCACCGCTCTGACTGTTCAGCTCCTGACCGCCTATTTCGCCAACAACGCGGTTCCCCCGGAAAATCTTGCCGAACTGGTGCGGGCGACGCGCAGCGCCCTGCTCGGTGAACAGGGCCCCATTGCGATCGGGGCGCTCACCACCCCTGAAACGCAACCCGCGACAATTGACGACGGCCTTTCCTCGCCGGATGCGGTGGCTCCGACCTCTGCCGGGAATGCCAAATCGACCAGCCAGCGTGCGCGGCCGGTCAAGCCAGCCCCCGTACCCATTCCTGCCGACGTGGAAGCCGTTTCCGAAGCGCGCGCGCGCGCAGTTCCCGACGCGAAACGCCAGCGCCGGATGGCACGAGCCACGCCGGTCGCGACGAAAAGCGATCGCGATCCCGCCGATGCAAGTCCAGCGCAGCCCGCCAAGCAACCGAACGAGCCGAAATCAAAGGCTGCCACGACCGAAGGCCAGACCAAAGGCCGCCCGAAGCTCAAGCTTTTCGGGACGCGGTCCCAGCCGGATGCCGCGAAGCGCGAGGAGGCAAACGCCACCGGTGCCGCTCCCGTAAGGTCGAAGTACCTACGGACATCTTGATCGAAACCGACCTGTCCTGGGAAGCTTCGACAAGGTCGGTTCTTCCAGGACGAAGGCGCAGATTGACCCTCGTCGTCAGTATCCTCGGAAATGGGGCGGCCGCTTTTCCATGAAGGCGCGTCCGGCTTCCTTGCCGTCGTGCGAAAGGCTGGCCCTGGCATTGGCAGGGCCCTCCTGCGCTATGGTCTCCTCGAGCGCAGCGGTCTCGGCGGCGTTGAGATTGCGCTTGATACCCGCGTAGGCCAAGCTCGGCCCCTTGGCGAAGCGCAAGGCAAGCAACCTCGTTTCCCCTTCCAGCGCGTCATCAGGGACGACTTTGCTGACCAATCCCGCGACAAGCGCTTGTGACGCGGGTATCTTCTCGTCGAGCAGAAACATCTCCCGCGCGCGCGCCGATCCCACGAGTTTCGTGAGAAAATAGGCCGCCCCGGGATCGCCACATCGGCCAGCGGTAGCGAAGGCGGTCTTGAATACCGCAGTTTCCGAGGCGATGCGCAGATCGCATGCTGCCGCGAGAAGCAGGCCGCTGCCCGCCGCAGGGCCGCGGATCGACGCAATCGTCGGCTTGGACATGCGATGCAGCAGAACGGGAATCTGCGCGTCCTCCATCATTCGTGCCGACAACTGCTCAGGCTCCCACCAGATCGGGTCGTCGGCCCAGCGCTCAGCAAGCGGATCCGGCGGCCCATCGCCCCCAGAAAGGTCCGCGCCCGCGCAGAAGCCCCGGCCTGCACCGGTCAGGACCAGTGCTTTAACGCCGGGATCGCGCGCAGATTCGACCAAGGCACGGTGCAATTCGGCGCTCAGGGCCTGGGTCAGCGTGTTGAGCCGGTCCGGGCGGTCCAACGTCAGCGTGCGAACGCCCTCATCATCCTCTACGCGCAGCATCTTATCCTGCCTTGCTCTGGGCCTTGATGCCGAGATGGTCGGTGAGGATCATCTGGCCGCTCTGGGCGTAGGCCGAATTATGGCCGAGTTGATGGATGTCGAAAGCGGATTGGAGCGCCGCGTGCTGCCCCATCACATCCATCGTCTGATTGACCGCACGCTTGGCCATCGCGAGCGCATGTGGGTGCATCTGGGCGATCCGCAGCGCCATTGCGCGCGCCTCCGCGTCGAGATCGGCGGCAGGGACGACCTTGTTGACCATCCCCCGCTTCTCAGCCTCGTCGGCGCCGATCGGCTGGGCCGTGAAGAGCATTTCCTTGGCCTTGCGCGGGCCGAGTTCCCAAGTGTGGCCGTGATATTCGACCCCGCCAATTCCCATCAGCACTACGGGGTCGGAGAATTTGGCATTATCGGCCGCGATGATGATGTCGCAGGGCCAAGCAAGCAGCAGGCCGCCGGCAATACACGCCCCCTGTACCGCCGCGATCGAGGGTTTGGGGATATCGCGCCAGCGCCGCGAATAGCCGAAATAGACACGCGCTTCCCACTTGTAGAGTTCGAGCGTACCCGTTTCGGGGATCTTGTCGCGAACTTTGGCGAGCTCCGGATTGGCGGCGCCGGCTTCAGGCGAGGTATCGTGCCCGGCCGAGAAATGCTTGCCGTTGGCCCGCAGCAGAATGACCCGCACATTGTCATCGGCGGCAGCATCCTCCCATGCCTGGTTCAGTTCTTCCAGCAGCGGTTGGTGCTGGGCGTTGGCTCGGTCGGCCCGGTTGAGCGTGATGGTCGCGATCCCGTCGGCTACGTCATAGAGAATGAACTCGGGCACCTTTGGCTCTCCTGTTTACCTGGCCGGAGGGGACGCAACTGCTCGATGCGCGGCCGCGTTACTCGGTCGGTAGTGATTTTCTGTCGGGTTCCCCGCCGCTCGGTTCCGAGAACTCGCGAAGATGCTGCTCATAGGCATCGGCAATCATCCGCTCCATGCCGATGCAGAAATCACCCATCCGCTCCAGTCGTCCCTGCGCCTCGCCCGTCGCGACCGACGATGCGGACGAGCGAAGCAGCCGGCCCACTGCGCCCATCGCCTTCATCTGATCGAATTGGCACGGCGCCATATCGTTGGACCGCTTGAAGAATACGCGCTTGCTGCCGCGCTCGGAAAAGCGGCGGATATTTCCCGAATTTTCGAGGAAACGCGCAGCGTTCCAGGCGCCTGCCTTGCTCATGTCGAGGTCGGAGGCAATCTCGTCGAGACTGACGGCTTCCTCGCGAAGCATCAGATAGGCGTACAGCCGGCCAGCAGTCGCGGGGACACCCCAGGGGCCGAGGAGCGATGCAAGCTCATCGATAAACTCCCGCGTGGGAGACGTCTGGTAAGGCTGCATTATATTCACGTCCTTGTGGATATACAAAATCTGTTTATTATGCAAACGAACTCGGCGAGGAGTCCGAGGCGGATTTAGCGACGAATCATTTTCGTAGGCAAATCTGATGCTTCGGGCTCTCGCGAGGTCAGAGCGCGACTCAGCGGCGCCACGCAAGACCGCGCCCATCGAAGAGAAGATCGCAGCACACCCCTATCCCCGACGGCCAACCTCACCACGCCCTTTACCCCGCCAATCGCCCCGCAATCCGATCTATATTTACAATGGACTGAATATATAATATTTAAACGATGAGAGGCACGGATTGTCCGCGATTCTGCCCAAAATCGAGGAGCCTGCGATGTCGAGAACCTTGAACTTCCCCGTCTACGACGCGGACCACCATCTCTACGAGCCGCGCGAGGCCTTCGAGCGCCACCTGCCGGACCGTTTCAAGCGTGACTTCTATTTCGTCGAGAAGGAAGGGCGGACGAAGCTGGTCATCAACGGCATGCTCTCCGAATTCATTCCCAACCCGACTTTCGAGGTCGTCGCACGCCCGGGCGGCTGGGAGACCTGGTTCCGCGCCGAAAACCACGAGGGCAAGTCGCGGCGCGAGCTACAGGGCAAGGCGATCCGTCCGCCCGAAGCCTGGAAGACCGGCGAGGGACGGCTTGCCCTCCTCGACGAACAGCATGTCCACGCCGCGCTGATCTTTCCGACGCTGGCCTCGGTGATCGAGGAGCGTATCGGCGCGCGCGGTGACGTCACCGCGGCCCTGTTCCACTCGCTGAACCAGTGGCTCGCAGAGGAATGGGGCTTCGCCCGCGACGAACGCCAGTTCGTCGTCCCCTTCATCGCGCTGACCGATGTCGACAAGGCGGTCGAAGAACTGGAATTCGTCCTCAAGCAGGGCGCGCGCTGCGTGAACATCCGCCCCGCTCCGGTGCCCGACATTCGCGGCAGCCGCTCGTTCGGTTTCAAGGAGTACGATCCTTTCTGGGCGCGCGTCGCCGAGGCGGGGATCTTCGTGACCATGCATGGATCGGACAGCGGCTATGACCGCGTGACCAACTGGTGGCGCGGCAGCCAGGACGAATACACGCCGTTCGAGCGCGACACCTTCGGCGCGGTGGTTGATCTGATCGGCCGGGCGATCGGCGATTCCCTCACGGCGCTGATCTGCCACGGCGTGTTCGAGCGGCATCCCACGCTGAAGGTCGCATCGGTCGAGAACGGCGGCACCTGGGTAAAGCCGCTGCTCCAGCGCTTCGACCGCGCCTATGGGCAGATGCCAGGCGCCTTCCACATGCACCCGCGCGACCAGTTCCAGAAGCACGTCTGGGTCGCGCCGTTCTACGAAGACGACGTCAACGAACTGAAGCACGACGTACCGGTGGAGCGCATGCTGTTCGGCAGCGACTATCCGCATCCCGAAGGCGTCGCCGAGCCGCTGCAGTACCTCGAGGAGTTCGAGCGGTTCACGCCCGATGAGGTAGAGAAGATTTTCTCGACCAATCTCAAAGGCTTGTTGGAAGGCACGCTCAGCGCCTGACGACGGCCCCAAACAGCGACGAGCCCGCGCGAGCCAAATCTCGCGCGGGCCCTCGAGACATAGCTCATCGGCCGCGCAGGCTGTCCCAGAATGCCGCCGGGGCGCAAACATATTCGAGATAGTGGCCGAGCGTTTGCCGAGCATCGACATGGATATAGCGAAGCTCGCCCGCTTGCCCTTCGGCCACGACCTGACGGCCATGCGCTTCGCTCTCGGCTCGCACCACACCTAGATCTTCCGTTCGCATCGCGACATGATGCAACTGGAGCAATCGGTCGGGCCGTAGCGCCTCCACATAGAAAGCAATGTCGCCCGATACTGGCTGGATCAATTCGTACTGGAGATCCCCGATCTGGACAAACGCCATGCGCAAGGCTGCCTCCCGAGCCCCCCTGGGCGTGGTCATCTGCTGGACGACATCCATGCATCTGGGTCTACGAACCACGCCGAACTGCTCGTGTAGCACTGTCGCGGCGTGTTCGATATCCGCCGTCACATAGGCATTCTGGAAGTGATTGGTCAGAAGCAACTTGACCTCGCTTTCAAGGCAAACGCCGATGGCGGCAGAACAGAACCCTAACCAAGGTGGTGCGCTGCGGACTCATATCGGGCATCTATCTACCCGTATCCCACCAATGACGCGCACAACAATGATCGTGCACGCGATAACCCGGCCCCGCCGAATTCGGTTCGTTTACAATTGCGCGGCCGACCGTTAGCCGAAGCATGCGTTAATAAGGTTATATGATTAGAGGGGGTGCTGCAGGGGCCTTACGGTCGCGATCAGGCACGTCCCCTCGCTGTTATTCCTTGCCGGCCCGAATGGTCGCTGCACATGCGAGGGGACGCGATGATCAAGGTTATCCAGTGGTGCACAGGGGTCGCCGGGCAGCATGTCGCGCGCTCCATCATCGCTCATCCGGATATGGAACTGGTCGGCTGCTACGTCATGAGCGGGGCCAAGGACGGCGTCGACGTCGGCGATATCTGCGGCATCGGTCCGATCGGCGTGAAGGCGACCACCGACAAGGAAGCCATCTATGCCATGGACGCCGATGTCGTCATGTACATGGCGCTGGAGGAATTCGGCATCGAAAAGCCGGTCGATGAACTGTGCCGGCTCCTGTCTTCGGGCAAGAACGTCGTGTCCACGGCAACGACCGCGCTGATCTATCCCAAGGCCGCGGGCGGCGACTACCTCGGCCGGCTGGAGGCGGCAGCCCAGGCGGGCGGGACGACCTTCCACGCAACCGGCATCCATCCGGGCTGGGGCGGCGACATCCTGCCCCTGACTCTGTCCGCCGTCACCGGCCGCATCGACTTCCTGCTGATGCAGGAGATCATGGACTATTCGAGCTATCCGGCACCCGTCGCGATGTTCGACCTGATGGGTTTTGGCGGCGAACCGCACGACATACCGCCGACCGAGCTCGAGATCAGCCAGGTCGCATCCTTCGGCGCACCGCTCCTGATGATGGCCGATGCCATGGGCGCGACGATCGAGAAGGTGGTCTACCAACAGGAGATCGCCGTCGCGCAGGAGGACTACGAGATCGCCGTCGGCACGATCAGAAAGGGCACGACCGGCGGCAAGCGCTACTCCTTCACCGCCTATATCGACGGCAAGCCGAAGCTGAAGATCGAGCATGTTACCCGGGCTGGCGCTGCGGTGCCTGCCGACTGGCCCGAGGGCCAGGGCTGGTACGTCACGATCACCGGCGCGCCATCGTGGAAGCTGTCGGCCGAGATCGGCCGCGACGGACAGGACAACAACGACGCGGCCTGCCTCGCCGGCGCGATGCACGCGGTCCATGCGATCGAGCCCGTCCTCGCCGCCAAGCCCGGCGTGAAGACCCTGGCCGACCTGCCGATGATCGTGGGCCGCGGGATATTGGGCAAAGGGGTGGCGGCGACCCCGGGCTTCTGAACCGCTTGAGCGATGACTACGCCCCTTTTCGGGGAGGAGAACGACATGACTTACCGCGTCGCCCAATGGGCATTCGGCAATATCGGCAAGGTCGCCATCCAGGCGGTGCGCGAGGATCCGCAGATGGAGCTCGTCGCCTGCTACACGCGCCCCGGCGACAAGACCGGTAAGGATGTCGGCGAACTGATCGGCATCGGTACCATCGGCCTCGACACGGTGAGCAGCATCGAGGAGGTCATCGCTGCCAAGCCCGATATCGTCCTCTACATGCCGCTGATGTGGGACGTCGACGCCATGGCCCGGCTTCTCGAAGCCGGCATCAATGTCATCTCCACGGCCAACTTCATCACCGGCTATTCCTACGGCCTGGACGAACAGGCCCGGCTCCACGAGGCGGGCCTGCGCGGCGGGGTTTCTCTCTACGGCACCGGCATCAATCCGGGCTTTGCCGACGTCCTGGCGCTGATCGCGACGCAGGGCAGCCGCCACGTGTCCAACATCAAGCTTTTGGAATCGGCCGATGGCACCCACTACAACTCGCCGGAAACTTGGCACTCCCTGGGTTTCGGCGGACCCAAGGATGCCCCCGGTGCCCTGGAGAAGGTGCGTCAACGCGCGGGCGTGTTCGCCGACGCGGTCGAGATGATCGCGCGGGGCATGAAGGTTGAGCTCGACGAGATCGTCTTCGAGGGCGAACTGGGCGTCGCCACGGAAGATCTCGATCTCGGCTACATGACCATCGCCAAGGGCATGGCCTGCGGCATGCATCTCAACTACGTCGGCATGAAGGATGGCAAGCGGCTGATCGAGGTCGCAACCATGACCCGCCTGGGTTATGCGATGGAGCCCGACTGGAAAGTCCAGCACGGCTATCAAATCGACATTACGGGAACGCCCAATGTCCAGCTGCGCTTTCTCAAGCGCGACGGCGGCGACCCCGACGGCGCGATTGCGACGGCCATGCCCGCGGTCAACGCCATAGTTCATGTGGTGGCGGCACCCCCCGGCCTTGTGACGGCGGCCGACCTGCCCATGATTACCGCAGCCGGACGTCTCGGCTAACCATCCAATAAACCAATAAATTTCAGGGGATACCGATGAATCGCGTTTTTCAGCGAGGCCTGTTCTTTGCCTCTAGCGCCCTCGCATTGACCGCCGCCGCGCCAGCTTTCGCGCAGGAGGAGCCCGGCGACATCGTCGTGACGGCACGCCGCGTCGAGGAACGCCTGCAGGACGTGCCGGTGGCCATCGCCGTGCTAAACCAGGAGCAATTGACCAGCCGCAACATCGTCAACGGCGCCGACCTCGCCGTCTCGACGCCGTCACTGTCGGTCAGCAACGTGCTCGGCAGCACGACGACGACCTTCTCGCTGCGTGGTTTCGGATCCGACATCGGCACTGAACCCTCGGTCGGCGTCTACTTCGCCGACGTGGTGTCGCCGCGCGGCGCCTCGAACAGCCAGCCCGCCGGCAATGGCGCCGGTCCCGGTGCCTTCTTCGACCTGCAGAACGTGCAGGTGCTGAAGGGACCGCAGGGTACCCTGTTCGGCCGCAACTCGACCGGCGGCGCCATCCTGCTGGTGCCGCAGAAGCCGACCGACCGCCTCGAGGGCTATGTCGAGGCCGCCTATGGCAACCACGACATGTACCGCATCCAGGGCGTCCTGAACGTGCCGCTGAGCGACATCGCGCGCGTGCGCATCGGCGTCGATCGCCAGAAGCGCGACGGCTATCTGAAGAACCTGACCGATATCGGCCCCGACAACTACAACGACGTCGACTATGTCGCCGCCCGCGTAAGCTTCGTGGTCGACCTGACGCCCGATCTCGAAAACTACATGATCGGTTCGTACACCTATTCGAACACGAACGGCGATCAGATGCACCTGTTCCAGGCGAACCTGACCGATCCCGGCGCCGGCGCGATCGCCCTGCTCGCCGCGGGTCAGCTCCGGCGTTACGGCAACGACATCATGACGACGGGCAACGTCTTCCCGAGCCCGCATGTCCGTTCGGTCACCTGGCAGATCATCAACACGACGACCTGGCAGGCATCGGATGACCTCACCGTGAAAAACATCGTCAGCTATGCCGAGCTGAAGAACAACATGATGAACAACTTCTTCGGCAACGCCTACGACCTGTCGGACCTCAACGGCACGCTTGGCCCGATCAGGTTCCCCGCGGGTTCCTTCGTCAATTTCCAGGGCAACGTATCCCTTCCGGGCGGCGATACCGCGCAGGAATCGACCTTCACCGAAGAATTCCGTCTCCAGGGCCGGTCCCTGGGCGGCGCCCTTACGTGGCAGGCCGGCGTCTATGCCGAGCTGGCAGATCCCTTGGGCGTGAGCGGTTCGCTCAACCAGAACCTGCTGACCTGCGCGCCGGGCCAGTTCATCTGCTCCACGCCGCTTCCCTCGCGCAGCTTCCTGCCGGGAACCACCATTCTGCTTGCAGGCGGCGGGGTCGGCACGACGAGCGGCTATACGCACTTCCGCAACTACGGTGCCTATGCCCAGGGCACCTATGATGTCACCGAACAGCTGCGACTGACCGCTGGCCTGCGCTACACCTACAGCAAGGTCGAGGCGGATAGCGCCCTGATCGGCTACATCTATCCCTATTCGCCGGTGACGCCCGTTGCCCCCATTGGGAAAAGTTGCACGATCTCGACGACCTCGCTGCCGGATTGCTCGCGGCACCTCGAGCAAAAATCGGAAAAGCCGACATGGACTCTGGGTATCGATTTCAAGCCGACCGCGAACATCCTGACCTACGCCAAATGGTCGCGCGGCTTCCGTGCGGGCAGCGTCTCGCCCGCCGTGCCCGGTATCTTCTCCACTTTCGAGCCGGAAACCGTTGATGCCTACGAACTCGGCCTGAAGACGAGCTGGCACGGCGCCGTTCCCGGCAGCTTCAACGTTGCAGCCTTCTACAACGACCTGAAGGACCAGCAGCTGCAGGTGACGTTCGAACCGACGGCCGATGCCGCAGCCCGCGGCGTGCCGTCGACCGTCGGTATCCTCAATGCCGGCAAGACCCGCATCTACGGCGTCGAAGTCGATGCGACGATCTCGCCGGTCGATGGCCTGTCGCTGACCGCGAACTACGCCTACCTGAATTCGAAAATCCAAGAGATCGTCATCCCGACCTTCAACGATCCGAACTACTCGCTGATCTCGACTTCGCTGGTTGGCGATCCGCTGGCGTTCGTGCCGAAGCACAAACTCGCAGTGAGCGGGTCCTACACCCTGCCTCTGGACGAGAGCCTGGGCCGCGTCACCCTGTCGGCAACCTACACCTACACCGACGCGATGGTGAACAACTACGTTCGCCGCGTGAACGCTGCCGGCGTTATCAATATGGCCGGAAACGGCGTCCTCGCGGACACCTCGATCCTGCCGTCGCGGCAGCTCGTGGACCTCAACCTGAACTGGAAGTCAGTCGGCGGATCGCCGGTCGATTTCTCGGCCTTCGTCAACAACCTGACCAATGAGAAATACTACCAGTACATCCTCGATCTGCGCGGCCCCGGTGGCTCGCGCCAGGGTCAGGTGGCGACGCCCCGCATGTACGGCGCGCGGCTGCGCTACAACTTCTGATCGGATCGGACGCAACAGCAAGGGGGCCGCAGCCGCGGCCCCCTTTCCCATGGGCGCAGGGTCAATGAAAGGCCGTGCCGCCGTCGACGGTGAGCGCCGCCCCGTTCACGAAGGCAGCCTCGTCGCCGGTCAGGAACAGCATAGCCTGGGCGACCTCGCGGGGATCGCCGATGCGCTTGAGCGCGGCGGCATTGGCAAGCCGCTCGTTGACGGCATTGTCCTGGCGAAGCGGCGCGGTCATGGCGGTCTCGATCGTCCCCGGACAGACGCTGTTGACCCGAATGAGCGGGCCCAGCTCCACCGCCAGGCAGCGGGTCAACATCAGCACGCCCGCCTTCGACACGGCATAGGCGGCCGAGGCCGGCGGCGGCTTGAGCGCGCCGATCGACGCGATGTTCACGATCGTCCCCCTGCCCGCCCGGCGCATCGCCGGTACAACGGCCATGCAAACCTGCATCGTACCGGTGAGGTTCACGTCGAGCGTGCGTTGCCAGCTTTCGGACGGGGCATCCTCCAGCCGCCCCAGGTGCAGAATTCCCGCCGCGTTGATCGCGCCGTCGATGCCATCCATGGCCGCCTCAGCCGCACCGACCGCGCGCACGACATCGGCCGCGTCCGCAACGTCGCAACCGGTGGCGAATGCGCCCAACCGATCGGCGAGGTCCGCCAGGGCCGCGGCGTCGCGGTCCAGCAGCGCCACCTTCGCACCTTCGGCGGCAAATAGCTCGGCCGTGGCGCGACCGATCCCTGCGGCAGCGCCGGTGATCAGGATACGGCGCCCCGCCAGGCGCCCTGCGTTGTCCGTCATGCAATCCCTCCGTTCCTCGCCCGGTCCGCCGCCGGGCCTCAAGTTCATACCGAGCGCACCTGCCCGCCATCGATGCGGTGGTTCGCACCGGTGATATAGCCGGTGCGCGGCGAGGCCAGCAGGCAGACCATCATGCCGACGTCCTCGACGCGGCCGATCCGCCCGGCCGGCAGGTTCAACCGCTCGGTCGCGATCCGCTTTTCCAGTTCCGCTTCGGAAAGGTCGCCCCAGCCGTTTTCCTTGGCGATGGAGCGCCCCCATTTCAGCATGGCCGGCGTGATGATGACTCCCGGCGATACCGTGTTCACCGTGATGCCCGTGCCCTTGAGAGCGCCGGCCAAGCTAGCGGTCATGTTGTTGAGCGCAGCCTTGGCGCTCGAATAGTCGGGACCCAGATAGTTGGGCTGCAGGCCGACCGCGCTGGAGATCTGGATGATCCGGCCGAAGCCCGCCGCCTTCATGGCCGGCACCAGCCGCTCGACCATGCGCATCGCGGCGAGCGTGTTCGACTGATAGGTCGCGATCCATTTGTCGAGCGTGACGTCGAGGAAGCTGCGCGATGTCGATCCTTCGGTGCCGCCGCCGGCATTGTTGACGAGGATATCGACATCGCCGCCCAAGGCCCCTCGTGTTTGCTCGACAGCGGCATTGGCGCCCGCATCGGTCGAAAGATCGCCAATAGCGACGCCGGCAGCGCCGATCGCGGCGGCGACCTTCTCGGCCCTTTCGACATTGCGGCCATGGACGACGACCCGCGCGCCTTCGCCGGCCAGCAGCCGGGCGATGCCCTCGCCGATGCCGGAACTGCTGCCCGTTACCAGCGCGGTCCGCCCCTCGAGTTCCAGATCCATGATGCCTCCCTTCCCTCGCTTGTCAGCCCTGCGCGATCCAAGATCTCGCATAGCTGTCGAGGAACGTCCCCTTGGCGACCTTGCCCGTTGCGTTGCGCGGCAAGGGATCGCGCGTGAAGCCGACCGCTCGCGGCACTTTGTAGATGGCGAGGTTGGCCCTGCAGTGGGCCTTCATCTCCTCCTCGCTCGCTTCGGCGCCCGGTTTCAGCACGGCGACGGCCACCAGCCGCTCGCCCAGCCGCGGATCGGGTTCACCGAAGGCGATCGCCTCGGCCACGGCCGGATGCTCGGCCAGCACGCGCTCCACTTCGGCGCAATAGATGTTCTCGCCGCCCGATATGACCATGTTCTTCTTGCGGTCGACGATGGACAGCAGGCCCCTGTCGTCGAACAGGCCGATGTCGCCGCTCAGCACCCAGCCGTCGCGGATCGCCTCGGCCGTGGCCGCGGCATCGTTGTAGTAGCCGGACATGGTGGTCGGGCTGAACACCGCGATTTCGCCCGGCTCCCCCGGTGCCGCATCGGTGCCGTCGTCGCGCAGGATGCGCAGTTGCATCGTCGGCATGACCCGTCCGACCGCGCCGAGATTGGCCTCGAACTCGCGGCCGCCGAAAGTCGCGACGCGTTCCATCGTCTCGGTCTGGCCATAGGTGTTGAGCATCAGACAGCAGGGCAGCGCCTCGCGGATCGCGGCCGCGACCTTGGGCGACAGTGCGGCGGTGCCATTGGCAAGGAAGCGGATCTGCGACAGGATGCCGCTTTGCGCGCGCGGCGAAGCCAGCATGTCGAAGATCATGGTCGGGACGAGGCCGAGACGCATCACCCCATCGCGTTCCATCACGTCGAACACCGTTTCCGCGTTCCACTTGGTGATGAGGACGGTGGGCTGCCCCTTCACGATGGTCCGCAGATAGGGAAGCACGCCGGCGACGTGGAACATGGGGCTGGACAGCACATTGGGCGGATTGGCGTGGGCCAACCTCGCATGAGGGCTTTGCCCGAACTCCGCTTCGTAGAGCGCGTCGAATGCGTCGTTGACGAGGAAGCCGAGCGTCAGCGCGTGCGCCATGCCGCCCTGGCTGTGGACGATTGCCTTGGGAAAACCGGTGGTCCCCGACGAGAACATGAGGAGCGCCGCGTCCTCCGGATCGCGGTCAGCGAAGCGGAGCGACAGGCCGGGCCGGGGCGCGGATGCCGCCGTGAAACTCACGGTTCCCTCATGCTCGTCGCCCAGCAGGATGACCGGGGCCGGCAGAGGGCCGGTGCCGGCGAGCAGGGCGAACCGGTCCTGGTCGCAGATCGCCGCGACGCAGTCGGTCATTTCGACCGCGCGGCGAATTTCCGCGCCCGCGCCGCGGCTGTTGACCATGACCGGCACGGCGCCAATCGCGAGCGCCGCCATGAAAGACATCATCCATTCGACGCGGTTGGCCATGACGACTGCCACGTGCTGGCCGGCCGTCACCTCCATATCGTCCCGCAGCCAGGCCGCCAGCGCCGCCGTCCGCGAGTCAAATGCACCATAGCTGATGACGGCGCCGTCCTGTTCGGTCATCCGGGCCTCGGGCTGCGCACGGTGTTGCGCGAATGCCCTGTCGAGCAGCGCGTTGAGCGTGCAGGGTGCATTGCGGAACATGGGATAGTCGAAGCCGCGAAAACGCCGGATCTCGATTTCGTAGTCGCTACCTGCCGCCAGCATGGCGCCGGGAACCGGAAAATCGGCGCCGTAAAGTCGCACCCTCGTCTCCTGCATGATGAGCCGTCGCGGCTCCCGGCCTAGTGATGGCCCGGCATGGACCGGATGGGAACCAGCCCGCGCTTCGTGGCGACGATTTCTTTCGTCGGCACCGCTAGCTGGTGCCGGCTCCTGGTGGAATTCTGCATGTTCTTTGCCCGCGACGCGGCGCTTTGGACGGCATTGATATAACTTAAAGCGATGCGATCTCATCGCCGCGACGACGTTCGCTAGATCCAGGCATTTTGCATGGATTTCGCGCGTCTGACTTGGCATGCTGCTGTCAAAGAGGCGGAGAGGAGCCCGGCCAAATCCGCAATCAGGTGGCGGATGGTTCGAGGAAAACTCTCTCCACATGCGTCCCGTCTTGATGGAGCTCACAATGGCTGACAAAGATCCCGGCCAACTGATCGGCCAGCCCGGCTATATCTTCGATCCCTACTCGCTCGACTTCGCGGAAGATCCCTATCCGACATACAAATGGATGCGCGACGAGGCGCCGGTCTATCATCAGCCGGAAATGAATTTCTGGGTGCTGAGCCGGTACGAGGACGTGTGGAAGGCGCACCGCGATGCTGCGACCTATTCCAGCAAGGCAGGGCCGCAGATCGAGCGTATGGAGGCGCCCGGTCTGGTGCTGCTGGGCAAGGATGCCCCGGATCACAGCTGGGCCAAGGCGATGATGACCAAGGTGTTCAGCCGTGAACGCATGGCTTCGCTGGACGGCTTCATCCGCGACAAGGCCATCAGCCTGCTCGACAAAGCCTATGACGAGCATGGGCCGGACGGCGAATTCGACATGGTCAGCGCCTTCTCGGTCGAACTGCCGCTGGCCGTCATCAGCGAGCTATTGGGCATTCCCGAGGAACTGCGGGCCGAGGTGCATCGCCTCTCCAACATCTTCATCTCGCGCGACGCGGACCTTACTCCTGAAGCACAGCAACAGGGCCAAGCGGCGCTGTTCATGCTGTTCTACAACCTGACCCAGGAACGGCGGAAGGATCCCAAGGACGACCCGGTCTCGATGCTGATCGCCATCGAGGTCGAGGATGAAGATGGCGTCAAGCACCAGGCACGCGACGACGAGATCGCCATGCGCTTCCTCGAAATGGGCTTCGCCGGCCATGAAACGGTCGCCAAGGCGATCCCCAACGGCGCCATGGCGCTCGAACGTTTCCCGGAGCAAAAAGCCAAGCTGAAATCCGACCTGTCGCTGATCCAGCGCGCAGTGCAGGAGATCCTGCGCTTCGATCCGCCCTCGCAGCTCCAGGGCCGGCTCACCACCAAGGACGTCGAGCTCCACGGCGTAACCATCCCGGCAGATGCGCGGGTCATGCTCGCGACCGGCGGGGCCACGCGCGATCCGCGGGCCTTCCCCAATCCGGACGTGTTCGACATCGGCCGCGACATGGACAGCCGCACCGTTGCCTTCGGCTATGGCGTCCACAAGTGCCTGGGCATCCATCTGGCCCAGCAGGAAATCGCCATCGCTTTCGAACTGCTGTTCTCGCGCTATCCGGATTGGAAGGTCTTCCCCGACCGCACGACGCGGGCGGTCCTGTCCAACGTGCGCGGCGTCGCGAGCCTGCCCATGGTTCTGGGCAAGCGAGCCTGACGAGGCCGCTCAGGACGCCATCATTCTGGAAGGGGAAGAAATACCATGGATCTGGGCCTGAAAGACGCGGTCGTCATCGTGCAGGGCGGCTCACGCGGGATGGGACGCGCGGCTGCCGAATGCTTTGCCAAGGACGGCGCCAAGATCGGCATCATCGGGCGAACGCAGGCAGACCTCGACGAGGCCGTTGCCGAGCTGAAGGCCCTGGGCGCGGCCGATGCTGCGGGTTTCCGCGCCGATATCGGCGTGCAGGCCGACGTCGATGCCGCCTTTGCGGCGATTGCGGCACGCTGGCCACATATCAACACCCTGGTCAATGCCGCCGGCGGCGAAGTGATCGGCGGCTTCGAGGAACTGACCGACGATCAGTGGCAGGAGAGCGTCAATCTCGGCTCCATGGGCATGGTCCGCTGCATCCGCGCCGCCCTTCCGCTGATCCGCAAGGCGGAATGGCGCCGGATCGTCAATTTCTCTGCCCATTCGATCAAGCGGCAGACGCCGAGCCTGGTGGCCTATACCGCCAGCAAGGCGATGACGGCGAGCATTTCCAAGAACCTCTCGCTGACGCTGGCGCCCGAGAATATCCTGGTCAACACCATCCTGCCGGGCAGCTTCGCCAGCCCGGCGCTCAAGAAATGGGCCGCGGGACACGGCATCGATCCCGATGACCTGCACGCCATCATGCAGGGGATAGACGAGCATTTCGGCCACCCCGCGCACCTGCCCCGTGCGGGCGATCCGCAGGAGATGGGACCAGTGGTTGCCTTCGTCGGCTCGCGGGCGAACAGCTATATGACCGGTGCCTTCATCAACGTGGACGGCGGATCGGACTTCAGCTGAGGCCGGCTTTCGCGGCCGGAAGTCGGGACCGGCCTAGACGATCCCCTGTTCCCTGAACGCAGCCACCTCGCCGGCATCGAAGCCCAGTTCGGCGAGCAACGCCTCGGTGTGCTCGCCCAGCGTCGGCGCGCGGTCGCGAATGGTCGGCGGCGTGGCGGAGAGCCGGAACGGAGTCTCGATCACCGGCACGGGCGCGGCGAGGCCGGGATAGGCGAGCGGATGGAGGTAGCCCATCGCCTGCACGTGGGGATCCTCGACCACCTGCGCCGGCGAGAGCACCGGCGAGCCCGGGATGCGCGCGCCGTCGAGCGCGGCCATCACCTGGGGAACCGTCTTTCCCTCGCACCACTGCGCCATCCGGGCATTGAGCACGTCGATGTTGGCGGCGCGCAGATCGTCGTTCGCGAAGCGGGGATCGGTGAACCATTCCTCGCGCTCGACCAGCCGGCACCAACGCTTGAACATCGGCTGGCCGGTAATCTGGATCAGCACCCAGCCGCCGTCCACCGCGAACAGGTCAGATGGCCCGATCGCCACGCCCTTGTTACCATAGCGGGTGCGCCCCTGCTTGAGCACCGCCTCCTCGATGCACAGCGCGTTCGACATCATCAGCGCGGAGGGCAGCAGCGCCGCCTCGACCTCCTGGCCTTCCCCCGTGGCATTGCGGTGGATCACCGCCGCCATCGTGCCGAGCGCTAGGCTGAGCGCGGTCGCATAGTCCACATAGGGCACCGCGGTGCGATAGGGCTGGTCGGGCGCGCCGGTGCGGTAGACTGCGCCCGACATGACCTGGCCGATCCCGTCGAAGCCGACGCGCTGGCTGTATGGGCCGCCGCGGCCATAGGCGGTGGCGCAGGCGAGGATGATGTCGGGCTTGATCGCCTTCAGGCTTTCGTAGTCGAGCCCGTTCGCCTTCATCGCCTCGTCGGGCATGTTGGCAACCACGACGTCGGCGGTGGCGATGAGCCGGCGCGCGATCGCCTGCCCCTCGGGCGTGGTCGTGTCGAGCGTGATCGCCCGCTTGTTGCGGTTGTTGCTCAGGTAACCCGCGCCGGCACCGTTCGGCCCGACCGACTGCACCCAGCGGTCCTCGCCGCCCTCGCGCTTCTCGATGCGGATCACGTCGGCGCCGAGATCGGCGAAGATCGCGCTGCAGAACGGTGCCGCAATGAAGCGTCCGAAGTCGAGTACGCGAAGTCCGGCGAAGACCTGCTGCATGGCGTTCAGCCGACCTTCCAGACGGGGTCGCGCTTCTCGAGGAAGGCGTTGGGCCCCTCATTCGCATCGTCGCTGCGCGCGCAGCGCACGCGGTAGCTTTCGGCGAGCAGCTCGGCCTCGGTGATCGGCAACGACAGGCCCTTGCGGATCGCCATGCGCGTGCCGCGCACCGCGAGCGGCGCGTTGAGGTTGATCGTATCGGCGATCTCCCAGGCGCGCTCCATCAGCTTGTCCGAGGACACGATCTCGGTGATCAGGCCGAGCTGGTAGGCGCGCTCGGCGCTCATCTTCTCGTGCTTGCCCATCAGCGCCATGCGCATGGCGACGTTGAGCGGCAGCACGCGCGCCATGCGCACCATCTCGCGGCCCGAGACCACGCCGATCGACACGTGCGGATCGAAGAACGAGGCGTGCTCGGCGGCGATGGCGATGTCGCAGGTCGAGACGAGATCGAGGCCGGCCCCGCAGGCGATGCCGTTCACTGCGCAGATGATCGGCTTGGTCATCTGGAGATAGGGCGGCGTCGCTTCCTGCGGCACTTCCCAGTGGCGCAGCGACGAGAGGAACGGCTCGCCCCAGAGGTCGACGCCGCTCGGCTGGCCGTCCTTGAAGGTCTTCTCGAACACCGCCATGTCCGCGCCCGTGCACAGCGACTTCTTGCCCGCGCCGGTGATGATCAGCGTCCAGATGTCGGGATCGTCCTCGACCTCGCGATAGGCGAGCGCCAGTTCCTTCATCATCTCGATCGAGATCGAGTTCAGCACCTCGGGCCGATTGAGCGTGATGCAGGCGGTGTGGCCGCGCTTCTCGAACAGGATCGTGTTCCAGGTCATTTCGTGTCCTTCCCTCCCGTCTTCAGACGGCTTGCAATGCGTGCGGAATTGTCACGCAGCGTGAGCGGCGTGTTGGCGATGCGCTCGACCGTGCGGCCGCCCTGGCGATCGAGGTCCTTGCACAGGTCGATGGCGAGCTTGGCGACCCCGACCGCGTCGGCGTCCTTGGCGGCGAGGCGCTGGCAGAAGGCCCAGACCTGGTCCTCGAACTCGTGCGGTTCCCAGACGGCCTGGACGAGGCCCGCCATCAGCGCGGTCCGCGCGTCCATCGGCTCGCCCGCCATGCCCAGCCACTTGGCCCAGCCGACCCCGCACAGCCGCACGATCCGGCTGGTGCCGCCCGAGCCGGCGATCATGCCGAGATCCACTTCGGGCAGGCCGAAGCGCGCCTCGCTCGAGGCCAGGCGGAAATCGACCGCCCCCGCCATCTCGAGCCCGATGCCCAGGCAGGGACCGTTGATCGCCATGACCACCGGCTTCTCGACCATCTCCATCTCGTCGAAGAAGCGGTGGATATTGCGGCGGTAGTCGCGGCGGAACACCTGCATGGTGCGGGTGTTCGGGAAGGTCTGCGTGTGCTCGACGATGTCGATGCCGGCGGTAAAGAAGGTGCTGCTCGAGCGCAGCAGCAGCACGCGCAGGTCCTCGCGGTCGCGCAAGTCGTCGACCGCCGCGAAGATCACCTCGCGCATGGCGATCGTCATGGCATTGCGCTTGGCCGGGCGGTTGAGCGTCAGGACGATCACGCCGTCCTTGTCTTCGCGCAGGATGTCGTCGGTCACCTATACCTCCACGGGAAGCTGCAGCAGTTGCGCCGGCACCAGGCGCGGATCGCCGAACATCTGATGGAGCACATGCGCGCGCTTGAGAATGAGCTGGGCGTCGACCTCCTGGGTGAAGCCCATGCCGCCGTGCACCTGGATGTCGAAGCGCGCCGCCTTGAGCGCTTCGTCGCCGGCGAGCCACTTGGCCGCGCGGACCTGGAACGCCGCGTCGGACTGGCCAGCGGCAAGCGCATGGGCGGCAGTCCAGACCTGGCACCAGGCGACCTCGGCCCCCAGCGCGGCATCGGCGCAGCGGTGCTTGATCGCCTGGAACGCGCCGATCGGACGGCCGAACTGGACGCGGGTCCTCGCATAGTCGGCGGCCATGTCGCGGGTGGTCTCGAGCAGGCCGGCGAGGAAGGCGGCGGCGAGGAGATGGGCGGTCAGTATGAGGTCCGGTGCTTCGATCCGGGCCACGATCGCGCCGGGAAGCGCGGCTTCGGTCAGGCGCAGGCTCTCATCGAGCGAGCGCAGTTGACGCTGGCTGCTCTCGACCAGGCTGAGGCTGTTTTCCGCAATTTGCAGGAAAAGTCCCTCGTCGCCGTCGACGACGCGCCAAGCCCCGTCCTGCGCGCCCAGCGCCAGGCCGACGCGTTTTTCGCCGGCAGCCAATGCGACACCTGGCTGCCGTCCAGTTGCACCTGCCGCAATCTGCGGCGCGATCATCCCGGCGATCAGCGCTGGCGACAGCAGCAGGCGCCCGAGTTCGCGCGCGACCAGCGCCTGCTCGACCACGCCAAGCCCGAGCCCGCCGTCCGCTTCCGGCAGGGCGATAGCGAAAATGCCATGCCCGGCCAGTTCGCCCCAGCGCTCGACATCGCGTGCGCCGCCCTGCCGAAAACGCGACAGTGGGAAGTTCGCAGCCACGAAATCGGCGACGCCGCGCGCCAGCGCGAGCTGTTCTTCGCTGGGCAGGGTCAGCATCATGCCGGCAGCTCCGCAAGGGCTTCGTGCTTGGGCAGGTTCAGGATGCGCTCGGCGATGATGTTGCGCCTCACCTCGGACGTGCCGCCGCCGATGGTGATCGCATAGGAGAACAGATATTGCAGGACGGGATTGATCGCATGGGGGCTATCGTCGATCTCGAGCCCGCGCAGGCCCAGCATCTCCATCCACAGCCGGAACAGCGCCTGCTTCATCTCCGCCAGCATCAGCGCCACGTAGGTCCCCTCGGCCCCGGGCACCTCGTCGTTCATCGAGCGGGCGGCGGCAAAGTAGGTCATCGACTTGAGCCCGGCGCAGCGCGCGCGCAACTCGCCCAGCTTGTCGGCCAGGCGCAGGTCCTCGACCAGCGGTCGCCCATCGGCGCCGGTCACCTCGCGGGCGAAGGCGATCAACCGCTCCACCGTGCGCAGGATGCGCATCTGCGAACCGATGAACGACCGGCCGCGCTCGAAGGCCAAGGTCGCCATCGACACCCGCCAGCCATCGCCGAGTTGCCCCACGACGTTTGCCAGCGGAATGCGGACATTGTCGTAGAACACCTCGCAATTGTGGAACTCGCCGTCCATCGAGCGGATCGGGCGGACGGTGATGCCCGGGCTACGCATGTCGCAGATCACCCAGGTGAGGCCTTTGTGGCGTGTCGAGCCGGGCTCGGTCCGCAGCACCAGTTCCTGGTAGTCCGCACCTTGCGCGAAGCTGGTCCAGATCTTCGAACCGTTGACGACGATCTCGTCATCCACCACCTCGCCGCGGCAGCGGATGCCGGCAAGGTCCGAGCCGGCGCCAGGCTCGGAGAAGCCCTGACACCAGATGGCGCTGCCATCGAGAATGCGCGGCAAGTGGAAAGCCTGCTGCTCGCGCGTACCGCACTGGATCAGCGTCGGCCCGGCATGCGATTGCGCGACCGACATCGCCGCGCTGTCGGGCGCTCCGGCGCGGGCATATTCCTCGTACCAGACGATCTGCTCCATCGCGGACAGATCGCGCCCGCCATGGCGCGCGGGCCAGTTTACCCCGGCCCAGCCGCCGTCGTGAAGCTTGCGCTGCCAGTCCTGAATGAAGTGGCGGTGCGCGAGGCCGTCCTGCGTGATCGGCGGCATCGGCTCGCGCGGGACCTGCGCGTCGAGCCAGTCGCGAACCCGGGCGCGAAAGGCGACGAGTGCATGATCGCTGTCCCCCTCCACCGGCGCCTTCCCAATCAGTTACACGATAACGCGAAAACCTGATGGCACGGCAGCAGCACCGGAGGCAAGGCCGAAACATCGCCCGGGCGGCGGTTGGCCGATCCCGGGGATTTTTCGGCGATTCTGCGCCTCAGGCCGCCGGTGCGGGAAGCTGCACCACGTCAATCGGCATCTGCGCGCGGTAGCTGGAAAAGACGACCTCGCCGCTGACTTCCAGGTGCTTGCGCCAGAACGCCTCGGCCTCGGCCGCATCGCCGGCCTTGACCAGCCCGATCATCTTCTCGCGGCTGCGCACGTTCCAGTTGCGCATGCGGTCCACGCCGGGGCGGGTATAGGTCTTGACCGTGACGTCGATGTGCTGGCGATCGACGATGTCCTGGATCAGCATCGACAGGATGTGGATGGTCTTGTTGCCGCAGTATTCGGTCAGGATATGGGAAAAACCCGCGGTCAATTCCGCGTAGGCAACCGGATCGTCGATGGCGGCATCCGCGTCGCGGACATTCTGTTCCATTTCTTCGATCGCCGCGCGATTGCCGCTGCGGGTCAGCAGTCCCGCCGCCGCCGGCTCGATGATCATCCGCGACTGCCAGACGTCCTGCAAGGTCACGCCTTCGATCTGGAGGCAGACGCCGACCTGGCGCGCCAGCACGCCCGGATCGAGCTGCGTCACGCGCGCGCCGCCGCGCTGGCCGCGCGTGACTTCGATCAGGGACTCGGATTCCAGCATCCGCAGCGCTTCGCGCAAGGTGGGGCGCGAAATACTGAACTGTTCCTGCAATTGGCGTTCGGGATGAAGCCGGTCGCCGGGGCGCAGATTGCCGGTAACGATTTCCCGGCGCAGCTCGGCAGCGACCCTCTCGGCGACCTTGACGCGAGGTACCGCCTGTTGCTTGACCATATACTTCATCAAACCCACGCTGAATTTCCACTGCAATCCGCTTATCGCAAGCCAGTCCGCATGGCTAGCATGATCATTATGTCGAACAGTTTTCCGCTCGTGCAGATAAAGCGGACTTCCGGCGCGATGTTTAGCTTCGCCCGCGCGTAAGCATTCGGCAACGCCGTCCCGGCGATGAAGCGCTGAACAATGGTGCGACCTTATTGAGAACCGGCACCATGTCACGGCCGCCCAAGATGATCTGGGAGAGTTAAACATATGACCTGAGCGAAACCTGATCGGCACGCTTCGGAGAAAAGGGAACTGGTGCGCGAGCGAATAGCGCGCACCAGTTCCTCATTTGCAGCGACGACGCCCCTATCGCTGCTCGACGAACTCGAAGAGAATGCCCAGATTGTCGCGCGGGTCGACCGCTATGCTGCCCGGCGCCGTCCCCTCGATCAGGCGCACCCCGCGCCCCTCGAAATAGGCCCGCGTGGCTGCAAGGTCGGCGACGCCATAGACGGTCGAGCGGATGCCGTGCCCGGTGGTCATCATCTCGCGCTGCAGGACGCCGTCATCGGTGGGGCTGACCAGTTCGCAGATGTCGTCCGCGATTCTGAGGCCGATGGCGCGCGCACCGAGTGCCTTGCGCTCCACCTCATAGACCGGCTCGGCGCTGAGGAAGCTTTGCAGGAACCGGGACGCCGCCTCGATGTCGACGACCGCATGGGTGTAGCCGATCAGGCCGGTATAGCCGATGGGATGCGCGCGCCAGTGCTCGGCCGACTTGGTGTGCGCCGTCACGTGCTTCGCCTCGGGGCCGTAGAAGGTGCCGCCGTAGAATTCATAGTCGACGCCGAAGCCGTCGAAGGGGTCGGTGTGGATCGCCTCGACGATGTCGCGCATGATACGGACCCCATGGTCGGCGACCGCGGCGCGGGCCTCCTCCATGTCGGCCTCGTATTCGATGCCCAGATAATGCGGGCCGATCCGGCCGTGCAGCATGAATTGCTTGGGCTCGAACAGTTCGACAATCAGGCCGCCCACCTCGATCAGGCAGGCGTGCCAGTTGGCTCCCGGCATATCCATCATGAACGAACCGCCGAACAGGTCTTCGAGACGCTTCACGCTCGCGTCGAGGTTTTCGATCACCACATTGGTGTGGCTGGCCCGCCTGGCCCTTATCGATCGTGGCATCGCTGCAATCCTCCATCCCCAGTTCTACGCGCTGGCGCATGTCGCATGCCGAGGGTGCCGCAACCGCGCCGCGTTGACACCACCCCGTCCCTGCCTGTCGCGATTGATCGTGCCGACGATCCCGGCCGGCTAGAGGACGTCGACTTCCTCGACGACGATCGCCCGGCTGCTCGTGGCATCCATGAAATAGGCGCTGCTGTCCTGCCGGTCCTGCGCCAGGAAGGCAGGGCTGGTCATGTCCGCTGCCATCGTCTGCCGGTCGGGAAAGCCCATCTCGACGACGAGGTCATAGTCCGCCGCATCCACTGCGACGGGGCCGTGCGCACCTCGTACCGGAAAGGCGCCGGTATAGCGGACAAGGTGAGGCAGCCGCGACCGGACGAGCGGGGCGTGGACCTCCTGCCAGTAGCGTCGGAACGCGTCGGGATCGAGCGCGGGATTGCGGCGGATCAGCGAGACGATCTTGATCATGTCCCTTCCCCCCTTGGCGCGCCGCTCAATCCTGCGTGGGCAGCGGCTTGTCGTATTTCGTCGTCTTGAGCAGTTCGATGAAGGCCTTGTTCTCCACCCGCATGATCGCTTCGGCATCGTTGTTGCCGACGTTCTGCAGCAGCATCTGCTTGGTGAGGCGCAGCGCGAGCGGGCTTAGCGCCGCGAGGTCCTCGGCCAAAGCGATCGCCGCGGCGCGCAGGTCGGCATCGGGGAAGATCTGCGTCGTCAGCCCCCATTCGAGCGACTGCTGCGCCGAGATGGTCCGGCTGCGCAGCAGCACGTCCATCGCCCGCCCCGCCCCTATCAGCCGCGGCAGCAGCGCGGTGCTGCCGCATTCGGGCATGACGCCCAGGCGCAGGAAGGGGAAGGCAAAGTTGCCCGATTCCCCGATCACCCGGATATCGGCGGACAGCGCATGGGTCGCCCCGATGCCCACGGCCGGGCCGTTGATCGCCGCCACCACGGGCTTCGACCGTTCGAGCAGGCTCACCCAGTTGCCGTCTCCCGACCCCATGGTGAAGCTGGCCGGTGTCAGGCGGCGGCCGGTCTCGGGATCCACTTCCCTGGCCTTGAGGTCGGCGCCCGAGCAGTAGGTCGTCCCCTCGCCGGTCAGCACGATGGCCCCCACTTGCGGATCGGCATTGGCGGCGATGACCGCCTGCACCGTTTCGCGTGCCGTCGTCGGGCTCCAGGCATTGCGCTGTTCGGGCCGGTTGTAGGCGATGACCGCGACCCGGCCGACGGTCTCGCAAAGGATGGTGGTGAAAGTGTCCGCCATCGCCGTCACGCCCGCTCGAACACGGCGGTGAGGCCCTGACCGCCACCGATGCACATAGTTTCGATGCCGTAGCGCGCCTCGCGGCGGTCCATCTCGCGCAGCAGGGTGGCGAGGATGCGCCCGCCAGTGGCGCCGACGGGATGGCCGAGCGAGATGCCCGAGCCGTTGACGTTGAGGCGGTGGTCATCGGCAGCCACTTTCCATTCGCGCAGACAGGCGAGGACCTGCGCGGCGAAAGCCTCGTTGAGCTCGATGAGGTCGATGTCCTTGAGGGCAAGCCCGGCGCGCTCCAGCGCCTTGGCAGTCGAGGGGACCGGGCCGATGCCCATGATCCGCGGCGCGCAGCCGGCGACGGCCCAGCTTTTCAGCGTGGCGAGCGGCCTCAGGCCATATTTGTCCGCCGCCTCGTGCGTACAGACGATGCAGGCCGAGCCGCCGTCGTTCTGGCCGCTGGCATTGCCCGCAGTCACTGTCGAGGCGGCGTCCCTAGCGGCGTAGATCGGCTTGAGCTTGGCCAGCGCCGCCATGTCGAGACCGGGACGCGGATGTTCGTCGGTGTCGATCACCGTCTCGGTGCCCTTGCGGTCGCGCAGTGTCAGCGGGACGATCTCGTCGACGAAGCGGCCCGCTTGTTGCGCGGCAACGGCCTTGGCGTGCGAGCCGAGCGCGAAGGCGTCCTGCTCCTCGCGCGAGATCGCGTATTGCTCGCGCAGGTTCTCCGCTGTCTCGATCATGCCGCCGGGCACGGGCCAGTTCTTGCCGCCCGCCGTGACGCGCCCGCGTGCGAGGCTATCGTGCAGCATCATGCCATCCCCGCTCGCGCCATAGCGCGCCTGGTGTGTGAAGAAGGCGGCGTTGCTCATCGATTCCGCGCCGCCGGCGATTACGAGATCGGCACCGCCGGTCTGCACCTGCATCACGCCGTAGATCACCGCCTGGAGCCCCGAGCCGCAGCGCCGATCGATCTGGATACCGGGCACCTCGATCGGCAGCCCGGCATCGAGCGCGACGACGCGGCCCAGCGCCGGCGCTTCCATCGTCGGATAGCACTGGGCGAAAATCACGTCCTCAATCGCCTCGGGCGGCAGCTTCGTGCGTTCGATGAGGCCAGAGAGCGCGGCGACGCCCAGCTCGACCACGCTCTTGTCCTTGAGCACGCCGCCCTGCCTGCCGACAGGGGTCCGGACGGGCTCGCAGATGACTACTTCTCGCATGCTAGCTCCTGGGTTTCAGCCGCGCCCGGCGAGGCCACGGCCGATGACGTGCGCCTGGATCTCGGCGGCGCCTTCGAAGATGTTGAGAATCCGCGCGTCGCAAAGCACGCGGCTCGCCTCGTATTCGAGCGCATAGCCGTTGCCGCCGTGGATCTGGACGCAGAGGTCCGCGTTCGACCAGGCGACGCGCGCGGCGAGCAGCTTGGCCATTCCTGCCTCGATGTCGCAGCGCTCGCCCTTGTCCTTGTGCCGCGCCGCCGAATAGGTGAGCTCGCGCGCCATGACGAGTTCGGCCGCCATCATGGCCAGCTTGTCGGAAACGCGCGGGAACTCGGCGAGCGGCTGGGCGAACTGCTTGCGGTCGGTGGCGTACTTGAGCGCCAGGTCGAAGGCGTTCCAGCCCACGCCGATGGCACGTGCCGCAGTCTGGATGCGTGCGCCCTCGAAGGTATGCATGAGCTGCTTGAAGCCCTGCCCTTCCGCGCCGCCGAGCAGGCCGTCCGCCGCCACGGCGAAGCCGTCGAACGAGAGCACATATTCCTTCATGCCGCGGTAGCCGAGCACCTCGATCTCGCCGCCGTCGAGACCGGCATCGGGAAAGTCGGTATCGCCGTCCTTGCGCGTCTTGGCCGCGAGCAGCATCGACAGGCCGCCGTAGCCCGGCGTACCCGGATCGGTGCGGCACAGCACGGTCATCAGATCGGCCCGCGCGGCGTGGGTGATCCAGGTCTTCGCGCCCGTCAGTGACCAGCTACCGTCGGCTTGCTTCGTGGCCCGCGTGCGCACCGAGGCGAGGTCTGAGCCGACGTCGGGCTCGGTGAAGACGGCGGTCGGCAGAACCTCGCCGCTCGCGAGCTTCGGCAGCCAGTGCGCCTTCTGCTCGGGCGTGCCATTGGCGCCGATCAGCTCGCCGGCGATCTCGGACCGCGTGCCAAGCGAGCCGGCGCAGATCCAGCCGCGCGACAGTTCCTCGGAGACGAGGCACATCGCGAGCTTGCCCAGTCCCAGTCCGCCGAACTCTTCTCCGATGCAGACGCCGAACACGCCGAGCTGCGCCATCTCGCCAATCACCTCGCCGGGGATCAGGGCGTCGGCGAGGTGCCAGGCGTGCGCGTGCGGCGCGATCCGCTCGCGCGTGAAGGCGCGGAACTGGTCGCGGATGAGGTCCATCGTCTCGTCGTCGAGCGCTTCGTCGGGCAGTTCGCCAGCGCGCAGGCGCTGGCTGAGCGCGAGCCGCGTGGCGGCGGTGTTGCCGTCTTCGAGGAAACGCCTGACCGCCGCGTCAGCCGCCAGCGCGGTCGCCGCCGCGGACAATCCCAATTCGTGGGCCCGCGCAAATTCGTTCTGGCTCATCGGCACGCCGCCGAGGAGCTGGGCGAGATATTCGCCGAAACCCACGCGCAGCGTCAGCTCCTCGACCTCGCCGAAACGTCCCGCCGCCCGCCCCCGGGCAGCCCAGTCGGCGGTGGCAGCGAGCGCCTCGGCCGTCGTGGCGATCCAGGCAGAGCCATGCACCAGCCGTTGCTCGCGGTCGGCAAGCGCCCCGTCGACTTTACCGGTGGGCGCGATGACCTCGGTCACACGGGCCTGCGCCGCCGCGGCATAGGCCCGCGCTGCGTCGACAGCCTTTCCCGCGTCCTCGACCCAGGCCGTCATGCCACGATCCCCTCGTCATGCAGCTTGCCGATCTCGCCACTGGACAGGCCCAGCAGATCGACAAGTATCTCGTCGCTATGCTCGCCGATCCGGGGGGCCGGTTCGGGCGGGCGCCGCTCGTCGCCCGGCAACCGCGCCGCCGCGCCGGGCGTGGGATAGGTATCGCCGCCCGCATGGGTGACCGGCGCGAACACCGGGTTCGCGCCGAACAGGCGGGGCTCCTTCTCGAGCGCCTGACCCAACGTGCGATAGACCGACCAGGTGCAGCCGGTGCTGTCGAACACCTCGGCGCATTGGCTGAGCGGCAGCTTGCCAAGCGCGCCTTCGACCAGTGCATCGACGCGCGCGCGGTGGGTAAAGCGCGCCCCTTCGTCGCCGGCAAAGTCGACGCCGAGTTCGCCCTCGAGAGCAGCGATCACCTCGGCGAGGCCCAGCGCCTTGATCAGGCCGGTCCACTGGCGCGGCGTGATCGCGACGATCATCACCCGCTCGCCGTCGGCAGTCGCGAAATCACGGCCGAAGGCACCGAACAGATTGTTGCCGGCGCGCGGCCGGTCATGCCCGCCCAGCAGCACTTCGGCGACATTGCCGAGGTTGCCCATCGTCGTGGCGGCGAGATCGGAAAGCGCAAGGCGCAGCTCGCGGCCCTTGCCCGAGGCCTGCCGGTCGCGCTCGGCCGCGAGCAGCGCGAAAGCGGCATAGGCACCGGCCAGCAGGTCCCAGGCGGGGAGCACATGACCCACCGGGCGCGGGTCGTCTGGATGGCCGGTCAGCCACGGCACACCGACGCTGGCGTTGATCGTGTAGTCGACCGCCGGCGTGCCGTCGGCCCAGCCCATGACCCGCAGGCAGACGAGGTCCTCGCGCAGCGCCGCGAGCTTCTCGTAGGAAAGGAAGCCCTCGGCCGGGAAGTTGGTGACGAACAGGCCGTCGCCGCTGGTCGAGATCCGCTGCGCCAGCTCGCGGCCCGCAGGCGCCGAGAGGTTGATCGCCAGGCTCTCCTTGCCCTTGTTGAGCCCCTCCCAATAGAGACTCTGTCCCTTGGGCCCGATCGGCCAACGCGCGCTGTCCGGGCCGCCGCCGATCTGGTCGAACCGGATCACCCGCGCGCCCATCTGGGCGAGATAGAGCCCGCACGAGGGCCCGGCGATGAAGGCCGCACCCTCGACGACGGTCAGGCCTTTGAGCAGGTCGTACATCAGGCCTCCTGATAAACCGAGAGGCCAAGCTGCGCGCGGCGGCGCAGCCAGAGGCTGGGGCGGTAACGGTCCGAGCCGGTGATCGCCTGAAGCTGGCGCATGATCTCATGCACTTTCGCCAGGCCCAGCCATTCGGCCCATTCGAGTGGGCCTTTGGGATAGTTCTGCGCCAGCTTCATCGCGAGATCGACGTCGGCTGGCATCGCCACGTCGATCTGCGCGAGCTCGCAACCGAGATTGGCGACCATGGCGAGAATGCGCTGGACGACGAAGCCCGGCGAGTCCTGTATGGCCTCGACCGTAAAGCCCAGCCCGCGCAGCCAGCCTGCGACCTTTGCCGCCGCGTCGCCGCCGCCAATCGCGGCCATGACGGTAAGATGGCCCTTGCCGGCGAAAGTCAGGTCGACAGCCACGGTCTTGGCGGGGTTGAGCCCGAGGCGCGTGCAGGCGGTGGCGCAATCCTCGCCGACGGGAGCGATCAGCGAGACCTCGCCGCCGGGCTCGAAGCCCGCCACCGCGGTAATTGCGTCCCAGGCCGCCCCCGGCTCGACGATATGCGGGCGGACGATGACGGGCACGTCCGGCGCCGCGGGCGCGGCCGGCAGGGAGTCGCCGTAGTCGAAGAAGCCCCGCCCGGTCTTGCGCCCGAACAGGCCCGCATTGGCCATCAGCTGGTGCAAGGTCGTGGTCTTGAGCCGCGGATCGTGCTGGTAGCCTTCGTAGATGTAGCTCGTCGCGGCATAGTTCACGTCGATGCCGGTGAGATCCATCAACTCGAAGGGCCCCATGCGGAAACCCGCTGCATCGCGCAGGATGCGATCGACGGTGGCCGGATCGGTGACGCCCTCCTGGACGATCGCCAGGCCCTCGAGCGCATAGGCGCGGCCCTGCAGGTTGACGAGGAAGCCCGGCGCGTCCTTGACCGTGACCGGCACCTTGCCGATCTGCCTGGAAACCCGATCGGCGAAGGCGGCGATCTCGGGCGAGGTGGCCGGCGCGACGATCACCTCGACCAGCTTCATCAGCGGCACCGGGTTGAAGAAGTGGAGTCCGCAGATGCGCTCCTTGTGCGTGCAGCGCGCGGCGATCGCTGCGACCGAGAGCGACGACGTGTTGGTCGCCAGCATCGCCGCCGGCGAAACCACGGCTTCGAGCTCAGCGAAAAGCGCCTGCTTGACGTCGAGGCGTTCGACAATGGCTTCGATCACCACGTCACAGGGGGCGAAGGCGGCGAGATCGCCCGCCAGCCTGAGCCGGCCCTTGGCAGCCTCGGCAAACCCTTCCGCCAATTGCCCCTTCTCTTCCATCCGGGCGGTGCGCGCATGAATGTCCGCCGCGGCCTTGGTCATCGCCTCGGCGCTGAGATCGTAGAGCACGACATCGAGGCCCGCTGTCAGGCCGATCTGCGCGATCCCCGCGCCCATCGGCCCGGCCCCTGCAACGCCCAGCGTGGTCAGCTTCATGTTCGTCATACCTTCAGGCCCGCCTCGCGCAGGAGCGCCTTGGCGATGATCGTCTGCTGCACCTGGCTGGTGCCTTCGTAGATCCGCATCAGCCGCACGTCGCGGTAGAAGCGCTCGACCTTGTATTCGGCCATGTAGCCGGCACCGCCGTGGATCTGCACCGCGCGGTCGGCGACGCGGCCGAGCGCTTCGGAGGCGAAGTACTTGGTCGAGGCGACATCGGCCGAAACCTTCTCGCCCGCATCATAGCGCCGCGCGACGTCCTGCGTCATCAGCCAGGCGGCATAGGCTTCGGTCCGGCTGTCGGCGATAAGACCCTGGATCAGCTGGAACGCGCCGATCGCCTGGCCGAACTGCTTGCGGCTGACGGCATAGTCGACGCTTTCCTTGACCAGGCGGTCGCACATGCCGCTCGACAGCGCGGACAAGTGGATGCGGCCGCGGTCGAGCACTTTCATCGCGGTCTTGAAGCCGCGCTCGGGCACGCCGCCGATGATGTTGGCGGCCGGGATGATCACGTCGTCGAGGATGACGTCGCAGGTCATCGTGCCCTTCTGGCCCATCTTCTTGTCGAGCTTGCCGAAGCTGATGCCCGGCGTGTCGGCGGGAAGGATGAAGGCGGTGATGCCCGCCGCGCCCTTCACCTCGGGCTGGCTGCGCGCCATCAGCGTGAACATGCCGGCGCGCGGGGCATTGGTGATGAAGCGCTTGGTGCCGTTGACGCGGTAATGGTCGCCCTCGCGGATCGCCGTGGTCGAGATCGAAGCCGCATCGGAGCCGCTATTGGGCTCGGTCAGCGCGAAACTGGCGAACATGCCGCCCGCCAGCCGAGGCAGCCATTCGGCCTTCTGCTCCGCCGTGCCGTCCATGACGATGCCCTGGCTGCCGATCCCCACGGTCGTGCCGATCACCGAGCGATAGGCGAACGAGGTCCGACCCAGTTCGTAGATCACCTGGATTTCCTCGCTCGAGCTGAGGCCGAGGCCGCCGTATTCCTCGGGCACGGTAAGGCCGAACAGCCCCAGATCGCGCATCTCGTCGATGATCTCCTGCGGCACCGCGTCTTCCTGCTCGACCCGGTCTTCATTGGGTATCAGCCGCTCGTCCACGAAGCGGCGAACCGTCTCGCGCAGCAGAGAAAAAGTCTCAGCGTCCATCAATCCTCGCTAGGCCCAATGCCGGAATGCCCGATCGGGCACGATTTAACAGTTATATGATTGATTGCAAGGCGCACTCAAGGTTATGCGGCCGGTTCGGATACCAGGCCACTTTCAAGCAGCGCCTCCACCTCGCCGGCCGTCATGCCGATCTCCGCCAGGATCGCGCGGCTGTGCTCGCCGGCGCGTGGGGGGCCAGTGCGGATCGTGCCCGGCGTCGCGCTCAGCGTCACCCCGGGTCCGAGCAACGGCACGGGCGCGTCGGAACCCGCCACCGGCGTCGGCACGAGAATGCCCATGGCCTCAACCTGCGGATGGACCAGCGCCTGGCGCGGCGACAGGACCGGCCCCGCGGGGATGCCGGCCGCCGCCAGCCGGTCCAGCACGTCCGCGCTCGTGCGTTCGGCGCACCAGCGCCCCATGCGCTCGGACAGCACGGCGCCGTTGTCGCCGCGCAGCTGGTCCGTCGCGAAGCGCGGATCGTCGAGCCATTCGGGTTCGCCCATCAGCATCGCCCAACGCTTGAAAATGGCGGGCCCGACGGCCTGGGTCACGATCCAGCCGTCCTGCGTGCGGAAAGTGTCGGTCGGGCCGTTGATGAAGCTGCGATTGCCGATCGCGTGCCGGTCGGGCTCGAGCATCGCCTGCTCGATCAGATAGGTCGCGCTGAAAGCCATGGCCGAGGCGAGCAGGCTGCCGGTGACCTGCTGGCCGCGTCCGCTACGCTGGCGCTCGAACAGCGCGACCATGGTTCCGAAAGCCGCAAACACCGCCGTCGAATTGTCGACCCAGCTGATCGGCGTGCGATAGGGAACGTCGCCCGGCCCCGACAGATGGGCCGATCCGCACATGGCCTGGGCCACGCTATCGAAACCCGGTCGGTCGGCCCAGGGTCCAACGGGTCCAAAGGACGAGGTGTTGGTCAGGATGATGTCGGGCTTGATCGCGCAGAGACTGGAGTAGTCGAGGCCCATTTTCGCCAGCTGGCTGTCGGGCACGTTGACGACCACGACGTCGGCCGTGGCCACCAGCTTGCGCAGCACCGCCCGCCCCTCCTCGCCGCGCGGGTCCAGCGCCAGCGAGCGTTTGTTGCGGTTGCCCTGGAGAAACACCGATCCTTCGCCCTCGTCGGTGATTGGGGTAATGGGCCGGTCCTCGCCGCCGCCCGGCCGCTCGACACGGATCACATCCGCGCCGAAATCCGCGAGCATCATCGCGCAATAGGGACCCGCCACATAACGGCCGAAATCGAGCACCCGGATTCCGTCAAGCGCCGCCATGATCGTCTTCTCCCTGCCCTCAGCCGGCATCAGTCGCGCGCGAACAGCATCGCCGTCGCCAGCGGCCCGCCGCCCGATGTCGCCACCGCGACTTTCGGATCGTTCGGCACTTGCCGCCCGCCGCCTTCACCGCGCAGCTGCAGCACCGCCTCGTGCGCAAAACCGAACCCGTGCAGGCGCCCGGCGCCGAGCTGGCCACCGTTGGTGTTAAGCGGCAGCTCGCCGCCCCGCGCGATGCGCTGGCCGCCCTCGATGAACCTGTGCCCCTCACCCCGATCGCAGAAGCCGAGCGCTTCGAGCCAGGTGATCGCGTTGAAGCTGAAGCCGTCGTAAAGCTGCACGGTGTCGACGTCCTCGGCCCGGTAGTCGGTGTGCTTCCACAGCTCGGGGCCGGTGTGATAGGCCGCAACCCATTCCTCCTGGTCCCAGTTGTGGCGATGCGCCGAGCCCGCCCAGCTGGCGATGCGCACCGGCTGCGCTTTCACCTCGTCCAGCGCGTCGCCGGCGGAGATGATGAGGACGGTCGAGGCATCGGAATAGCGGTCGCAATCCCAGAGGCAGAACGGGCCCGCAATCATCCGCGAAGCCATGTAGTCGTCCATGGTCAGCTGCTGCTTGGTGATGTTGCGCGCGCGCGGGTTCTCCATGGCATTGGCCGAGCAGGTTAGCGCGATCTGCGCCAGCTGCTCGCGCTTCATGCCGTATTTCCTGACGTGGCGCTGCGCATATTGGCCGATCCAGTTGGATGCCGAGATCGAATTGTAGGGCAGGAACCACTGCTGGACGCCGTCGGCGCGGCCGCCGAAACGCGACGGATAGTTGACCGGGTCCGCCTGCGCCCCCGCCTCATAGACCGTGCGAAAGCAGATGACGTGCCGGGCAAGGCCCATGCGCACCGCGCCCACCGCGGCGACCAGCGCACCAAGCTGCGAGCTGATCTCGCCGCCGCCCGCATACCACCGGGCCTTGATCCCCAGAGCGTCGATGAGCTCGTCCGCGCCGACCGGCGAGAAGGCGAGGAAACTGCTCTTGCCCGGATAGGTGGATACGCCGTCGATCTGGTCGATGGTCAGGCCCGCGTCGGCCAGGGCTTCCTTGACCGCATCGACCGTCAGCAAGAGCGGCTGCCGCGGCAGGCGCACGCCGACTTCGGACTGACCGAGGCCCGTGACATAGGCTTCCATCGCCGCCGCCACCTTCAAGCCGCTTTCTCGAACAGGGGAATCCAAACGTCTTCCTGATTGAGAAAAGTCACTTTCACCCTGTCGCCGAAATCGACCTCGTCCACCGGACTGCCGACGATGTTCGACGTGATGATCACGCCCGGCGCATCGTCGAGCGCGACGCGCGCGACGACGAAGGGCACCTCCATGCCGGGGAACCACGGATTGTAGTTGATCAGGCAGGTGTCGATCGTCCCCTCGCCCGAGACCGCCTTGGCCGCGACGTTGTCCGACAGGCAGTGGTGGCAGACCGGACGCGGCGGATGGATGAAAGTCCGGCAATCCTGACATTGCGTGATGCGCAGCTCACCGACCTCGCCCCCGGTCCAGAAGTCGCGGTTGTCCTGATCGAGGCGCGGCAGGATGCGGGGTGTCGTCATGCGGTTGGGTCCCATTCCAGATGGACGGCGGCGGCCAAGGGCCTGGCCTTGCGGATAGTGAAATGTTTGGCCGGGCTACCGGCGCGAGTAAATGCGGGCGGCGGATATCGTGCCTGCGAAGGTGCGGTGGTGCCCTACCCTTCCCGCGCCGCGTTGTGGCGCAACTGGTTGAAGGGCAGATCGCGGCTGGCGTCCGGTTCGCGCGGCAGGCCCAGATAGCGCTCCGATACGGAATTCAGCTGCATTTCGGTCGTGCCACCGCCGATGCGGTGCGTGGTCACGCGCGCCAAGCCGATATCGGGCCCGATGTCGGGCCCGTCGCCGCCGCGCTCCACCGCGACACCCATGGGCCCGGCCAGTTCAGACAGCAGCGCCGTGCGGCGCGCGTCGACCCGCGCCGCCATGAGGCTCGAGACACCGCCCGCGGTCATCGGCAGCGACCGCCGCATCATGCCGTTGGCGATGCGCCGGGTGGTGAGCTTGTGGACCGCGTCGAGCACGAAGGCCTCGCCGATCAGCTGGCGCGCGTGCGGATCGTCCGCCACGCCCGCCTGGCGGGCAATCGCGCCGTAGGCGGGCGACAGCTCGACCTCGTTGGCCTCGACCGCAGCGGCCACGCCTTCGTGCCAGCCGCGCGCCATGCCCGCGCGCTCGGAGGCGAGCTGCGTGCCCGCCGTGGTCCAGCCGCCATCGACCTCGCCGATCACGTGGTCGCCGGGGACGACCAGGTCATCCATGAATTCCTGGCAGAAATCGGTGTTGCCGCGGATCAGCGTCAGCGGCGTGATGGTCATGCCCGGCGCCTTCATGTTCACGGCGAACATGGTGAGCCCGGCGTGCTTGGGCACGGTCCAGTCCGTGCGCGCCAGGCACATGCCCATGTCGCTTTCCATGCCGCCGGTGGTCCAAACCTTGGACCCGTTAAGCACCCAGTCGTCGCCGCGCCGCTCGGCGCGCGTCAGCACGCCGGCAAGGTCCGATCCGCCCGATGGCTCCGACAGCAACTGGCACCAGATGTGCTCGCCGCGCAGCATCGCCGGGATATAGGTCTGCTTGAGGAACTCGTTGCCGTGCGCCAGCAGCACCGGCAGGACGATGTTGAACGCGTTGCCGAAATGCCAGGCCAGCCGATAGGGCTCGGCCTCCTCATAGAAGATGTCGGAGTGGCGCTTGTCGAGGCCCTGCCCACCGTATTCCCTGGGCAGCATGATGCCCGCCAAGCCGCCGTCCCACAGCGCGCGCTGGATATCGCGGTCCTTCTGGACGAGCGCCTTGTTCTCCCAATCCATATGGGCCTCGTCGGGCCGGCGCGGCGGCAAGTGGACCTTGAGGTAGTCGCGCGCCCTCAAGCGGAAGGCACGCTGTTCGTCGGTGTCGAGATGTTCGGTCGGCATGTCGGTTCCTTGCAGTCCGGCCTTAGAGCCCGGCCAGGCGGCACAGCCGCTCGTGGTGGGCGCCCGGGGTGCCCAACAGCGCCTCGTTGGATACGGCGCGGCGCAGATAGAAGTGCATGTCGTGCTCCCAAGTCACGCCAATGCCGCCGTGTAAATGCATGCAATCGCGCACGATTTCGGTGCCCCAGCGCCCGCACTGGCTCTTGGCGATGCTGATCGCGATGCCGGCGTCGGCGGCATTGGCCTGAACCGCCTTGGCCGCATGGGCGACTGCCGCTTTCATGCCTTCGAGCTGCGTCACGTGGTCGGCCAAGCGATGCTTGATCGCCTGATAGGAGGCCACCGGCCGTCCGAAGACGAGACGCTGCTTTGTATAGTCGAGGCAGATCTCGAGCGCGCGGTCGACCACGCCCACGGTTTCGGCGCACTGCAGCACGACCGCGGTCTGGATCTGCCGCTCCACGGCATCGGCCGCGCCCTCGAACACGCCGAGCAAGGCATCGGCGCCCACCACGACATCGGCGAACTCCACGGTCGCAAGCCGGCGACCGAGATCGAGCGCATCGAGCGGCCTGATCGATACTCCCGCGACGTCCGCCGGCAACAGGAATTGCGACACGCCGCCGTCGCTGACGGCGCTGACCAGCAAGGTCGAAGCGATCTCGGCATCCTCGACAAAGCGGGCCGCGCCGAACAGGCGGAAGCCGTCGCCATCGCGGACGACCCGCACGCCGCCGGGGGTCAGCCCAGCCTGCACACCCAACGAGGCCACGGCCCAGGCGACCACGCTTTCGCCCGCCGCGAGCGCAGGGAGATAAGCGGCCTTCTGGTGATCCGAACCGCTCTCGGCGATGGCGAAGGCCGTCACCGCGCTGCTCAAAAAGGGGCCGGGATAGACGACGCGGCCAAGCTCCTCGGCCACGATCGCACCGTCGACCAGCCCCTTGGCGGACTCGGCAAAGCCCCCGAACGCCTCGGGCACGAACAGCGCGACCCAGCCCTGCTCCGCGCCATTGCGCCACGCTTCCATCGCAAGCCCCTGCTTGCTGTCGGCCAGCTTGCGCAAAACGCCGATCGGCGAGCGATCCTCAACGAAGCGCCGGGTACTGTCTTGTAGCAGGCGTTGATCTTCCGTCAGATCGATGTCCACGCCGTCCTATCTCCTGTCTATGCTCGATACGAATGATTGCGCTGCGCCGAACTGCCCACAGGGCGCGGCTTATCAAGCTAATTTTTCATATATACAATAGAGTGTTTATTCCAAAATATCTGAGGGCGGTCCCGCGTTCATGGATCCAAGGGACAGAGCGGCGGCCCTACGGCCCGGAACCGCAGGATACGCGCTTGCACCAGATATCGCAGGGGCGGCGCTTCACTGACGCGCGCCTAAGGCTATGACTCTCGACACGGGTATACCCAGCCCCCAAAACCACGATCGAATCCGTTATATTATTGCAGCCGATCGCATGCGGAACGGCCTGCAAGCGCCCGCGCTCGTCCAGCCCCGCCATCTCTCCGGCGATGTTCGCAGCACGCTGCTATCGGTGCAGCAGCCTTTTCGCTACACGATCCCGGCGGCTCGCTCATACACAACAAAAGGCGGCTCGGCCGGACGAACAGGAGAGCAAGAATGGCGTTCGATATGGGACCTTTGCTGCAACCGGGTAAGGTTGCCGTGCTGCTTTCGGAAATGCAGCGGAACATGATCGGCGACATGACCGATGCCCCTCTGGGCCAGGTAGCCAAGGAAGTCGGCATCGCCGCCGCGACGCTGCCGCTGCTCAAGGCCGCGCGCGAGCGCGGCGCGCCGGTCGTTCATTGCCTGGCGAAGACCGGGCCGGGCCGCTTCGGCGCCAACACCAATGCCCGCCTGTTCCGCCAGAAGCGCCGCGAAGGCGCCCCGCCGCACGATCCCGCCGGCGATACGCCCTGCCCCGAACTCTACGCGGAAGGCGATGTCCTCTCGCCGCGCGAGCACGGGCTCAATCCGATGGCCGACAACCAGCTCGAGCGCCGCCTGCGCAACTATGGCGCGACGACGCTGATCGTCGCCGGTATTTCGGTCAACGTCGCGATCCCGAACCTCGTCATGGACGCGGTAAATGCGGGCTACCAGGTCATCGTCGTGCGCGACGGCGTCTCGGGCTATCCCAGGGAATATGCCGAACCGGTGATCCAGAACACGCTGTCGATGATCGCGACCGTCGCGACCGCCGCGGAAATCATCGCCGCCTGGCCGCAAGCCTGAGCCCGCCCACCAGCAGGAGACCATCATGAGCGATTGGGAAAAGAAAGCCGCGATCCAGGAAGTGCTGAACTACTATTCGGCCGCAGCGGCGCGGCTCGATCTCGCCGACTATCTGAGCGTCTTCACCGAGGATGCCGACTTTTTCGGCGTCGCCGAGATGATGGGCCAGCCCGGCCCGCTCAAGGGGCATGCGGCGATCGGCGCCTTCTTCGGTCCGTCCTTCGAGCGGCTGGAATGGCTGCAGCAGCAGAACACGATCACCAGCGTCACGCTCGGCCCCGACGGCAGGACAGCGACAACCACCACCAGCCTCACCGAAAGCGCCAAACCCCAGGGCGGCGACCAGATCCTGCTGATCGCGCGTTACGAGGACGAGCTGGTTCTGACCGAGGGCGGCTGGAAGATTGCCAAGCGCAAGCTGGTGCCCCACCGCTTCTCCATGGTTCCCTGAAACACAGGAAGGAAACGGATGACCTCGATCTACGACTTCGCGGCTCATGACGCGACGGGCCGCGAAGTGCCGATAGCCGACTATCGGGGCAAGGTGCTGCTGATCGTGAACACGGCCAGCAAATGCGGCCTGACCCCGCAATATGAGGGCCTTGAGGCGCTGTACCGCGACCTGCGCGATCGCGGCCTCCAGGTGCTGGGGTTTCCCTGCAATCAGTTCGCCGGGCAGGAGCCCGGCAGCGCCGAGGAAATCGCAACTTTCTGCAAGCTCACCTACGACGTCAGCTTCCCGGTCTTCGCCAAGATCGATGTCAACGGCCCGCAAGCGCACCCGCTTTACCAATGGCTCAAGAACGAAGCCACCGGTGTCCTGGGCAGCAAGGGCATCAAATGGAACTTCACCAAGTTCCTGGTCGGCCGGGACGGCAAGGTGGTGACGCGCTTCGCCCCCACGACCGCTCCCGCAACGATCCGGGGCAGCATCGAGGCCCTGCTCTAACCGCTATTCGGCCTGCACGAGGCTCGACGTTGCCGCCGGCGAAACCTGCCCGCAGGCGGGCGCTCACAAGATGTTGCGCCCCACGATCGTGGGCAGGTCGAGGAAAGTGCGGATGCCCGGCTCGGCCGCGCAGACCGGCGCGATTGCGTGGACGGCGTGCATGGCCGTGCCCAGGCAGCCCTCGTCGTTTTCGTCCCCGCCGTCGGGCGCGATCACGGACTTGAGCGTCATCGACGGGTTGCCCTTGATCGTGACGTGCCAGCCGCGGCCCTGCGGCCAGTGCGGGGCCGTATCCTCGCCCAGCCGCGTCACATGCTCGACCTTGAGCGCGGGCCGACCCTTGACCACCGCCGTATAGGAATAGCGCTTGCCGGACACGGTGCCCTTCTCGATCCGGCCGGCGGCGACGTCGAATGCCTCCTCCGCAACGGCCAGCTCGCACTCGTAATACATCTCGTCGATGGTCGCGCCGAAAGCGTCGGCCAGCATCAGCAGCGGCGCACCGAAGGCGCCGCTCTGGTGCGGCGGGATGGGAATGCGGCCATGGGGTTCCGGCGGCATGCCGAAGCCCATGCCATCGAACAGCATCATCGCTGACGGATAGGTCGAATAGTCGAGAATTTCCTGCACCAGCAGGGTGTCGATCTTGCGGAACAGGGGCGACATCGCCATCGGCAGGACTTCCGAGCCCCACCCCGGCTCGATCCCCGTGCCGTGGAACGAAACGCCGCCACGGGCGCAGGCCCCGCTCAGCGCGTCCACGACCTCCTGCCCCATGGAGATGGGATAGATGAGCGCGGTCAGCGCGGTCGATACGACGTTCTTGCCCGAAGCCAGGATCGCGCAGATATCCTCGATCGCGCCCTGCGGATTGCCCTCGCCCTGCGGCATGTAGAGCACGCAGTCGGCATCCATGGCCAGGATCGCCTCGCGGTCATTGGTCGCCGTCACCCCGGTCGCGCCGATGCCGCAGATCTCGCCGATATCGCGCCCCGCCTTGTCGGCGCTGTAGACATAGGCGCCGACCAGATCCAGTTCGGGCTGCTCCATCACGGCCCGCACCGCGTGACGCCCCACCGTGCCGGTCGCCCATTGTATAACCCGTTTCATCGCCTTGGCTCCTGCCACTGTCTTGTAGCGAGGTTGCCCTAGGCGGGCGCGCAAACCAATGCCTAGCGGCGTTCCGTCCGCCCTGATCGCGGCAGCCTACTGTCATATCGCGCGTACGATGCCGGCGAGATCGAGGCCAAATCCGTGGGATTCTCCGGCAAAAGCCGCAGAAAATGGGAAGGTTGGCAGTCATCCGGATGTGATGCCACCGCCAAGGACCACAAGCCTGCTTTCTTGCGCGCCAAACATGTGGAGCATAGATTGCCGGTCAAATCATATCGCCCTTTTACGGAGCCCCCAGAATGACGATCATGGAGAAGACGCCGGGCCCCGAGGGTGCGTTGCCGGACAGCCGCCAGAACTTCGTCGTCAAGGAATCCTATTTCGAGCCCAGCTATGTCCGCCGCGAATATGACAGGCTGTGGCCGCGCGTCTGGCAAATGGCGTGCCGCGAGGAGGAACTGATCAAGGTCGGCGACTATGTCACCTATGATATCGGCGCGGAATCCATCATCGTCGTGCGGTCCACCCCGGACACGATCAACGCCTTCCACAACGTCTGCCTGCATCGCGGCCGCCGTCTGGTCGAAGGTAGCGGCAACATGGCGAACTTCCCCTGCAAGTTCCACGGCTGGCGCTGGAATCTCGAGGGCGAGAACGAGAATGTCACCCAGAAGGAAGACTGGTGCGGCAGCCTCGACAATGACGATCTCCGCCTCGGCAAGATCCAGGTCGACACCTGGGGCGGCTTCATCTTCGTCAATTTCGATTCCGATGCCGAGCCGCTGCTCGACTATCTGGGCGGCGCCGCCAAGGCGCTCGATCCCTTCCGCCTCGACACCATGCGCTATCGCTGGCGCAAATGGCTGAAGATGCCGTGCAATTGGAAGGTGGCGCTCGAAGCCTTCAACGAGGGCTATCATGTCGCGGTCACGCACTACAAGTTGAACCGCTTCGGCTCGTCACGCTTCGCCAGCCGGGCGGAGGGCCAGCACGGCACCTTCTATGCCGACCTGTCCGACATGCTGTCCGTCAGCAACGACGGCAATAACAAGCGCGTGCCGGCAGGCATGGACGTCGCCGCCTCCCTGGCGGGCTTCTATGCCTATCTGAAGGAAGCCATCGATTCCAACGGCAGCGATTCCATCCGCTATGCGGCGCAGGTGCTGCCGACCATGGTCACGCCCGAAACCTCGCCGATGGAGATTTCGGCCAAGCTGATGCAGACCGCGGCCGCGATCGACGCGAAGCGGGGCGTGCCCTGGCCGCCGATCACGCCGGAGGAATATCAGGCGGGCGGCATCGACTGGCACCTGTTCCCCAATACCGTGCTGCTGCCGATGGCGACCAACTGCCTGGGCTATCGCGCCCGGCCCTACGAAAACGATTCCAACTGGTGCATCTTCGAGGTCTACCAGCTCGAGCGCATGCCCGAGAACGAGATCCCCAAGACCGAGAACCTGCGCAACGACGACATCTACGACTATGATTTCTGGGGCGAGATCCTGCTACAGGACTTCCAGCAGATGGAAGCGACCCACAAGGGCATCCAGTCAAGCGGCTTCCAGGGCCCCCGCCTCAACCCGAAGCAGGAAACGACGCTCAATAACTTCCACCGCGTCTATCACGAGTACCTCAACACCTGACCCGCCGCATCACCCATAGGCGGGCCGGACCGGGTCTGCCCTGCTAATCGCGCATATCGCTGCCGCCGTTGGCGGAGATGATCTGGCCGGAGATCCAACCGCTTTCCTCGGACAGCAGGAAGGCCAGAACCTTGGCAACGTCATCGGGCTGACCATGGCGCTGGATGGCATTGCGTGGCGGCTGATCGACCACTTCCTGCCGCGACACGATGGCAACCCGGTCGTTGATGACCCGCCCCGGACAGACGCCGTTGACCCTGATCTTGTCCTTGCCGGCGATGCGGGCGGTGTGGCGGACCAGCGCCTGGAGCGCGGCCTTCGATGAGGAATAGGCCGGAACATAGGACATGCCGAGAAAAGACGCCTCGGAAGATACGACGGCGATCGAACCGCCGCCGGCCGCGACCATGTGCGGGATCGCCGCTTTCATCAGCATGCCGTGGCCGATGACGTTGATCCGGAAAACGCGCTCCCAGATTTTGGGGTCCATGTCGGTGACGGGCTCGTCCGCCTGCATGGTCGCCGGGCTGGTGTCGGCCGCCGGGATCGCGAGCCCGTCGACACCGCCGAATTCGTCGACGCAGCGCTGGACCAGCGCCTCGATCGAGGCATCGTCCATCAGGTCGAAGGCCATGGTGATCGCCTGCCCCGGCCCCTCGGCCAGTTCGGGCTCGAGCGCCTTCAATCCTTCGGCATTACGGTCACCGACGATCACTTTCGCGCCCAGTTTCACCAGACGGATTGCCAGCGCGGCGCCCATGCCCGTGGCGCCGCCGCCGATAATGATCCGCTTGCCCGCCAAGTCCTGCATTGCGCCCGCTCCTCGTCCCGGCGGCGATGCGCGCCGCAGCATCATTGACAGTATGCTGCCATCTTATCAGTCCGAGGTCCCTTTTCCATCAAAGAAACCATCGGCCGGGCGATAACGCCAAGTCAGTCAGCCGTCGGCGCCGAAGTAGGCAGCCGTCGATCGAAAGGGCGAAACGTCCATGCCGGCCGCCATCGCCCCAGCCAGCGCAACCTTTACGTCCTTCGCCAGGTAGGGCCGGGAAACCTCCAGCATCGCCTCGATCGGCGCGGCCTTGAACAGCGCCGAGGCATAGCTGCCGCCGCTGCAATCCTGGAACACGCAGGCAGCCGCAGCCGTATCGATGCCCTGCTGCTCCGCCATCCGCAGGATTTCTGCCGCATTCTGGAGATTGGCGGCGAAGAGGAGGTTGTTCAGGAGCTTGACCACCTGCCCTTCCCCCAATGCGCCGACATGATGGATGCGGTTGCCATAGGTCTCGAGGAGGGGACGCGCGCGGTCTATCGCCTCGGTCTCGCCGCCGATCATCAGCGTGAGCGCGCCCGCTGCGGTGTCCGCCGGACCACCGCTGAAGGTGGCATCAATCACGTGCACGCCAACCGGTGCGCGCTGCTGAAGCTCGCGGGCGAGGTCGGGCGAACCCGTCGTGTGGATGGCAATGACGGTGCCCGGGCTCATCGCCGCGAGCGCGCCGCCATCGAACAGCACGTCGCGCATCTGCGCATCGCTGAACAGGCAGAAGGCGACCACATCCTTGTCGCGCGCGACCGCCGCATAGTCTGCCGACGCTATCGCACCTGCCGCCTCGACCTCGGCCAGCCCCTTGCCGCGCGCATAAGCGGTGACCTCATGCCCCGCCCCCAGCGCACGCAAGACCATCTGCGTGCCGATGCCGCCCAGGCCGATCCAGCCAATCCTCATTGCCGACTCCATTTCCCAACATTGCAAGCTCGGGAGCGTCCTCGCGTCAGCTACCGAAGGACGGCTGGGTGAGGATGGTATAGGGCCGAAGCTCTGCGCGCTTCCACAGCCGGCGGAGCAGCACCAGCGCCTCGTCCGGACGCTCGACCGGCCAGAAATGGTCGGCATCGAGAGTCACGAACTCCGCGCCCACGCGATTGGCCATGCGCCGTCCGATTTCCGGGGGAACGATCAGGTCACGCTCGCCCCAGATGAACATCGAGGGCACCACGATGCGCGCCAGGTCCTCTGCCCATTCCCGGCCGATATGCACCGCCGATCGGTAGAGCGACATGATGCGCCGGGCATTGCCGGGATAGGTGAAGGCGTTGTTCTTCGCATCCTCGGGCGAGAAGCCGAGGCGCAGCAGCGTATCGTGCATCGGGTTCTTCTCGGCGAGCATGTCCGATAGCGCCTCGCCCTTCCCCTCGATCATCCATTCGGTCCACAGCATGTGCAGCGGCCAGTGCGGATCGATCGGCGCATTGCCCACCGCAAGGCTGCGCAACAGCTCGGGCCGGAGCGATGCGGCGCGCAGCGCGATCAGGCAGCCCCAGTCATGGCCGACGAGGTGCACCGGCCCGCCGCGCTCGTACAGGCCCTCGAGCTGCTCGATCGCCCAGTTCACATAGCTTTCCTTGACCGGCACCCAACCCTCGGGCGGTGCGGCAGTGAAGCCGGGCAAGGAGGGCGCCAGAACCTCATCGTCACGGTCGAGGCTGGCGAGGATGGGTTTCCACAGGGCGCCCGTGGCAGGTACGCCATGGATGAAGAAAACGGGCATTGCGATCTCCGGAATGGTGGGACGGGGTCAGGCAGCGAAGACTTCGTCGAACAGGGCCAGCATTTCGCGGTGGGATCGCGCATCGGCACCGGCGTCGTAACGCGCGAATTCCGGGCGGCCCATGGCGGCGGCCTCGGGATTGGTGAAGCTGTGCACCACCCCGCCATAGACATGCAGCCGCCAGTCGACGCCGGCCGCGCGCATCTCCTGCTCGAAGGCAGCGCGCACCTCGGGACCGATGCCCGGATCGTCCGCGCCGATGCAGGCAAGGATCCTGGCCTTGACGACGCCGGGCTGCGCCGGGGAAGCCGTGGCGAGTCCGCTGTGGAAGCCGACCGCCGCGCCGATCGCCGCGCCGCTGCGGGCGAGCTCGAGCGCCATCGTGCCGCCGAAGCAGAAGCCGATGGCTGCGATCCGTCGATTGTCCACTTCGGGCCGGGTCAGAAGCGCCTCCATGCCGCCTCGCGCACGCGCGCGGGTGCAGGCAGGGTCCTGCATGAGCGGGCCGAGGAGGCCCATGATCTCATCCATGCCAGTCGCGACATGCTCGTTGCCATGCAGATCGCAGGCAAGCGCGACATAGCCGTCTTTCGCCAGGGCTTCGGCCTTGGCCTTGGCATGGCCGCCGAGGCCCGGCCCTTCCGGATAGACGAGCACGCCGGGCCGTTTGCCCGAGACGCCATCGTCGAAATAAAGGTGCCCACGCATCGCCAGCCCGTCGGCCTCATAGGCCAATACCTCATGCTGAATCATGCGCCTTCTCTCCTGAAAAGCCGGTGCTTGCGCGCTGCCGGTCAGCCGTGCCGGGGGAACATGTCCTCCAGGTCAGCCAGCGGCTTGCTGCCGATCGCCGTGAAGTCGACATCGGCGCCGGGCCGGCGCGTGCCGATGACCGCGACGTCCGGCTGGAAGGTGAAGCAGGCGCCGCTCATGAACTTGGTCGCGGACATGCCGGCGGGCATAGCGATCCTGCGCCCCATGCTGACCATCATTGCCCAGCGCAGGATCTTCGCGGCTTCCTGCCGCTCGGCCGGTTCGCCGGCGATCCAGCGGCCGACCTCCTTCATCGGCAGCCCGGCCATGGCGGGCGGCGCGGTGAAGGCCTCATCCTTGTGCGCCAGGTCATAGAGCAGGACGCCGTCGCGCCAGAGCCGCGCGAAGGTTTGCCCCTCTACCGGGTCACTGACCTCAACCTCATAGGCGACGGGCGCGCTGCCGCCGGCATGTCCAGCCGCAAAGGTCGCGAGGTCGAACAGGTGGGTGCAGTTCTGCACCTTCTCCTCGCGCGCGGCCGCATAGGAGAGCGGCTTGCCGAGGAAGGTCTGCTCGAGCTGGCGCATCGCGCCCGGACAGGTCGTCCAGGGCGAGCGCTTCATCTGGCTTTCCACACCGGTGATGAAACCCTGCCCGTCATGGCGCAGCGTCACCACCATGCGGTGATAGTCATCCTCGAGTTCGGAGGTGGTCGAACCCGACGCCGGCTCGATCAGAATGCGACGCCGATAGCCGGGCAGCTCCTCGGGCACGAGGGAGCTCACAGCTCGCCCCCCACGAATAGTTCGCACCCATCCCGATGGCCGTGGATGTGAAGCTTTCCTAAGGATGAGGTCACGATAGGCCCTCGCTCGAATAGTGACATGTCGGTGCGGCGCCGTACCTGATCTACGCCTCGTCGCGCTGCCGACCAACACTGCCTTTTGCCCCGACCACCATTTCGTCGGGGCGATGCTCAACTGGGCTGCCCGTGGAAGCCGACGATCGGAATGTAGATGTCGGGCGGGCAGTCGACGACGAGCCGGAAGATGTCGAGCGTCGATTCATAGGAGCTCCAGCCACGGGTGGCCATGTCGAAGCCGCGTTTTCTGGAAGCCTCGAACAGCGCCATCACCGTCTCCGGCTCCATATGGCCGGCCATGCCCTCGCCGATCATGGTCCCGGCGCGGACGGTGCAGACGCGGATGCCCTGCTCGTCCAGTTCCCGGTCGAGCGCGGTCGAGAAGCGCTCCAGCCCGGCCTTTGCGGACTGGTACATGACGAGGTGGGGCAGATCGAGGACGACCGATTCCGACGTCACGTTCACGATCTTCGAACCCCGTTGCATCAGCGGGATGGCGGATCGGGCGCAGAGCGCGGGGCCGGCGAGATTGGCCATCACCGCCTCGATCACCAGATCACTGCTCGCCTTTTCGAGAGGCGAAGGCTGGAACACGCCGGCGTTGTTGATGAGCGCGTCGATCTTGCCGAAGGTATCGCCGATCCGGGCGAAGGCAGCCTCGACCGAGGCGGGGACGGTGATGTCACAGGCGATGGGCGTGGCGTTCTCGCCGATGCCCGCCGCGACATCCTCCAGCTTGGACAGCGTCCGGCCGAGCATCACCACCTTGTCGCCATCCGCGGCAAACCGGCGCGACAGCGCCCTGCCCAGGCCGCCGCCGGCACCCGTGATGACGATTACCTTGCCCGGCATGTCATTCCTTTCCCGCAGCGCACCGAAGGCGCTGGCTCAGTCGAAGCCCTCGTCGTCGAAAATCTTGTTGAGCTTTGCCCAGGCATCCTTGTTGCCCTCGACATTGCGTTCCTTGAGGAAGTTGTATTCGTCGTCCCGCCAGACGAGGTTGGTGAAGAGTGGGTGGCCGACGCTGGCAAAATTCTGATAGGCGGACATGCCGACGCCGTGGAGGAACTGGTGCAGCGCGCGCTTGCCGAGCATCAGGCCATCCGTGGATAGTGCCGCGACGGCCCGCGCATAGCGCATCGCCTCTGCCTCTAGCTGATCCGGCGGGACCACCGAGTTGGCGACCCCCCAGTCCTTCAACTCCTGGGCACTGACCGATCGCCCGGTCAGCAGCACCTCCATGCCGCGATTGAGACCAAGCTTGAGCAGCGCGATCGGCATTTGCCCGTCGAAAGCGGCGAACCCTATGCGCGCCTGACGCCGTGCAAAGCGGGCATCGTCGGCGCAGATCATCATGTCGCAGGCGAGCGCATAGGAAAAGCCGAGGCCCATGACATTGCCCTGGCAGGCCGCAATCACGACCTTGTCGCCCCAGATCAGCCCCTTCTGCATGGACTCATAGGTCTTGCGCATCTCGCGCATGCGGACCGACTGCGGCAGGCGCGATCCCTTCTTGAGCCCGAAGCTTTCGACCGGCGTCCGCCGCGTGTCCTCGCCCGCGCAGAAATCGGGGCCGTTCGCCTTCAGCACGATCACTTTGACCTGATCGTCATCCTGGGCCCGCTCGAGCTTGTCCGCCAGCATCTCGTTCATATCCGGCGTGACGATCGCGTTGCGGCGCTTCGGGCGGTTGAGCGTGATGAGACAGATGTGATCGTCGACCACTTCATAGAGGACGGCCTGGCTCAGGTCTTCCCGCGCGATTTCCTTCTTTGCTGCGGCGTTTTTGTCGCCCACACGCAACTCCTTGCACAAATGATGCGCGACCGCTTCACACGCCCGCTCGAGAAATCAGTTATATATCTGTTTCGAGTGACGCAAGATCACACCTGCGACATTCGGCCCGACGATGCAGAGGCTTTCAATTGGGGATTTCGAAGAGCGCAGCCGCCCCCATCCCGCCGGCAACGCACATTGACACGACCACATAGCGCACCCCGCGCCGCCGCCCTTCGATCAGCGCGTGGCCGGTCAGTCGCGATCCCGTCATGCCAAAGGGATGACCAATGGCGATGCCGCCACCGTCGACATTGAGCCTGTCCGGGTCGATGCCCAGTTGACGCTGGCAATAGACCGCCTGGCTGGCAAAGGCTTCGTTGATCTCCCACAGGCCGATATCCTCGATCGACAGGCCGTGTCGCTTGAGCAGCTTGGGGATCGCATAGATCGGACCGATGCCCATTTCCTCGGGCTTGCACCCGGCAACCTGGCAGCCGCGATAGAGCCCCAGGATCGGCAGCCCTTCGCGCTCCGCGGTCGCGCGGTCCATGATCACCTGCGCCGATGCACCGTCCGACAACTGGCTGGCGTTGCCGGCGGTGATGAAACGCCCTTCCTTGATCGTGAGACCATCCTTGAACACGGGCTTGAGGCCGGCAAGAGCCTCCGCCGTGGCGTCGGCCCGCACGCCCTCATCGCGGGTCAGGGTCACCGCCTCATGGCCCAGCGAATTGCCTTCCTTGTCGCTCAACAGCTTGGCCACCGTGATCGGCACGATCTCCTCGGCAAAACGCCCCGCAGCCTCGGCCGCAGCGGCACGCTGGTGGCTGAGCGCGGAAAAGGCGTCCTGATCCTCGCGCGAGATCCCGTAGCGCTCGGCGACGATCTCGGCCGTCTCGATCATCGCCATGTAGGCATGCGGATCGTGCGCCCTCACGGCGGGGGACTCGCGCCGATAGTTGGGCTGGACATGCTTGTTGATCGAGAGCGAGATGCTTTCCACGCCCGCCGCAACGGCGACGTCGAACTCGTCCGCAATGATGCCGCGCGCCGCCATGGCGATGGCGTTGAGGCCCGAGGCGCACTTGCGGTCGATCGACACGCCGCTCACTTCGATGGGCAAGGAAGAAGCGATCGCGGCCATGCGCCCGATGTTGAAACCCTGGGTGCCCCACTGATTGGCGCAGCCGACATAAAGATCATCGACCCGCGCCGGATCGACACCGGCCCGCGCCAGCGCCGCATCCACGACATGCGCGGCCAGCAGCGGCGCATCGGTATCATTGAACGCGCCGCGATAGGCCTTGCCGACGCCGGTGCGGGCGGTGGAAATAATAGCGGCTTCGCGGGCCATGGCGCTCTCCTCAAAAGGCACGAACCAGAAAGTAAGACAATTGCCGTGCCATGCCCGGCTTTCGGCCGGCCCGCAAGACCGGCACATCGGGGGACCGATGCCTCGGGCACGGGCTTGCGCAACCACCCGCCGAGCGACACGATCGTTCGGCGGCCGATCGAGGGGCGGCGACCGGCGATCTCTGGAGAGGACACGGCATGGCTACGCTGGAAGAAAGGCTGCAGGCAGTCGAGGACCGTCTGGAAATCTACAACGTGATCTCCGCTTACGGCCCCGCGGTCGATGGCTGCGATGTCGAAGGCATGGCGCGCGTCTATGCCGAGCAGGGCATCTACGACGTGCGCGATTTCGCCTATATGGACGGCCTCGCTGCCATACAGGCGATGATGAACGGCAAGGGCCATCGCGGGCTTGTCGGCAACGGCGCAGCCCATGTCGGCACGCTGCCACATGTGGAACTCGACGGTGACCGGGCCATCGCGACCAACTACAGCATCATTCTGGGCCGCAGGCACGGCGAGCCCGTGATCCTCCGCCTCAACATCTCGCGCATCTATCTTTCGCGCGGCCCTAACGGCTGGCGGATAGACCGGCGCATCATCGATCCGCTGGACGGCCGCGAGTCCTCGCGTGATCTTGCGGCCCGGGTGTTCGAAGGCCCCGCGCTGGATCCGGGCGCGCGATCCGACGAGCATTCGCTGACAGCAGGCAAGCGCGGAACCTGGGAAACCCCGCCGGAAAGCGTGACCAAGATCAACTGACGGCTGCCACCGCGGTCTAGCCTGCCTTTCAGGCCATGTCGTACTGGACCAGGACCTTGGCGGCGCGATCCGGCTGGCTCGCCATGTCGAAGGCCGACAGGAAATCCTCGCCCGCGAAGCGGTGGCTGACCAGCGCTTCGAGGTCGACCGTTCCGCCTTTCAGCATGTCGAGCACTTCGCCGAACTCGTTGGGATAGCCGAGCGATCCGACGATCCTCAGTTCCTTCGACATCACCAGGCCGAATTCGACGGGCACGGGCTTCTTCTGGACAGATACGACGCACAGGCTCGCGCCGCCTCGCGCGAAGGACAGGATGTCCGGGATCACGGGCGCGCCCGACGCCTCGACGAAATGGGTAGTGGCCGGCACCGGCTGACGGAACTGCAACACCTCGCCATGCTCGGCCAGCAGCGTTTCGCGCGCGGGGTGTTCGCGCGGGTCGAAGGCTACCCGGGCCCCCAGCTTCAGGGCCCGCTCGCGGCGGAAGGGTGACAGGTCGAACACGACGATATCGCTGATGCCGCGATGACGCAGCACGACGAGGGTGGCGAGGCCGATGGGCCCCGCTCCGAACACCGCCACCTTGTCGCCCTCTTGGGCTCCGAGCTGGTTGACACCGTGGGTCGCGACCGCGAGCGGTTCAACCAGCGCGCCCACGTCGAGCGACACGTTGTCGGGCAGCGGCAGCAGCGATTCCGGTCGTGCGACCACGTCGCGGATCAGGAGCTGCTCGCCGAAGCCGCCTTCCGGCGCGCCATTGCCGATCAGGTTGACGAGCGGATTGACGACCACCCGGTCACCGACCCTGACCGACGTGACCTCCGCGCCGGCGGCCATCACCGTGCCGGAGAGCTCGTGGCCGATCGGGAAGGGATCTCCGCCCGGCCCCATCAATCCGCCAACCCTGACAAAGCCCAGATCGCTGCCGCAGATACCGACGCTGCCAACGCGCAGCACGACGTCGCGAGCCCCGGCAACAGGCGGCTCAACCTCCATCAAGCGAAGATCGTCGGGACCGCAAACGAAGGGAACTTTCATGGGATATCCTCTCAGGGGCCGGTCAGGCGTCGATAAAGAAGGCGGCGATGCGCGTTTCGGCGCTGGCCCGGGGCGCCGCCCCCGCCGCCACGTCGGCCAGCTTGAATGCGCCGTGTAGGCAGCCCAGCGCCTGTCCCGCACCGTCGTCGTAATTCTTGAACACGAGAGCCTCGTCGAGGCTCATGTCCGAATAATAGTACCAGGCGTGCCCGGCATTGTAGACCGAGCTGACATAGGGGATCGGATAGGGAATGTTGGGCTCGATGGTCTTGCCGACCACCCAGTCCACCTCGTCGACCGTCCGCTGGTCGCACAGCGCCAGCGGCATGTCCTGCGGCGGTGGCGTCACCGAACGCCAGACATTGTAGATGGTGCGGCGCTTGTACTTCGCGAGCTCTTGCGCGCTTCCCGCCGCCTCCAGCAGCATCGGCTGCGCCGCGCCGCGGTCCTGATCGATATGAACGAACTGCGCCGCCGGGGCGCGGCTGACGTCGCCGGTATCGCGGATCAGCACGCCCTTCTGGATCGCCGCCACGTGGTCGGCGCCCGTCACCTTTCTAACCAGCGCGACGCAGTGCGGCATGTAAACGTCGGCCACCCACCGGTCGTCATGCCATGCATAGGAGCCAACCGGAGCATGGGCGATCTCGAACCCCTCGCGGTCAACGCTTGGCGGCACTCGGAGATGGCGCGCGTCGCGAAACCCAACGCTGTGGGGCGCCAGAACCTGCGTAGTGATCTCGGGCGTACCGTTGCTCCAGATGCCGCCATCGTCGCGGTTCGCTGCAAAATTGAGGTCGGCCCGGGCCTGCACGGGCGCGTCCACCGGTGGCATGCTTGTCTCTCCTCTCGGGCTTTTCGCGGCGGGCACCGCAACCACCGGAAGTTTGCACAGCCGGCATGGCGTGGAAAGGCCGCGCCCGGCGTTCCGCTTCGCACCCACGATGTCGGCGGAATCGAACCGCTCCATCGACCGGACGATATATCCGTTCGGACGTTCGAGACACCGCCGCAGGACTCCCTCATCACGGCCGATATGGCACGCATTCCGGTCCAAAGGCGGGACTAACACCCCCGGCTGTCAGCCCCGCGAAAGATTTATCGAAAGGTTTACAGTATGACCGATCATCGACACTCTCGGACCTGACGATTCTACTAGCCCGCAGAGGCACGGGCAAAACCGATAGGTCGTGTGAGGAGAAGATGATGGCAAACAAGGTGGCGTTCATCACCGGCGCAAGCCGCGGTATCGGCAAGGTCTGCGCGTTCGAGCTGGCCGAAGCCGGCTTTGACATCGCGATCAGCGCACGCACGGTGAAAGAGGGGGAGGAGCGCGAGCATTCATCGACGCTCAAGGCATCCGACACGAGCCCGCTGCCCGGCAGTCTTGAAAGCACGCTGGCGGAACTGAGGAGCCACAAGGTGCAGGCCATGGCGGTCCAGGCCGACCTGCTCGACCCCGCTTCGCTGGGCGCCGCAGTTACCAAAGTGCTGGAACGCTGGGGCCGGATCGACGTGATCGTCCACAACGGACGCTATATCGGCCCCGGCCACATGGACAAGCTGATGGACACACCCATCGATCTCATCCGCAAGCAGATCGAGGCGAACGCCATCGCGCCGCTGATCATCAATCAGCTGGCAATGCCGAGCATGATCGAGAACGGCGGCGGCGCGATCATCAACATCACTTCGTCTTCGGGCTATTCCGATCCCCCCAAAGCGGCAGGCGAAGGCGGCTGGTCACTCGGCTACGGCATGTCGAAGGGCGCGATGCACCGGATCTCGGGCATCCTGAAGGGCGAACTCGGTCGGCACGGCATCAGGTTCTTCAGCGTGCAGCCCGGCTTCATCTCGACCGAGCGGATCAAGCAGGACATGGCGAAATTCGGCTTCGACGCCAGCCGCGGCGCTCCCTGCGACGTGCCGGCCAAGGTCGTGCGCTATCTGGCCACGAACCCAGAGGCCGCGCGGTACGACGGCAAGAATGTCGAGGCGCAGCAACTGTGCCACGAACTGGGCCTGCTCCCGGGCTGGGCGGGTCCGGGCAGCGGCAATGGCGAAACGGGCGGGCTTCGCTACGACATGTCGGGATTCAACATGCACCGCATCGCCATGGGCGAGAAGTTCACCGACGTCTACGGCACGCAGGCCTGGCAGGATTGACCTCCAGAGGGTCGAACCAGACCACATTTCCTGCGAATGCAATGCGGCGGGGCGTGAATATCGCCCTACCGCATTGGACTGTGCCGCAGCCCATCCCAGCGCGGTTCCGCACTGAAGCACGATCAATCGAATATATCTATGTGTCGAGCTCCACAGCCGTGCCTCCAGTCGGTCATAACCAGAGGACAAAGCGGTCCGGCACCTGTCCAAATCGCGCAGCAACCAAAATGGAGCACGCGACCGATCACGCCGTCACACCTAGATAAGTCACTGCAAAATAGGTATTTTCTATAGTCTCCTTGATAGACGGCCAATGATCGATTGTAATAAGACCACGACAGGATGCTGCGCCCGGATAACGTCAGGGCGATTGCCCTTGGGAACGCCCCCATTTCCTTGACACCCCCCGCAATCAGGTAGACAGAAAACTCATCTTGTGTTGCTTTGGGATGTGGGAGCGAGATGCGAACCGTTAGTTCCGGTATCGTCGATGCGCTGGTCGGCTTTCGCCTCGACAAGCCTGTCGAGATGGCTGCCATGCGCGAGGCGGACAAAGGTGCCCATCCCCACGGCTACATGTTCCGCGACATTCCGCAGATCCAGAAATCGGACGATCCCTTGGCCTCGGTCAAGGAAACGCTGCAGTACATGGACCAATTCGGGATTGAGTGGGGCCTGACGAGCCTCACCGACGATCGTACGCCGCAGGCACTGCGCGATCATCCCGACCGCTTCATCGCCGGCATTGCGGTGGACGGCAACAAGGGCATGGATGCGGTGCGCGCCATCGTGCGCGCTCAGGCGGAGCACGACATCCGCGGCGTCTTCATTGTGCCGTCAGGCGTCAGTCCGCAGATCCCCATCAACGACAAATTGTGGTATCCGATCTACGCCAAATGCGTCGAGCTGGACTTGCCCGTCTTCATCGCCGTCGGCGTGCCGGGGCCGCGGGTAAAGATGATGGCGCAGTACGTCGGCCATCTCGACGAAGTGTGCTACGATTTCCCGGAGCTGAAGATCGTGATGCGCCATGGTGCCGAACCATGGGAGGACCTGGCCGTGAAACTGCTGCTGAAATGGCCCAATCTCTATTATTCGACCTCAGGGTTCGCGCCAAAATATTACCCCAAGGCGATCATTGATTTCGCCAATACGCGCGGGGCCGACAAGGTGCTTTACGCAGGCTATTTCCCTTTTGGTCTCGAGTACGACCGGATTTTCCGCGAGCTTGACGAATTGCAGCTCAAGGAAGCGGTCTGGCCCAAGTTCCTGTCCGAAAACGCGCGCAAACTGTTGAAACTGCCGGCTTGAGCCGCAGAGAGTCAGAACTCCACGGAGATCACCAATGCCCGACACCCTTCAGCTCGATCGTTTTTCCTCCGCGGCCGTCAAGGATCCGCTGGGGCTCGGCTACAGCCCGTTCGACGCTGACAGCCACTATTATGAGGCGGAAGACGCGCTGACCCGCCACCTGCCGAAGGAATGGCGCCGCCGCGGCCCGAAATGGGGCGAAGTCGGCGGTCGCAAGCGCCTGATCCTGGGCGACAAGGTCTATAGCTACATCCCCAACCCGACCTTCGACCCGATCGCCAAGCCCGGCTGCGCGCACGATTATTTTGCCGCAAAACTCGACGGCAAGAGCCTGGCCGACGTGATGGGCGATTTGGAGCCAATCCGTCCCGAATATCGCGACCGCGACGCCCGTCTGAAGGTGATGGACGAACAGGGCGTAGGCGCCACCTGGCTGTTTCCGACCCTCGCGGTGACGCTGGAGGTTGCGTGGAAGGACGATCTGGAGGCGACCCGCGCTACCCTGCGGGCTTTCAATCGCTGGCTCGCCGAGGATTGGGGCTTTGCCTACAAGGACCGCATCTTCGCCGCACCGGTCGTCACCCTGTCCGATCCCGACTGGCTGCTCGAGGAAATCGAGTGGATCATCAAAAGCGGCGCCAAGGTCATCTCGCTGCGCAACGGCCCGATCTATACCAGGACGGGCACGACCTCGCCGGGCGCTCCCGAATATGATCCCTTCTGGGCCCGGTGCGAGGAAGCGGGCATCATCGTCGCCCCGCACGCCGGTGACGATGGCTACGACTTCCTCGGCCACATGTGGGAACCCTGGGCGGACCGTTCGGGCTTCCACGTCACCCCGCTGCAGAAGGCGGTGACCTCTCAACGCGCCGTGCCGGACTTCTTCGCGGCCGTGTTCTGCCACAAGATCTTCGAGCGCTTCCCTCGTCTTCGCATGTGTTCGATCGAGAACGGCGCTGCCTGGGTCGCCCCGCTGCTCACCCGCCTCTATCGCGGCTATGCGCAGGTGAAGGGCTACTACAAGAAGAACCCGGTGGACCAGTTCCACGAGCACCTGTGGGTCACCCCGTTCTGGGAAGATAATATCGAGCAGCTGTCCAAGGTCATGCCCGTCGATCGCATCATCTTCGGCAGTGACTGGCCGCATGTGGAAGGCGTCGAGGCACCGCTCGACTTCTTCGACCAACTCAAGAACTTTGGCATCGAGGACCAGCGCAAGATCATGCGCGAGAATGTCGCCGGCCTGACGGCCACGGCCAACGCATGACCGTCGATTGGGGAGACGGCGAGGGAGCGGAACCGGCCATCCTGTCGGAGGTCCGTGACGGTGTGGGCATCGTCACTCTCAATCGGCCGTCCAAGCTCAATGCATGGACGCCGGGCATGGGCACGCTCTATTTCGACACGCTGGAGCGCATGTCGCTTGACGACAACGTGCGCGCGATCCTCGTCACCGGACAGGGCCGCGCCTTCTGCGCCGGCGCCGACATGTCGGGCCTCAGCGGCCTGACGCAGACCGGCGGCTATGGTCAGGCCCGCGAACCGCGCCGCTACTGGTTTCCAATGTCGATCGGCAAGCCGATCATCGCCGCGATGAAGGGCGCCTGCTATGGCGTCGGCCTGCAACAGGCCATGATGTGCGACATCCGCTTCGCCGCCAGCGACGCCAAGATTTCCGCCCCTTATACCAAACGCGGCCTGATCGGCGAGGTCGGCATCAGCTGGATGATGACGCGGATCGTCGGGCTAGGCCATGCGACGGACATCCTGCTGTCCGGCCGGGCGTTGACCGCCGGCGAAGCGCTCGCCATGAACCTCGTCAACCGGGTGGTGGAGCCCGACGGCCTTTTCGATGAAGCCTTCGCCTATGCCACGACAATGGCGCGGGAATGCTCGCCGTGGTCGATGCGGATGATGAAGCAGCAGATCTACCATGACATGATGAAGGACTTCTCCGCGGCGTTCGAGGATTCCGAGACCATGCTGCAGCAGGCGATGCAGAGCGAGGACTTCAAGGAAGGCATCGCCGCCTTCCGGGAAAAGCGCCCGCTCAATTTCGCCCCGCTTGCCGCTGGCCTGGCCAAGCTCGACACCTGGCCTTCATGACCACGCAGGCCATTCCGATGATGGCCGTCGAAGGTCTTTCGCACTGGCCCGCCGACACCAGCATCGAATTGCTGACGGAATCGCTGGGCGATCTGCTGCGGCGCAATGCCATGCGTTATCCGGGCCGCCCCGCGGTGCTGCTCCCGCAGGGCGACGCAATCGTGCCGGTCACCCACGCCGAGCTTCTCGCAAAGGCCGAGAACATGGCACGCTGGATCGCCGCCCGTTGCCCGGTGGGCGCACGCGTTGCGCTGTGGTCGCGCAATGCTTTCGAATCGGTTCTTCTCCAACATGCCTGCGCGCTGGCAGGCGCGATCATCGCCCCGTTCAACACCGGCTGGACCGACAACGAGGCGAGCCATGCCCTGGCGCTGACCCAGCCGGCCTTGCTGTTCGCCGGCCTGGACAACCGCGGGGACGACCTGTTGCCGCGCGCGGCGGCGCTTGCCGGCTGTCCGGTCCACCGTCTGGACGAAGTTGCTGCGCTGGCGGCAATGCCATCGGGCCAGCCGCTCCCAGAACTAACTCAGGAAGCGCCTTTCCTCATCCAGTTTACCAGCGGCACCACGGGCAAGGCGAAAGGTGCACTCCTGAGCCAGCGGGCCGCGCTGCTCGGCGGCTGGCTGCGTCCCATGGCCGATGGCACCGACGAGACCGATCTGTGGCTCAACGCCGTACCCTACCACCATATCGGAGGGTCATGCGCGATCATCCTGGGCGCGCTCAGCACGGCCAGCACCTTTGTCGTGCTCGAGCGCTATGACCGCGCCCAACTCGTCGCCTTGATGCGGCAATTGAAGCCGACGCGCATGGGCGGCGTACCGACCATGTGGTTCGACATCCTGGCCGCCGATGACCTGCCGCCGCGCGGCACGGTGCGTACGGTGACGCTGGGCGGTGCGAGCGTCCCGCCAACGCTCGTTCAGGCGGTGCGCGAACGGCTCGGCGCCCATTGCGTGATCGGCTACGGCCAGTCCGAATGCCCGGTCGCGACCGGCACCCGCAACACCAGCCCGATCGAGGAGATTTGCGAGACGGTCGGCCGCCCCATGCCTCATGCGGAAGTGAAGATCGTCGGGCGCGATGGGCGCACCCTGCCCTTTGGCGAGACCGGCGAGATCCTGGTGTGCGCGCCGATGGTCATGGATTGCTATTGGGACAATCCGGAGGCCACCGCCGCCGCCATCACGGCCGATGGTTTCCTGCGCACGGGCGATCTTGGGGCGATGGATCCGACCGGCGTGGTACGCATCAAGGGCCGCCTTCGCGAAGTCATCATCCGGGGCGGCGAGAACATCTACCCCCCGGAGATCGAGGATGCGCTGCTGAGCCATCCTGCGGTCGCCATGGCGGCCGTGGTCGGCGTCGAGCATGAGCGGCTCGGCCAGGAAGTGGGGGCCGTCATCCAGCTGCGCCCAAAGGCCTCGGTGCTGGAGGAAGAGCTCGAGGCGCATGTTTCGGCCCGCATCGCGCGTTTCAAGACGCCCCGCCACTGGCGCTACGTCGCGGCGATGCCCGTCACTGTTTCCGGCAAGATACGCAAAGTCGAACTGGAAGAACTGTTCAGGCACCCTGCATGATACGCGAAACGATCGGTGCCGTGATCCGCGAACGGGGCAAGCTTGGTGACCATGCCTTCGTCGTGGTCGACGACAAGCGGCTCACCTATGGCGAGGCTGAAAGCCGCTCGCGCAGGCTCGCCTCGGCGCTGATCGAAGCCGGCGTGGGACGCGGCAGCCGGGTCGCGCTGCTGTTCGGCAACAGCCCGGATTTCGCGGTCGCCGTCTTTGCCATCACCCGCATCGGTGCCATCGCCATGCCGATCAGCACGCTGTCCACCGCGCACGAAATTCGCGGCATGCTCCTCAATTCAGACGCCGAATATTTCATCGCCGTGCCCAGCTATCGCGGCAAGGATCTGACGGAAGTCGTGGCGCAGGCTCTTGGCGTGGCGCCATCGGGCCAGCTCATGCTGCCGGGCTTGCCCGTACTGCGCCGCGTCTGGTTCGGCATCGCGGATCTGGAGACCCAGGGTACGGACGACGATGCCCGCGTCGCTGCCACAGAGGTGCAAGTCACGCCCGCAGACGCCATGGTGGTGATCCACACCTCGGGATCGACCAGCGCGCCGAAGGGCGTCACCCACACGCATGGCCAGATGCTGCGCAACATGGCGCGGCAGAACGTGGTGCGCGACTATACTGGCAAGGAATGCCTGCTCTCAAATTCGCCCTGGTTCTGGGTCGGCGGCTTCGCCTTCAGCTTCCTGGCAACGTTCATCGCGGGGGCCAAGCTGCTCTGCTCTTCCACTGCTCCGAAGGACATGCTGGATCTCATCGAGGCCGAGCGGCCGACCATTACCAACGGCGTTGCGACCACCGTGCTGAACGTCGCCAACGACCCGAGCTTCGCGGGCCGCGACCTCAGCTTCATGCGGCGCGGCAATCTCTACCCGATCCTGCCGCCCGAAGTGCGTCCCGCCGACCCGGAACTGCGCTACAACATGCTCGGCATGACCGAGGCCGGTAGCGTCTGCCTATATCCGACGCACGAAGGCGATCTGCCGGAGGAGAAGCGCGGGTCCTTCGGTCGGCTGGTCACGGGTTTGGAAGCGCGGGTGGTGGATCCGGAAACCGGCCTCGATGCGTCAGCCGGCGAGATGTGGCTGCGCGGTCCCAATGTCATGCAAGGCTACTATGGCCGCGAACGCCACGAATGCTTCGACGAGGACGGCTGGTATCATACCGGCGACATGATGACGCTCGATGCCGACGGCGACTTCTATTTCAAGGGACGCGAGGGCGACATCGTCCGCACCTCCGGCGCGCAGGTGTCGCCGCGCGAGGTGGAGGGCGCCATCAGCGAAGCCACCGGCGGGCGGATCTCGCTGGTCATCGGCATACCCGATCCGGAACGCGGCCAGCTCGTCGCCGCCGTCCTCCTGGGAACCGAGCCCGTCGATGCGGAGGCCCTGCGTGCGGCGCTTAAGGAACGCCTCGCGCCCTACAAGATTCCACGCAAGTGGCTGACCATGGAGGAAAAGGACCTGCCGACACTGTCCAGTGGCAAGATCAACCTCAAGCAGCTGGTGGAGATGGTCAGTGGCCTCTGAAGCCCTCCCCCAGACCATTCCCGCTTTGCTGGCCCAACGCGCCGCGGCGATCCCGACACAAGAAGCCATCGTCGATGGCCGCGACCGTATCGACTATGCGACGCTCGATCGCCTGGCGGCCGAGCGGGCTGGCTGGCTGGTCGCGCAAGGCGTCAACAAGGGGCACCGCGTCGGCTTGCTCCTCGAGAACGGCATCGAATGGGCCGTCAACGCTTATGCGGTCATGCGGATCGGCGCGGTGCTGGTGCCGCTCAGCACCTTGCTGCGGCCCGTGGAACTGGCGCCGCGGCTCGCCATTGCCGGCGTGCGCCATCTGATCGCCACGCCAGGTTTCCGGGGCCGGGACTTCCGTGCCGAGATCGGCGAGCTCGACCGCTCCGCTCTCCCCGCGCTGCGCGATATCTGGTGGGCCGGAGAGCTGGGAAGCGGCGCATTGGGGAACGCGCGCGCGGTCGCCGATGCGCTTTCGGACCGGGTCGTGCCTGCCGACGACATGGTCGTCATATTCACATCCGGCAGCCGCAAGGCGCCGCGCGGCATCATCCATACGCATGGTGCAGCGATCCGATCGATTGCGGCCGGGAACGGTCCGCGATGCGTTCGCCCCGGTACACGCCTTTACATCCCCATGCCCTTTTTCTGGATCGGCGGATTCGGCGCGGGCCTGATCACGACTCTGGTCGCAGGCGCGACGCTGCTGACCGAGGCGATACCCGAACCTGCGGCAACGCTCGAATATCTGGAACGCGAGCGGGTGACCCTGTTCCGGGGCTGGCCCGACCAGGCCGCCAGCATCGCGCGCCATCCCGCTTTCGCCGGCACCGACCTTTCCAGCCTCACCGCCGGCAGCCTCGATGCCGTGCTGCCGAAAGCGCTCAAAAGCGAACCGGGCAGCCGCGCCAACCTTTTTGGCATGACGGAAAGCTTCAGTTCCTATTGCGGCTGGCCACTGGACCAGGACATGCCGAGGGACAAGTGGGGCAGTTGCGGCAAGCCGTTCGCGGGCGTGAAGCTTCGTATCGCCGACCTGGAGACGGGGGCGATCCTGCCCGCGGGCGAGACTGGCACAGTCCAGCTTGGCGGCCACAATATCCTGCGCGGCATTTGCGGGCTGGAACGCGAGGACGTGTTCACCGTCGACGGCTGGTATGACACGGGCGACATCGGCCATCTCGATGCGGACGGGTTCCTCTGGTTCACCGGCCGCGCCGACGACATGGTCAAGATCAAGGGCGCGACCGTCTACCCCTCCGAGGTCGAGAGCGCGCTTGAGACCATTCCCGGCGTCGCGCGCGCTTTCGCCACCGACATCCGCTTGGACGGCACTCTCGCCATCGGCGCCGCAGTCGTTCCCGTGCAGGGTGAAACGCTGACCGTCGCAACGCTGGCTTCGGCGGCGAAGGAGCGGCTCAGCGCTTTCAAGCTGCCCTCCCGCTGGTTGATCCTGCGCTCGCCCGACGACCTGCCCCGCAATGCTTCGAGCAAGATCGACAAACCGGCCCTGCAGGCCCTGCTCGTAGAGGGCGCGGCTGCCTGATGCCGTCGGCAATTCACTAGAACTCGAGCGGCCCTCTGGCCGCAGCATCGCCGCACAGTTTTTGCGACGATCGCAACATGAACCAGGAGTTTGGAATGGCCTTGAAGACCCGCGTCACCGAAATGCTCGGCATCGAGCATCCGATCGTGCAAGGTGGCATGCAGAACGTCGGATATGCCGAACTGGCGAGCGCGGTTTCCAACGCTGGCGGCCTTGGCCTCATCACGTCGCTGACCCAACCCGACGCCGCCGGCCTGCGCAACGAGATCGAACGGTGCAAGGCGATGACGACCAAGCCGTTCGGCGTGAACATGACCGTGCTGCCGTCGCTCAATTCGCCCGACTATGGCTCGCTGGCGCAGGTGGTGATCGAAAGCGGCATCAAGGTGGTGGAGACAGCTGGGCTTCCCGCCGTGCGGGAAATCTGGGCGATGCTGAAACCGCACGGCATCACCATCATTCACAAGTGCACTTCGGTCCGCCACGCGCTGTCATCGGAGAGGGCGGGCTGCGATATCATCTCCATCGATGGGTTCGAATGTGCGGGCCATCCCGGCGAGGATGACGTGCCCGGCCTCGTGCTGATCCCTGTGACTGCGGACAAGGTAAAGGTCCCGCTGCTGGCCTCGGGCGGAATTGGCGATGCGCGCGGCTTGGTGGCTGCGCTTTCGCTCGGCGCTGACGGCATCAACATGGGAACGCGCTTCTGCGCGACCCAGGAAGCGCCCATTCATGACAACGTGAAGCAGGCCTATGTCGCCAACGACGAACGCGGCAGCAACCTGATCTTTCGCAATCTCAAGAACACGGCCCGTGTCGGCAAGAACGAAGTATCGGACGAGGTCGTCCACCGCCTTGCCCAGCCGGGCGCGGTGTTCGAGGACGTGAAGGAACTGGTCGCGGGCGTAAAGGGCCGGGATCTGCTTCAGACGGGCGACATGTCGAAGGGGATCTTCTGGGCCGGCATGGTGCAGGGCCTGATCCACGACATCCCGACCTGCGCGGTGCTGATTTCGCGCATGGTCCGCGAGGCGGAAGAGATCATCCGCGGTCGTCTGGGCGCCATGGCGGCCTGACCTCCCTGCGCCGCCACGGGCAACCGATCGCCTTCGATTCTAGAAACCGTCCAAGGCGCCGGGCTTGCGGCCGACAAGCGTCACACCGGGCGGCAAGGGCGCAGCGTCGGCCTGAATGAAGGAATCGATCTGCGCCGGTACGCTGGGATCAAGCTGATATCGGGCGAAATCCGTGACGCCGTGCCGATAGAGCACATCGTCATCGAGGAGGAACTGGCCCGTCAGGTCGCGCGAGGGCGACGTGAGTATGACGTGCGCAGCGTCCGCCATTATTTCCGGCTTGCGGGCATGGCGCAGGCGCTTGTTGCCATCCTCCGTGCCCCGCAGACCGCTGCCGAATTCAATGGCCGAAGTGCCGATTATGGTCCTTGGCCACAGCCCATTGGCCGCCACGCCCTGGCTTCGGAATTCCTCGGCCAGCCCCATGATGGTCAGGCTCATCCCCAGCTTTGCCAGTGAATAGGCGAGATGATCGCCATACCATTGCGGATCCATCACCGGCTTGGGCGCTATCGCGAGGATGTGCGGATTGGCGCTCTTGAGCAGATAGGGCAGGCACGCCTTGGAAGTCAGGAAAGTCGCGCGGACGTTCACCTGCTGCATCAGGTCGAACGCCTTCATCGGCACCTCCAGCGTATTCTGCACGTTGAGCGCCGAAGCATTGTTGACGCAGATGTCGATGCCCCCGAATGTTTGCGCGGTTTCCTCGACCGCTTGGCGCACCGCCGCCTCGTTGCGAACGTCGACGATCAGAGGCAGCGCCTTCCCACCGGCCTTCTCGATCTCCGCCGCAGCGGTATAGACCGTGCCCGGAAGCTTGCCATGCGGCTCCGCGGTCTTGGCCGCTATCGCCACATTGGCGCCGTCCCGCGCCGCGCGTAGTGCGATGGCCAGCCCGATGCCCCGGCTCGCGCCCGTGATGAACAATGTTTTCCCGGCAAGCGTATCGGTCGACATGCAATCCCCTGCTGCATCGTGCCTCAAGCGGATCGTCCTCGCCCCGGCAAAATGCAAGCGAAACCTCTAACTATTTAGAGACATTTGCCTAAGACTTCACGCCGGGCCCGGCACCAAGGCTGATCGGAAATCCCGCGGTCGCGCCGCCATCGACAATGATGGTCTGGCCAGTGATGTAGGCCGAGAGATCCGAAATCAGGAACAACAGCGCGCCCGCGATGTCGGATGGTTGTCCGGGACGCCGCAGCGGGATGGATTTCATCGCCGTAGCGTGTGCCGCCTCATCCATCGAGGCGGCGATACGCGGCGTCCAGGTCAGGCCCGGCGCGACGCCGTTCACCCGGATGCCATGGCGTGCCATTTCGTGTGCGGCCGAACGGATCAATGAGTTGAGGCCGGCCTTTGCGGCACCATAGGCAGCATGGCGCGGCGCACCCGTCGTACCTGAGATCGAGGAGACGAAGGCCATCGCGCCGCCGCCGGTTTCCCGCATGATCCGCCCGCCCGCACGCATCGCATGGAAGGCCTGCCTCAGCGAGATATCGAGCTGGAAATCCCAGTCCTCGTCGGACAGGTCCATGATCGGGATGTAGCGCGGCATGCCGATAATATCGACCAGCGCGTCGATGCGGCCCAATGTCGTCGCGGCCTCGGTGAGCACGCGCGTCATATCGTCCGGCTTGGTCGCATCGCCCGAGAGGGCGGTACCGGCGATTTCCTGCGCAACGCTGGCGGCGCGATCATGGTCGGCATCGATGCAGACCACGCGCGCACCTAGCGCCGCGGCGGCGTGCGTCGCTTGCCGACCGATCCCCTGCCCGGCGCCCAGCACCACCACGCCGCGCCCGTCGAGCCGCAGCAGGTTCGCATAGTCGGGAACCGGCGTGTCGTCGGTCAAAGCCATGTTTCGCTCCCCTTAGCGCAGCGTGAAACCGCGATAGTCCTCTGCGACGACCTGCTCCACGTGCTCGCGATAGGCCGGCAGGCCGAGCGGATAGGCAATCAGATAGCGCGCCTTCCCCGGGATGTTGGAGTTCATGTAATAACTGCTGGCCGTGGTGAGCAGCAACCTGTCCCCCAAATCCGCGACATGGCTCGTCCACTCCCGTTCGGCCGCCTCATCCGCCTCGATCCGCGTCAGGCCCTCCGCCCGCATATGATCGAACAGCGCCGCCATCCAGTTCACGTCATGCTCGATCGCGGCGACCATGTTGACGAGAACCGATGGGCTGCCGGGCCCAGTGACGAGGAACAGATTGGGGAAATCCGCGGTCATCAGGCCCAGATAGGTCGGGGCGCCTTGGGCCCATTTCTCGGCGATGCTGACCCCTTGGGCATTGCGGATGTCAATGCGCGTCAGCGCGCCCGTCGCCGCGTCGAAGCCCAGCGCAAAGACGAGGATATCGAGCGGGTATTCCTTGCCCGATTCCGTCCGAAGACCGCGGGGCGTGATCCGCGCGATCGGGTCGGCGCGGACGTCCACCAGCGAGACATTGGGCCGGTTGTAAGTCGTATAGTAATCCGTATCGATGCAGATGCGCCGCGCGCCGATAGGGTGATCCTTTGGGCAGAGTAGGTCGGCGGTTGCGGGCTCCTGCACGATTTCCCGAATGCGATCATGGACGAAGTGCGCAACCTCGTCGTTCACCTCCTTGACGAGACCTCCATCGCTGAAGGTTCCCAGCAGCGACGGCCCGCCCAACTCCCATTCGCGGTGCAGCAGCGCCTCGCGCTCTTGCGGGCTGAAATCCGTGGAAGGGCGGCCGGTCGAGCGCAGCGGTGACCCAATGCGATAGGTCAACGCCTCCTTGCGATATTCGGGATATCGGGCCTTGATCGCAGCGACCGCCTCCGTGTCGGCAGGGGCATTGCGGGCGGGAAGTGTGAACGTCGCCGTGCGCTGGAAGACCGTGACCTGCTCCGCCATCTCGGCGAACTTGGGAATGCTTTGAATACCGGAAGAGCCCGTGCCGACAACCCCGACCCGCTTGCCACGAAAGTCGACCGGTTCCCTGGGCCAGCGGCTGGTCTGGAACCATTGCCCTCCGAAGTCGCCCAGACCCGCGAAATCCGGGTCTTTTACCGCCGACAGGCTGCCGCTTGCCATGACGAGATAGCGGGCGGAGACCAGTTCCCCGCCTTCCGTCTCGACCAGCCAGCGCTCGTCCGCCGCGTCGCGCCGCGCCGCGATGATGCGGGTGTCGAAGCGGATATCCTTGCGCAGGTCGAAGCGGTCGGCAACATGCGCCAGATAGGCCTGGATCTCAGGCTGCGACGCATATTTTTCCGTCCATTCCCAATCCTGCTGCAACTCATCGGAGAACGAATAACTGTAGTCGATGCTTTCGACGTCGCAGCGGGCGCCCGGATAGCCGTTGTGATACCATACGCCGCCCACATCGGCTGCGGCCTCGAATCCCTGGACGGACAGTCCCTGCCCCCGAAACCTGTGCAGAGCATAGAGCCCCGCAAAGCCGGCGCCGACGACCACCACATCGACCTGTTGCTGACTCATCGTATCAACAAAACCTCTCGCGGCGCTTGTGGGATCGATGCTCGCCTATGGACCGAACGCTATCCAAGCGGGACAACACGGTCAAACGGCCAAAGGGCAACCGCCGGGCAAAATCTGCCAAAAATATACCTTATTCCGGCAATCGCCGCAGACTGCTCCCAACTGATCGTCGGGGCGGACATTGCGGCGGCAAGGAAGCGGGGACGAGCCGTCTCCCCCGGCAGCCCGATTTCGCTCGCACTCGAGAATATGCCGTGGTCGATCGCGCGGATCAGGAACGCATGGTCAGGCCGCCATCGACCGAAATCACCTGCCCGGTGATGTAGCCCGCGTCGTCAGAGAGGAGGAAGGCGCCCATGCCCGCAATGTCGGCAGGCTCCCCGAAGCGCACCTTGATCGCCGTGCGTTGCCGCGCGCTTTGCAGAAAGCCATCGGACAGATTGGCCGCCAGCCTGGGATGAAGGATCAGGCCCGGGGCGATCACGTTGGCGCGAATGCCCTGTCGGCCATAGCGCGTGGCAACATTGCGCATCAGCGCATGGAGCGACGCCTTGCTCATCGCATAGGCAATGCGTGTGCCGCTCGGCTGGTGGGCCTCCGCCGAGGATGTGAAAACCATCGAGCCGCCGCCGTTCTGGATCAAGGCCGGCACTGCATGGCGGGCGCACAGCAGATAGCCGCGCGCATTGACCCGCATGACCTCGTCGTAAAGCTCAAGCTCGAGTTCGATACAGTCCGGGCTTTGTCCGTCCACAAAGCTTGCATAGTTGGCATGGAAGCCGTCGAGCCGGCCGTAAGTGGATGTGGCAAGCTCGACCATCGCCCTGATCGAAGCATCGTCCGCGCCGTCGAGCACGGTACCGACGATGTGCCGGCCCGAGGGATCGATGTCCCGCGCAACGCTGCGTACGTGGTCCTCGTCCCTATCCCCCAGCACCACATGCGCGCCTTCCGCGACGTACCGGCGTGCAAGACCGCTACCGATCGCGCCGGCGCCCGCAACGACAATGACCTTGCCATCCAATATACCTGCCATGTCAGCCCCCTTTGGCAGTTCGTTGACCGCCGCCTTATCCACGTCGACCTACATTCCGCTGCGGGAGCGAACCGTCAGTCGCGAAAGCCCGGACTGACCCGATCCAGTTTGCGCAGCAGCGCTGGCCAGGACAGCCGGTCGGCGATCCGGTCCATGATCTGCGGACTGGATTGTCCGGCGACCTTGCCCGCCACGCCCTGATGGGGGTCGTACAGGCCGTCCCGCCCGGCCGACAGCATCATCACCTGGACCTGGCAGGCGCGCTCGAGAAAATAGAGGCGCTGGAAGCATTGCCCCACCGTCTCGCCGACGGCCAGCGTGCCATGATTGCGCAGGATCATGCTGCTCTTGTCGCCAAGGTCGCCGATCAGCCGCTCGCGCTCGTCATGATCGAGCGCAATCCCCTCGTAGTCATGATAGGCGAGGTCATGCGCCGCCATCATTGCGGTCTGCGTGTAGGGCAGCAGGCCAGATGCCATCGCCGACACCGCCTGGCCATGGGGTGTGTGAAGATGCATCACCGCCTGGGCATCCTCGCGCGCCATGTGGATCGCGCTGTGGATGGTGAAACCGGCCGGGTTTAGCTTGTGGCAGGTGGGGCTGACCGGCTTTCCTTCCATGTCCACCTTGACCAGCGAGGAAGCCGTAATCTCCTCGAACATCATGTCGTAGGGGTTAAGGAGAAAGTGGTGCTCGGGGCCTGGCACGCGAACCGACAGATGCGTAAAAATCAGGTCGTCCCAGCCCTGAATCGCAACGAGCCGGTAGGCAGCGGCGAGGTTGACCCGCAGATCCCATTCGCCTTCGACCAGCCCTTCGGGGGCCTGCTCCGGTAGCATAGCCATCCCATTCTCCTCATGCGCCAAGGCACCGGGTGCGAGCCATGTACAAAGGACTCGCACGCCTTGTATCAGATTATCATCCACCCAATTGTGGGCAAGCATCGGCAGGCTGGCGATGCCTATCGTGGCGGCCCGGCATCGATCAGGCTGCCCCCGCCCCCATCGCCTCTATTTTGCGCGCAAGCAAAGCCTTCAGTTCCGGCTGGCTCACCTTGAGCGAGGGCGTGCGCGGTAGTTCGTCGAGATGGAAGATGTGCACCGGCACCTGATAGGCGAGCAGGCTGGCACGCAGGCTCTCGCGCAATTCGGCGTCGCTTGGTGGAGTGGCGCCGGCCCGGACCACATAGGCCGCCGCCGGCACCTGCCCCAGCCGCTCGTCGGGCAGACCAACGACTGCCGCCTCGCGGACGGCTGGATGGGCCTGCATTGCATTGACGATATCCTCGGGGAACACCTTGAACCCGCCGCGGATGATCGCATTGTCGGACCGGCCCTTGATGTAGAGGAAATTGTCTTCGTCGAGCACGGCAAGGTCTGTCGTGCGCATCCAGTCGCCATTTCCCAGGTGCGGCGCGCGGAGCTCGAGAAGGCCCTGTTCGTTCACGCCAAGCGGCGCCAGCGTCTCGACATCGACGGTGCGTGCCTCAAGCCCCGGATTGATGCGCCCCACACTGCCGCGTTTTGCGGGATAGTGCGCCTTGTAGTCACTGAGCGTCCAGCCGGCGCCAGCACCTGCGAACTCGGTCGCGCTGTAGTTCTGAAGCACCGGGATGCCGTAGCGCGCGTAGAAGGCATCAGCGAGGTCCGGATCGAGCGGCGCGGTGCCGGTGCGAAAGGCGGAAAGGCTCTGCAGCCGCACCTTGGGAACATCGGCATCAAGGATCATGCGCAGCGCCGCCGGCGGCGCGCTCGCGACCTTGAGACCATGGCGCTCCACCGCGCCCACCCATCCCTCGACGCTGAACCGCGACAGGACCGCAATCTTGCGGCCGGCCATGATCGCATTCATGAGCCCGAAAATGCCCGCGATATGGGTGAAGGGCGCGTTGACCAAGACAACGTGGTCGCGCAGCTTGGGCGGATCCCCCTGCTTGCGCCCGTCATAGACCGCCGCGCCCAGTACCGACTGCTCGATCGAACGGCGCTTGAGCGGGATCCGCTTGGGCGTTCCGGTCGTGCCGCTGGTCAGCATCTCGATGCCAACATCGTCGTCGGCAAAAGCGCCAAGCCGTGACAGGTCGGGCTTGTCGAGCCCTTCAATGACGCGCACCGGATCGGCGCGATCCTTGGTCAGCACCAGGCCGAGGCAGCCGATCTCCCGCGCGGCGGCGATCACGCCAGGGCGGTCCCATTCCTCCTGCAACCCAAAGATCGCGCCGGGCTTGAGCGTGCGGATGTCCTCGCCCAGCTTGTCGTCGGGCAGCGAGGGATTGAGCGTAACGAGGCAGCGCCCCGACGCCAGGACATGGACCAGCGCTCCCGCCATTTCCGGCCGGTTCTTGAGCATGCCTGCAACCCGCGCGTCCTTGCCGAGCCCGGCGACAGCGAGCTTTGCCTCGAGCGCCGTGCCGATTGCGGACAGGTCACCCCAGGTCCACCATTCGCCATCCTGTTCGACTGCGGGCGCAGTGGGATCAAGGTTGAATATTTCTCCAACCAGCTCGGCGAGTTTCGACATCACGGTTACCCTTGTTTTGACCAGCTTCGTCCTCCGCGATGGCAGAAGACGTCAAGGCTCCGACGCACCTGCGCATGGCACGAAGCCGCCAGCCCCGCAATAATTAGATATATGATTATCACGCCAACAGGTGCATTGCCGGTCAGCGCCATTCCGGCGACACTCCATTCCTGCCTTTGTTCTTATCCGAACGATGCAGGACGAAGGTCCGGTGGGAAAGGTGGCAGGCGGCCGCCTCGTTCAATAGCGTCGCGGCGATACCTCGGCCGAGCGCCCCTCGTCAGCGCTCTTTCGATGAGCTCTTCTGCTGCGAAAGTTGCCCTTCCAAGCTCTTGAGCAATTCTACCGCAGCAATGATGCTGTCTTGTGAAAGCCCCGCTTCCAACCCCTCCGACCAGGGCAGCTGCCTTTTTTGCGCCTGCAGGTAGACCTGCTCGCCTTCCTCCGTCAGCGCAATCAGCTTGGCCCGGCGGTGATGGGGATTGGGCTCCATGTAAACGAAATTCCTGGCAGCCAGGAGATCGACGATGCGCTGCACCGACTGACGCGTGAGGCCCATGCTTCGTGCGATTTGCGGCACTGTCAGCGGCGTCGGCGAAAGCGCGAGCGCGCCCAGCACCTGCCACCAGGCAGGGGTCAGGCCGATGTCTTCGACCAATCGGCTTCCCGCCTCGAGCAAGCTACCGCCGACGCGGAAAATGGTGACGATAAGGTCGTTGATGGGGCGCAGGTCATCGCCGTTCAGGTGCAGCATCGGGCCATCGTCACAAACAGTCCGGCCCTGTCAACATTTTTGGCGCCCCCCGCGCAGCTGCTGCGGTGCTGGCAACCCGAAGCGGCTATGCGGCGAACATCTCGCGCACGGCGGCCAGATCGGGCTTGTTCGTCGGTGTCAGCGGCAATTCGGGGACCTGCTTCTTTCCAGCACAGTGGGATCCGAAGCTTGGAATTCACGTGACTTGAAGTCGCGGC
>JADMIO010888837.1_pt1 | contig 118648 bp, 87 predicted proteins | sample 8958161 | NCBI WGS metagenome assembly JADMIO01 (sample SAMN16585339, study PRJNA669376) | soil metagenome | isolation source: Crop rotation soil | place: USA: Cullars Rotation, Alabama | collected 2011
CGCGACAACTTGTCCACGTGGAATTCTAAGCTTAGGATCCCAATGTGCTGGAAAGAGGTCGGCTTGTTCCAGCGCAGGCGCGTCGTTGATGCCATCACCGACGAACGCGACATGCTTGCCCCTTTGTTGAAGTTGCTGCACGAATGCGGCCTTGTTTTCCGGCCGCACTTCAGCCGCAACGTTTTCGTTTGGAATTCCAACAGCAGCCGCAACCGCACTGGCCGTGCGACGATTGTCTCCCGTTACCAGGTGAACCGAATGCCCGTGCTGTTGAAGCTCGCTGACAACTTCCGCGATCCCACTCTTAAGCTGGTCTTGAATCGCGAACACGGCCGCGAGTTCCTGATCCATCGCGAGCGCAACGAGACTCGCGCCTTTGCCAGTCCATTCGTCAACAAAGGTTTGTGCCAGTGACAAATCGATGCGTGATCGCGTCAGCCAATTGATCGAGCCGAGCAACACGCGCCGCTCGCCCAGGAAAGCTTCCAGACCAGACCCCGCGTGTTCGACCGGAGCGCGGACTGTCGAGTCCACGCGAACATTTCCACTCCCGGAGGTCACCTTCCGCGCTCCCTGCGCGATCGCAACACTCAGAGGGTGATTCGACTGCGATGCGAGTTGAACAGCGACGCCGAGTGCGTCCGCTTGCGAATCAAACAGGACATGTGCGGCGAGTTCAGGTTTGCCTTGAGTCAGCGTGCCAGTTTTGTCGAACACGACCGTGTCGATCGTTCCAGCTTTTTCCAGCGCGATGCCGTCGCGGATCAGAATGCCGCGTTCTGCTGCGGCATTCGTTCCGGCCATGATTGCTACCGGCGTCGCCAATCCCATTGCACACGGACATGCGATGATCAGAACGGCGGCGGCGTGAACGACTGCGAGTGCTAGCGCGGTGTCCGCAAGGGTGACCGACCAGAGAAATCGTGAGAGCGATTCGGAAACGTGCCGGGCACTTTCGGGCGCGAGTCCCCACCACAATCCCGCTGCGAGTGCGAGTGCGATGACGACTGGCACAAAGACGCTGCTGACGCGGTCACCGAGGCGCTGGATGTTCGCGCGGCTGTTCTGCGCACGTTCGACGGCAGCGATGATTTGTGCGAGCGCAGTGGATTCGCCGGTCGCAGTCACACGCACGACAAGACGCGAGTTCAAATTCACCGTGCCGCCGTAAACAGTCGTGCCCCTAGCCTTGTCCACCGGCATTGATTCGCCGGTCAGCATCGCTTCTTCGACAGACGATGCTCCTTCGATCACTTCGCCATCGACGGGCACGCGTTCGCCGGGCCGCAGGACAACGATGTCGCCAATCTCCAATTGGGAAATCGGCACCAACTCTTCAGCGCCGTTCGCGCTGCGGCGCCGGGCTTCAGCTGGGGCAAGCGCGAGAAGTTTTCGCATGGAACTTGCCGCGCGCTTGCTCATCCGCGATTCGAGCCAATGCCCGACGCTGATCAGCGTGATGATCGCCACCGAATCCAGGAAATAGGTGTGTGTGCCCTGCACGAGCGCCCAGATGCTGTAGGTGTAAGCCGTCGTCGAGCCGAGCGCGACGAGCGTGTCCATGTTCGAACTGCGCGCTTTCAGTTGGAGCCACGCGCCGCGATAGAAACGCGCCCCGCCGATTACCTGAACGACGGTCGCGAGCCCGAAAGCGAGCCATTGAAACCATCGGACATGCGCCAGGTGAATGGCCCACTCGCCGAGCATCAGGACGATCGTGACCGGAATTCCCACCAGGAGATTTGCGCCCCAGCCGCTCCAGAGGCTTTGTTTTGGCTCAGCAGTCGTTTGGCGACTGTCGATGACGCTCGCTTCGTAACCCGCATCGACGACCGATTGCACCGCCGCGTTGACGTTCGGTTGGACGTCGTTACTCCACCGAATCGCCGCAGTTTCATGATCAAGGTTGATTGAAGCCGCAGAGACGCCGGGCACGGCTTCGATCGCCTCGCGTACATGCCGCGCGCAATTCTGGCAGGTCATGCCGCGCACACGTAGTTCGGTGTGGCGCGGGCCGGGCACGGTACGGTTGGCTGACACGATCGTTTCGCCTGACGCAATCATGGCATTTGAAAATTACGGCGTATGAACGAGAAATACAGTTCAATAGCTCCGAGGCATGAAACAGCTTGCATCTATTTTATTTTGCGTCGCCAGTGCGTGTTCCGCGCAAACCGCGTCCTCGCCGAAACAGGTCGCCGATGATGTGCTCGAGATCGGCCGCATCCAGCACCCGACAATCAACGAGAGTTCAGGCATTATTATTAGCCGCAGGGACACGAACGTTTTCTGGACGCACAACGATGGCGGCGGTCGTAAGCAGGTGCTTTACGCGATGACGCGCACGGGAAAGCCGCTGGCCGAGTTTCGCGTCAGCGGTGCATTGTTGAATGATTGGGAAGACATTGCCGCGGATAGCCAAGGTCACCTGTTTCTCGGCGACATCGGCAACAACGACGTGAAACGATCCGAGCTTGCAGTGCACCAGATTAACGAGCCCGACATCAGCAAGTCACCCGGCGGTTCTGTGAACGTCACGCGTTCCTGGCGGCTGCGCTTTCCGAACAAGCCGTTCGACTGCGAGAGCCTTTTCGTATGGCGCGACTACGGATATGTGATTTCGAAAGTTTTCGACGATGCGAAGGCGGAATTGTTTCGCTTCTCGCTTACGAACACCGGCATGCAAACGCTGGAATGGGTTGCAAAGTTGCCGATCGATTCGCCTGTGACTGGCGCGGACATTTCACAGGATGGAAAGCTCGTCGGTGTTGTGGCGAAGAACGGTGCTTATGCGTTCCGGGTCCACGGTGATCCCACACAGATCAACGAACACAAACCGCATCACACCAAATTCAAGCACGAGCACATCGAAGCCTGCACATTCGTGCCAGATGGATTGCTTGCGACTGCTGAGTCTCGGGAAATCTATTTGTTCACGGACGACGCGTTCATCCCCAAAAAGAAGAAATAAGAAACGCGGATAGAAGCGGACAAAGGCTGGTAGTGATTTGCCGCATTTCTGAATCTGCGTTGATCGAGTGGTTGCTTTTTTGCTGAGCGTTCCTTGCGGATTTAGATTCACCACGTGCCAGCGCTGGAGTTCCAGTTTCATGAAGGCGGGATTTATCTCCCGAACCTGCGCCTTTGGCTTGATCCACATTGGCCGAAGGAGGAACTCGTTTTCGTCAGCCACGCGCATTCGGATCATACGGCTGATCATCGCGAAGTCGTACTGAGCGAACCGACCGCTCGGCTCATGAGCGCGCGCATGGGCGGCAAACGCATCGAGCACGCGTTGAAGTTCAACGAACCACAAACGTTTCAGCGCGGCGGAATGGAATTCCGCATCACGCTCATTCCCGCGGGACACATCTTCGGCAGCGCGATGTCACTGATCGAATGTGAAGGCGAGTCGCTGCTTTACACTGGTGATTTCAAACTCCGCCGCGGCTTAAGCGCCGAACCATGTCAGCCCGTGCGCGCGGAAGTCTTGATCATGGAAACGACTTACGGTCAGCCGAAGTATCATTTCCCACCGACCGTCGAGGTGATGCGCGGCATGGTGCGTTTCTGCAAAGAGGCTCTCGACAACGACGAGACCGCGGTGCTCTACGGATACTCGCTCGGCAAAAGTCAGGAGATTCTCTGCGCGCTCGCCGAAGCGGGTTTACCAGTCGTGTTGCATGGAACGGTGTTCAACATGACGAAGGTTTACGAGCAGTTCGGGCACACGTTTCCTGCTTATGAAAAATACGAAACCGGAAAAGCTCACGGCAAAGTCGTACTCTGCCCGCCCAACGTCGCCGGCTCCGCGATGCTGAAGAAACTCGGCAAGACGCGTTGCGCGGTGATGACCGGCTGGGCCATCGACGCCGGCTGCAAGTATCAGTATCGCTGCGACGCGGCGTTTCCGATCAGCGACCACGCGGATTTTCCTGACCTCATCGACTTCGTAAAGCAAGTGCAGCCGAAGCACGTTTACACCCTGCACGGGTTCGCCGCGGATTTCGCCGCGACGCTGCGAGGAAAGGGTTACGCCGCGACATCATTGAGTCAGGACGAGCAGATGGTGTTGGGGTTGAATATTGAAAGTTCCAGGTTGCAGGTTTCGAGCATCGAAGCAGACGACGAAGCAATGGTGATCGAACCTGCAACGTTCAACTTTCAAGCTTCAACTTCCTTCCTCCGCTTCGCTGAAACGTGCGCGGCCATTGCGAACACGTCGAGCAAGCTGGAGAAGACGCGATTGCTCGCGGAGTACCTCGCCTCGATTGATGCCTCGGTTCCGTTTGTCACGACGTGGTTCACTGGGCTGCCTTTTGCCGCGAGCGAGAACCGTGCGCTGCAAGTCGGTTGGGCGTTGCTTCGTGACGCTGTCTGCACCGTCGCGCGGGTAAGCGAAGAGGAGTTTCACCACGTTTACCTGAAGCACAGTGATGCCGGAGAAACCGCTTTTGAGCTCTTCGCGTGCCGAAAGCCCAGTCGTGCCCTGTCTCTCGCGGAGATTCAGGAGCTTTTCGAAAGGCTTTTCGACGCGCGCGGACCTTCAACGAAGCGGCCGTTCATGACCCAGGCTTTCGAACGCTGCTCGCCCCTGGAGGCGAAGTTCCTCGTCAAAATCTTCACCAGCGATCTGCGAATCGGATTGAAAGAAGGACTCGTTGAAGAAGCTGTCGGCAAGGCTTTCAACGTCTCTGCCGATGAGGTGCGCGCTGCAAACTTGCTCCTCGGCAACATTGGCGAAGTGGCGCGGCTCGCACGGGAAAACCGGCTGCGCGAAGCGACTATTCAGCCGTTTCGTCCGGTGAAAGTGATGCTCGCCTCACCTGAAGAAACGGCAGCCGGAATTTGGGAGCGGCTTGCTGTTTCTGGTAGGAAACCACGTGAGGAGGCTCGCTCTGAGTCGATTGATCAGAGTCTCGTTACCTCGGCTCCTACAGTTTGGCTGGAGGACAAATACGACGGAATTCGTTGCCAGCTTCACACGATCGGTTCGCGCGTGGCGCTCTACTCGAGAGACCTGAAGGACGTGACCGACACATTTCACGACGTAGCTGACGCCGCGCGAAAACTTTCTGCCGACGTGATTCTCGACGGCGAAATTCTCGCGATGCGCGGCGATGAAGTGCTTCCGTTTGCTGATCTTCAAAAACGTCTCGGCCGTCGCGAACATGATTTGTTTCTGCGCGATGAAGTGCCGATCCAATTCGTCGCATTCGATCTGCTTTGGTTGAATGGTGAGAGTCAGTTGAATCGGACGTTGCGTGAGCGGCGTCATGCGCTTGAACGGATCAATCTGCCGAAGGGTCTGCGACTCGCGCATATCGTTCATGCCCGTTCGGTCGACGATGTGGAAGCCGCCTTCAGCGCGGCGCGTGGACGAAACAACGAAGGCTTACTCGCGAAAGATCCCGAGAGCGTCTACTCGCCGGGGCGCCGCGGACTCTCGTGGTTGAAATTGAAGAAGGCACTCGCGACGCTCGATTGCGTCGTCATCGGCGCCGAATACGGACACGGCAAACGCAGCAAGGTGCTGAGTGATTACACCTTTGCCGTGCGCGACGAGCGCACTGGCGAATTGAAGACCATCGGCAAAGCCTACAGCGGATTGACGGACGTGGAGATCGCGCAGCTCACCGAGCACTTTCTTTCGCGCACGATCGAAAAACACGGCCGCTATCACGTTGTTGAACCGGACACGGTTCTGGAAATCGCCTTCGACAAACTTCAACCCAGCGATCGGCACAACAGCGGATTGGCGATGCGGTTTCCGAGAATCATTCGGATTCGCGCGGACAAGACACCGGCTGACATTGATACGCTCGATTCCGCACGGCGGCTCGTGAAATAGCCCGCTTTGCTTTCGCTCGGGCCTCGCTTATCCTTGCCGGATTCTCTCACGGGAAAATTCGGAGACATGGCGAAGGAATTCATACGGATCGGAGGTGCGCGAGAACACAATCTCAAGAACATCTCCATCGACATTCCGCGCGACAAGCTGGTGGTGATCACCGGTTTGAGCGGTTCGGGGAAGTCCTCGCTCGCCTTCGACACGCTCTATGCGGAAGGGCAGCGCAAATACGTCGAGTCGCTCTCCGCTTACGCGCGGCAGTTCCTCGACCAGTTGCAGAAGCCGGATGTGGATTTCATCGAAGGCTTGTCACCGGCGATTGCGATTGAACAAAGAAGTTCTGGTACAAACCCGCGCTCGATCATCGCCACGACGACGGAGATTTACGATTACTTGCGCCTGCTCTTCGCGAATGTCGGCCAGCCGCATTGCCCGGACTCCGGTGTGCCGATCACGCCGCAGACCACGAGCGACATCGTGGACAGGATTCTGGCGTTGCCGCCGAAGACTAAGATCATGGTGCTTGCGCCGGTGGTGCGCGATCAGAAGGGGGAATTTCGCGATGTGATCGAACGACTCGGGCGCGAGGGTTTCGTGCGCGCGCGTGTGGATGGCGCACTCGTTGAACTCTCGGCGAACACGCGCGTGAAGCTTGATGCAAAGGAGAAGCACAACATCGACGTCGTCGTCGATCGGCTTGTGATCGATGACAAAATTCGCGTCCGGCTCAGCGACTCGGTGGAGACGGCTCTGAAGTGGGGGGAGGGCACGCTCGTGACGCTGCACCAATTGCCGGAAGGCGAAGGTAGAGTGGGCAGTTCTCTGCCCGCCGGAAGCGCGACGACAGCTTACCCCGGCAGTGGCGCGGTGAGGACACCGCGTCCTACCGAGGCATCATCAAACACATGGCTCGAAACACTTCACTCGAATCGCTCTTACAGCCCGGTGACCGGCAAGAGTTACGAGCGCGTTTCGCCGAAGCATTTCTCCTTCAACTCGCCGCACGGCGCCTGTCCGGTTTGCCACGGTCTTGGTCAGAAGATGGTGTTCGATGAGGCACTGGTGGTGCCCGACCAGGAAAAATCTCTCGAAGAAGGCGCGGTGTTGCCGTGGCGGCGCGGCGGCAAGCGCATGATCACGTATTACAAAGCCATGCTGCGCGCGGTAACTTCGCACTTTGGCGTGAACATGGAAACGCCTTACAGGAATCTACCGGACGACTTCAAAGCAAAACTCATGCGCGGCAGCGGCGAGACAGAGATCGCTTTTCAGTTCTGGCGCGCGGGAAAGATGAGTTCAGTGAGTCGCCCGTTTGAGGGAGTGGTTCCAAATCTCGAGCGCCTTTATGCAGAGAGCGAAAGCGAGTTCACGAAGAACCGGCTGAAGGCTTTCATGAATCCGGAGCCGTGCGACGCGTGCGATGGGAGGCGGCTGAAGCCGGAGGTGCTGGCGGTCACGTTGGGAGCGGAAGTCATCAGTAAATCAGTAAACACTGAATCAGTCGGCAACGGCAGCGTGACGAAGGATCCACTGATCACTGACTCACTGATTACTGATTACTCATCTCGAAAAGTTCCGGGCGTTTCAATCATGGACGTTTGTTCGATGTCCGTTGATCGCGCGGACACTTTCTTTGCCGAACTGAGCGGCACGCTCACAGGTTTCCAACACAAGATCGCCGACGAAGTGATCAAGGAAGTGCGCGCACGGCTCGGCTTCCTGAAAAATGTCGGGCTCGGCTATCTCACGCTGGACCGAGAGAGCGGAACGCTGAGCGGCGGTGAGGCGCAGCGCATTCGTCTGGCAACGCAGATTGGCGCCGGGTTGGTTGGCGTGCTTTACATTCTCGACGAGCCGAGCATTGGTTTGCACCAGCGAGATAACGAACGGCTGCTCGTGACGTTGGAAGGTCTGCGTGAGTTGGGAAACTCGGTGATCGTTGTTGAACACGACGAAGACACGATCCGGCGTGCGGATTACATTTTGGATCTCGGGCCGGGCGCCGGGGTGCGAGGGGGAGAAATCGTTGCGTCGGGCACATTGGACGACATTCTGAAATCACCGCGCTCTACCACTGCCAAGTACCTTACCGGTGAACTGACCGTCGCCGTTCCGAAACAGCGCGTGAAACCAAGCAAGGAACGCGGCTGGGTCGAAGTGCTCGGTGCGCGCGAAAACAATTTAAAGAATGTCGATGTGCGCATTCCGCTTGGCACGATGACGTGTGTCACCGGCGTGAGCGGATCGGGCAAGAGCACGCTCGTTGTCGATATTCTTCAGCGTGCGCTGTTTCGCCACATGTACGGATCAAAGGAGGCGCCAGGGAAACATCGCGCCATCGAAGGCAAGGACCTGCTGGATAAAATCATCGTGATTGACCAGTCGCCGATCGGGCGCACGCCGCGCAGCAATCCGGCGACCTACACTGGCATGTTCAATCACATCCGCGATCTGTTCGCGAAGTTGCCTGCGGCGCGCATTCGTGGTTACGACGCAAGCCGATTCAGTTTCAACGTGAAGGGTGGGCGATGCGAGAAATGCCAGGGCGACGGCTCGCTGAAGATCGAAATGCACTTCCTTCCGCCGGTCTACGTCACGTGCGAAGCCTGCGGCGGCAAGCGCTACAATCGCGAGACGCTCGAGATTGCGTACAAAGGCATGAACATTTCCGACGTCCTGAGCATGACGGTGGATGAAGCGGTGAATTTCTTCCGCGCCGTCCCGCAGATTTACGAGCAATGCCTCACGCTCGCGGAAGTGGGACTCGGCTACATCGGCGTCGGCCAAAGCGCGACGACTCTTTCCGGCGGTGAAGCACAGCGATTGAAACTGGCGGCCGAGTTGAGCCGCAAGCAAACGGGCCGCACGCTCTACATTCTCGATGAGCCGACGACGGGACTGCACTTCGCGGACGTGGACAAGCTGCTTGAAGTGCTTTTCAAACTGCGCGCTCCGGGGAACACGCTTGTGATCATCGAACACAATCTCGATGTCATCAAGGTCGCGGACTGGGTCATCGACATGGGGCCAGAAGGCGGCGAAGGCGGTGGCCGGATCGTCGCGCAAGGAACTCCCGAGCAGGTCGCCGCGTGCGCCGAAAGTCACACGGGGCGCTTTTTGAGTCGAATCCTCTCGCCGGCTCGGAAATAAATGCGCGCGGTGATTCGCCAGCTTCTCATAGTTCTTTCCGTTTTTGTCACGGTCGCCCGCGTGGGCGCGGCCGATGCGGAGGGCCGCGCCTTCACCAACGCCGTCCATCAATTCCAGGATGGCTTTCACGCGCGCGCCGAGTTGGCGTTTTCCAATCTCGTTGCACAATTTCCCGAATCGCCGCGCGTACCGGAAGCCTTGTTGTTCCAGGCGCGCGCCGCGCTGTCGCAGCAGCGGTTTCAGCCGGCGTCCGATTTGCTGACCACGAACATGGCGCGTGCCGGCGCCCTGGCGGATCAGTTCAAATACTGGCTTGGCCGCGTGCAACTCGATAGCGGTAAATCGGACGCCGCGGCAGGAACGTTCGCCCAATTCAACAACACGTTTACGAATTCTCCGCTCCGTCTTGATGCCGCGATTGGCGAAGCAGAGGCGCGGTTCAGTCTCAAACAGTGGCCTGCCGTGATGCAGTTGATCGAAGCGCCTGGCGCGTTTCAGAGCGCGGCGGCGGTGCGCACCAATGACGTGCTTGTAGCGCGCGGTTATTTTCTGCTCGCGCGCGCATTGTTCCAACTCCAGTTGCTCGACCGGGCGGAGCTGGCGCTTAATCGCATCGGCGACGCCACCCCCGATCCGCGCTTGCGATGGGAACGACAGTTTCTCCTGTGTCAGATTCAATTCCGTCTCGGCCGCGTATCGGACGCGCTGATGAGCGCTACGAACCTCGTCAACGTGGCGCGTATCAACGCCGACCCGCAACTGCGCGCGGCTTCCATCGCGTTGCAAGGTGATATTCTTCACGCGGCAAACGAGGCGGAAGCGGCAACGAGAACGTATGAAGCAAACCTCGTGGCGGGCGTGCCGATGGAACGCCAGCGTGAAGCATTTGTGAAGACGGTCCAGATCGCGCTGGAACGCAACCAACTAAGTAACGCCGCGTCACGCATGGAAAACTTTTTGGCAGAGCACCCAACAGAAACAGGCGCTGACGTGGCGCTGCTGTCGCTCGGTGAGTTGCGTTTGAAACAGTTTCAGCTTGGCACGAACGCCGGTGCGATCCCAAACCTCACGGTCGCGACAAATCTTACCCAGGCAGCGATCGACAATTTTGAACGGCTCGTGCGGGATTTTCCGAAAAGCCCATTCGCCGCCCAGGCACAGCTTGGACGCGGATGGGCGCTGCTCGTGCAGGAAAAGAAGAGCGAGGCGCTGGCAGCATTTCGGGCGGCCGCGGAAGCGCTGCCGAAATCTGATGCGCAAGCCGTCGCCCGATTCAAGCTGGCCGATCTTCAATTCGCTTCGGGCGACATCACGAATGCGGTGCAGAGTTATCGCAGCGTCGTTCGCGATTACACGGAGTATCCCCGGGTCCAACATGAACTTGTCGACCGCGCGCTCTATCAAATGTTGCAGGCGAGCATCGCGGCGCGAGACAAGGCGTCAGCTACCGAAGCGATCTCGCGGATCACGGCGGAGTATCCGAAGAGCGCTTACGCCGAGCGCGGTTTACTGTTGTTCGGGCAGGCGCTTACGGAACTTGCCGCGCCCGCCGAGGCGAGAAAAACATTTGGAGAGTTCGTGCAGTTATTTCCGGACTCCACACTGGTTCCGGAAGCGGGGCTCGCTGTGGCGCGGTCCTATGAACGCGAAGGCAAATGGACCAATGCCGTTCAGCAGTACTCAGCGTGGCTCGCGAAGAATTCCACGAACGAGAACGTGCCGCGCGCGGAGTTCTGCCGCGCGGTGGCGTTGTTTCAATCCGGCGCGGAAAGGGACGCGGTGGCCCAATTCACAAATTTCGTCGCGCGCTTTCCGACGAATCTGCTCGCGGCGCGCGCGCAGAATTGGATCGGGGATTATTACTTCAATCGCGGCTTGCGCGGCGAACCGGATGCCGACCAGCAATTCCTTGAAGCGGAGCGGAATTATCTATTGCTCTTCACCGAGCGGACGATCAGCACGAATTGGCCGGTAACTGAACTCACATTCGCGGCGAGACTCAAGGCCGGGCACGCGGCTTTTCGCCGGCAAAGCTGGGACCAGGCGTTGTATTATTTTACGAACCTCACATCTTCATCGGAGGCAGACGTGACTTGCCCGTCGATTGTTTCTCAGGCGGTTTTCGCCTACGGCGACACCACCATTCAGCGTCCTGGTCCTGATGCACTCGATCGTTTTTCGAAAGCCCGGGAGATTTTCGAATACATTCCAAAGCGTTACCCGCAGGACCCGAACGTGCCGCGAGCCTTGGCGCGCATGGCTGATTGTTACCTCCAACTCGCGAGCGCGGACGCGAACTATTACACGAATGCTTACGACCATTACCGCAAAGTAACGAACGCCCCGGACGCCGACATCGCGACTCGCAGTGCCGCGGAGTTCGGAATGGGCGAGGTGCGCCGCAAACAGGCGGCTGGATTGCAAGGCGCGGAAGCGATGCAGATGCAAAGACAGGCGCTGGATCACTATCTGAACGTGGCTTACAAATCGAACCTTCGCGACGGCGAACGTCCCGACTTGATCTGGGTCCGCGACGCGGCTCTCGCCGCCGCGCGTCTTTGTGAGTCGCAAAAAAATTGGGAACTCGCGAGCAAGCTTTACCGTCGTATTGCCGAAATGATTCCTGCGCTACGCGAAACCATGGAAACCAAGATCAACAAAGCAACCGAGCAGCAGTCATCGCAAAAACCATGAGCGTGCCGCTTCGCTCGTTTGACACTGTTTTTTACGGCTGTTAGCTTGGCCCGGCGAATATGAGCACTCAGACCCAAACAGAACCTTCGGTCGTCACCCTCACCGAAAGCGCGGCGGAACAAATCAAGAACATGCTGTCGAGTCCCGAGAATGCAGGGAAAAACCTTCGCGTCTATGTCGAAGGCGGCGGCTGTTCAGGCCTGCAATACGGAATGGTGTTCGATGAAAAGCGCGCGGACGATCTCGCTGCGGATTTCTTCGGCGTTGGGGTCGTGGTGGATCCGTTCAGTGCAAATTATTTGCGTGGCTCGGTGGTTGACTTTTCGGACACACTGACGGGCGGCGGATTTAAAATTTCCAATCCAAATGCTCGACAAAGCTGCGGCTGCGGTAAAAGCTTCGAGGCGTAGACAGTAGCTACTGGTACGAAAGAATGCCCTTCCGTGTGATGCGGGAGGGCTTCTTGTTTTTGGGAATTGATCCTTTACCGCGTCGGCGCTCGCCGAAATTAATCCGAAGCGATCGGCAGTGCGCGCGTCCAATCACGCCGACAACTCATTCAACATGAAACGTGGAACGTTCAACCGCCGCCGATTCCTGCGCCGCGCTGGTGCAGGCGTCGCTTTATTCAACATTCTTCCCGGCACCGTGTTCGGTGCTGAAAAGCTTTCTGCCAATTCGAAGGTCAACGTCGCCGGCATCGGCATCGGCAGCCGGGGCGGCGCGGACATCGGTGAAATCTCCGGGCTCGGTCACAACATGGTCGCGCTGTGCGACGTGGACGAGAAATACGCCGCGAAGGAGTTCGCGAAATATCCCGGCGCGAAACAGTTCAAAGACTACCGCGTGATGCTCGACAAAATGGGCAATGAGATCGAAGCGGTAATCATCGGCACACCAGACCACACGCATGCTGTGATTGCGATGGAAGCGATGCGGCGCGGCAAACATGTTTACTGCGAGAAACCGCTCGCGCACACGATTCATGAAGTGCGGGAACTCATGGCCGCGGCGCGCAAATACAAAGTCGTCACTCAACTCGGAAACCAGGGCCACGCAACCGGTTCGATTCGCCGCGTGTGCGAATGGGTTTGGGCGGGAGCAATTGGCAACGTCCATACAATCCACGCCGGCTGTGACGCTTTCAAAAACGTTTATTGCCAGATTCCGAACCTGCCGAAGGTGAGCCAGCATCACGACGTTCCCAAAACGCTCGATTACGAATTGTGGGTCGGCCCCGTGGAGTTTCGCCCTTACTCACCACTATGGGTGCCATGGAATTGGCGCGGGTGGCTGCACTTTGGCGGCGGTGTCATCGCGGATTGGATTTGCCACGTCGTCGATCCATCATTCTGGGCGCTGGATTTGGGTGCGCCTTCGACTGTTCGCGCAGAAGTGACCGACTACGATCCCGGGAAGCACGGTGAGACTTATCCACCGGGCACAAAGATCACTTTTGAATTCCCGGCGAAGGGCGCGCGCGGTCCGGTGAAGCTCGTTTGGTTCGACGGCAACACAACAATCCCGAAGCCGAAGGATTTTCCCGCAGACGAAAAAGTTCCCGGCACCGGCGCGATTCTTTTCGGCGAGAAAGGAATGATCGTCCACGGCTCGCATGGCGGGTCGAACCCTCACCTCCTCCCGGAAAAACTGATGGAGCAATACTCCGGCAAGAACGCGCCCGCGGAAAAAATCCCACGCGTCAAAGGACATGGATGGGACTGGATCGAAGCCATTCGCACCGAACGTCAGGCCGGATCAAATTTCGATTACGGCGGGCCGCTCTCGCAGATCGGATTGCTCGGACTGATCGCAATTCGTTTCCCGAACGAGACGCTTCAGTGGGACGCGACGGCGATGCGCTTCGCCAACAGCGACGCTGCAACTGCTTTGGTTCGTCCCAAATACCGAGCGGGCTGGAGCATTTGAATGCGATGCTTGCGATGAGATATTCCGCGACGGTCGCACTGATGTTGATTGCTGGTTCCGCCTTTTCGGCAGAAAGCTTCAGCCTGCAGCAAGGAGCGCTCGTCGAACTGAAAGCCGGAAAGGCGACGGTGACCAAACTGGAAACGCTGCCATACGTCGAAGATGGATACACCAGGCGATTCAGATTCGACTCTGCGAGCAATCCCAAGCTGAAAGAGCTTCGCGAACACTATAAGCTCGATGAAGTGGTTTCATCCGGCAGCGATGAGTTCGACCAACAGATTCGGCTGATGGACTGGGCACATCATCGCTTCAAGAAATTTGGCGCGCCATCGACGAATGCGACGAGTGCGCTCGATATCCTTGCGGCGATCGACGACGGACATCGTTTCTTCTGCACGCATTACGCACATCTGTTCGTTTCGGCGGCGGCCAGCATGGGCTGGGTGGATCGTGAACTCGCGCTCAGGAGGCATCGAGGTGTCGCGAAAGTCGGCGGTTCGACCGAACACTCCTCGACGGAAATTTGGTCCAACCAACACCGCAAATGGGTCGTGCTCGATCCGACCGCAAACATGTATTTGGAAACCAACGGCGTTCCTCTGAATGCGTGGGAGGTTCGCCAGGAATGGTTTTATCGCGATGGCACGAACCTGACTTTCGTCGTCGGAAAGGAACGGAAGAAATACAAAAAATCCGACCTGCCCATTTTCCTGCAACGCTTCGCTGACTTTGGCGATCTCGCCGTTAATCCCGACGAACTCGATAAGTACGGATTCATTGGCTACATCCCGAACACCGACCTGATGGATACGCGCGAGGACTACGCAAAAATGTTCATCACGAAGGACCAACTCTGCGACGGCACGAAGTGGCACATCCGCGATCTGCCGGCGAATCCAGCAGTCGATCCGTATTTTCCGATCGATCAAGCGGCGCTAAGCCTGGCAGCGGAGAATGGAAGCCTTCGTGTTACCCTGAAAACTTTGACGCCAAATCTGAAACAATACGAAGTCCAGTTGAATGGAAACGAATGGAAGGCGTGCGACGACAATTTCATCTGGGAAATTCATTCAGGAGCAAACCGGCTCGTGGTGAGAACCGTAAATCAGTTTGGCGTGAGTGGCCCGGCCTCAACTGCCGCAGTGAATCTTTCCCGCAACTGATCACTGCGAGATCAGGTACCATCGATCGCTGGCAGGCCGTGCGAGCTTCGTCATTCTTCCGTTCGGCCAGATGACGCGAACTTCAGCCACGCGCGGTGATTCGCCGAGGCCGAAGTGAAGCGCGTTCGGCTGTTGTGATTGAAATGAATCACCGGTGACAATCTGCGCGACGCGTGTTCCTGACTCGGTCGTCACGAAAACTTTCGTGCCGATCGCGCTCATCGCGCCGTCGAGCCGCACGCCGATCCAGTGATTGCTCGTCTCGGTTTGATTCAAGTGAACGAGCAAGCGATGCCGCATGATGTTTGGTGTGCCTTGCCACTTCGCTTCCGTCACGACGAGATCAGGCCGGCCGTCTTCGTTGAAGTCAGCGCTCACAACAGCACGACAATCGCTCTCGTGCGCGACGCCCATGAGAAACGCAACGTTCACGTAATGGTTCGAGTCAAGGTCGATGAAGAGCGCGTTGTGAAGGTACCCGGCCCATGAAGTTTTTCCGCGGTTGAGACCTTCGAGCTTCGAATCGAAGTATCGCTTCAACTCCGCATCTTCACGCGAGCTGCCGAGGTAAATGTCATGCGTCCAACACTGCGAGTCGTAGTCGGCACTCGACTCACCGCTCACGTGTCCGTTCGCCATGTAAGCGTCGAGCGCGCCGTTGTTATCCAAGTCGAACGCGCCCACGCCCCAAGTCCAACCGGTGCGCGCCAGTTGTTGTGCCCACGGCGGCTGGGACCATTTTCCATCGCGCTGCGTGTACAGCCGATTCCCATAACCCATGTCGGCGCGGCGAGCGGACCGGTCGGGGAATTCTTTTGGCGTGAGTCGCATCGAGTCCAATCGATGCACGGTGGGAATGCTCATTCCAGTCGCAAGCAAATCAATGGCGCCATGACGATCAAAGTCAGCGAAGCAAAGTCCCATACCGAACATTGAGCGATCGTCGAGCCGCGCCGTTTCGTCGGTGAAGTTTCCTTTGCCGTCGTTGTAGAAGAGATCGATGCCGCTGTAGTCGTTCAACGTGGCGAGATCGAGATCACCATCGCCATCGAAATCCACCAGCGACGCTGACAGCGTCCGGCGATGGCTCTTCGCCCGCAACGCCGATTGATTTTTCGCCTGCTCGAATTTTCCGTGGCCGTCATTCAGCAACAGATACGATGCAAATCCGTCATTCGCGTCGTAATAAGGCGTCGGCAACTGTCCTCCAACGTAAGGCTCCCGATACTGCGCGACGAAAATATCGAGGTCGCCGTCGCCGTCCACATCGCCCGCCGTCACCACGCTCGCGCGGCTGATCTTCAACAAATTGAAATCCGCGCGCTGCGCTTCCCACGCTACGATTGGTGGTGCGGTGAAAGGCAAAACGCCACTGCCGGGAAACAGCACTACCATCTTCGCCATCGGCCCGAGTTCCGCCACCCCGAGCAAGTCGAGTTTCCCATCGCGGTTGAAGTCAGCGATGACACCCACGTTTTGCAGCGCGAAGAAATTCCGTTCTTCGATCAACGTTGCCGTTTGAAACTGCGCGTGGCCCTCGTTGAGCAACACCTTGTTCACACTCGGCAGCACGATATCGTCGTGGTGATCACCGTTGATGTCGGTGACGATAACCGGATGCAGGTTGAGCTGGCCGCCCGGTCGCTCGGGCTCCGGCGCCAGCAACAGATGATCGCTGAATCCCGGCGCGCCACTCCGCTCGACCAACGACAGAGCGCGCACGGTGAGATGCCGCGCTCTCGCCAAATCGTTTGTTGACGCCAGCGGTTCCCACTCGATCACGAGCGTGCCCGAGATAATGAAACGATTCGTCTGCGCGACTTGCTGACCGTGCAACTCGAACGTGAACTGCGACACCGCGACGTTCGTCTCCGTCGCCGGAGCAAACTTCTCGTGCTGCCACTCGAATTGAACAAGATTCCAACCCGCGCGTTGAAACTGCGCCAACGCGGCTTGCCACGCCTCATGAGTCAATGTCGCGTATTCGCGATCATCGAAACGTTGCTCGCGGATGCCGAGCGGCAATGCACTTGGTTCGCCTTGTGCATTTGGAATCCTAATGCTTTGAAACGGGAAACGCGCGAGCACGGCTGGCTTATCTGCAGCACAGCGCAACTCATCCGCCAGTTGCACCATTGTGCGCTCGTGTTGCTGCGCGATAATTTCATTGCGCCAAACCGTCACGTCGAGTTGCGCTTCCCGTAAAGCAAGCGGTGAAACTTGAGAAGCATGAAGCGGGTCCCGGACGGCTTTTACTTCCGTTTCGCGCCGGCAGCCCCCGATCACGCCAGCAAGAACACAAAGGAAAGCAGGGAAAAGAATTCGAGCCATCGAAATCTCGCCTCTACCTTCTCCACCCTTCACTCCACTCACGGTTGCTGCGGCGTGACCACGCGATAAAAGCGATTCGTCGTCCACGATGGATCGAGGATCACCTCCACGCGATTGTTTGTCCGCGCCAACACATCCGCCAGCTTTAGCCACGCAGGCGCCGAGAGACTCTCCTTGAACTGCACGGTGTAAGTGTTGTTGGACACCGCGTTGAACATAACCGTGCCCTGGTTCGCAGCCGACGAAAGCGTCGCGCGCAGAACACTCGTGGCATTCGTCGGATTGGTGCCCGCGGTGTATTCCTGCCAGTTGCTCAGGCCATCGTTATCCGGATCGGCGTTCCGATCCGACGCGTTCCCGGCGAAGAGGCCGTATTGGTTTTCCCAGTCATCAGGAATTCCATCCCCGTCCGTATCCGCGAGCGTGAGGATGTTGAACGTCGTCGTCGCAAAGACAGTTAATGTGCGGACCACCACGCGATATTGCACCGAGACGCCGACGGGATTCGTGTTCACGAAACTCAGGAACGTTTGCCGCTCATTCACAATGTTGGTCGCGAAACCAATATTGTTGCGCCGCCATTCCCACTGGAACGGCAACGGATTGCCGCTCGCCGCCGCGCTAACGGAAATCACCGCTCCCGTCACGACACTGATGGAGGGAGAAACATTGGTGAGAATCGGTGCGATCATCGGATACAACACCGCTTGCGTGCTAATCGTCGAACCAACGGAATCAGTGATCTGCACCGAGTAAATTCCCTCGTTGTTGGTCTGAACGTTCGTAATCACGAGCGATGCGTTTGTTTCGTTGAGAATGTTTCCGCCGTTGAATCGCCACTGAAAGTGCGTGGGCGGATTGTAGCTTTGCACCGCGACACCGAATGACGCGTTCGTGGTCGGCGCGGCGGCTGGATCAGGGCGAATGCGCACGATGACATTCGATGGCTGCGTCGTGATCAACGGGCCGACACGCACCACGAGCAACGCATTGCTGCTGTCCGTCGCTCCGGCGGAATTGTAAGCCACGGCCTGATACGTTCCCTGGTTCGTCAACTGCGCATTGTTCAACACGAAGTTCGCGTTCGTCGCACCGCTGAGATTTCCACCGTTGAATCGCCACTGATAAAACATCGGTCCACTGCCGCTGGCCGACGCCGTGAACATCACAGTTCCTCCGGTGGAATTCGTCTGCGTTTGCGGATGGACGGTGAACTGTGGCGGCGTGCCAGAGGTTCCGAAAGTTCCTGGTGTCGGCACTGCGCCCACCCAATTCGTCGGGTCATTTCCATACGCGCCCGGCACGATGCGCTGAAGCGATGCACCGCCGCCGTCTGCCGCGAGCGGCCACGGTTTGCGATCGTTGTAGCGCACGGTATCAACGGCGTAGTAAGGCACGCCGTTCGTGGTGGGAACGTCCGGCGCCTGAAGTTCGAGCGACTCGCCGCTGTCTTGAAGTGTGCCGATGTATTGGAAGATCAACACCGACGCCGGAATGCCGAAACGGGCTCGGAATGAGTTCGTGTTGTCGTTTACCAAGAGCACGAAGCCATTCGCCGGCACGGTGACGAAATATGGGAATGTGTAATTCAGCCCACCCACCTTCCACGTGTTCGTCAGATGCGCCGGGTCATACAAGTTTACCGGGTTGCCGGTGAGGTTTCGGATTTCGATGAACTCATTCGTCGCGATCGGTGGATGATAATTGATTTCGGTGAACACGAGCGGACCGACGCGTGGGCCTGAGTTCGCATTGCTGAACGTGTTCGAGATTTGCAGCAGGAGGTCTTCGTCGCCGACGCTGTTGATGTAGCGGCCGAAGCTCACGTTGTCCTGCGCGGCGCCGAACTTGAAACCGTGACTGTAGCCGGTGATCTGGCCGCTGCCGTCAGCGCTGAAGAGATAAACTTCATCCCCAAACGAACTCAGACCGAAGCTCACGCCGAATCCCGGAGTTGGATCGAACTGGTCTTCGTTGAAGACGATGAACTGGCCCGGCGCGAGAACGGTCGGGTTCGGAATGCGGAACTTCTGCGGCAACGACGGATCATCGCTGAGATACCAGTTGCTGATGTCCACGTTCGTCGTCGCGATGTTCAGCAGCTCGATCTGGTCTTTCTGCGGAAGCGTCGAGCTGCTCAAAATTTCATTGATGACCACACCGCCGATCGTCGAAAGACCTCCATCGGCTCCCGGCGTGCCGTAGATTGCGGAGCTCACGCGATACGTCTTCGTCGCCGCGTCGGCGAGCACGAGTGAGAAACCGAATCCATCCGCCGTCACTGGCCACGGTCCACGATCGCTGTACGTAACGGAAATGATTTCGCCTTGGGTGGGATGACTGATCGCGAGCGTCTCGCCGCCATTGTCGAGCTTGCCTGTGTAAACGCCATTCACGAGGACGCCGGGATAACGCGTCGCGAACACCACCGGATTTCGCGCGAGCAGATAGCGCGCGCCGGGGGCAAGCATCACGCCATTTGCGAAGGTGAACGTGATACCTTGTGAGAAAAAGAGACCGCTCAGGTTCAATGTGAACGGCCCGATGTTTTTTAGTTCCAGAAATTCAAACTCATCGCTGTTCGTCGCGCCGAGTCCCGGCGGATTGTACATGATTTCACTGAACACCAGGTTCGTCTTGAGCTGGCTGATGGTATCGCGCGGGCTCGGACGGAATTCGAGTGGTGCCGACCATGAACTCCAACGTCCCGTCACGTCTTTGTGTTTCACGCGCACGCGGTAAACGTGATCGGGAATCACCGCCCAGTCCGGGACGGTGATGAATGAGTTGAACGAGCCTATCTCGCCGGAGTCCCAAGCTGCGTCCCACTCGAGTTTGATCTGCGACGAATTCGTCACCACAGTGCCGAACGAATTGATCTCGGCGATACGCCAGCGCATCGCGCTGAAACCATTCGCGCCGGAATAAGCGGAGGATTGGAATACGAGTCCGTCCGCAGGAAAACCATTCGTGCCGGCGTAGGTGACCGTCGGCTTCGTCGGAATGCCCGCGTCCGCCGCGACCGTGTCAAGCCGCGTCACCCAGCCGCCCGCGCTGATGGAATTGCGATCGATCCACCATGGATTGCTCCCTCCCACGAACATGAAGTTTTTCATGTCCGCCACGTAGTTGCTGATGCCGCCACTCACGCCGGGACTGATGTTGCCGCCGCCAAGCGTCCCGTTGATCGCGGTGTAACTCGCGGGCGAAGGGGCATTCAACCAACGCGCGTAGTCCGCCGGGGCGAACGGATAGATCACGTTCGCGAACGCATCGATCACAGGATTGATCTGATCGGGCTGAAAAAGAAGATCGCGAATTTCGCGAACAACGTTTCGGTATTCGAGTTGCAATAGTGCGTTTGATCCGCTGTCGCCGCCCGCGTAGGTGGACGGAAAAATTCCGTTGAAGAGCAAATCCTCGCCGCCGTTCCACGTCGGTCCCCACGTATCAGTCAGGTCGTAAGGCAACACGACCAGCCGCCCAAGAAAGTTATTTGTCGGCCCGTACTGCGGTTCGAAATACCAGACGCCGTTTTTGTTTCCGCTCGGCCACGTGTCATAGTTCCGGATCGCTTCGCTGATCGCGTGAAAGCGATACCAGTTCGTGTAGTTCGCGTAGCTCAACAGGAAGTCGGTCGTCTTGAATCCGTTGATGTTTGTCTGCGCGTGCCAGTAGTCGAGGCCGTTGGTCACCGACACAGCAAACGGTGCCTGATAACGTTCTTCCTGCGCGGGATCGTTGCGATGATCGTTCAGCTTGTAGAGATTACCTTTCGGCATGTCATGCGCCTCGAGAAAATTCTGGTCGTACTTTTCCTGCGCGAAATTCAGTCCCCAGAAGTCTCCCGAGTATTGGTCCACGCCCGTCTCGCTCGATCCGCGAATCACGCGCATGTGGAAATAAACCGTGTCGGGCGCCGGCACGCCGACCTTGTTGAAGAGGTAAAAATTCACGACCTCATTCAGCGCATAGTTTTCGGTGCCGCGATTGCTTTGGCCTTTGCCGGTAGTGACTTCGCGCCATTTGGTCGGGAAATTCTTCCCGTTATTGTCCTTCGCCTGAAACAACGCGCCGTCGTTGAACTTGAAACGGAAACTGCGTTTGCCGGGATGATAGCGCCCGTTCGCGCCGCGCAACCGGTAAGTGACGTGGTCGAACACTTTTCCTTCGTAGATAAATGCCGCTTCCCAGTTGAAGTAGAGGCGTCCGTTGTTCGCGGGCGTGCCGACGAACGCCGGCAACTGGTCACCGGAGTTGAACCACGCAGCGCATTGGGTCAGGTCGGCATCGCGCGTGATGATGAAGTAGACGGGAAGGGTTTGCAGATTCGTCGACGAGTAAGTGAGGTAGTTCGGAATGCCATCGTAAACGAAGTAGGCAAAGTTCAACGACGGATCGTCTTCGAACGGCGCGCGCCGTAATGCGCCGAGCGTGTCCGTGCAAGTGATGCGATAGCGCACGAGTGTCCGGTGTGCCTGTTGCGGAAGCACGACCGTGTAAACGCCGTCACCGGCAACCAGATCACCGTTCAACCCGTCGTCGTGCATCGCCACATTCACCCAGTTACCGGGGGCTTCGAAGGCGGGGTTGAGCGAGTTCGTCAGCGGAGTGGTGTTAAAGTTATTCAATTGCGCCGTGGTGAGCGGAAGTGTGGCGGGAACGAAGCTTCCGGGCGCAACGACTTGATAGCCGAGTGTGACCGAAGCGACACCATCGGGATCGGTGACCTTCGCCGTGATCGTGACCTGATTGGTGGACTTCGGCCCATTCGGCGAATGATCGACTTGCCGAATGTTCGGCGCGGCATTGGTGGCGAACACCGAGTTGGTTTGTCCTGGTGTCGGCGCGCCGCTGCGCCAGGAACTGCCGAGGTTGTTGTCGAGCGCCGCGTTTACCAGTTGCATCGTCGGACCGCTTCCGTTCGGAGCGACGGGCCACGGGAATTCGGATTTGAAATCAACTTCGTCGACGATGTTGCCGAGGGCGTCGCGCAGACGGAGGGTTTCGCCTTCGTTGTTTAATCCACCAGCCCACGGGCCAAAGGCGTTCACGCCAAACTTGCTCAACAGCGTCGCGGGACTTTCTGAGATCACGAGGAAGCTGTTCGCCGGCAGAATCGTGTTCGGCGGAAGGAAGTAATCGAGTCCGCCCGTGATGCGCCATTCGGAAACGTCCACGGCGCTGGCGCTGGCATTGTAGAGTTCGATGAAGTTGTCGCGCACGCGGTTGTCGGGACCGTTGTAGTTCACTTCGTTGATGACGACGGTTTTCGGAATGGCGACGACGGTAAGCTGAACCGATTGCGTGTAACTGAGGCTCGTGCTGTCCGTGGCACGAATGACGACGGTAAAGTTCGCGCCGAGTCCGCCGGAGAAGCTGGGGCCTGCCCGCAACGCGCCACCGCTGATGGTGAATTGCGAATTGTTCCCAACGCCGGTGATGAGGGTGAAGGTCTGTGTATCGCCATCGGCGTTGTTTGGATCAACGGCGCTGAGCGCGGCGATGAACGCACCGGGCGCGGCGTCGGCAGCGACGTTCGTTGAGCTAAGCAGAATCTGCGTCGGCGGCGTGGACGGCGGTTTCACGCGGATGCTCACTGTGGCGGGGGTGGAATCGAATTGGCCGTCGTTGACTTTGAAGGTGAAGGCGTCGTTTCCGTCGAAGCCGGACGTGGGTGTGTAAATCACGTTCGGCGGAGTGCCGCTCAAACCACCGTGCTGTGGTGAAGCGACGATTTGGTAAGTGAGGTTGCTGCCATTGGGATCGCTGCCGCGCAACGTGATCGGCACGGCGACGTTGCGGAAAGTGTTGGTGGAGAGTGCGAAGGCGTTCGGGATGCCAGGATCGACGGTGATGGTAAGTGAAACTGCGCGAATGCCGTTGGTGTTCGTCGCGGTGAGTGTGTAGGTGGTTGTGTTGGTTGGACTCACCGACGTGCTTCCGCTGGCTGCAACCGTTTGCGTCGCGACTCCGCTGCCGAGCGATACGTCCATCGCGTTGGTGACGTTCCACAAGAGCAGCGCGGACGCACCGAGATAAATTTGGTTGGTGCTCGCAGTGAACGAAAGAATGCGCGGCACGTTACCAACGATGTGAATGTCGCGCAGGTCTTGCACGACGTTGTTGGCTTCGGTGAGGGAAAGCGCCGTGTCGTAAAAGCGAATCTCAGCGATGTCTCCATTGAAGCGACGGTTCGCTTCGCCGGTGCGAATGCCGCCGATGGAAATTCCGGCGTTGTTGCGCGCGGTCGTAGAGGCACCCACCTGAGTCACCGCTGCATTCGTATCGACGTAAACGGATTCCGATCCTCCGCCCCACGTGAAAACTGCCACGTGATAATTGCCATCCACGAGTGACGCGCCCCCCGTGCCGCCCGAGTAAGTGCTCAGGTCGGTGTTGCCCGTGCCAATGCCGACGCGTCCCAATTCATCGATCACCGTTCCCCAATCCGAAGTCACGCCCGGTTCCTCTGCGTCCACGAGACCGCTCTTTCCCCACCACTGTGCGTTGTTGTTTGCACCCGCGCCGGAAGCTTTAAAGACGATCGCCATCGAGAATGCGCTGCGCCCGCCGACGGGACTCGTTCCCACGCTCATGCGTTGCCCGCCGCTGAAACGCACGACCTTGTTGCCGGTCGGCGTCGCATTGAGTTTCAACACGGGCTGTTCACCGGAGGCGCCGGTCGCGGTGAGTCCATTCGTGCTGCTCCACGAACCGACTGCGTCATTGTCATTCAAGTTCAGTGAACTCGCGCGCCAGACATCGAGCAGCGCGGCGTTCGTACACGCCGCCGTGAGCAACAGGGCAACGACGAAAAAGCGAAAACACGAGATGAGGGGACGACAATTCCGAAAGAAAACTCCGCTGGTGCTTTTCATGGGCTGCCGGACTCTAGCCGACGCTCGCGGCACCGTCCATTCCCGGCAGAAGGATTTCTTCTTTACGCGAAAAGCTTCGTCACGATTTCGCCGTGAACATCGGTAAGGCGGAAGTCGCGTCCCTGAAAACGGAATGTGAGCTTCTTGTGATCGAGCCCAAGTAAGTGAAGCATCGTGGCGTGCAGGTCGTGAATGTGTACCGGGTCTTCGACTGAGTTGAAACCAAGCTCGTCGGTCTTGCCAATGATCTGTCCGGGCTTCACACCACCACCAGCCATCCACATCGTGAACGCGTCGATGTGATGATTGCGTCCCGTCGTGTCGCGATTCTCGCCCATCGGCGTGCGGCCGAACTCGCCGCCCCAAACGACCAGCGTGTCTTTCAAAAGGCCACGCGCTTTCAAATCTTTCACGAGCGCCGCCTGGCCCTGGTCGACCTCGCGGCAAACCTTTTCGAAATCACTTTGCAAATTCTCGCCCGGCCCGCCGTGGCTGTCCCAATTCGTGTGATACAACTGCACGAAGCGTACACCGCGCTCGACGAGCCGCCGCGCGAGCAAACAGTTTCGCGCGAATGAAGGTTTGTCCTTCTCCACACCGTAAAGCTTCAGCGTTGCTTCGCTCTCGCCCGAAACGTCGATCAACTCCGGCGCGCTCGATTGCATTCGATACGCCATTTCGTACGCCGAAATGCGTGTCGTGATTTCCGGATCACCCGTCTCGACCAACCGCGCCAGATTCAGATCGCGAATCGCGTCAATCGTCTGCCGTTGTTTTTCCACGCTGACTCCCTGCGGTGAAGACAAGTCGAGGATTGGCTCCTTTCCGCTGCGCAACGGCACACCTTGAAATGTCGTCGGCAAAAATCCACTGCCCCAATTCACCGCGCCGCCGCGTGGCCCGCGCGGACCGGACTGCAACACGACGAAGCCAGGCAAATTCTGCGACTCGCTACCGACGCCATACGTCACCCAAGCTCCCATGCTCGGCCGGCCGAATTGTCCCGAGCCGGTGTTCATGAACAGCTTCGCCGGCGCGTGATTGAACAACTCTGCTTTGCACGAATGAATGAGCGACACGTCGTCGACGATCTCGGCGGTGTACGGAAAAAGATTGCTCACCCACGCGCCGCTCTGTCCATGCTGTTTGAACTCGCGCCGCGTACCGAGCAACTTCGTCCCATGGCTGCTACCCATGAACGCGAACCGCTTTCCTTCGATGAACGATTGCGGGATCGGCTGGCCATTCAGTTCCACGAGCTTCGGTTTGTAATCGAACAATTCCAGCTGGCTCGGCCCGCCGGCCATGAACAGAAAGATCACGTTCTTTGCGCGCGGCTTGAAATGCGGCGCTTTCGGCTCCATCGGATTCACCAACTTCGGCGATTCAGACGCGAGCAACCGATCGTTGAGCAGTGACGCCAGTGCGACTGAGCCTAGCCCAACGGCGCACTTGCTGAAGAAGTGGCGGCGAGTGACATCACACAATTGTTTCTCGAATGGATTGCCGAAAAAATTCATCGCTTACTCACGTGTGATCGTCTCATCCAGGTTCAGCATCACGCGCGCGAGCGTCGTCCACGCCGCGCGGCGCTTCGTTTGGTTATCGCCTTGTTCCTGCTTCACCTGTTGTTCGAGTAATTGTTCGAGGCGCTGTTCCTCCGCCGTGCTGGGCTTGCGTCCGAGACAAAGACGGAACGTGCTGTCGATGCGTTCGCGATCGTTCTTCGCGGGCGAACTCATCGCGCGCTTCGCCAGCGCTTCGGCAAATTCATAGAACTGTTGGTCGTTCAACAACGTGAGCGCCTGGAGCGGCGTGTTGGAACGAAGGCGGCGTGTGCAGGCGCTGAACGCGTCAGGCGCGTCGAACACCACGAGCGCGGGATGCGGCGTGGCGCGCCAGAAGTAAGTGTAGAGCGCGCGACGATAACGATCTTCATTACCGCTCGCTTTCCATTCTCGCTTGGACTGACCGAGCGTCATGACACCGTCCGGTTGCGGCGGAAACACCGGCGGGCCGCCGATTTTCTGCGAGAGCAAACCGCTCGTGGAGAGGGCGACATCGCGCACAAGTTCGGCGTCGAGTCGGAGTCGTGACTGACGGGCGAGCAGACGATTGTTGGAATCGATCGTCGCGAGTTCCGGTCGCGCGCGCGACGATTGGCGATACGTCGCGCTGGTCACGATGAATCGATGGATGCGTTTCAATGACCAGGCTTTCTCTTCTGCTTTGGAAGGCTTCACGAGTTCGCACGCCAGCCAATCGAGCAGCTCCGGATGCGTTGGGGGAATCCCCTGCGTACCGAAATCGTTTTCGGTTTCGACCAAACCGCGTCCGAAATATTGCTGCCAAACCCGATTCATGATCACACGCGCGGTTAGTGGGTTCTCCGGTTGCGCCACCCATCGTGCGAGAGCGAGACGATTCGTCGGCGTTGCGGAATCAACAGTCAGCGGATGGAGGGCCGCGGGCACGCCGGGACTCACTTTGTCACCCGGCCGGGTGAAGTCGCCCTTGATCAACACCGTCGTCGCGCGCGGCTCTTTCAATTCCTGCATCACGAGCGTGGTCACCGGCTTGGCTTTGCTCTTCTCCAGTTTCGTGAGCTTTGAGTTCCGCGATTTGAATTCACCATCGTTGGCGTTGAATGCAGCGTAGACGGCGCGCTTCTGTTCCAGCTTCCGCTCGCTCCACGGTTGCTTGAGTGCGGTCTTAACCGGCGCCTTGAGTTTCGCGCGCGCTTCTTCGGTCAGTGATTCCTCCCATTTCGTAACTACAGCGCCCTTGGTATCGAGAAAGCGTTCGAGGTCCGCGCGCGTCTCCTCGATCTCCTTCTCCAGATTTTCCTTCGGCTCAAACTCGTTCGTGATTTCCAACAATCCACCCGGCGTCGCACTGCCGTGGCCGTCCTGCACCGTATTGTTGAAGAACGCAAAGAGTTGGTAGTACTCGCGCTGCTTGATCGGGTCGAACTTGTGGTCGTGGCATTGGGCGCAACCGATCGTGAGTCCCAGGAACACAGTGCCAAACGTGCTCACGCGATCCATCACCGATTCGACGCGAAACTGCTCGGGATCGATGCCGCCTTCCTGGTTGATCTGTGTGTTGCGATTAAAACCCGTCGCAACCTTTTGCTCCAAGGTCGGGTTCGGCAGCAAGTCGCCCGCGAGTTGTTCAAGCGCGAATTGGTCGAACGGCATGTCGCGATTCAGTGCGGCCACGACCCAGTCACGGTATTTCCAAATCTGCCGCGGCGCATCGATGCTGTAACCGTTCGAGTCGCTGTAACGCGCCGCATCAAGCCACCAACGCCCCCAACGTTCGCCGTAATGCGGTGACGCGAGCAGACGCTCAACAACTCGCTCGTAAGCATCACTCCGCGTGTCCGCGAGAAACGCATCGATCTCTTGCGACGTTGGTGGAAGGCCGACGAGATCGAGGCTCACGCGACGCAACAATGTTTCGCGCGATGCTTCCGGCGACGGCGCGATTTTCTCCTTCACCAAACGCGCGCGAATAAACGCGTCGATCGGATTTCCACTTCCAGGCACTGCCGGTCGTTGTGGCGGAATGAACGCCCAGTGTTTGCCGCTCTCTGGCTTTTCATCCGCAGGCGCTTTTGCGCCTTCATCAATCCACCGAGCGAGAAGCGTGATCTGCGCTTCGGTAAGCTCCGGTTTTTTGTAGGGCATCTTCGCGATCGAATCGTGCGTACCGCGCGTGGTTTGGATCATCAGGCTGTCAACGCTCTTGCCTGGCTTCAACCCCGCGCCGTTATCTCCGCCTTTGAGCGCAAATGTCGCGGTGTCGAGACGCAAGCCGCTCTTCTGCTGCTGCGCGCCGTGGCATTTATAGCAATGCTCGGCGAGCAACGGCTTCACTTCGCGAATGTAATCAACCGCGCAGACGCCTCGCAGTGCGATGGCGCAAACAAAAACAATGACCGCTCGTGTTCTCAAAGCAGGGTCGCGGAGTGTATCGCGGGCTAAACGGGCGCGCCAGCGCGGAGAAGGTCGGATGATGGCAAATTCTTTTTGCCCTGTTGCGTAAAGCCGCGACCCCATGAATGCGGTCGCGGACTCACTTCTTCCCCGCTCGTTGCTCCAGGTTCGCGATTGTCTGCTGCACCTTGGCGTTCTTGATCGTGGTGATTTGTTTCAACGTCGCGAGCGCCTTCGCGTCCTGACCTGCATCCATGTAAAGACGTGCGAGTCGGAAACGAGAGACATCCGCTTGTTGAGGTCGCGTCGTCTTGGCGATCAGGTATTCGTAATTGCGGATGATGTGATCGGTCTCGCCGGCTTCCTTGAATGCGATGTCGCAGATGTTCAGCAAAGCGTCAGGTGTAAAAGGCACTTTGTTCGTGCTCTCGACGAGGGAGAGGTTCGGCCAGAGGTAACCTTCGCAAATGCGCGCCGCGAGCCAGAGGTTCATTGCGTTATTGCGAGCGTAAGTACTGGCCTCGCTCGCCATCACCAGCGCGGATTGTTTCTGCGCCAACTCCTCCCTCTCCAACAAATGTTCGGCGATCGTGAGTTGTTGGCCGATGAGCCGATACATTTCGTTGTAACTCGCTGCGGCAGATTGGTTGGTGCGAAAATAGACCGTGAGACTTGTCTCGGGCAAACCCAGTTCGTTGCGTTTGCTTCTGCTGACCTTCTTCACTTTCCCTTTCGCATTCGTGATGCTGAGTTCGTCCATCGCATTCGACACCGACACGGACGCAAAATCCGTCGCGAACTCCGACTGGCTCGTTTCCTTCTTCAAAAACTTCCAAATTGACCGCTTCACCTCCGCGGTTGTCGGTGGCCGGCCTGTTATTTTGCCGAAGAGTTGCCATCCGCCCCAACCCGTCAGCGCGGCTGCTGCGATAAGCGCCACGTAAATGGCGGCGCGTTTCGGTGTCAGAGGTTCGTGGAGAAATTTCATGTTACTTGGATGCCCGTCTTTCGAGCGCGGCAATTCGGTTTTGAGCATAGCGAGTCAAATTCGTATCCTGGATGGCGCGATAAGTTTCCAGTGCACTTTTGGTATTGCCCGACTGTTCCAGTGTGTTGGCCATGTAGTAACGCACACTGTCGGCCGCACGCGGATTCGGCGCGTATTTTAAGCGCAGCTCGAAATTCCTCACGAGGTTGTTCGTTTCTCCGGAGCGGTTGAAAGCGTCTGCGCAGGTTTGCAAAACCTGGTTGAGCGCGACCTTTGGTTTCCCAGGCGCGTCGTATTTCTCCAGGCAAGGCCAGACCCAGCCTTCGCAGATGCGCGCAGCAAGCCAATGATTCTCCGCGTTGTGGATCGAATAAGTCGCAGCGTCTTCGGCGAGCATGGCCCCGGAGCGTTGATCGCCAAAGTCGTTGCTCGCGAGCAAACGATCCGCAGTCCAGAGCGTGCGGCCGATCCACGTGTAAATCGCTTCGTAACTTCCGGCGTTGAGAATGTTCGTCTTCATCTCCCGCGCGAAAGTCGCGTGCTGATTGGCAAGCGCTTGTTGTTTCTGGTTGAATTCGCGACGAACGCCGGGAAACGCATTTTCAAGTTCAGTATACTTCTCGCGCAGCCCATTGAGTTCCGCTTGCTTTGTCGCGAGCACATCGCCTTTGAGCGTGCCAACCTCCGCATTCAGATGCGCGATGTTCGTGCGCATCGATGCAATTTCATCACGTGCCTTCACGAGGTTCGTTTCAGCCGCATTCACAGAAGCGCGGAGGTCAAAATCGTAGTCCGACTTGAAATCCTTCGGGCTGGCATGCTCCTTCAAGAAATCGCGCACCGTGTCTTGCACCGACGCGCTGGACTTCGCTCGCACACTCCACTTCTGCCACAGAGCGCGTCCGCCAAAACCAACTCCCACCAGCGCCGCCAAAGTGACGAGTGCGACCACTGCCCGCGCGGGTGTCAGCGGCTGATTCAAAGATTTCAAAGGTTCTGCCACAACGAATGAGCAGACGTGCGTCGTCGCTGTGAACTTCAGTCAATGTCACGTTGTGCACGACGCCCTCGACTCACTCCCGCGCGCCTGCTTAGCTTCGCGCCAATGAATTCCGGCAAGATGAACCAGGCGGCCATCCGCGTCATCTTGTGGTCGTTGCTTGGGCTCGCCGGATTTTACGCAGCGGCCTGGGTCGGCAGCGTCCTCGGCAGGTTCGTCCTCTTTTACTGGCAGATGTTTCTCGTCGTGTGGGTGCTCTTCCTTGTGGCGATTGTTTATCTGTCGCGCGATCCAGACCCGATTGAACCGAGCGATCCGAACGCGCTCGTCGCACCCGCGCACGGTCTTGTGGACGTGATCGATGAACAGACGGAAGTTGAGTTCGTGAACGCGCCGTGCCAGCGGGTTTCGATTCGCATGTCGATCTTCGATGTGCAGTTGCAGTACGCGCCCACGGCGGCGCGCGTCGCCTACTTTACGCATTCGAAGCCGATCAAGCTTGGCGGTAATTCTCCGTTGGAAATGTTATTGCTCGGTCTGGAGCCCATCATGCGTCCACAAGACAAACTCGCGCTGCGATTCGTGGGCAGCGCGTGGGGCCGGCAAATCGTGCCGTGGGTTGCGGCAGGGGATGTTCCTTCGCGCAGCGCGCGACTCGGCATGATGCGTTTGGGCAATCGTGTGGATATATTTCTGCCGATGAGTGCGAAGCTGGTCGTGAATCTCGGCGATAAAGTGGTAGGCGGACAAAGCGTGCTGGCGCGTTGGGAATAAAATTTATGGGTCCTGAAGAAAAAATTCCGGAGGCACAGGCACAACCGAAGTTGAAAATTTATTTCCTGCCCAACCTCTTCACGGCGGCGAATCTCTTCTGCGGGTTCGTGGCGCTCACGTTAATCGTCGGATCGGACGTGGAAAAAGTGCGCACGGTTCACAACGTCATCACCGACGCGATCGGAGCGCTCGCTGGCGGCGAACTCGTTGAGGTTCCGGACTATCGCATGATCGAGCGCGCGCTGATCTTTATTCTGGCGGCGTGCATCTTTGATTTGTTCGACGGGCGCGTGGCGAGAATGGCGGGCGTGGAAAGTCCGTTTGGCCGGGAATTTGATTCGCTGGCGGATCTTGTTTCATTCGGAGTCGCGCCGGCGTTTCTCGTTCATCGCGTCGTGTTGCGCGATGTGTGGGAAGGACATCCACAACTGGGCTGGTTCATTTCGTCGGTGTATTTGCTCGCAGGCGCATTTCGGTTGGCCCGTTTCAATTGCCTCGCCGCGATGGCGGGCACTGGTGGCGGAAAAGAATTTCTCGGTTTCCCAATTCCAGCGGCGGCTGGAATGGTCGCATCGCTCACGCTGCTGATGATCCACCTGGACAAGCTTCACTACGCACCGAACAAGTGGAAATACGCGCTGCCGGTGCTGATGCTCTTTCTCGCCGCAATGATGGTGAGCACGGTCAAATATCCGACCTTCAAGAAGCTCGACATGAAAGCGACGACCACGTTCACGAAGCTGATCATCGGCGCACTCGTCGTCGGCAGCGTGGTGGTGTTGCAGGAACGCATTCTTTACATCGTGATGCCGGTTCTTTTCACCGCGTATCTGGTTTACGGTTTTATTCGCCCGCGGCTCTCGCGCAAGACACGCCACGAAATTGAGGACGAAGATGAGGACGAAATTGCGCCGGACTTGACGTAACTCGATGGTCACCCCTGACAAACTGGTTCCAGACCACAGCCCCACCGCGTTGATCACCGGCCTGATCGCCGGATTCCTCATCTCGATCCCAGTCGGCCCGATCAATCTCACCATCATCAACGAAGGCGCACGGCGCGGATTCAAATGGGCGATCATGATCGGCTTCGGCTCAGTGGCGATGGAATCGATTTACTGCGCGATCGCGCTGACAGGCTTCTCGGCCTTTCTTGAATTGCCAGTCGTGAAGTCAGCGATGGAACTGTTGAGCTTTCTTTTTCTCCTCTTTCTCTCGTGGAAATATTTTTCGGCGAAGACAATTCCTTCACATGTTCATACGGCGGATGTGATCGAAGAAAAACTTCATCCGCGCGGCGCGTTCCTGACTGGTTTCGTGCGCGTGCTCGGCAATCCCACCGTGCTGCTGTTGTGGGTGACGCTCACGGCCACGTTCCTCGCGCACAACTGGGTGGATCGCACGCTCGACGATCGGGTGAGTTGCGTGATGGGTGTGGCCGGCGGCGCGGCGCTCTGGTTTCTGCTGTTGAGCTGGGGCGTTTCGCGCGGACACGGGAAAATTTCTCCGCGCGTATTGCTGCGAATGGAACACGTCTCCGGAGCCATTCTGCTCGCCGCGGCATTTTGGATTGGCAGCAAAATCATCTGGCAACTGCACAAGGAGCGCGAGCACCGGCATCGGCTTGAAAATCGTGCGAGCGTCGAAACACCGCGTCACACTCCCCTTCCCTTCCGCGAACACAGAGCGTAGCTTCTGCGTCCATCAGCTATGTTGTTCCGAGCGTTCTTAATTCTGTGCGCTGTCGCGCTTACGTTGCGCGCGCAACTTCCACCTCCCACGAACGCGCCGATCATTGGCGCACGCCAACCGGCGCTCAGCCCGGACGGCAAGCGTCTTGCGTTCGTTTATCGCGGCGACATTTGGATCACTGACTCGTCGGGCGGACGCGCCGTGCCGCTCACGCAACACCTCGAATCAGACGGTTACCCGCTGTTCTCGCCCGATGGCAATTGGATCGCATTCTCCAGCCGCCGCAGCGGGAATTGGGACATCTTCGTCGTGCCCGCGGAGGGTGGCTCCGCGCGGCAGGTAACGTGGCACTCCGGCACGGACATTCCTTACGGCTGGAGTCCGGACGGCAAAACGCTTCTCTGCTCCAGCAAACGCGACACGGTGAACTATGAACTCTTCGCCATCGACGTCGCGACGCTCGGCACGAAGTTGCTGACGGAAGATTACGCCACGATGAGTTCGCCCAATTATTCGCCGGACGGAAAGCAGGTCATCTACGCGCGGTACGGATTCCATTGGACGCGTGGGCGTTACTTCGGATCCGCGGCGGCAGAAATCTGGACGCTCGATCCAGAAAACGGCGAGCGCCATGCGATCACGACAAATCTGTTCCAGCACCTCTGGCCCCGCTTCACACCGGATGGGAAGATTCTCACTGTCACTTGCGGTGAGCGCACGCCGTCATCGAGCAAGCTCGGCGAAACGATTTCCCCGATCGCCGACAATCCGCTGCGCACGCCGAACCTCTGGCTGATCGAAACGAACGGAACCGCGAAACAACTCACCATCTTCACGGGCGGCGCAGTGCGTTGGCCAAGCGTCGCGCAAAAGAACGGCGACATCGCTTTCGAGTATGGTCCGGATCTTTTCGTCCTGCGCCACGGAACGAAGGAGCCGCAAAAACTCACGCTGATCGCGATGGCTGATGAAAAGCAAACTACGAAGCGCCGCGAGAAACTCACCAACGGCGCGACGGAAGCCGAGCCTTCACCCGACGGAAAAACGTTTGCCTTCGGTTTGCACAGCGACATCTGGACCGTCGCGATCGATAAACCGAAAGGCATCGCCGGCCGCTCCGCTGAGTACGCGACGCGCCTCACGGATTGGGCGGGCGAAGACTCCGATTTCTCATGGTCGAAGGACGGAAAGAAGATATACTTCACATCCGACCGCGCATTCTTCACCCGCATCTACGAGCTGGATGTGAAATCGCGGAAAGTGAAACCCCTCTGGGAACGCAACAGCGACATCGAGCGATTGAAACTGTCGCCCGACGGCAAACAACTTGGCTTCTGGGTCGCGGGCCGTGAGGGCGGCCTCTACACGCTCACGCTTAGCAACAGCGAAGTGAAGCGCGTCGTCAACGCGCCCGGTGTGCAATGGCGCGGCCAGGGCGGCGGCGATTTCGAATGGTCGCCCGACATGCGCTGGATTTGCTACGCGCATCGCGGCGAGAGCAAAGCGTGGAATCTTTGGATCGTGCAAGCGAACGGCGCCGGCGAGACACACAACGTTACCCGCCTTTACGCGCATCATGGAATGCCCGCGTGGTCGCCCGACGGCAAATATCTTTTCTTCCAGAGCAATCGCGATGGCGGCAGTGGTGGCGGACGTCGCGGTGGCGATGACGGCGCACTCTATGTGCTCCCGCTCACGCGAGAAGACATTCGCGTCGCGGACACCGATTTGAAATTCGTGAAGCCGACCAATACGGTGACGGTCAAGATCGAGTTCGAAGACATCCACCGCCGCATCCGAAAAGTCGGCGCCTCACAAACGCCACAGAACGATCTCACCGTCACTGCCGAAGGACTGATCGTCTTCATCAGCGAAGGCGACGTCTGGTCCGTGAGTTATGACGGCAAAGACACCAAGCGCCTCACGAGCGGCGGCGGCAAGTCGCAGCTCCGCGTAAGCAAGGACGGCAAGACCGGCTTCTTCGTCAGCAACGGCGAACTCTTCACGATGAAACTCGATGGCGGCAAGGAAACCAAAGTCACCTTCAGCGCCGATTGGGAACGCGACGTTCGCGCCGAGCGGCTCGCGTCCTTCACGCAGTTCTGGCGCTCGTATCAGCGCGGTTTTTACGACCCGAATTTCCATGGACGCAATTGGGAAAAAATTCGCGAGCGCTACGAACCGCTGCTCGATTCCGTCGACACGAACGATGAGTTTGCTTCGTTGCTCAACACCATGATCGGTGAGCTCGAAGCGTCACACGCTGAAGTGAGCGCCGGCACAAACGTGCTCGCGAATCCAACGCCGCGTACGCCGCATCTTGGTTTCACGTTCGATTACTCGTTCAAAGGACCGGGCATCAAAGTGAAATCCGTGCCGCACGGCGCGCCCGGCTGGTACGACAAGACGCGCATCAATCCCGGCGACACCGTGCTCGCGATCAACAGCCAGGACGTTTCGCTGAACGAGGAACTCTATCGCATCATCAATGACAAACAGGACCGTGACTTCGAATTCCTCGTGAGCACGAACGGCTCGAAAGACGGGTCGCGCACCGTGCGTTACCGCGTGTTGACCGAGAGCGAGTGGACACAAGCCAATTACCAGAATCGTGTCGAGCGTTTGCGCGATTACGTCGAAGAGAAGAGCCACGGCAAGATTGGTTATCTCCATATCGCCAGCATGGGCGCGCAAAACCAGGCGCAGTTCGAACGCGAAGCTTACGAGTACATCGTCGGCAAAGAGTCCATGATCATCGATGTGCGCTTCAACAACGGCGGCAACATCGCCGACACATTGGTCGAATGGCTCCAGCGAAAACCTCACGGCTGGATTCGCCCACGCGATGGAGTGAAGGAACCGGTTCCCTTCCACGCCTGGGACCGAAAGATGGTCGTGCTCCAAAACGAGCACAGCTATTCGAACGCGGAAATTTTCCCCGACGCGATGCGCGCGCGGGGTCTCGCCCGATTGATCGGATGCGCGACTCCCGGCTACGTAATCTGGACAAGTTCACTCAGCCTCGTCGACGGGACGAACGCGCGGATGCCGATGACCGGACACTATCGCCTCGACGGAACGCCAATCGAAAACAACGGCGAAGTTCCCGACATCGAAGTGCCGCTGACGCCCGACGATTGGGTGAACGACCGCGACCCGCAACTCGACAAAGCAATTGAAGTCCTGTCGAACGGAGCGTTGGTGCAGCAATAAGCGCTGGAACTGGAAACCCACGTTGACAAACTTTTTGCCACACGTAATCTCCACCGCTCTTGGTTGCCTCGGTAGCTCAGTTGGTAGAGCAGTTGACTCTTAATCAATTGGTCCAAGGTTCGAGTCCTTGCCGGGGCACCATTTTCCCTTTCCGAGTTTCATTATTACCGAAGATTGGACTTCCACTCCGCGCTCGCGCACAACAATGCGGCGCATGAGCGACGTGCCGCCACCCTCGTCCGACCGCGACTGCCTCGTGGCGTGGCGCCGCCCGCGTTCCCTCGAATCGTTGCGGCCCCTGATCGCGCGTTGCGCCCCGATGGTCTACGCGTCAGCGCTTCGTCGCGCGAAAGGCGACGAGGCGGAAGCGGCTGAAGTCACACGTGCGGTGTTTCTCGTGTTCGCGCGACGTGCGCGAAAGCTGTCGCGCAAAACCATCGTGGCAGATTGGCTCTTCATCACGACGAAGCTGGCGGCGAGCAAGGCGCGTCCTTCGTGCTTGTGGCTGTGGCGTTGGTTCAAGCGCCGAAGACCGATTCCAATTGCGAACGCCTTCCCTGCCTGGAATGGCGTCGCGCCGAAATTTGATCGCATCCTCGACCGGTTGCCACGTCGACAGCGACGAGCATTCCTGCTGCGCGTGGTGCTTGGATTGCAGTTGTTTGAATGCGCCCATCTCCTCCGCACTCGCGAACGTCGCGTGGAAAAACGCGCGCAACGCGTGATGAAAAAGCTGACGAGAAAATTTCGCAAACACGGCATCGCCGATCCAGACGCTCTGGCTCACGAAATCCGTCTGCACGCTTGCGCGCCAGCTCCGGAAAGTCTTGTCGCCGATATTTGCGAAGCCATCGCCGCCACCCTTTCGGGCCGCCCGCGGCAAAAACTCGCGCGCCGGGTCTTGCGTTTGCTTGCGTTGAAACGATGGCGGCGTCGAATCGTGGTCGGTTGGGCGTGCGCGACAGCGCTGGTGATGATTGCCGGCGCGATTGCGTGGCGCATCGATTCACACACTGGGTTCAGTCGAATGCTGACGCTTTACATGGAACTCGCGGTGCGCAGCGAGGCATTCACAAAGAAAGGTCTCGCGGGGCCCGCGAAGCCGTGGCCGACCAATTCTCAAACTGCGACGCTGGATGCGAGCCGAGTTCGGACTGCGGAAGAAATTTATCGCACCACGAACATCTGGCTCGCGCACCTGAGTTTCTCGCGCGACGCGTGGAAGACGATTCAGCCGAAGCGCAACACGCCCATGCCGAACTTCTTTCAATCAGATGGTTCTTTTCTCCTTCGCAATCCGAACGCAAGCCGCAGCGGACTTTCGGGCGTGCTCGGGTTCGAATTCGACTGGGCGCATGCGGATTTCGAATTCGGTGGCACGCGGTTCACGAATGTCGCGGCGCGCGTGAAAGGCAACGGCAGCCATCTCCTTTCGCTCTACGGCGACAAGCGCGCGTTCAAGGTCGACCTGAACAAATATGTGAAAGGCCAAAAACTCGCGGGCGAAGATGAGTTCACGTTCAACAATCTCATCCGAGACAGATCGTTTCTTGCTGAAGCGCTCGGTTACGAATTTTTTCGGGAGGCCGGCGTGCCAGCGCCGCGCACGGCGTTTGCCTACATGAGCACGAGCGTCGCTGGCAAATGGGACCACAAACCGCTCGGGCTTTACGTGATGGTGGAACCCATTGACGCGCACTTCACGGCCGAGAGGTTTGGCTCGCGGAAAGTTCCGATCTTCAAACCGGTCACCTACCACTTGTTCGAACATCTCGGCGACAACTGGAACTCTTACGCCGATGTTTACGAGCCAAAGACGAAGCTGACGCCCGACCAGCAACAGCGTGTGATCGACTTCGCGCGACTCGTGTCGAAGGCCAATGACACGGAGTTCAGCGCGCGCATCGGCGAGTTTCTCGATCTGGCAGAGTTCGCAAAGTTTCTCGCCGGTCAGGTGGTTCTTTCCAGCTACGACGGCATTCTTTTCGACGGACAGAATTTTTACGTTTACCTCGATCCGAAGATGCAGAAGTTCGGCTTCATCCCATGGGATCTCGACTCATCGTGGGGCGGTTTTCCCGCCTGGTTCACGGAAGAGCGCGAGCGTGCGAGCATCTGGCATCCATGGGTTGGTCCAAATCGTTTTCTGGAACGCGTGATGGCTGTCGAAGAATTCAAGAAGCGGTATCGCGCGTCTCTGGAAGATTATCTGGCGCGACTCTTTGTGCCTGACCGTCTATTTCATCGCATCGATGAATTGGCGGCGGTCGTACGCCCCGCAGTTGCTGCCGAATCAGACTTCCGCCTCGTTCGTTTCGAAAAGGCGCTCGCTGACAAATGGAAAGACCCGCCCGAACGCGGGCAGGGCTGGGCCGACGCTCCTGTGGACCAGATGAAACGGTTCATCGACAAGCGCGCCCGCTCCGTTCGCCAGCAACTCGACGGAAAATCCCACGGAATGATTTTGAGGCGTCCGCCGCGTGGTTGGTAATGGCGGCGAAGGAATGTAATCAGCCCTTTCGATAAATCGGCTTTGGCACCACTTCGGCCGCGGAACGTTTCCCCCGAATTTCGATTTCGATTTTCGTTCCGGCTTTCGCGGATTCGGGCGGCACGTAGCCGAGACCGATGCCGAGATTCAATGAAGGACTTTGCGTGCCGCTCACGGCTTCGCCGACTTTGGTTCCATTGCTCCAGATCGGGTATTGCGGGCGTGGTGGCGCGGATCTTTCGGTCATCTTGAAGGCGGCGAGTTTCTTCTTGGTGCCATTGGCCTTTTGTTCCGCCAGCACACTACGGCCGACGAAATCGCCTTTGTCCAACGCGACGAAAAAGCCGACGCCCGCTTCCATTGGCGTGGTGTTCTCGTCGAGTTCGTGGCCGTAGAGCGGGTAACAAACTTCGGTGCGCAAGGTGTCGCGCGCGCCAAGGCCGGCGGGTTGCAGGCAACCTTTGTGGCCGACCGCGAGAGCCTTGTTCCAGATCGCTTCGATGTTCGCCGCTGGCGCGATGATTTCGAAACCGTCTTCGCCAGTGTATCCGGTGCGGGCGACGTACATCGTCGCGCCGTCGAAGACAAACACGCCGAGTTCATTCTTCTTCAAGTCGGTCGCCTTCGTGACAAAAGTTCCGCCAATCGATCCACCCGCCACGAGGTCGTTGATGAACTCGACCACGCGCGGTCCCTGGATCGCCACGGCACCAAACTCATCCGAGCAATCGCGGATGCGAATCTCGCCATTCACCGCGCCGCTCTCGTATTGCTCCTGAATCCAATCCCAGTCGGCGGCGATGCGTGACGCGTTCACGATCAGGAGGTAGTCGTCATCGCGCAGGCGATAGACGTAGAGATCATCCACGACACCGCCGCGCTCGTTGCACATCAGCGAGTATTGGCCCTGGCCGACGGCGACTTTACGAATGTCGTTCGTCAGCGTGTGATTCAGAAAGGCCGCCGCGCTCGGACCGCTCACGCAAATCTCGCCCATGTGCGAGATGTCGAAGATGCCGGCGGCTTTGCGCACCGCGAGGTGTTCGTCGACGATGCTTGAGTATTGGACGGGCATTTCCCATCCGCCGAATTCAATCAGCTTTCCTCCAAGTTTCTGGTGAGCAGAAAACAACGGCGTTCGTTTGAGAGACATGCGTGTGGCGCGCAGTTTCGGCGACACACGGAAAATTTCAAATGAAGATTGTGCATCGAACGAATTCGTTCTGGCTCGATGCAAGCCCTTTGATTCAGCCCCACTTCTCCAAACGCAATTGCTCCTTCGGCAAATCAAGTTCATGCAACACAAGATGCTCGGCGGACTCGACGAGCGCGTTCGGGCCGCAGGCGTAGAAAACCGTGTTGGTCACGTCATTTCCGGCGACGGATTTCACCCACTCCGGCGTGATACGCCCACGTCGGCCGACCCACGGATCGCTTTCGCCGAGACGAGTGCAGGTAACAAGGAATTTGAAATGCGGATTCTCGCGTTCCAACGCACGGAACTCGTCGTTGAAGATGATGTCGTTCGTGGTGCGCACGCTGTAAAGGATCGTGATCCTGGTTTCCAGTTTGCGCTTGTTTGCTTCGCGAACAAACGCGCGAAACGGCGTCACGCCCGAACCGCCCGCGACGCACACGAGATGTTTGTTCGGCTCATAGACGGGCAGGAATTTTCCCGCCGGCGGCAGCACGCCAATCTTATCGTTCGCCTTGGCCCAATCGACGAGGCGCGTGCCCATCTTGCCGTCTCGCTTCACGGTGACCTCGAAGAAGCCGCGGTCGAGGGCGCATGATGAAAGCGAGTAAGCGCGCTTGTAGTTCGGTGTGTCGGGCCACCAGAGCGTGATGAACTGTCCGGTCTTGAAATCGATCTCGTAGCCCTGCGGCCACTGGATGTGAAGCGTCTTCGTGTCAGGAAGTTCCATCTTCACCGACTCGATCACCATCTCCGTGGCAGTTCGCGACATAAAATTCTGCGCAAAACTACTTCACGGCGACAGAGACGCCAGCGTCGAAGCATGCGCCTTCTTTGGTGCTGCGAACGTAAATGCGGCCATTCGCGACGATCGGCGTGGACCAGCATTTGCCCGCGACAACATTCGCGCGTGAGAGTTCCTTGTAGCCTGTCGGCGTCGGCTCGACTTGGACCAATTCACCCTTGTCACTCAGCGCGAGCACCGTTTTGCCGGCGAGTATCACCTGCCCAGCGCCGAAACCCGTTTTTTCCCATTTCACTTCTCCCGTTTTGATGTCGACGCACCGCATTGGTCCATTGGCGTACTCCTTGAAGCTGAACATGCCGTACAAATAACCGTCGTGATAAATCGGCGTGCTCCAATGGTTCTTCACCGGCGTCGCTCCACCCTTGGTGATCCAAAGCTCTGTCGCCTTGAACGAATCTCCCTTTTTCGAAATCCGCGCCGCAGTCGCGCCGACGCCGTAACCCGCGGAGCAATAAACGATGTCGTCAGCAACAACTGGCGAAATCGCGGTGGAGACGCTGTAGCGGAACGGATGCTTCCACAGGAGCGTGCCGTCTTTCGGGCTGACAGAAACCAATCCTGATTGGGTGAAGAAAATAATTTGTCGCTGTGCGAGAATCGTCGCTGCGACCGGAGTGGCGTGCGTGATCTTCTCGTCATGCTTCTTCCAGGCAACCTTGCCTGTCGCTTTGTCGAAGGCGATCAACGACTGCCCTGCTCCACCACCGCCGATAAAAACCAAATCACCGTCGACGAGGGCTGATGCTGCGTTTCCCCAACCGATGTTGCGGCCGGCGAATTCCTTGATCAGATCGTGAGACCAGACTTGCTTCCCCGTCGCCGCATCGAAGCACGACACAACTAACCGGTACGAGTTCACGTAAACGCGATTGCCGTCGACGGTCGGCGTGCAGCGCGGGCCGTCGCCACCTTTATTGTCCGCCGCGCCTTGGTCGCCTCCGTCGTTGATTTTGATCGTGCCGATCGGTGCGAACCAAAGTTCCTTTCCCGTGTTCGCGTCCACCGCAACGAGGGTTTCGCGGTCAGCGCCATCAACATTTCTCAGCGTGAGTGTAAATGCTTTGTCTCCGCTCACGGCGAACGAACTGAAGCCGCCGTTCACTGGAATTTTCCAAACCTGTTTCGGGCCACCTGACGGGAAGCGCTGAATCGCCTCCGGCGTGGTGCGGTCATGGCTAGGACCAGCGTATTGCGGCCAATCCGCAGCGAGCAACGGGAGAACAGTGGCGATGGACGCGAGGGCGGCAGCGACTTTCGGCAAATTCATGCGGGTGAATTGAATTGTTGTTCGGACGCGTGGCAAATCATTTATTGGCTCAACCAAGCCGCTTCACAAGTTCCTGCGTCAGAACTTCGTAAGCCGCCGCGCCGGCACTGTATTTATCGTAATGAATGATCGGCTTCCCATGGCTCGGTGCTTCCGCCAATCGAGTAGTGCGCGGGATCACGGTATCGAAAACCTTCTCGCCAAAATGCTTTCGCACTTCTTCGACGACCTGTTGCGAGAGCCGCGTGCGTGCGTCGAACATCGTCATGACCACGCCCAGCACATCGAGGTTCGGATTCACTCCGCCGTCGCGCAGTTGACCGATGACTTTGTGGATCATCGTGATGCCTTCGAGCGCGTAATATTCGCATTGCAGCGGAATGAGCAGCGAGTCCGCCGCGGAGAACGCGTTCAGCGTCAGCACGCCGAGCGATGGTGCGCAATCGATGACGATCAATTCAAATACGTGGCTGTTGCGGACCGGTTCAAGAACTGTGCGCACGCGCTGCAAATGGTTTTCCATTCGCGCGAGTTCCAACTCCGCACCGCAGAGATCGAGTTCACTTGGGACAATCGAAAGCCGCTCGAACGAGGTCTTCTGAACCTTGTCAATCAACACGCCTTCGCCGAGCAACGGTCCGTAAGCACTCGCACCTTCAATCTTTTCCAGCCCTAGCCCGCTCGTCGCGTTTGCTTGCGGGTCGATATCAAGCAGCAGCACGTTCTTGCCGATGGCTGCGAGGCAGGCCGACACGTTGACGGCGGTCGTGGTTTTGCCCACGCCGCCTTTTTGATTGGCGACAGCGATGACTTTGGTCGGCACGCGCGGATTAAACGGGACGAAATTCGCAGCTTCAAGGAATCAAGTTGCACCCGCCGCGCTTCGCGTTTATCAGCAGGCGCGCGCTGCGGGATTCGTGCAACAACAGCGCGCGCTACCTGGGAAATTTTAGATGAGCGAAGTTCTCGTCATTGGACACAAAAATCCGGACACCGACGCGATTTGTTCTGCGCTTGGTTACGCGGAGTTCAAACGCCGCACCGGCATGGAAGACGCGGTGGCCGCGCGCTGCGGTGACACGAACGATCGCATCGATTTCGTGCTCCAAACCTTCAAGGTGCCGCCACCGAGATTCGTCGCCGACGTTTCGCCGAAAGTTCGCGACGTCATGGCCGCGCAAGTCATCAGCGTGCCGCCGACAGCGACGGTGGCCGAAGCACTCGGCGTGATGGATGAAGGCAACATCCGCGTGCTGCCGGTGCTGCAAGACGGCGTGTGCAAAGGCCTCGTCTCTGTCTTCAAGATGACGAAGTTTTTCTTCCCCACGCCGAGCCGCCTGTTTGATTCGCGCCGCGTGCTGTCATCGATCAAGAACCTCGCGCAAACGCTGGAGGCGAAAATCATTTTCAGCGTTAATCCGGACGCGGAAGAAGACCTGGTGTTGATGATCGGTGCGATGAATCTCGAATCGTTCGCCGCGCGCCTCAGCAAATACGATCACTCGAAGTTGATCGTGATCGTCGGCGATCGGTTGGAAATCCAGGACCTCGCGATTCGCGAGAAGGTGCGTTGTATCGTGGTGAGCGGTGGATTGCCCGTGTCGCAGGCGATGATCGACTACGCGACGAAGCAGCAGGTCACGTTACTCATCTCGCCGCACGATACCGCGACCACGGCAATGCTCTGCCGCGCGGCCATTTCGATCCGCCACATGATTCACGAGGAGTTCGTGTCTTTGCGCGACGATGAATCACTGACGGCGGCGCAGCGTATCGCGTCCACCTCGCAGTTCCAGGCGTTCCCTGTTGTCAATGAACACGGAAAGACCGTCGGCGTCTTGTCCAAGTCGGACTTCCTGAAAAAGGTGAATCGGAAACTGATACTCGTGGACCACAACGAACTGTCGCAGGCCGTCACAGGCGCGGACCAGGTGGAGATTCTGGAAATTCTCGACCATCACCGCATCGGCTCGCTCACCACGCGGCAGCCGATTCTCTTTATGAACGAGCCGGTGGGGTCCACGAGCACGATCGTGGCGGATTCCTTCTTCCGTCACAACGTGACCATGCCGAAACCAGTGGCGGGCTTGCTTCTCGCGGGTCTTGTCTCAGACACGTTGAACCTCACGTCGCCGACGACGACCGACCGCGATGTAAAAGTCCTTGGCCGCCTCGAACAAATTTCCGGGGTGAACGCGCGCGACTTCACGGAAAAACTTTTTGCTTCCGGCTCCGTGCTCACCTCCAAGTCTGCGCAGCAAGCCATCTCCACCGATTGCAAGGAATACAAGGAACTGGGCCGCACCTTCAGCGTGGCGCAAATCGAAGAGCTGGGCTTCAGCCAATTCTGGAAACGCAAAGACGAAGTGCTGGCGGCGCTCGAAAGCTATCGGCGCTCGCACAATTACTTTTTCTCCGCACTCATGGTCACCGATGTTGTGGAACAATCCTCCCTCCTGCTTGTCGCGAGCACGGACTCGTTCAAAGACGAACTCGACTATCCGGAGATGGAAGACGGCGTTTACGAAATGGCCGGCGTGGTCTCGCGCAAGAAGCAGTTGCTCCCGTTCCTGACGCATTGTTTGGAGAAAATGAAGTAGTAGCTGGAAATTTCAGAACTCACCCTCCAAGTTAGACCCATGAAATTGATCTTGTCGGCGCACAACATCACACTCACCAAGGCAATCGAAGATCACATCACCGCGAAGCTGGACAAACTCGACCATCTCGACCCCTACGCGATCGATGCGCGTGTCACGCTCGAACACGACACAAGCAAAGCGACCGACCGGAAGTTCAAAGCCTCGGTGCGGCTCGAAGAACCGGGCCCGGATTTGTATGCCGAAGATTGGGAAACAGATCTCTACGCGGCGATCGACCTCGCGTTCAAAAAGGTCGAGCAACAAATCCGCAAACGCCGCAGCAAATTCAAAGCGCGCAATCACAGCGAAGCCGCGCAAGGCAAACGCCGCCGCCAGGAAGCGGGCATCTGAGTTTTGTCGAAGGTCGAGGGTCGAAAGTCGAATGCATCAGGCTTTCGACTCTCGGCGTTCGACATTCGACTTAAATGATCCTTCGCTCCCGAGTCGTTCTCCCCATTTCACAACCGCCGATCAAAGACGGCGCGGTGGTCATCGATGGCCGGCGCATCGCGGCGGTCGGACGCTGGAAACAGATTCGCGCCGAGCATTCGGGCGAAATAATTGATCTCGGTGATTCGATTGTTCTTCCCGGCTTAATCAACGCGCATTGCCACCTTGACTACACCGACATGGGTGGACTGTTGCCGCCGCCAAAGAAAAATTTTTCCGATTGGATCAAAGCCATCGTCGCCTTGAAAGCGGAGTGGAGTTACACGGACTTCGCGCAGTCATGGCTGCGCGGCGCGAGGCAACTCCTGCGCTCCGGCACTACAACCGTCGTCGACATTGAAGCGGTTCCTGAACTGATGCCGGAATTACCGCAAGCCACGGCGCTGCGCGTCCTCTCCTGCCTCGAAATCATTTCGCTGAAACGAGCCGGCAGCGCGGAGCAAATCATCCAGCAGGCTGCGACGGAAGTGAGCCGCTGGCCGAATTCGCCGTGCGGCTTGTCGCCCCACGCACCCTACACCACGTCGATTGAAGTGCTCATCCACGCGGCGCAAACGGCGAAAGCCAACGGCTGGCTGTTCACCACACACGTTGCCGAATCCGTCGACGAATTCCAGATGTTCACCCGCAAGCGCGGCCCGATGTTCAACTGGCTGAAAACGCAGCGCGACGTGAGGGATTGCATCGGGCGCACACCGATCGAGCACATGGATCACGCCGGGGCTCTCAGCGAAAACTTCCTTGCCGCACACGTGAACAACGCGAGTGAGCAAGACGTCGCGCTACTCGCACGACGTGGCACACACGTTGTGCATTGCCCGCGCAGCCACGATTATTTCAAGCATACGCCGTTTCGATATGAAGAGATGCGTGATGCGAAAGTGAACGTTTGCCTCGGGACCGACAGCCTCGCCAGCGTGCGCAAAAAGCGGGGAGAAACGCTCGAGCTGAACATGTTCGCAGAGATGCGCGCATTTGCGAAGGCGCACGAGAAAGCCACGCCGAAGGAAATCATTCACCTCGCGACCATGAACGCGGCCCGCGCCATCGGCAAAACCGGCGAACTCGGCGAGCTTTCGCCCGGCGCGACCGCCGACCTGATCGTGCTGGCAACAAAGCGGAGCAATGATCCTTACAAATCAGTGTTGGCGCACACCGGAGACGTGTCTTCGATGATCAACGGCCGTTGGGTTTTCAATGCACCGGCATGAGCGACTCACCGCAACGAGTCGTGCTGATCACCGGTGCCGCGGGAGGCCTTGGTCGCGCACTGGGCGACGCGTTCCTGCGCGAAGAGTGGCATGTGATCGCAGCATCACGCAATCAGCTCGACGTAACGAATTCTGAAGCAGTCCAGAAATTCGTGTCGGAGATTCTCCTCCAACACGGACGCATTAACTGTCTGATCAACAATGCGGGCCTCACAGCGGACGCTCTTCTGTGGCAACTGAGCGACGATGATTGGGATCGAGTGCTCGACGTAAATCTGCGCGGCGCTTTTGCCTGCGTGCGCGCCGTGGCTCGACAAATGGCCAGGCAACGTGATGGGCACGTCATTAACATCTCGAGTTTTGGCGGGCGCGTTGGTGCTTGTGGGCAAGCGAACTACTCTGCGAGCAAGGCCGGCTTAATCGGGCTTACGAAGTCGCTCGCGAAAGAACTTGGCTCGCGGAACGTGCGAGTGAATGCGGTGCTGCCGGGCGTGTTGCCAACTAAGATGACGGCCCAACTAAAACCGGAGCAACTCGATGAGTTCGCGCAGGCAAATGCGCTGGGCCGCATCAATTCACTAGATGAAGTCGCGCGGTTCATCACGTTCCTCGCCGGCACAAAGAACATCTCGGGCCAGGTCTTCCAGCTCGACAGCCGGATTGCGCCGTGGACGTGATTCCGAAACACTCGTGTTGTGTTGATGCCGGACTTCGACGCGGAACTTCAATCCGAACTCGAGACCCTCGCGAGCGAAGGCTTGCGGCGCGAGTTGCGTCGTATTGATTCGGCGCAGTCCACTCGGGTCGAAATCGCCGGACGCACGCTGCTGAATTTTTCTTCCAATGATTATCTTGGTCTCGCGAATCACCCGGCGGTGAAGGAAGCCGTGATCCGTGCAACGGAAAAATTCGGCGCGGGTTCCGGAGCGTCACGATTGATCTGCGGCTCGCTCGCGCCGCATCACGAATTGGAAGAAGCGCTCGCCGCATTTAAAGGCACAGAAGCCGCCCTGACTTTTTCGTCCGGCTACGCCGCGGCAATGGGAACCATCCCCAAGCTGGTGGACAAAAACGATTTGATCATCCTGGACAAGCTCGTGCACGCCTCGATCATCGACGCCACCCGACTGAGCGGCGTGCCATTCCGCATCTACAAACACAATGACCTCAACGGTCTAGAGCAACTTTTGAAGGGGGCCAGCAGACGCCCTTTTGTCTCCGGCGGTCCTGACTCGCATCTTCGGCGTGCGCTGATCGTCACTGAAAGCGTGTTTTCGATGGATGGCGATCTCGCGCCACTGCGGGACATCGTGGCGCTGAAAGAAAAATACGGCGCGTGGCTCATGGTTGATGAGGCGCACGCCACCGGGTTGTTCGGCGAAACCGGACGAGGCCTCGCGGAGGCGTGCGGTGTCGCCGATCAAATCGAAGTTCACATGGGTACGCTCGGCAAAGCAATCGGCTCAGCCGGCGGTTACATCTGCGGCTCACGCGCGCTCATCGATTTTCTCATCAATCATGCGCGCAGTTTCATTTTCTCCACTGCGCCGATCCCGGCACAATCGGCCGCCGCAGAGGCCGGATTGAAACTAATTCAATCCGATGAAGGTCGGAAACGACGCGGGTCAACATGGATGCTGATCGACCGTTTGAAGAACGAATTGATCAAGACCGGCTGGCCGCTTCCGGCGGTGCAGAGTGCCATCATCCCGTTAATCGTGGGCGCGGAAACCAAAGCAGTGCACCTCGCGACGAGTTTGCGAGAAAACGGAGTTCTCGTGCCCGCTATTCGCTGGCCGACGGTCGCGCGCGATAAAGCGCGCCTGCGCGTGACGGTTACTGCGGAGCACACGGTTGAAGACATCCGGACGCTGGTGATGCATCTCGATGCCGCGCGCGAACGGCCAATGGCTCATATTCAATAGCCGATGCATCCACTTGCGAAACTCGATCGTCGCTACGTGTGGCATCCGTTCACGCAGATGAAAGATTGGTTGCGGCGCGAACCGATCGTCATTGTGGAGGGCAAAGGCGCGATACTGCGCGACGCGCACGGGCGCGAATATCTCGACGCGAACTCGTCGATCTGGACAAATCTGCACGGGCACAATCACCCGAAGCTGAACGCGGCGGTCGCGCGGCAGTTGAAGAAAATTTCACATTCCTCGGCGCTCGGATTTGCGAATGAGCCGGCGAGTTTGCTGGCGGAGCAGTTGGTCAACATGGCGAGCGGAAAACTGAGGAAGGTTTTTTTCAGCGACGACGGTTCGACCGCCCTCGAAGTCGCGCTCAAGCTCAGCTACCAGTTTGCACGACGTGCCCGCGGGTTGAAGAAGCCGAGGTTTCTTTCTCTGCGAGGCGCGTATCACGGCGATACCATTGGCGCAGTCAGTCTGGGTCATATTGATCTGTTCCACGGCGCGTTTCGCGGGTTGCTCTTCAAGTCGGACTCCGTGCCCGCGCCATATTGCTATCGCTGCCCGCACAATCGCGCCAAACCGGAGCGGCACGACGCGCGTGAATGCCGGAAGTGCAATTTCGAGTGTTTGAACGCGCTCGATCAGAAACTCGCGACGAAAAAGAAAATTCACGAACCATACGCGGCATTTGTTTTCGAACCGTTGATGCAAGGCGCGGCGGGAATGATCGCGCAACCGCGAGGGTGGTTGAAGCAAGCCACTGACCTCGTTCGATCACGCGGCGCGCAACTCATCGCGGATGAAGTCATGACGGGCTTCGGACGAACGGGAGTCGCAAAAGGGAAATCATTGTTCGCCTGCCAGCAGGAAAATGTGCAGCCGGATTACCTCTGCGTCGCAAAAGGGATGACAGGCGGCTACCTGCCGATGGCGGCAACGCTCACGACGCAGGAAGTTTTTGACGGCTTTCTCGGCGAGTACGAAGAGTTCAAAACGTTTTTCCATGGCCACAGCTACACGGCGAATCAACTTGGCGCGGCGGCGTCGCTCGCGAGCCTTGAGCTGTTGCGCACGCGCAAATCGATCGATGCACGACGAAAACTTCAGCGTGCATTGGAAGAGCAACTGAAAACGCTTTGGTCACTCCCAAACGTCGGCGATGTGCGGCAAGTCGGACTCATTGCGGGCGTGGAACTGGTTCGCGACTGGAAAACGCGCGAGCCATTCCGGCTCGCCGAGCGCGCGGGCATTCGAGTGTGCGATGCGATGGCAAAGCGCGGTGTGCTCACGCGACCGATCGGGAACGTGATCGTGATCATGCCGCCATACTGCACCACGCCCGTTCAGATGAGACAGATGATCATGGCGCTTCGTGACAGTGTCGAACAGGTCTTCGGCTCGGAACCTGATCAGCGCAAAAAGCGGCGCTGACACGTCAGAATTCGATTTGCCTTCACTGCGGCGCGTCCGTCATCCTCCCGCGCACTTATGGCGAAACCCATCTTTCACGCGAGCATTGAGGGCGCTCAGCACGGCGCCAAGAGCCTCGCGGACTTCCTCGATTACGCGAAACGCTCGGGCGCGAGCGGCGCGCAGCCGTCGAATTACATGTTGCAGGGCGGCAAACTCTTCAAGAGCGCCAAGGAAATCAAAGATACGTTCGAGCAGTGCGGGATGATTCTCGACGGCATTTCGGCGCATTGCCCATTCTGGGTCCACACGAGCGCGTGGACAGGAACGCGCAGCGGAAATCCCTTCATCCCCGCGGATGTGGCAAAGAAATCCCCGCAGGAAATCGAGAAGTGGGCGGAGAATTATTTGCTCAAGCTGATGGATCTCGCCGCAGAACTGAACGTCAAGATCATGCCGATGTTCTGGGGCGTTGCCTTCGGATGGGAACTCGCGACGGGTTATCCGTGGGGATTCTGGCAAGGCGGTGATTACGACCTGATCGCCGAAGGCAAAGAGCGTTTCGTGAAGAAGACTGCGAAGCTCCGCAAAGCGGCGAACGAACGCGGCATTTTTCTTTGCCACGAAATTCATCCCGGCACCGCGGCGATGTGCGCGGATGATTTCAATTTGCTCGTCGAGATTTGCGATGGCGACAAATGCCTCGGGGTGAACGCCGACCCGTCGCACTGCTGGGAAGGTGAATCATCCGAGACGCGCTTTTTGAAAGTCGGATCACGCGTTTACGCGGCACACGTGAAGAACCACGTCGTTCGTCCTGACAGACCTTTGCGCATGATGGAGCCAAATTGGCAGAAGCGCGCAATGCAGTTCACTGACCTTCCAACCGGCGACTTGAACATGGCGCGTTACGTCGAATGCCTCGTGCTCGCCGGTTATCCGCAGCGTTACCGCGAGATCATGAAGCGGGAGACCGCGCCGCTTGTCGTCGAAGCCGAGAGCGCGTATCGCGATCTCGATGCGACCAGCGCGAACGGCGTCGTCTATGTGCGCGACAATCTCTGCTTCCCGCTTGCAGCGGGTTCGTTCGAAGAAGGCATGGGCGCGTAACGAATTCTTAAAATCCATTCAGTTTCGCCGTCACGGACGAGGTTCGTGACGGCGTTTTGTTTTGCCGTTCCGATCCGTCGCTCATTTGCAGTTCAGCGTAACAATGGTTTTGTTCCGCAAACCTTCTACGGGATACTGGATCAACCCAAAACCATTCGTATGAAGGAGAGAACTTTGCGTCGTTGTGTTGCCGCCATCGTTGTTTGTTCGGCGTTATTTCACGCTTCCATCGCCACAGCGTTAAACATCGTCTGGGTCAGTGATAATGGGCCTGACGGCGCCTTTACCGGGCCGCAGGTCGGCACAGCGGACGACGCGTTCATCACGAATCTGCTGTGGTCCGCCGGCCACAATGTGATCCGCTATAATCCGCCAGCCAGCACTACGGCCTTGCTACCCGCCGCAGATGTTGCCGCCCTTAACACGAACGATCTGATCATTGTCGGTCGTTCTATCGCGAGCGCGACATTCCTCAGCCAGCCCGCCAACAGTTGGAACATGAGCATCACCAAGCCGTTGATCATGTGCAGCCCGTTCCTGACGCGCGCGGCGAATCTCGGATGGTTTTCAAGTTCGAGCGCCGCGAATACCGGCTCGCCGACTCCGCTCGGCCTTCTAAGCCTCACTAACGCGAAAACGCTTTATCTCTTCGAGGGCGTGGCCTTGAACGGTACCAATACGGTGCAGGCATACGATGAGCCACTGGGTCAAAATACCAGCGTGACCGCAGACGCCCCGCAAGGAGGCGGCGTCGTTTACGCGCGCACCTTGAACGCGACGATTGGCACGGCCATCGCTGACTGGCCCGCGGGCGCCGTGATCCGCAGTGGCACCAACACTCTCGGGGGTTATCGCATGTTCTTCGCCGCCGGTAACCGGGAAGTGAACGGTGGCGCTGTTTCAACAGCCGGTGCAGAAACGCTTTCTCCCATGGGCGAACAGGTTTTCCTGCGCGCCGTTTTGCTCGCCGCAAACAATGGCGTGCCGCCAAACATTGTCTACGACCCGATCATCATCTCATCGCAACCGGCGAGTATGACCACGAACGAAAACGCGAATGTGGCGTTCAATGTGGCGATCAGCCAGGGCACGTTGCCGCACTATCAATGGTACTCGAACGATATCGCGATTACTGGCGCAACTTTGAACGGCATTTCTGTCGCCGCCACGGCTGCTGCATCCGGCAGCAGTTTCTATGTGATCATCACGAATAACGCCGGCGCGGTGACGAGCACCGTGGCGACGCTCACGGTCGTCCTCGACACCAACCCGCCCGTAGTGCTCGGCGCGCGTGCTACTTCGCCACGCACCGTGGTCGTTTTCTTTAACGAACCAATGGATCCCGTCACCGCAACCGACATTACCAAGTACGATATCTACACCGATGGCGGGCTGCTGTTCACCCCGAGCACAGCCACCTTGAGCGGCAAGGCCGCGGTAGTATTTACCTTGCCCGATGATTATCCGAGAGACGCAGTCGGACATCTGGATGTGTTGGATGTCAAAGATCGCGCGGCGGCGGGGAATAGCGTTCTGACGAACGTTCCTGTTCAAAATTACGGCGCAGCACATGGAAACATCGTGTGGGTCAGCGACAACGGCCCGTTCGGTTTTAGTGGACCGGTCGCGAACACTGAAGACGACGTGTTCACCACCAACCTGCTCTTCTACGCTGGTTACAATGTGATTCGGTACAACGCGGATAACAACCCGTCCAACTTCGTTGCTCAGGCTGACATCGATGCGTTAAATACCAATGACCTGATCATTGTTGGCCGATCGAGCGGGAGCGGGCCGTTCTCTGGCGCGGTTGGCACCGTCCAGGCAGCACAGTGGAACACGAATATCTTCAAGCCGCTGATAGTCATGACACCCTATGCGGCCCGCGCCACGGCGCTAGGATGGGTCACCAACGACACGTTGCCTGATGACACTCAAACGCAGTTGATCGGCAACACCAACTCGCCATTGTTCTCACTCTTGTTCACCAACATCGCGATGATTGGTGATACGACACTCGATCCGTTCGACCGCCCTCTCGACCGCAACACGTCAATGGCAGCAGCTCGGCCCGCGGGCAGCGGTGTCACCGTAGCGATCGCCGCCGAAAACAACGCGACAGCCATCGCCACATACCGCGCGGGCTCCGCAGTGCGTGGAGGCGCAGACGTACTGGCCGGTTATCGCATGCTCTTCTGCGGCGGCACGCGCGAGGTTTCCAGCGTACCCACTGCCGGGAAAAATAACTTCACAGCGATTGGCGAACTCATCTTCCAGCGCGCGGTCCAGGCGGCAATCGACCAGGGCGCGCAACCCGGGCGAATCAATGGCGCATCATTTAGCGGCGGTAATTTCTCCGCCGAAATTCCGACGCGGACGGCAGTGACTTATCAGGTCCAATACAAAACAACGCTGCAAGGTTCCTGGACGCCACTGACGAACATCGTGGGCGACGGCACGCTGAAGCCGTTCATTGATCCTGCGCCAGTCGACTCAGCGCGGTTCTATCGCGCTGTGGTGCTGCAGTAGGCTGGTTTGCGATGACAACGCGCCGCTCGAACAGCGGCGCGTTTTTTATTTTCCGGAAGCCGAGAGGCGCTTGGCCTCCGCCTCGAACTTCTCGACTTCGTTCGTCTTGTGCAGTGTTCGCGCGAGGGAGGCCAGCTTCGCATAAACCTGCCCAAGCTTCGGATAATCTGGCGCGACGACAACGAGTTCCTTATAGGCGTCGTAAGCCTCCTGCTCGCGCGCGAGCAGGGTCTGGAGCTCGCCGATCGTCAGGAGCAGCCGAACTTTTTGCAGCGGCGAGGTGCTAAGCTTTGCAGCTTTCGTGTAAGCCTCCGCAGCCGCGGAAAGCTTTTTCTTCACCTGCAACAGGTCGCCAAGTTGTTCCTGCAACACAGCGCTGCTCTTGAGCATCGGAACTCCTTCGAGTTGATTCAATAACTCGTCCACCGTGCTGGCGCCGCTCACTCGTTTGACGTTCATCAGGCGCGCGTACGACCAGTCCGTCATCTTGTTGGTCGACGCTTCGAGGCGGTAATGAAGTTTGTCCGGCGCTTCTGCATACGGACGATACAATGGATCGCCGATCACCGTCGTTTGCCACGAGAGCACTGGCTGAGCGGCGTAGGCGGCTTCGCCAAACGTGAATCGGTTCCAGATCAGGCGTTCGAGGAATACCGCGGGGTTCGGCGTACCGCTCAAGTACGGTTCCTCCACCGAGCCGAACGTGATCGTTACTCCCTTCGCCAGCAGCGGGCCGGTCCAATGCGAGGTCGCGGACCGAATCGTCGTCGCGTTGAACGAGTGCAAGTGATACGCGAATGCGCCCGGCATGAACTCGACTGTTGGCCGCGTAAACGGCCCCGACACTTCTCCATCGTACCACCCGGCGTAGATGGCGATTTGGCTCATCGGAAATCCGTCCGGAAAAGTTTGTGGCGCCGTATCCACTGTCGTGTCGAAGCCAAGACGTCCAACGATCAACGCAGCGGTGCGCAGCCAGTCGTCACCAACTTTGTACTCCCCGTTCGTGATTCCGCGCGTGTCGATATAGGCGCGGCCCCAAAAGCCGTTTGACTCCGCCTGGACCGCTTTATCGACGAGATGAAGCGCGATCTCCACGCTCGGGCCATCAAGCCGGCTCACCATGAACAGGCTGTTGGTGGGATCAAACGCGCCGCCGTTTGTCGCACCGTAAAATGGATTCGGCACGAAGCCCGTCCGTTGATATGCATCCTGCGCCAGCGGTAACAATGCGAGTTCCGTGTCGACCGCAGCTTCGTTGCGTTGCAACTCGGGCCGAAGCTTCTCGGCGCCCGCTTCATTCAACGAGGGATCGCGCGCGATCTTCAACGGAACTCCATAGCAAAGCACGATGTAGCGAATGCGCGCGCCGATCACGGGCGAGTAATCTGGCGGAATTACTTTCGGACGCGGCTTGGAAGTGAGTTCGAGCAACTTCGCTTTCAGCAAGCGATCGAGCAGCGGCACTTCGAGCTGCGCGCGATAATCGGCGCGTGAGATGGATTCGGTCGTGGGCAGATCAAGTCCGAAGATCTGATTTTTCGGCACGTGACGCACTGTCGCGTAATGTTCCGCCACTGTTTTGGATTCCGGCATGCGCGTGTTGTAAATAACGGCGACGCTTTCGCCCGGTTCAGCAGCGGCGCCAGGCCACACGCAAAAAGCAAACACCACGACGCAAATGATTCTCTTCATTTCAAGTTTCGAACTCTACACGCAGCCCGTCGTACGCCAACCAAACGCTCTCGGGAAGTTCCGCCTGCGATACATCGTGATCGTAGTCGTGGGTCAGATGCGTGAAATAAGTTCTCTGTGCACCGATGCGCCGCGCCGCGGTGAGTGCCTCGTCGAGACACATGTGCGTGGGATGTGGGTCGCGCCGCAACGCATCGAGCACCGCGACCTCGACACCGCGCGCGGCTCGCACCGCTTCGTCGGTGACTTCCTTGCAATCGCTGAAGTACGCCAGTCGCTTGCGCCCGTGCTGCTCAAAGACAAGTCCGTTCGTCTTGACTGATCCGTGGGGCAAAAGAAACGCCGTGATCTTCAGGTCACCAATCACAAACGGCCCGTTGATGATGCGCGGATCAGGAATGAAATAACCTTTCGGAATCGCGCCACCATGGAACGCATACGCAAACACGCGCCGCAACGCCGCCATCGTGACTTCGTCCGCATAGATCGGCAGCGCGCCGCCACGCACGTCGCAGAAGCGGCGGCAGTCATCCAGTCCCATGATGTGGTCCGCATGTGGATGCGTGAACACGACGGCATCCAGCGAAGCAATTTTTTCGCGCAAACACTGAATGCGAAACTCCGGCGTGGTGTCGACCACCATCTTCGCCTCATTGCTCTCGACGTAGATCGATGGGCGGGTGCGATGGTTTTTCGGATTCGCCAAGAACTCCGGCGGATATTCTTTTGCGATGACCGGCACGCCCTGCGAAGTGCCGCTGCCGAGAAACGTGAAGCTGAAGCGCATGTGGGGCGAATTGCGCTAATCAGCGGGAAGCGCCGGGATGGTTCGCCTCTCTTCGGGCCAGTTCGTGAAATTCGTGTCCATTCAAATTTCCTTTGCGTCACGCTAACACGACGCGCAAATTCAGCGCCAATAATTTGCCATGCTCACCACGTTGCGGATCAAAAACCTCGCTCTCGTGGCCGACCTCACCCTGGAACTGCAGCCCGGTTGCAATGTCATTACCGGCGAAACCGGTGCAGGTAAATCGATCATCATTGGCGCGCTGAATCTCGTTCTCGGCGAGCGCGCCGATCGAACGTTGATTCGCTCCGGCGCGGACAGTTGTTCGGTCGAAGCGATGTTCGATGTGAGCAAACTGCGCGCGCCGCTAAAAACTTTTCTCGATGAGAATGGCATTGAACCGTGTGAAGACGGGCAACTTGTTCTGAAGCGCACGTTCACTGCCTCTGGAACCAATCGCCAATTCATCAACGGCTCGCCCACAACGCTGAACGTGCTCTCGGCTCTCGGCGAATGGCTCGTGGACATGCACGGTCCGCACGAACATCAATCGTTGCTTCAACCCGCGAAGCAACTGGCGATTCTCGATGCGTTCGGAAAGCTGGAAAGTAAACGCGCCGAGTTCGCCGCGCTTGTTCGGGAACGATCACTGATCGAAAATCAGAAAGCGGCGCTCGTCGTCGATGAGAAAACTTACGCACAGCAACTCGACCTCCTCAGTTTTCAGGTTCGCGAGATCGAGTCAGCGAAGTTGCAACCAGGCGAGGACGAACAGATCGAAGTCGAATACATGCGCAGCAGCAACGCCGCGCGTTTGCTTGAACTCGGCCAGACGGCGCTGGGGATTCTCAGTGAGAATGACGGCGCGCTCCTGACGCAAGCGGGCGCGCTCGGTCGAACGTTGCAGGAGTTGCAGCGCGTTGATGCTTCGGCGGCATCAATCATCGCGCTCCACGAGCAAAGTGCCAGTGCGCTTCGGGACTTACAGGGTGAACTGTCGCGCTACGTCGATTCAGTTGAACTTGATCCGGCGCGATTGAACGAGATCGAGGAGCGACTGAACCTGTTGCATGGCTTGAAACGCAAATACGGCAGTAGCCTCGCCGACGTGATTGCGTTTGGAACTGAGGCGCGGCGCAAACTCGAATCACTTGAACAACGCGACGCAGAACTCGGGCGACTGAAAGCCGAATTGCAGAAGAACGAGCGCGAGTTGCTGCGCGCAGGTCTGGAACTTTCCGCGGAACGCAAAAAGTTGATTCCGAAATTGAACAGAGCAGTCGTGAAAGAGCTTTGCGCACTCGGTTTTCAACAAAGCAAGTTCGATGCAGCAATTACCGCCGACTCGCAACTCTCAACTCCTCAAGTCTCAACCGGCCTGAATCGAATCGAATTCCAATTCGCTCCGAACCTCGGCGAGCCAACACGTCCCCTGCGCGCCATCGCATCATCCGGCGAAATGGCGAGGGTGATGTTGGCGCTCAAGACGGTGCTGGCGGCAGAAGACGACGTGCCTGTTCTCGTGTTCGATGAAGTGGACGCGAACGTCGGCGGCGAAACTGCGAATGCCGTCGGCGAAAAGATGAAACAGATCGCGCGCGATCATCAGGTCATCTGCATCACGCACCTTGCGCCGGTGGCCGCGCATGGCGACGCGCATTTCGTTGTGAACAAAGAAGTGAAAGATGGCCGCACGGTTTCCGAGATCGAGTTGCTCGGCAAAGCCGCACGAGTGGATGAACTCGCCCGCATGTTGGGCGGCGTCAGCGCGGTTTCGCGCAAACACGCCGAAGCACTTCTTCGCTGATATGAAACTGAAAATCTTTTTCGCGCTGATCTTCACATCCCTTGTTCTCGTCGCCGCTGAGGTTCCGAAAGCAAACGAGCAACGCGCGGACGGCTCGATCGTTTTGCTCGCCACAAACGCGGTGACTCATGGCAAACAAATCCGCTACGAACCGCAGCCACACAAAAACACGATCGGCTATTGGACGAAGACGGAGGATTGGGTGAGCTGGGATTTCATCGTTACAAAGCCGGGCACATTCTCCGCAACGCTAACGCAAGCTTGCGGCAAAGGCAGCGGCGGCAGCGAAGTCGCGTTCAGCGTCGGCGAGCAGACGATCGAAGACATCGTGCCCGACACAGGCGCGTTCACGAATTGGGTGGAGCGGACGATTGGCACTTTCAATCTGAGCACTGCCGGGACTTACACAATCACCGTGAAGCCGACAAAAAAGCCCGGGGTTGCGGTTATGGATCTGCGCGCGATCACGCTGAAGCCGAAGCGGTGAGAGCGTCAGTGCTTCGGCTCTTCGAAGCGGATGACCGTCTCGCCCGGTTTGGCGTAGCCGAGATTTTGACGAGCGAGACGCTCAATGGTCCTGGGATCATTCTTCACCGCTTCGAGTGAGGCGCGGAGCATTTTCGTTTTGTCCTCTTCAGCTTTCACCTTGAGGTCCCACTTCTGCAGGTCCGCGCGCATGCGCTCGTTCTGGCGAATCAGCGGAAGATACCAGACGAAGACCGCTGCGATGCCTGCCATGAAAAGCAGGAACACCACGACCTTCGAGAGTTTTTCCCAGATGTTCACGCGCGCAGTGAACACAATTGCAGTCGCGAAGTGAAGCGAGAACTCGGGGAGCGTTTGCCTCACGTCCAAAGTTGCCGATCTAGCGAACGGAACTGAATCGCCTCGCCAATGTGTTCGGACTTGATGTTCTCCGCACCTTCCACATCCGCGATCGTGCGCGCCACTTTCAAAATGCGATCGTACGCGCGCGCGCTCAGGTTCAAGTCATTCATCGCGTGCTTGAGCAATTCCATCGTGGCCTCGTCGAGCGCGCAGAATTGTTTCAACTCGCGCGTGGCCATGCGTGCGTTGCAAGTGATGCGGGGATTCGCTTCGAACCGTTTGTGCTGGCGATCTCGAGCGGTGGTCACCCGCGCACGAATTTGCGTTGAGCTTTCGCCCATTTGCGCGCTGCTCATTTCGCGAAACTTCACCTGTGGAACTTCAACATGAATGTCGATGCGATCGAGCAACGGACCGGAGATCCGGCCCAGATAATTCTGAATCTCGCGCGGTGAACTGCGCGATTCGTGCGGCATCTTTCCGTCGGGCGTTGGATTCATCGCCGCGACGAGCATGAACGCTGACGGAAAAGTCATCGTACCCGCCGCGCGCGAAATCGTGACGCGCCCTTCTTCGAGCGGCTGCCGCATTGTTTCCAGCACGCTGCGTTTGAACTCAGGCAACTCGTCGAGAAACAACACGCCGTTGTGAGCGAGAGAAATCTCTCCGGGCGTCGGATTGATGTTGCCGCCCAGCAGGCCCGCATCGCTCGCCGTGTGATGCGGCGCGCGAAATGGACGCCGCGTCACCAGCGCCTGGCCCGGCGAAAGTAATCCCACGATGCTGTGAATCTTCGTCGTCTCCAATGCCTCAGCCAGCGTGAGCGGCGGAAGAATCGTAGCGAGACGTTTCGCGAGCATGGACTTGCCAGTACCCGGCGGGCCGATGAGCAAAATGTTATGGCCACCCGCCGCCGCGATTTCGAGCGCGCGCTTCACCGACTCCTGACCTTTCACGTCCGCGAAATCAACTTCGCCGTCACTTTGCTGATCGAAAAGCGCGCCGAGGTCGACGCGTGCCGGTGCGATCTTGAGTTGTCCTTCGAGAAAGCCAGTCGCTTCACGCAAGTTGTGAATTGGAATCACCTGCAAGCCGCTCACTACTGCCGCCTCGGCCGCGTTCTCCGCGGGAACGAGTAATCCGGTTTTGCGCTCAGCCTTCGCGCGGATCGCGATCGGGAGCAGTCCCTTGCACGGACGCACTTCGCCGCTGAGTGCGAGTTCACCAACGACGACGAAGTTGTCGAGTTGATCGGTTTCGATTTGTTCGCTGGCGGCAAGCATTCCGATGGCAATAGGAAGATCGAAGCTCGGGCCCTCCTTTTTCACGTCGGCGGGCGCGAGATTGATCGTCGTGCGGCCCATCGGCATTTTGAAGCCCGAGTTCGAAAGCGCAGTCGTCACGCGGTCGCGCGATTCTTTCACGGCGGCATCGGGCAAACCAACAATGACGATATTTGTATCGCCCCAACCGGCATTCACTTCGACTTCAACGGGAAAAGCTTCAATGCCCTGGACCGCGGCGGAACAAACGCGGGATAGCATGGGCCGCATCGTGCGAAACGGATTCGGGCGGCGCAAGACGAACGTTTGCGCGAACAGAAGTTTCCGGCGATAGCACGCAGCCTATTTGAAACTTGCCGCACCTGCGCACCGGGTGTTTCATCTGCCAGATTCGGCGGTAGCCCCAATCTGTTGTCCATGATCACACGCACGCTTCTCCTGCCCTGGTTGTTGCTGGTCACGCAGTGCGTGTTAGCCGCGAGCAAAATCGTCTCCCTCCCCGTTTCGCTAAACATGACGAGCTCCGGCACCATCTCACTTCCTGGCCAGCAGGACCGATTTACGTTCAGTGCAATCGCCGGGCAGCGTGTGTTGTTCGATACGTTGGATGTCGATGCCGATCAAATCACTGCCACGCTTGTTGCGCCTTCCGGCACCTTGGTTTTCGACCAGGGCAGCGGTGCCGATGCCGGACCGGTGTACTTGGTGGAGACCGGTACTTACACGCTTCTGCTGGATGGTGATGGCGATGCGCTGGGCAACTACAGCTTTCGTTTGCTCGATCTGGCCAACGCCGCGCCACTGACACTCGGTGTCACCATCACCAATTCGCTCGCCCCCAGGACCAGATCGCTGGCGTATCAATTTGCGGGCATCGCCGGCCAACGCCTTCTCGCGACAAACTTCGTGGTGAGTGATTTCGATGGCACCTGGTCGCTGATCGGACCTGCGGACACCGTGTTCAGCTACGACATTGCGTCATCGCCCGGAGAGATCATTCTGCCAACGACAGGGAATTATGTTCTTCTATTTGCCAGCAGCAGCCCGTCAGCCGGTTCATTGGATTTCAGATCTCAATTGTCGCTCGTCAGCAATCCATCGGGCGCGAAGATTGGATTCGGGGTGACACGGCAAGGAAACACCGCGCTCGATCAGACCAATGTCTTCACCTACACGGCACCGGCGGGCACAGTGATCTTCCTCGATGCGCTCACGAATATTTCTCCGGTGAGTGTTTGCTTTTACGATCCTGTCGGCGCCTCGGTGCCTCAGCTCTGCGACTGGAGCGGTGCCGGAGATGTCGGTCCGCTGGTGCTGCCGCGATCGGGAAATTACCGGCTGGAAGTGGTCGGCACCGATGCAGGCAGTTACAACTTCCGTTTGCTCGATCTTTCCAATGCCCCAATCATCGCAATCGGAACAAACTACAGTGGCGTGCTCGCGCCATTTCAGAGCGATATCCATCGCTTCAACGGAACCGTTGGGCAACGAATCCATATCGACACAATTGGTCTCGCTGGAGCAGATGCCAACTTACAGGTTATTAGTCCTGATGGAGGGATCTTGTTCAGCGACTACTTGAACTCGCCAAACATGCGGAGCTTTCTCACGCTGAACCTGCCGGGCACCTACATCATAGTCATCGAGAACCTCGGTTCAGATCAGATTGGCTATGGCTTTCGTTTGGTTGATGCCACGCAGTCTCCCACGATTCCCTTGTCGATCGGCACGGTGGTGTCGGGCGCTGTTAATCGCCTCAGCGAAGGCATGGATTGGTTTCGCCTCGCGGGCGTCGCCGGGCAATCGATTTACTTCGACGCAGCCGCTACGAACAGCGGCGGGCTCGTTTACGTACAATCGCCGGACAATCAGTTTTACATTTACGAATCCGTCTTGAGCGCAGATTTCGAAATCACGTTGCCGCTTACGGGAAGTTATTTGATTGGAATCTCGCCGTCGTCGCTCGATCCCGACGTGTTGCCGTATTCGTTTCAACTCCGAACACCGTTGTGGCTGACGAACCAACTTCAACTCGGCACGACCTATTCGAACAGCATCGGCGTGTCCGGAAACCAGGTGAGATATTTGTTTGCAGGAACTGTGGGCCAACCACTTTTCTACGATGCGCTTTCGGCCATCGGTGATTCATTCGAAGGCTCTCTGCAAAGTCCTTCGGGTGCCTTTGTCAGTTTGCAGTTCAACGGGACGAACGACCTCGGTCCATTTCAGCTTTCAGAAAACGGAACGTATCTTTTGAGCTTCCGGCTTTCTGGCGCAGGCACCAATTCGTTCAGATTTCGTCTGCTGGATCTCAACGTGGCCGCGCAATCCATCGCCTTTGACACGCCAGTCAACGGCGTGTTGAACCCGGGATCAGCGTTGAACTGGTATCGCTTCACCGGAAGCGCCGCTCAACGTCTCTTCTTCGATGGCGCCGCCACCAACAGCACTGGAACCTGGCAGCTCTTCACGCCCAACGGACAGATCGTAGCGGCGAACAATCTGTCGAGTGGCTTCGATTACACCATCCAGTCGGTGGGAACTTATCTCCTCGGAGTCTCCGCCACCGGAAGCAACAGCGTGCCTTACTCAATTCGTATTATCACTCCGACCACAATCGTGGCGTCGTACACCGTGGGCACTGGCGTGACAAATTCTCTGACCGAATCCGGCGAGGAGCGGCGTTTTACTTTCGGAGGCACTGCTGGGCAGCGTCTTCTTTACGACGGCCTGGAAACTGATTTCGATGCGATTCAGGCGCAACTCCTAGACCCGAATGGCAACGAAATTTTCAACATCAACTCGGATGAGGATAGTTCGCTCATCACGCTGGCGCGAACTGGCCAGCACACGCTCGTCATTCGCAGCGACAGCGGTGTCACCGGTGACTTTCGATTTCGGCTGCTCGATCTCGCTGCGGCTTCGCTGATTTCCTATGGCACCGTCGTTTCAAACCAACTTGCGCCGCGAATCGAAGCGGACCTCTTCCGCATCAGCGGCGTGGCCGGCCAGAGAATCAGCATCACGAACATCAGCGCCAGCGCGCCGGAGGCGACGTGGACTTTGTCCGGACCGAACGACTCGGTGCTTTTGCAGACGAACATCCAAAGCGCGCTGGGAACAGTTTTGCTGCCGCTCTCGGGTACTTATGCTGTCGCGGTCCTAGGTTCATCACCTGCGGCCGGAACGCTCGACTATCAGTTCCGCGCTTCGCTGCTCACCAGTTCGAACGGAGCATCGAGCGGCTTCAACACGGTTCGCAGCGGAACGACGACGCCGGGAGTGACGAACAGTTTCACGTTCGTCGGAACGTCTGCGCTCCCGGTTTACTTCGACTACCTCACGAATGGCCCTGGGCCATGCGTGCGATTGCTGGCGCCAAACGGCACCCAGATTTTCAGCGATTGTCAGATGGGAGATTTCGGTCCGTTGCTCCTTCCGACGAACGGCACGTACACGATCCGCGTCAGCTCTGAAGTTAGCGAGCCGTATCGCTTTCGCATGTTGGATCTTGGCAGTGCTGGTGCAAGCAACCTGACATTTGGAACCACGTATTCCGATTTGATCACCACGCCGTTCCACACCGACGTTTACCGCATCAATGCGGCGGCAGGACAGCGTCTCGTTTTTGACTGGCTCTCGGAAGACAACGGCGGCGCAGCGTTTTATTTGTACTCGTCGCTGGGAGAATTCATTACGCCGCTGGAAACACTGGGCAACGACTCCTTCGTTTTCACGGCCGCGCAATCCGGAATCTACTATCTCGCGGCCGAAACTTTTTCCGACACGGGAGGACAAACTTACAAGATGCGGATGCTCGATGCAGCCCAGGCGCCCGCGACCACGCTCACGCTCAACACGCTCGTCAGTGGCAATCTGAATCCCGGTACGCGGACGGATGTTTATCGATTCAACGGTGTCGCGGGGCAGCGCATGTTTTTCGCCGGACAACCAACCAACGGCGCTGGCGAATGGAGACTGTTTGATCCCCAGGATTCACGAATCGGCGCCGGTCCATTGAATGGCGGCTTCGAAGCTGTTCTTCCGATCACCGGACAATACTTGCTTCTAGTCGGATACGGCTCAGACACGAATCCAGCTCCGTACGCCTTCCGCGCGTTGACCACTTTCGATGCGACCAATGCCATCGCATTCGGAGCGACGGTGACTGCCACGCTCACCAATCCCGGTGATGCGAGAACGTTTTCGTTCTCAGGTTCCGCGGGTCAGCGGATTGTTTACGACTGCCTCAGTCCCCCCTTGTCGGGGATCAGCATCCAGATTCTCTCTCCGTCAGGAACGGCACTGTTCGCCGACGAAGTAGCCTCGGAGCAGGCGCCAATGACGCTGCTCGAGACAGGCACCTACCTCGTACGAATTCTTTCTTCAGGCGAAACGAATTCTGTGGCCTTCCGATTTCTGGATGCCGCTTCGGTGCCTACAATTCCTTTCGACGCAGTCGTGACTGGCGTTCTGACGAATCCCTTTTCCGCTGCGCTGTATCAATTCTCAGTGATGCCAAACCTTCGGCTGTTCCTGGATCAGACCGGTCCCGTCGATCCCGACGCGTTCTATGCGGTCTACGATCCAGTGAACAACAATCTGGCGGGAAACTCGTTGGGTGCCGACGCCGAGTTCACGCCGGGTTTGAGCGGTCAACATCTGGTCGTCCTCAGGTCCACGTCAGCGCTCGGCGCACAGCCTTACACTTTTGCGATTGTACCCGCGAACCACGCGCCTTCACTCGCGGCCATTTCCAACATCTTGGCAAATGAAGAATCGCTGCTGACTTTCTCCGCCACTGCCAATGATCTGGAAGTGCCCAACGACGTGCTCACCTGGACACTCGATCCCGGCGCGCCGGCTGGAGCTTTGATCAACCCGGCGACGGGCGTCTTCACATGGACACCGACGGAGGGACAGGGCTCGAACGTTTACACCGTCACCATCCGCGTGCGGGACGACGGGACACCGACGTTCGAGGATGTAAAAACATTTTCCATCACGGTGAACGAAGTGAACAAGACTCCAACTTTGATTTTGCCGCAGACGCAGACGATCAACGAGAGCGCAACTTTGTCCGTCGCGCTGGGTGCAAACGATGCGGATGCGCCGACGAACACGTTGACCTTTGCGCTGGTGTCGGGGCCGAGCGGATTGGCGGTGTCATCACTCGGTCTGGTAACGTGGACACCGCAGGAAAATCAGGCACCGAGTACGAATCCAGTTACGGTTCGTGTTTTCGATAACAACCCGCTCGCTGTAAACGCACAATCCCTCAGCACAACCGGAGCGTTCAATGTGGTGGTGAATGAACTGAATCAGGCGCCCGTGTTCACTGGCCCGGGCAATCTGAACATTCTGGAAGAGGCGCCATTTGCGATCAACGCCACCGCCACCGACGCAGATGTGCCTGCGAATCCTCTGACGTTCGCGCTGATCTCCGGGCCGGCAGGATTGAACGTTTCTTCAGCTGGCGTGATTAGTTGGACGCCCAACGAGTCGCAAGGTTCGAACGTGTTCACGGTCAGCATTCGCGTGACGGACCTCAATGCAGGCGCAATCAACGCGCAGCAACTCAGCGCGACAAACACCTTTTTCGTCACCGTGCTGGAATCGAACCGGCCGCCCGTTCTCGTCGTGCCGCCGAACACAAACATTCTCACTGCCACGCCTTACTCAGCGACTGCGACTGCGGGTGATCCCGACGTGCCGACGAACACGTTGACCTTCGGATTGGTCGCACCACCAATTGGCATGAGCATCAATCCCTCGGGCGGCGTGATTTCGTGGACGCCGAGTGGGACACAGGGTGGCACAACGAACTTGATCCGAGTGACCGTCACCGACACGAATCCGCTTGCGGTGAACACTAAGTCTTTCACCATCACCAACAGCTACACCATCGTGGTGACGAAACCTTGCACCCTGGTCATCACGAATCAGCCCGTCAGTCGTGCTGCGGCCCCCGGATCAACGGCGAGCCTTGCCGTTGGCGTCACCACCAGCGAGGCCGTCACGAATTTCCAGTGGCAATTGAATGGAACGAACTTGCCGGGACAGGTCGGCCCGTTCCTGACATTTTCCAATCTCACCCCATCGGCATTCGGAACTTATCGCGTCCAAGTGAATGACGGCACTTGCACGCTCACCAGCGCGCCAGCAGTCCTCACCATCGCGGCATCACCCACCTTCCGTAACTTGCAGCGCAACGGCACCACGTTCATGACGTCGTTCCAAACAGAATTCGGGCCGACGTACGTGATCGAGGCCAAGACGAATCTCGGTGTGTCAAACTGGACTGTGTTGACCAATTATCCCGGTGACGGCACCTCAAAGACATTTACGCGCCCGACTCAACCGCTGAATCAGGAGTTCATCCGGATTCGGCTCCAGTGAGGAGTTCGCGAGTGAACAACTTGTCTGAAACTTTCAGAAAATATTTTTTGAAGTCCCGCCCGCCTTCTGCTCTTTTATCACGCAACAAGCCTGATGCTTGGCGTACGTTCGGTTCCTCACGACCAAGTAAGTGGTTTCAAACTACGGAAGAATTGTGGTCTGATGTCGTGAGACGATGAACGTCGTGTATTTTTTAGCTGCTGCCGCCGGCAAGCCGAGTGACGTGGAACTGTCCTTTATCTGGGGCAAGTCCACCAACGAGGCGAAGATCATTATCTTCCTGCTGGTGATCTTCTCGATCTTTTCGTGGTCAATCATGGTCGCAAAGGCCGTGCAAATGCGGCGCGCCAAAAAATTGAACCAGTTGTTTGACAACGAATTTCGCAAACAAAAAGGCGTGCTCGAAATCTTCGATCGCGGAGTGAATGTAAACGACTGCCCGCTCTTCGTCGTCTACCAGGAAGGCTGCAAGGAAGTGGATACACGGCTGAAGCTCCCGGACGGAGGTCGCAAGCCACTGATCTCGATCAAGTCAATGGAACACGTGAAGCGTACGCTCGAAGGCGCTGTCGCATCACAATCCATCCGTCTCGAATCCGGGTTGATCATGCTGGCACTGGCGGTGAGCGGCGCGCCGTTCCTGGGATTGCTGGGAACCGTTTGGGGGGTGATGAGCGCATTCAGCTACGTGGCGATGGCCGGCCGTGCCGATCTCGCCACGATGGCGCCTGGCGTAGCTGCAGCGTTGATTACCACGGTGGCCGGACTGCTGGTGGCGATTCCATCGATGTTTGGTTACAACTGGCTGGTTCACAACTTGCGCGTGATCACTGTGGAATTGGACAATTTCGCGCAGGAACTCGTGTCGAAATTGGAAACGGAATATTTGAAGGACGAGGAATGAGATTTCCCGTCAAATAAACAGTGCGCCGCTTCTCACAACGCAATTCGCTGGTGACGTTGAGTGAAATCAACATTACGCCGCTATTGGATTTGGCGTTCGTGCTGTTGATCATCTTTGTTATCACGACGCCTTTGCTCGAACAAAGTCTACCGGTCAATCTGCCGAAAGGCGGAACCGACACGAAAGTCGACCGCGATAACGTGAAAACCGTCGAGATCAGTTCAACCGGTGTGTTCGCGCTGAACAGAACGCGAATGACGCCAGCGGAAATTGAACGCCAGCTTGTTTTCGAGATTCGAAGGAATCCCAATCTCATCGTCGCGATACGCGCGGATGAGGAGGGCAGAAACAAATATCTTTACGACATCATCAACCGCTGCCAGCGCAACGGGATTACGAAGTTGTCGTTTCAGACTCAGCCAGAACGCTGATGACACGGCTCGAACGAAAATGCTTCATCGGATCGGCAGCCTTCCACGGGTTGCTGCTGGTGGTGTTTTTATTTGGCTCAGCGTTCCTCGGACCGAAGCCGCTGAAGATTCCACCTCCGATTACGATCGTGGATATCAACGGCAAGGTAACCGACCAAAAGATTTCGACGGGAGGTTCGCAGCAGGGCAATCCCAATCCGCCGCCGCCCGCGCCAGTGATTCCAACTCCGCCGCCACCGCAACCGCCCGTGGAGCAACCGAAGGTCGAAGAGCCCAAGAAAGAAGTCGCGAAGCCGAAACCGGTTGAGCCGAAAAAAGAAATCGTGAAGGAAACGCCGAAGGACAAAGGCGAGATGCCGGCGAAGAAAGAAGTGAAGAAGACGCCGGACAAACCGAAGGAAGTCGTTGAACACAAGCCGACGCGCACGATCAACACGAACCTGGTGAAACGTACGAACATCGAAGTGATCGAAGCGCAACGCGCTGCCGCGAAACGTGCTGCAGATGAAAAAGCACAGCGCGAATACGCAAAGCAGATGGCTGATTACCAGCGCCAGATGCAGGCATTGAACAGCCGGATTGACGGTGTGATCGGGGGTGTGGGCAAGAGCCTTGGCAACAAAGCCGTCGCCGTTCCGCTCGGAGATGGCGGAGCAGCTTATGTTAATTACGGCAGCCTCATCGGAGAGTATTACAAGCGCGCCATTTTGGCCTCTCGTCCTGAAGGTGATGAAGATGCGGTCGCGGTCATTCGCATCGTGGTCACGCGCAACGGAACGGTGAAAGATGCTGAGTGGGTACGGAAAACAGGAAGCTCACTCTTGGATAAAGCGGTTGATCGCGCGATGAAGACCGTCCGTACGCTCCCTGCGTTTCCCGAAGGTTCCACTGACACCGAACGAACTTTCATGCTGCCGATTGGCTTTGAAGCGAAACGAGTTACGACATGAAGCGATATTCTGCATTTGTTACCTGGTTAATGATCGCGTTCACCACGAGCGCGGCAGAACAGGTTCTTCCACCGGCGATCATTCAAATGGATTCCTTTGGCTTTGCCAAACCGGTGCCAGTCGTTGTCACCGGATATTCTGGCGAAGCCGACCGCATCCTCCGCTTCGACCTTTCGTTCATGGGTTTTGAAATCGTGAGTGACCGCACGGCAGCGCGCTACATCATCCAGAAGAACAACGCCGCCGGCGTGGGCGCGCAGGTCAATGATCCTCTCGCGAACAAAGTCATCTACAACAAAGCGTTCAGCGGCGATTCCACACGCAGGCAGACGCACGCGCTCGCGGACGATCTTTCGCAAACGCTTCTGCACTTGCCGGGCATCGCCCAGACTCGCGTCGCGTTTATTGTGCGGCCGAACAGCTACGGCGCGGGCGAGATTTACGTCGCGGACTTCGATGGCTTTGGCGCGTCGCCAGTGACGCGTGACGGCGTGATCGTTCATTCTCCAGCATGGGCGGGAAAGAGCGCGCTGCTATATGAGTCGTTCAAACTGGCGAACAAGGGCGACATCCTTTGGCATGACATCACGACGGGAAGCCGCAAGCCATTCGCGAAATATCCTGGTGGGAATTTCAGCCCCGCCGTCTCTCGAGACGGCAAGCGCGCAGCGATGATTGTAAGCAAGAGCGGCAATCCGGAGCTTTGCGTGAGCGACATCGACGGCGGGAATTTCAAACAGCTTACAAAAGGCAAAGATTCCGTGTCCTCGCCCTGCTGGTCACCGGACGGCGGCAAGATTTGTTTCTCATCCCGCGCCGGCGGTTTGTCAGCGCTCTACACGATTTCACCAAACGGCGGTTCCCCCACCCGCTTATTCGGCGGGTCGAGTCCGACCGAGCCGGATTGGTCGCCGGATGGCAAATACATCGTTTTCAGCACGCAAAGCCGCAGCGGATTTCAAGTTGTCGTCATCGGCGTGAACGGCCCGGGAGCGGGACAATCGAAAACGATCTGCGCCGGCGAGGACCCGGTGTGGGCGCCAAATTCGCGCGCGGTGATGATCGTGCGCAACATCAATCACCGGTACGTTCTCGCCTTGCTCGACGTGCCGAGCGGAACGGTCAAAGACATTGCGCCAATCAACGGGAACGCCTCCGAACCGAGCTGGGCGAGGTGACCCCAATTCAACGCACATGAAAAACTCAACGCTTCTACTTCTGGGAACAGCAATTGTTCTCGCCTTGGCCACGGGTTGTGGAAATTCACTTAAAAAAAATCCGCTGCCGACTGGCAGCACGACAGGAAACGATTCTGAATCTTCGCGGCGAGGGCCGGATTTGAGCACCGCGCCAGTGCCAGGAACCGGAGGCACTATTGGCAGTGGCGTCACGGGGTCGGTTCCCGGTGACTTGCCCGACAACGGCAACCTCGCTAATCGCGCGACGGATCGCACTCGGTTCGCGGCCGAGACGGTCTATTTCGATTACGATCGTTCGGAAGTGAAAGCCGCTCACGTGGCAAACATCGGGAAGGTGGCGAGCGCATTCAAATCATTGCCGCCGGGACATGACATGTTGATCGAAGGCCATTGTGATGAGCGCGGAACCGAGGGTTACAATCAGGCGCTCGGCGAACGCCGTGCGCTGGCGGTGCGCGAGCTCCTGATTCGCGCAGGAGTTGACGCGAATCATGTCTTCACCAAGAGCATGGGCAAAGATCAACCCGTGCAGGTTGGGCATGATGAGACGGCGTTTAGCAAAAATCGCCGCGGTGAATTCGTCCTTGTGTTGCCGAAATAGATCACTACAACCCAAATTCGCAATGAAACTGAAAACGCTTTCTACGCTGGCTTTAGCCGTCGTGCTCGCAGCCGGTGTCGTCGGCTGCAAAAAGAAAATGGACCGCGTCACACCGCTACCGGGCTACGGAGCGGCAAACACGTTGAAGGATCCGAATGCGGATGCGCTCAGCGGCTTGACGCGGGCCGGTGGCGAGAACATGGCGGGGAACAACCCGATTGGAACCTCGCGCACTGATAACATCGGCAATATCGAGCAGACAGGCGCGCGCGACATCACGGGCCGACCACAAGACCGCGAAAAGTATCGAGCGCAAACGGTTTACTTCGACTTCGATCGTTCGACCGTGAAGGCGAGTGAGGCATCGAAACTCCAGGAAGTCGCGAACCGTTTCAAACAAGAGAACGCCGCGACTGACCTGCTCATCGAAGGACACTGCGACGAACGGGGCACCGAAGGCTACAATCAGGCGCTTGGGGAACGTCGCGCGCTGGCGATCCGCGAGATGCTCGTCTCGCTCGGCGTGCCCGCCGATCGCATCCACACCGTGAGCTTCGGAAAAGATAAGCCGGCTGATCCCGGCCACAGCGAATCGGCGTGGAGCAAGAACCGCCGTGGCGAGTTCATCCTCGTCCTGCCGAAGTAATTTGAAGTTTTGAATCTCGCGAGCGGCGGTCAGCAATGACCGCCGCTTTTCGTTTGTGGAAAGGCATCTGCCTGTTCGTCAAATTAGACCGACAGGCAAGGTGTCTCTCCTACAGATCGCGGACGTACGTCGCGTCACACCGCGCGGCGATCGGATGCCCAGATGTGTATTTCTGAAAACCATTTCGTTCGTAGAGCGCGATCGCCTCGCGCAGCACGCTCGCGGTTTCCAACCTCATTCGTTTGAAGCCAAGTGAACGCGCTCGTTCGATGGCATGATCAAGCAAACGTTTTCCCCATCCGTGTCCGCGCGCTTCCCGTGCCAGATACATCTTCCGCAACTCACATTCAGTCTCGCTCTCGCGCCGCAAACCAACCGTGCCGACGACTTCGCCCGCATCATTCACCAACACTTCAAAGCTCGCGTAGAACCCAGTGATGTTGCGCAAGTCGGCGTCGGTCGTTTCAGGGTCAGGTTTCAAACCATATTCGCGCAACACCCCGAAGACGAGTTGCTCGACAGCAGCGCGGTCGGCGTTGGTGGCGCCGCGAAGTTGAAGATTCACAGGCACGAGCTTGAGAGAACTGCACCTGGAGATCAACCGGCCGGACGGTTTTCAGCCGACCGTCGTTTGACACGAACCCGACCACCGCTATACTGGCCGGCCTTGTACGTATGAATCGGAATCCGCATGTAGCAGTCGTGGGCGCCACGGGCGCCGTGGGCGTCGAAATGATCAAGACGCTGGAGAAGCGTAACTTTCCCGTGGGCAAGTTGACGCTCCTCGCCTCGGCGCGTTCTGCGGGCAAGAAGTTAAAATTCCGCGGTGAGACGATTTCCGTCCAGGAACTCACGAAGAATTCGTTCAACGGCATCGACGTGGCGCTGTTCAGCGCCGGCGGAAGCATCTCGAAGGAATTCGCACCGCTCGCCGCGCGCAGTAATTGTGTCGTCGTCGACAACTCCAGCGCCTTCCGCATGGACGACACCGTCCCGCTCGTCGTGCCTGAGATCAACGCCGCGGATGTGAAGCATCACAGCGGGATCATCGCGAACCCGAACTGCACGACGGCCATTACGCTCATGGCCTTGTATCCATTGCACCAGGCATTCGGCGTCACACGAATTTTTGCGTCAAGTTACCAGGCTGTGTCCGGCACGGGCGCGAAGGCGATCGAAGAGTTGGAACGCCAGGTTAACGAGATCGTTTCTGGCAAGCCCGTAACGAAGGAAGTTTATCCGCATCAGATCGCGTTCAATGTGTTACCACATGTGGATTCGTTTTTGCCTGACGGGTACACGAAGGAAGAGATGAAGATGCAGAACGAAGGGCGCAAGATCATGCATCACCCGAACTTTCGCGCGAGTGTCACCTGCGTGCGTGTCCCGGTGTATCGCGCGCATTCGGTCGCGGTCTCTGCGGAATTCGAAAATCCAATCAGCGTCGAAGCCGCTCGTGAAGTTTTGAAGAAGGCACCCGGCCTCGATGTGATCGACGATCCGGCGAACAAGGCTTACCCGCTCCCGTTGCACACGGCGGAAGTTTACAACTGCGCCGTCGGACGCATTCGAAAGGACTGCGCGATGGATAACGGCCTTTGCTTTTGGGTTTCGGGCGATCAATTGCTCAAAGGCGCGGCGCTCAACGCGGTGCAGATCGCGGAAGAACTCGTTCGCTCGAACTAAGTTCATTTGTTCTCTAAAACATGCGTCCGGTTCGCCGGGCGCGCGTTTCAGTTTTTGCAGGTGGTGCCGATGACACCAGCGAGTCCGCGGACGCGCCGCGGCGCATCGATGAACCTGGAAAAACAAATCGTGCCGCACGCTGCTTCCGAAGAGGCGTTCCTGAAACGGCTCAATCGCGGACTCGCACTGCTCGTCTTCGTCATCGCCGTTACGGTGTTCTCCGGGACCTTCACCGCAGACTTCGTGCATTGGGACGACGACATCCAGATTTACAACAACCCGCACATTCGCAGCCTCAATTGGGAGACGGTATCGTGGAGCTTCACCGACCTCCGCTACATCCCGCGCTACATGCCGTTGGGCTGGCTTTCATACGCCGCGAGTTATTGTTTGGGCGGTGGTCAACCGGCAGCCTTCCACGCCATCAACATCCTCCTGCACGCGATCAACAGCGTGTTGGTGTTTTTCCTTTTGCAACGGATACTGCGACTGGTGTCAAACGCCGCGAGCCGCGCGACCAGCGCACGCGGACTGATGATCGGTTCAATGTTTGGCGCGTTGCTCTGGGCGATCCATCCATTGCGCGCTGAAACGGTGGCGTGGGCATCGGCGCAGATTTATTGCCAAGCGATGTTGTTCCTGCTCATCTCGCTGTGGAGTTATCTCCGCGCGAATGAATTCACGGGAACAACGCGATGGAAATGGCTCGCGGCTTCGGCCATCGCCTACCTCGCTTCATTGCTCACCTACCCGATTGCAATGATGGGCGTGGCGGCGCTCGTGCTCTTCAACTTTTACCCGCTGCGCCGATTGTCGTTCTCGCGCGACGGATTGGCCGGCGTGCAAGCGCGTCGCGTATGGTTGGAACACATCCCATTCATCGCATCCACCGGCTTGGTGGTTCTCATCACGGCATGGGCGCGAACACTGCCGAGCCAATACGCCGCGCCCACGACACTGGCTGAATTCGGGGCCATCTCACGAGTAATGCAGGCGTTTTACGTTTGGGCATGGTATCCGATCAAATCACTGCTGCCATCGAATCTCTGCCCGACTTACACTGACCTGTATTCGTTCAAGCCGCTCAGCGTGACGTTCGTTGTCGCAGCGTTGTTCATCGTTGGTGTGTCCTTGCTCGTTCTGCGATTCGCGCGGCGGATGCCTGCCGTCACAATCGGATGGTTCAGTTATCTGTTGCTCCTCGTGCCGATGCTCGGACTGACCGAACATCCGCACATCACCTACGATCGTTACAGTTACGTGGTATCGCTCGTTCTCTCGATCGCCGCAGCGGGAATGGTGACGCAATTTTGGGCAACGCGCGTGCGTTCCAGTGTGTGCATGGTGGCTGCCTCCATTATCGCCGCCTGCGGCCTCATGTGTTTCGGACAGACGGCGCATTGGCGCAACACACCGACGTTGTTAACCTACGTGAGCGAAACCGTTGGCCATCATCCCGTTGCAGCAAAACAAGAGCACATCCTGGCGACGGAATATCGCGCCGCCGGTGACTCGACCAACGCGATTCTGCATTTCGAACGCGCGCTCCGCATCACCCCTGATTCGGCGACGATTCACGCCGAACTCGCAGACATGCTGGCCACCATCGGTCGCACCGATCTCGCCATCGCTCACTATCGGGAAGCATTGCACCTCGAGCCGGCGCACAAGTTGGCGCGTCAAAACTTCGGTGTGATTCTCGGCCAACTGGGACATTTTGAAGAAGCGTTGGAACAATTTCGCCAACTCATCCGGGCGGACAGCAAAGACCCGAAGGCGCACCACAACGCGGCGATTACGCTGGCGCAACTCGGCCGCACGGACGAAGCGAAAATTGAGCTGGCGATGGCGAAGGAGTTGAGCGTTCCGCGTTAACCGCTGCACCGCCTCACTTGCTAATCACTCCCCTGTTTGTTATCAGCCGCCACATGACAAATGCGCGGTGCGCGAGAGATTGACCCGATGGTAACGAACAACAGTTCGTCGCGCGTGCGCGTGGATGGAAAGTTTTTCCGGCTCGGCGAGGAAAAATTCTACGTGAAGGGCATCACCTACGGCCCCTTCGCGCCGGCCGACGAGAAGCATTGCTTCGCTTCACCAGAGCAGTCGGCGCGCGATTTCAAAAAAATCCGTGAACTCGGCGCGAACGTCATTCGCGTTTACCACGTGCCACCGCATTGGCTGCTCGATCTCGCGCACGAGCACGGGCTGAAACTGCTCGTCGACGTGCCATGGCCGAAGGAGCAATGCTTCCTTGATTCCCCGAAGCTCCGCGATCAGGCCAAAGCGGCGGTGCGGGAAGCCGTGGCCGTGTGCGCGCGACATCCTGGCGTGTTCGCCTTCAGCGTCGTGAACGAAATTCCTGCGGACATCGTGCGCTGGAGCGGCGCACGAAAGGTCGCGGAATTCATCGACGAATTGGTCGATGAGGCAAAGGCCGTCGATCCCGAGTGTCTCTGCACGTTTGGTAATTTTCCGCCGACGGAATTCCTTCGTCCGCAGAACATCGACTTCTTCTGCTTTAACGTTTACCTCCACCATCGCCGCACGTACGAGAATTATCTCTCGCGTCTTCAAATGATCGCCGACACCAAGCCGCTCATGATCGGCGAGACCGGCATCGATTCGCAGCGCGAAGGCGAAGAGCACAAGTGCGAAATCCTTTCCTGGCAGATCCAAGCCGGTTTTCAGCGCGGTCTCGCTGGGTTGGTGGTTTTCAGTTTTACCGATGACTGGTTCCGGAACGGGATGCAGATCAACGACTGGTCGCTCGGCCTCACGTTGCGCGATCGCACGCCCAAACCAAGTTTCTTCGCCGTCCAAAAATCCTTTGCTAAAGCGCCGTACTTCCCGCTCCCCGCTGCGCCGCGAGTTTCGGTGGTCGTCGCGAGTTACAATGGCGGACGCACTTTGGAAACGTGTCTCGCGTCGCTGGAAAAACTTAATTACCCGAACTACGAAGTCATTCTCGTCGACGACGGCTCGACTGACGGCTCGCGAAACATCGCAACTGATCATCCAAGCGTTCGTTACATCCATCAGGAGAACAAAGGTCTCTCCCTTGCGCGCAACACCGGCATTCACGCTGCCACCGGCGAAGTCGTCGCATTCACCGACTCGGACTGCCGTGCGGATGAAGACTGGCTCTATTATCTAATCGGCGACTTGTTGAGCAGCGACTTCGCCGCGATCGGCGGTCACAACTTTTTGCCGCCGGAAGATGCGTGGGTCGCCGCCGCGGTCATGGCGTCGCCTGGCGGCCCCGCGCATGTGATGTTGAACGATCGCGAAGCCGAACACATTCCGGGCTGCAACATGGCGTTCTACAAATGGGCGCTTCTGGAGATCGGCTGCTTCGACGCAATTTATCGCAAAGCCGGAGATGACGTGGACGTGTGCTGGCGACTGCAACAGGCCGGGCATCGCATTGGGTTCAGTCCTGCTGGATTCGTCTGGCATTACCGTCGCTCGACGGTGAAGGCGTATTTGAAACAACAGGCCGGCTACGGCGAAGCCGAGGCGTTGCTCGCGGTGAAGCATCCTGAATATTTCAACTCCGCCGGCGGGAGCATCTGGCGCGGGCGCATCTATAGCGCGTCGTCGATGGGGCTCGTGCTGCGTCCGCCGGTAATTTACCACGGACCATTCGCCGGGGCGTGGTTTCAAACGCTCTATGCGCCGCCGCCTGCGATGTGGCTGATGCTCGGGACGTCGTTCGAATTTCATCTGCTCGTCACACTGCCGTTGCTCGTGTTGACTGCGCCATTTCATTTCATCTGGCCGCTTGGGGTGACGACGTTTTTCCTGTCGGTGGCCGTATGCGTCGCCGCCGCGTCGCAAGCAGAGATTCCGAAGAACAAGGAACGCTTCTGGTCGCGGCCACTTGTGGCGTTGCTGTTTTTCCTGCAACCGATCTGGCGCGGACGTGCACGATACGAAGGCCGGCTGCGGATCAACACCACGCCGGCAGATGCGTTCCGACGCATCGCCTCAGTCGTCGATGCGGATCACGGCGAACCGCTCACTGATGTTCGTTATTGGGTCCACACCGGACTTGATCGGCTCAGTTTTGTTTACGGGATCGTGCGGCAACTCGAAGAAGAAAAGTGGCAACACAAACCGGATACCGGTTGGAGCGAGTTTGATGTCGAAATCTACGGCACGCGCTGGACGCGTTTGCAGGTCACGACCGTGGCCGAGACGATGAGCGGCGGACAGCAAATGTTCGATTGTCGCTTGAACGCGGGTTGGTCGCTGCTGGCGAAGGTCGTGTTCTGGAGTGCGTGCGGCTTGGAACTTTTGCTCGTCGGTTCGGTCGGCGACGTGATGCCGTGGCTCTGGATGATTCTGCTTACGATCCCATTGCTCGGCCTGTTCTTCGAAAGCGAAAAGCGCACCCTGCAGCAAATGATCATCGCGTTGCTCGACGAAGTGGCGGCGAAACATCAGCTCACCAAGGTGCCGTTCGCGAAGTCCGGCAAACGTGCCGAACAAACCGCGAAGACACAGCCAACGCAATAGCGGTCCAATCGCAATTTCCGTTCAGCAAACGGCAGAACAAACCTTTGTTTCCAGCGCTCGCTCCAGTAGAACACGCGCGTGTCAGATTCGGTCGGTAAACTTTGGAAGCAACTGGCGTCCGGCAAATCGTTCATCGTCATCGCAGGTCCGTGCGTGGTGGAGAGCGAGGCACTGTGCGTTGAAGTCGCGGCGGCGTTGACGAAGCTCTCGCGCAAACTCGGTTTCACTTACATTTTCAAAGCCAGTTACGACAAAGCGAACCGCACCTCCGGCAAATCATATCGTGGCCCCGGTATCGAGAACGGACTTGCGGTGCTCGCCAGCGTGCGACGCCGGTTCGGTGTGCCGGTCCTCACTGATATTCACACTGAGGAACAGGCGCGTGCTGCTGCCGAGGCCGACGTTGACGTGCTGCAGATCCCTGCGTTCCTCTGCCGCCAGACCGACTTGATCCAGGCCGCGGTCAAAACCGGGAAGATCGTGAACATCAAGAAGGGCCAATTCCTTTCTCCCGCCGAAATGGGACAAGTGGTGAAGAAGGCGAAGGAGTTCGGCGGCGAAAGATTATTGCTTACCGAGCGAGGCACCACGTTCGGCTACAACAATCTCGTGGCCGACATGCGGTCGATCCCAATCCTGCGTTCGCTCGGCGCTCCGGTGATTTTCGATGCGACGCATTCCGTGCAGTTGCCCGGCGGCGGTGGTGACAAGTCCGCCGGCCAGCGCGAATTTGCACCAGTGCTGGCCCGCAGCGCAGTGGCCGCAGGCGCTGATGGTGTTTTTATCGAAACTCATCCCCATCCCGAGAAAGCACTGAGTGATGGTCCGAACATGATTCCGCTGGCGGAAATGCCGAGTGTGCTGCGCACGCTTCTGCGCGTGCGCGAAGCTGCGCGCGATTAATCCCATGAACACCGAAACCTCGTCCGGCCCTCGCCTCTCGACACTCGACGCCCGATTGAAAAAAGTCCGCATGATCCTTACCGACGTCGACGGTGTGATGACGGACGGCAGTGTGTTCATCACCAGTGACGGCGAGATCAAACAGTTCGACATCCAGGACGGGCTCGGCCTGATGTTGATGCGGAAACTGGGATACAAAGTTGGCTGGATTTCAGCGCGTCCGTCGGTTGTGACGCAGCGGCGGTTTGAAGAATTGAATCTCGATTACCTGATTCAGCGCAAAGGCAGCAAAGTCAGCGCGGCTGAAGAAATCATGGCCAAGGCTGGATTGAACTGGGAAGACATCTGCTACGTCGGAGATGATGTCGTCGATCTCTGCCTGCTGAAACGCTCGGGTGTCGCTGTCGCTGTGGCGAACGCGATCCCGGAAGTGAAAGCGCTGGCACATTATGTCACTGAATGCCGAGGTGGACACGGCGCGGTGCGCGAGATCGCCACGATGATCATGAAAGCACAGGGGAAATGGGAACCATTGTTGCGCGAACTTGCGGAATGACGCGGCGCTGCCTGTTGCTCGCGTTGCTCACGTTTGCCTTGACTGCCACGGCGCAGTTCGGGGGGATCGACCGCGCCAAGGGTTTCAAGCTGCCCGACTATTATTCGAGTCCCAACGGCGTCCAAAAGCTCAAGTCGCTGCTGACTGGCATGGAAGGAGGCTTCGTAACGAACGACGTAATCTTTCTGATCAATCCGCGCATCGAACATTACGGCGAAGATGGATCGCTCATCGGCGTCGCCACCGCAATGGATGCGCTTGTGAACCTCCGGACACGTACCGCTTCCGGCACGAACATGATTTCCTTCCGCAATGGGAACACGAACCTCTTCCACGCCGGTCGGGGATTCTTTTGGCAACAAAGCAACAGCTTCCTTATCGTCTCGAACCAATCGTACACGTGGATCAACAGAGCTGCGTTAACGAACTTGCCTTCCAAAAAATGAAAGCCATTGGGATTTTGCTGCTGATGTCTGCCCTGCTCTGCCGCGCACAGGAAAAGGCGGAAGTGCCGGTGTTGCCGAAGCCGCTGGAGCAACCACCGCAACGCCCAGGATTGGAAATTACAGCGGACCTCTCGGTGGTCAGCCTCAAGGAGAATTCCGTTTACTACAGCAACAACGTAGTGGTGGTGGACCCGCCCGCGAGGCCCGGTGATCCGGCGACGATTATGCACTGTCGCGAATTGACGGCGAACCGAACTCCCGGTGGAGAGGTGGACAAGATCATCGCCAGCGGCGACGTGGAACTGGATCGAGGCGACCTTCACGCCCGAGGACAAAAAGCCGTTTATTCCGGAGCAACAGATTCGGTCACACTGACGGGCCCGTGGCCGAAAGATCCCTGGTTCTCGCCGAAGCCACTGCTCTTTTCCACAAACGGGACGACCACCGGAACTGAAATCATCTACGACCGCATTGCAGATAAGCTTTTCGTGAAGGACCCAAGCACCTACATCCCGCCGTCAGCGCTGGGCACGATCAAAGCACCCGCAACGAACAGCATTCGCGGCACCAACGCGTCGTCGGCAATCCCGAAACCGCAAACGCCTCCCTGATTTCATGTCATTGATCCGCACGCAACAACTCGTGAAGGAATATCGTCGCCGACGTGTCGTCGACGGCGTGTCGATCAGTGTGGAACCCGGCGAGATCGTCGGATTGCTCGGACCAAATGGCGCGGGAAAGACCACGACATTCAACATGGTCGTCGGTGTCGTGGAGCCGGACGTCGGTTCAGTTCTTTTTGAAGACCAAAACGTAACGACGAAACCGATGCACCAACGCGCGCGTTTGGGGATGGGTTACCTTACGCAAGAGCCGTCGGTGTTCCGCAAACTCACCGTCGAGCAAAACATCTTCGCGATTCTCGAAACCTGTAAAATGCGGCGCGACGAACGGCGCATTCGACTGAAGTATTTGCTCGAGGAACTTGATCTCACACGGCTGGCGAAAAGCCGCGCTTACACGCTAAGTGGCGGTGAAAAGCGCCGCCTCGAAATCACTCGCGCGCTCGTCACCAGCCCGAAGCTTTTGATGCTCGACGAACCGTTTGCCGGCATCGATCCGATCGCCGTCTACGAAGTGCAAAAGATCATTCGCAAACTCAAAGAGCGCGGTCTCGGTATCCTGATTACGGACCACAATGTGCGTGAAACGTTGAAGCTCGTGGATCGCGCTTATCTCATCCACAAAGGCCAAGTTGTTTACGAAGGCAGCGGCGAGGCGATGTTGAACGACCCGAAAGCGCGAGAGATTTACCTCGGGCCGGACTTCAACATGTGACCCACGTCCACTGTATTTTCGCTCAACTTCACCGGTCATTTGCCGATAATCGAACAAGGTGGTGGTGATGAAGAAGATCCTGGTGATCGAAGATGATTCTGTGGTGGCGAGCGTTTATCAGCGTTTCCTCCAGAATCAGGGCTTTATGACCGAACTGGCGCGCGACGGCGTCGCCGGTCTCGAACGCCTTACGGTATTCCAGCCGGATGCGGTATTGCTCGACATGATGCTGCCGAAAATGGGGGGCGCGGATGTGCTCAAGCGGATTCGCGTGCAGGCGCAATTTCATGAACTGCCAGTGATTGTGCTGACCAACGCGGCGATTCCAGCGTTCGTCGATCAAGCAACACAGGCTGGCGCGAATCATGTTCTGGATAAGGCGAAAGCTTCACCGGGGAATATCCTCGCCCTGCTCCAGACTTTGCTGCACATCGACCCGCACACCGCGACGCCTGCTTCTTAAGCCGCGACGGCGTTGGTTCTTTGGCGCATCAGTTGAGGAACGAACATACGTACTCGCAAATACCGCTTTTCACTTCGATGTCGAATCCACTTTTCCCTGGGACATCGAACGAGATTCCGGCGGCGTAATCCTTGATCGTGTTCTGTCCGTCGAGCTTCACCGTGCAAGCGCCGGCAACGATCTCCATTCGCTCCGCTTTGTCGGTGCCGAAGTGAAACTTGCCTGGATAGATCAGCCCGAGCGTCTTCTTCGAGCCGTCTGGAAAAAGAATCGTGTGGCTGACAACCTTGCCGTCGAAATAAACATTGGCTTTCGCGACAGCAGTGACGTTCTGAAATTGAACTGACATGCGCCGCAGTTTCCGTGTGCCGCGCCGCAAGTCAACCGCCTTTGGAACTTCAGTGGCGGTACGGACGTAGTTAAGGGATTTGTTCCTCGCGAACTTTCAGACATCGCCCGGTTCCCTGTCGCCTGCGCCATCGTTAACTTCTCGCCGTCATTCTCAGGGGTTGGTTCGTGCGTGAACCGAGGGGGATCCCGGGAATGACGGGTGCGGGCTGAATAAATCCCGCAACGGAATACGCCGGATGAATTTTCGTCCGGCGTTTTTCTTTACAACGAATCGACGAACTTCTGCATCCACTCTTCCTGCCGCGCGATGGAGTCGACGAGTTTGAACTGCGTGCGTGCGCGATCGAGATTGTGATGCGGGCGATGCACGCGAAAGTAAGTATCGCCGCTCAGGTAATCCGTGAGGAAGCGAATCCCAATCGTGAAAGTGATCAAACGTCCCGAGAATGAGATCTGCGCCCGCTCAGCCTTCGTCAGGAACTCACTTGTGGCATCGAGATAACCGCGCGCGAGTTCCTTGAACATGCTCATGCGCATGTTCACATTCGACAGGTCGAGTTCGTCTTCCAGCGTCGGGCTCGTCGTCGTCCGCACCATGTCGCCGAAATCGTAAAGCGCACAACCGGGCATCACCGTGTCGAGATCGACGACACACATCGCGTCGCCGCTGTCTACGTCGAGCATCACGTTGTTGAATTTCGTGTCGTTGTGCGTGATGCGTTCGGGGATGCGATTGCTCGCGAGCAGCTTCAGGATCACGTCACAGACCTTTTCGTTCTCCAGCGCGAAACTGATTTCCTTTTTTGCCGATTGAGCGCGGTTATAACGATCCACTTTCAGTGCGGTCTGAAATGCCGTGAAACGCTTCCGCGTGTTGTGAAAGTCAGGAATCGTCTCATGTAACCGCCCCGGCAAATCGACGAGCAGCTTCTGGAATTCACCAAATGCGCGCGCAGCCTGGTACGCCTGCTTCGGCGTCTCGACGGTTTCGTAAGTTTTTACCCGCTCAACGAACACGAAGGTGCGCCAGTAATTGCCCTCCGCATCCTGGTAAAACGATTTCCCGTCGCGTGTCGGCACGATCGTCAACACGCGGCGCGTAATGTCGCTGGCGTCGTTTGCTTCGAGCTTCTCGCGAATGTGATTCGTCACGCGAACGAAGTTGTCCATCACCTCGGCGGGCTTTTTGAAAACGTTCTGGTTGATCTTCTGGTGAACGTAGCGCACGCGCGTGCCGCCCTGATCGTAAGTGGCCGTGTAAGTCTCGTTGATGTGCCCGATTTTGCAGAGCTCGGCGTGTTGGATTTCACCGTAGATCTGAAACTGTTTCGAGATGTGGCGAAGTTCGGCTTCTTTGTACATGCGTGATTCGTGATTCGCTACAACGTGAATCGGTTCAGCCGCCCTTTTCCTTCACTCGCCGCGCAAAACTTTCAACGCGAATGACCGCTCGTTTGTGCGCGCCGCGAGCAACGATTTCGATTTCATCACGGGCCTCAACGTGAAAACTGATTTCCCGTCCTTCCGCGCGAATCACTCGTGTGGCACACGTCACGCGTTTCCCGACCGGCACGGGCGCGAGATGACGAATCTCAACTTCAGTGCCGACCGAACGCTCGCCGTCTTCAAGAAATGGTAGCAACGATTGTCGCGCGGTGCGTTCCAAAATCTGGATCAGGTTCGGCGTGGAAAGCACGGGAGGCATTCCGTCGCCGGCGAATTCGATCGTGTGCTGTGGCTCGACGACGAACGTCACTTCGTTGCTCGTGCCAACTTTCGGAACGCCTTTCATCGGAGCGCAACGTTAACCAGCGCCTCCATCCCCCTGCAAACTCAAGTCCACTCCCGAGCCGAGCCTCATGCAGCGCGAGTCCGTAAAACCAAACGAGCGATAAAGTTGATGCGCATCCTTGGTGCGCAGGTAAATCGGCCCGCTTTGCAGCGCCGGATGTGCGAGCATTGACTCAACGAGCCACTTGCCAAGCCCGCGACCGCGATGCTCCGGCGCGATGATGATGTCGCAGAGATAATTGTAAGTCGCGAAGTCCGTGATCACGCGGCCGAAACCGATCTGCGTGCCGTCATGAAACAAACTGAAGCAAACCGAGTGCTCGATCGCCGTCCGCATCGTCTCACGCGATCGATCGGCGGCCCAATACGTGGCGCGAAGCAACGCGTAGATCGCATCGAAATCGAGGCGCGACTTGTCGTCGGTGAGGAAATAGTTGTCGCGCGTGAGTTCCACGTTACTTGCTGCCCGGCTTCGTCGGCGGAACTTTCGCCAGATCGGGCGGCAGATTGTTCGGCTCGAACGTTTCCACGTTCAGTTTCAATACACTGAACATCGGCACGCCGAGATTCACCGTGCCATCAGAGCGATCAACAACCATCGCAACGCCGACGACCGTTCCCTGGTTCGCGCGAACGATCTCCATCGTCTCCTGCACGCGGCCACCCTTCGTCACCACATCTTCGACGATGAGGATTTTTTCATCCGGTGCGATCTTAAATCCGCGACGCAACACCAATTTGCCCTCTTCCTTTTCAGCAAAGATGAATCGCACCCGCAGTTGTCGCGCGACCTCCTGTCCGATAACGAGGCCACCCATCGCGGGTGCGATCACGGTGCGCGGTTGCAAATATTTCACTTTCTCAGCGACAGCCGCGCCAAGTTTTTCGACCGTCGGCATGTCCTGGAGCGCGAGCGCGCACTGGAAATACTGTCGGCTCCGCAAGCCGCTGCGCAGGATGAAATGGCCTTCGAGCAGCGCGCCGGAATCGCGGAAAATTTGTAAGGCGTCGGATTCTGTCATTCGCGCGCGACTGTATGAGTCGTCGGCGAATATTGTCCAGCGACGACAAAAACACTGACAAGTCGCCGGCCTTCCGAACAATCGCGCCGTGCCGAAGTGGCTGAAACTTGTCGTCGCGATTCTTCTGCTCCCCGCCTGCCTTGGGGCGGCCTCAGCGCTCAGTCGTGTAATCATCGCGGCGGGCGGAGCGCAGACTTTTTGGGTTGCGCTGATCGGTGGAGCTGGATGCTGGCTCGCGATCTTTTTGTTGTTGCCCAAACCCATGTGGATTTACGTCGTCGGGCACGAACTCACCCACGCTGTTTGGACGTGGCTGTTTCTCGGACGCGTAAAGAAATTCAAAGCCAGCGGCAAAGGCGGCCACGTCGTCATCACTAAATCGAATTTCCTCATCGCACTCGCACCGTACTTCTTTCCGCTCTACGCGGTGATGGTGATTCTGGTGTTTATCGTCGGACATCTCATCTGGAACTGGACGCGCTTCCTGCCGTGGTTTCACTTTTTCATCGGCGCGGCGTACGCGTTTCACGTCACGCTCACGTGGCATATTTTGAAAACACGGCAGAGCGACATTACCGAGCAGGGTTATTTGTTCTCCGGCGTCGTGATCTGGCTCGGCAACATTCTTGTCCTCCTCATCGGCGTGCCATTGCTCACCTCGCGAGTGAGTGTGCTCAATGCTTTAGCATGGTGGCTTGACGGCACCGGCCACGTGCTGCAATGGCTCTCTCGAGTGTTCTAAATGAGCATCGCAGAAAACTATCAAGCCATTCACCAACGCATCGCGAACGCCTGCGCGCGCGCAAACCGCGATCCGGAATCGGTGACGCTTCTCGCGGTGAGCAAAGGGATGCCTCCCGTATTCATCGAAGAAGCTGCCGGCGTTGGGCAGGTGTTCTTCGGCGAGAATAAAGTTCAGGAGGCGAAAGCAAAAATCCCGCTCAGCCCGAGCCGTTGCCGCTGGCACCTGATCGGGCACTTGCAATCGAACAAATGCCGCGACGCTGTCCAGCTTTTCGAAATGATTGAAAGCGTCGACAGTGTTCCGCTGGCGGCGGAATTGAACAAATGGGCGGACAAATTCAGCAGGCGCGTGCACGTCTTGCTGGAGGTGAATGTCGCGGGCGAAGCCAGTAAGTTCGGCCTGAAGCCCGAGCAAGTCGTCGACGCATGTGTGGCGATCAACGAATTGCCGCGGTTGGAAGTTCACGGTCTCATGACCATTGCGCCGTGGACGCCGGAGGCTGAAAAAGTGCGCCCGGCATTTCGTCATTTGCGAGAACTGAAAGAATCGTGCGAGCAAAAGCTCGGCGCGCCGTTGCCCCATTTGAGCATGGGAATGAGTGGCGATTTCGAAGTGGCCATCGAGGAAGGCTCGACGATTGTGCGGATCGGCACTGCATTGTTCGGCCCGCGGCCAAAGCCAGCACGACCCGCCAGTGTTGACGATGCGCTGTGATGCCTCTTACGGTTTTGCCGTGACGGTTGACACGTTCAAGCACGAGATCGCCGAGGCGCTGAAAGCGTACGATAAATACATCGTGTGCGTGGACAAGGTTCCGGAGCAATGCGACGAATCGCTCCGTTCGTTGATGGATAAGGCGATCAAGGCATACGAAAACCGCGGCCCACACCTGCGTCACGGCATCGCGCTCGACAAGCACGTCACGATCATTCTCAGCCAGACCGATCACGATCGGCCGTTGTGCGGGATTTATTTCAATCTTCACTCGCCCTACCAAAAGAAAGCTGCGGCGAAGGCAGCGAAGACTGAGAAGTGATCCGTGAAATTGTAGTCAGTAAAAATTGATTACCGATCTTCAGTTCCCACGCACTTCGTCGTTCTCTTGAACCGTTCCGAGAACGATGTCCGCGGCGATCAGATCGTTGTCTAGAGCGGGGCCGGTAATCTTAACTTCACCCGTTTTCGCATCACCGTGATAAACGACCATGCGCGTTTCGACGGGCGGCAGTTGTCCAATCGGGAATTGAAGCACCACGAACTTCGCCTGCACATTCACTTTCGCCACTTTGCCGACGGACGCAGTCGCCAGCAGTAGTTGTGATTGATTCGTGGACGGCGACGTAACTGGCGTTTGAACCTGTGGAGTTGGAGCAGAACTCGCTGTGCCATAGCTCGCCGGTTTCGGCTTCCGGTGAAACCAACTACAACCGGTCAGCGCGACCAGCGCGCCAACAATGCAAAACTTGAAAACGTGATCTCGGAACCCGGGAGAAAACTTTTTCACGCCCGCGACGCTAACTGAGGCGTCAGCACGCTGTCACTCGTTACTTCGCTCCAGATCGTTTCACGCATGTCGCCGCAGGTCGAAAACGTCTCGTGCATCTTAAACGCAGCACTGAGTGTCATCGGCGAATGCACGTGCCCCGCGAGCTTCACGTAATCACCCAGCATCGGCCGGTAATCCGGATGCGCGCAGTTCTCGATAATAATGCGCGCCCGTTCGCACGGACTTTTGCCACGCAAGTCAGCAACGCCTTGCTCGGTGATGATGATCTGCACTGAGTGCTCGCTGTGATCCAAATGGCTCACGAGCGGAACAATCGTGCTGATCTTTCCGCCCTTGGCAGTCGAGGGACAGGTGAAGATGGAGAGGAAGGCATTGCGCGCGAAATCGCCGGAGCCGCCAATCCCATTCATCATGCTGCGACCCAGCACGTGCGTGCTGTTCACGTTGCCGGCAATATCGACTTCGATCGCGGTGTTGACCGAGATGAGACCGAGCCGACGCACAATCTCAGGTGCGTTGGTGATTTCCTGCGGGCGCAGCAGGAATTTTGAACGGAAGAATTCGAAATTCTCGTAAATGTCTTTGAGGACGTTGTTCGAAACCGTCAGCGAACAACCACTCGCGAAACGAACCTTGCCTGACTTCATCAACGCCACCACGGCGTCCTGAATGACTTCCGTGTACATCTCGAACACCGGGATATCCGCGTTCTCGCCCATCGCTTTGAGGACCGCATTGGCTGTGTCGCCGACGCCGGATTGAATGGGAAGGAACGGTTTTGGAATCAGTTCACGCCGCAATTCCGCCGCGAGAAAATCCGCGACGTTGTGTCCGATGCGCGCCGTCGTCGGCTGCACCTCGGCGAAGGAACCGGTCTCGTCCGCAATATTCGTTTCCACGATGCCGACGATCTTCTTCGGATTCACCTTGATCGTCGGCGAGCCGATGCGATCGGAAGGACGAAACACTGGGATCGGATTGCGATGCGGCGGATCTTCCGGCTCGTAAATGTCATGGCAGCCGCGCAACCCCGCTGGATGAAATCGATTCAACTCGATAATGATCTTTTCTCCCACGTTGCAGAACGTCGGCGAACCACCGACGGCGGAGGTCAGCGTGATCTCCCCGCTCGGACTGACATCGCACGCTTCGATCACCGCGTAGTGAACCGGCCCAAGAAAACCGTAGCGCACGTTCTGCGGCATCATCGAAAGGTGCATGTCGAAGAAGCGCGTCTTGCCTTCGTTGATGCACTTGCGCAGGTCGGGATCGGACTGATACGGAGTGCGAAAACGAACGGCTTCGGCACGGGCGAGTTCGCCGTCGAGCGACTTGCCGGTCGACGCCCCGGTAATGACACCAATCTGGAACGAACTTCCTTTTTCGTGAAGCGCCCTGGCACGGGCAGCGATGGATTTCGCCACTTCTTTTGGTGCGCCGGCCGGCGTGAATCCGCTGAACGCCACGGTGTCGCGGTCGCGGATCAATTCGGCTGCTTCGGCTGTGGTTAACTTCGCGTAGGCACTTGTCATGTAATTCAACTCCATCGCCGCGGGTTGCGCGTGCGTTCAAAACGCTGGCTTCTCGCCAACTGCCTCAATGAACGTCATCTGCGAGGAGATCAACAACGTGGCGATTGCCAAGTACCCGCAGTTTTTTGCTGTGACTCAGCGAAAGAAAAGGTCAGCGATCGCGCAACTCGCGCTCACGCAGCCACGCGAAAATCACCGGCGTGACGATCAGGATGTGAATGAGACTGCTGACCATGCCGCCAATCACGGGCGTCGCGAGCGGCTTCATCACTTCCGCACCCGTGCGCGTGCTCCACATGATCGGGAGCAAACTCGCGACGATCGTCGCGACGGTCATGACCTTCGGGCGAAGACGCAGACGTGCTCCATCTTTGATCGCCTGGATAAGATCATCGCGACTGAAGGCAGCGCCGCGTTCGGCCTGCTTCTTCTTCAGCATCTCTTCGAGGTATACGACCATCACGACACCGGTCTGGATTGCCGTGCCGAACAGCGCGATGTAACCGACCCACACCGCGACGCTGAAGTTGTAGCCGAGGATGTATTGCAGAAATACCCCGCCGGTCAGCGCAAACGGCACCGCCAGAATTACGTGCGCTGCTTCCTTGATTGAACCGTAAACCACGAAGAGCAAAAGGAAGATGATCACCATTACCGTCGGCACGATGACTCGCAGCGTTCGTTGCGCTCGAATCTGGTTCTCGTATTGTCCGCTGAACTCAATCGTCATGCCCTTGTCGAGTTTCACTTCCTTTGCGATGCGCTCGCGTATCTCTTTCACGAAGCCGCCAAGGTCGCGGTCCTGCACGTTCGCCTGAACGAAGACGCGCAGCCGTCCATTCTCGCTCGCGATTTCGCTCGGGCCAGTGTTGCGGCGAACCTTCGCGACCTGGCCGAGCGGAACGTATCGACCTGAAGGCGTCGCGAGCAACGTGTCACCAACGCGTTCGATGTCTTCGCGTTCGCTACGTTCGAGCCGCACTTGAATCGGAAAGCGCTGCCGGCCTTCAATTGTCGTTGTGACATTCTTGCCGCCGAGACCGGCCTCGACGGCGTCCATCACATCCTGCGCGCGCAAACCGAAGCGCGCCATCGCGATGCGATCGACTTCGATTTCGAGATACGGCTTGCCCTGCACACGCGACGGAGCGACGCCGGTCGCGCCTTCAATCGCCCGCACGATGCGTTCGACTTCAAACGCTTTCGCCTGCAGCGCGTCGAGATTATCGCCGAGAATTTTCACCCCAACCTGCGCGCGAATACCCGTGCTCAGCATGAGAATTCGATTTTCGATCGGCTGAAGAAATCCCGGCACGTAGCCCGGCACGCGCGTGAGCTTGTCGCTGAGTTCGGCGACGAGCTTGTCCTTATTCATGCCTTCCCGCCATTCGGGATTTCGGATCGTCCACGGGATTTTGATGAAGCCGAGGAACGTCTTGTTCGTAACGATGTATTCCGGCTTCAACATGATCGTCGTCTCGATCATCTCGACCGGTGCTGGATCCGTCGCCGTTTCGCCACGGCCCAGTTTGCCCGCGACGGAGAGCACCTCGGGCGTTTCCGACGTCACTTTGTCCTGCCACGACATGATGCGTTTGATCTCAGTGAGCGAAGTGCTCGGCAAGAGCACTGGCATGAACAGCAGCGAACCTTCGTTCAACGGCGGCATGAACTCGGAGCCCATTCCTTTGGCGGCATCGGCGACGCGCGGAAGATTCCACGCGCGTAGTTTCTCCACCGCAGGCTTTGGCAACCCAAACGCGAGCACCAGCGCGCTCGCCAGCAACATTCCGGCGAAACTCATCACCGCGATTCGATGCGTTAACGCCCAGTTCAGCACCGGATCGTAAATGCGCAGCAGCAGGCGCATGACGATGTTGCGATCCTCGGAGTGAAACGGCCCGCGCACGAGCAACGTGCAGAGCACGGGCACGATCGTGACGGCCAGCAACGTCGAACCGACCATCGCGAACGTTTTTGTGAATGCGAGTGGATGAAACAATTTCCCTTCCTGTCCCGTCAGCGCGAACACCGGCACGAACGCGAGAATGATGATCGTCATCGCGAAGAAGATCGGGCGGCCAACTTGCTTCGAAGCGTCGAGAACAACCTGCATCGTCTCCTGCGCGTCGAGCTTCGAGCCCTTCTTTTCCTCCGCGTGTTCGCAATGCCGAATCACGTTCTCCGTCATCACGATCGCAGCATCCACCAACACGCCGATCGCAATCGCGATGCCGGAGAGCGACATGATGTTCGAGGTGATCCCGAACTGTTTCATCAGCACGAACGAAACGAGGATCGAAACCGGCAGCGGGAACGTGACAATCAGGATGCTGCGGAAGTGCCACAGGAAAATGATGTGCGCAAGCGTGACGAGAATCACTTCCTCCCACAGCGCGTGCTTCAGAGTGCCAATGGTGCGCTCGATCAGTTCGCTGCGGTCGTAGAACGATTTAATCGTCACGCCGGGCGGCAGGCTCGGCGAGATTTGCGCGATCTTTTCCTTCACTCGAGCAATCACGTCGCGCGCGTTCTCTCCGGTGCGCATGACGACGGTGCCGCCGACAACTTCGCGCCCGTTCACGTCCAGCGTGCCGCGACGGAAATCACCACCGATTTGCACCATGGCAAGGTCACGCAAGTAAATCGGAACGTTGTTCGTCTGCATCACCACGATGTTCTCTACGTCGTGAATGTTGTTGATCAGACCGATACCGCGGACGACGAACTCCATGCCGTTTTCCTCGATGACTTTTCCGCCGACATTAAGATTGCTCTGTTCAACAGCCATCAACACATCACGGAGCGACACGCGCGAGGCACGCATCTTCAGCGAAGAAACCTCGATTTGATATTGGCGAACAAAGCCGCCGAGGCTGCCGACCTCCGCCACACCTTGCACCGATTGAAGCTGATAACGAACGAAGAAGTCCTGAACCGCGCGCAGTTGGCCGAGGTCGTAGCCACTTTGCGACGAGGCTTTGGGATCAACTTCGAGGTAGTACTGATAAACCCACCCAAGCCCTGTCGCATCGGGCCCAAGCTGCGGTGTGACACCTTGCGGCAACATCGTGCCGAGATAATTCAACCGCTCCAGCACACGCGTGCGCGCGAAGTAGTTGTCGATCTTGTCCTCGAAAATGATCGTGATAAGCGAGAATCCGAACATGGAATTCGCGCGCACGGTTTTCACGCCCGCGAGTCCTTGAAGATTCACCGACAGCGGATACGTAACTTGATCTTCCACTTCCTGCGGACTGCGTCCCGGCCAGTCGGCGAACACAATCACCTGGTTTTCGCTGAGATCGGGAATCGCATCGATCGGGGTGCGATACACGGCGCGAATTCCCCAACCGACAAGGAACAACGTCGCGACCGCGACGAGGAAGCGATTTTTGATCGACCATTCGATGAGCCGATTGATCATGGCTTCACCTCATCCCCGCAGTCGGGCATCTCGGCGCCGAAGAACGGATTGCGCAGCGGCGGCGCGAGCTGAAGCCAACGCCCGTTCTTGTCCGCACCGGGAATCGCGCGGTTTACCATCGAGCAATTGTAAATCTTGATTCCTTTGAACGCATCGACGGCGCGCAACTGTTTCGCGAGTTCGACCGCGGCCATACTGAACGGCAGAAATCCCTTACGTGCCGCGCCGAGATCCTTCGCAGGCTCGACATGACCGCTTTCTTCCAACTTCGAGAGCGTTGGTCGCAATTCCTTCAACGGCGCAAACGCGTCGATGAGCTTTGGCACTGCGGCGTGAAGTTTCGGGGCGAGTGCGTTGAGCCGCTTCACATCGTCCGCCGCGAGCGCAGCACCGAGATCACTCGTAAAGGTCACGAATTCCTTTGCGACTTGCTGTTGTGATTCGCTAAGCGACGTAAGTGACACGGCATTTGTTTGCTGCATTGCGCCGGAGTCGCTGCTATTCGCACTCGCATTGAGTTGCGCCTGGGCGTCGATCAGCAAATTTCCGGTGGTGACAACGCGATCGCCCTCCTTCAATCCATCGAGCACCTCAACGAAGTCATCACCATTGCGTCCGAGCTTTAGCTTGCGTTGTTCGTAAGCACCGCCACCGAGATCGACGTAAACAACAGCTTGCGCACCACCGGCAAGCACAGCGGTTCGCGGCACCGCGACAACTTCCGGCACTTCGACTTTCACCACGCCGTCCGCGTACATGCGGTGATAGAGGAGTCGGCGCTTTTTGCCGTTGTCGTCGATAATCGGATTCTTCAGCACGACTCGAACGCGCGCGCTGCGAGTCATGTCGTTCAAGTTCGGATCGATGAACACGATCGGCGCGCTCAACACCTTGCCGGGCAACGATGGCGTCGTGACGTCGACCTGCCGTCCCACGCGCAGCCACGGCAGATCGCGTTCGTACGCGTCGAACAAGAACCACATCTCACTGAAGTCGCCGATCTCGAACAACACATCGCCTTCCTTCACGTACTGACCTTCGTAAACGTTCCGCGACACGACAGTGCCGGTCATCGGCGCAAGGATTTCTGTCCGAGCGTCGCCAGATTTTTTCTTAGCAAGCGCCGCAATCTGCGCGTCGGTGTAGCCGAGACGTTTCAAGCGTTGCGCCGCGGCGTCGAGCATTCGCGTTCGCTCGGCTTGAAGAACGTTCGACGGTGGCTGATTGAGCACAGTGAGATACTCGCTCTCCGCGGTGAGCAACATCGGGCTGTAGAAAACTGCGAGCGGCTCAGAAGCGATCACCTCGGCACCGATGTAATTCACGAACAGCTTTTCAATGCGGCCTTCTGCGTAAGCCGACATGCGACGGTGCTTCGTATCATCGTCCTCGATCGTCCCCGCAACGCGCAATGTGCGCACGAGCGGACGCTTCTTCACCGACTCGCTCTGCACGTTGATAACCTGGATCGTGTTCGAGCCGAGCGTCGTCACGCCCTCAACGTCACCGCCGTAGCCTTTTTCGCCTTCGTACACCGGCATGAGTTTCATGCCGCAGATGGTGCAGTTTCCCGGCTTGTCCGACTTGATCCACGGATGCATCGGCGACTGATAGAAAAGAATTTTGCGCTCGTGCTTCGCGGAAGAGATGTTGCCCGGCGCCGCCGTGAAACGCTTTGCGGCGAACCACCCACCGGTCGCTGCGAAAGCGGCGACGAGGAGAATAATCAGAAAAGTTTTCATGGCTGGGATTTCCCTTCTTCTTTTACGCCGATCATTTGGAGCGCCTCGAGATCGCCGACGCCGCAACAGAGCACGAGTTCACTCATGGCCTGGTATTGCTCGGAAACGGCGCGGGCATACATGAACTGCGACTCCGTCAACATGCGCCGCGCTTCGATCACGTCGCGCAACATTCCATTGCCGGAGTGCCACGCGGAGTGTGCCGCTTCGAGCGCCATGCGGGAGCGCGGGATGAGTTCGTCGCGATACAGCAACGCTTCGCGCCGCGCATTATCGATCATGAACGTGAGTTGGTACATCTCTTGCGCCAGCGCCGTGCGTTCGTTGTCGATGTCGTATTCGACGGCGACTTTCTTCGCCTGCTCGCGTTTGATTTCGGCGTCGTATTTGTCGCGGTTGCCCCAAGGAAGATTGAAACTCAGCATCAATTCCGCGGAACGAAAGTCTCCGTTGCCCGTGTAATTTCTACCCTGTGCGCCAATGCTGAAGTCCGGCAAACGCGCCCGCCGCGCGGCATCCACCGATGCTTCCATCGTCTTCAAGTCGCGTTCCATTACGCGAAGCTTCGGCTCGTTCTTCAATGCCAGTTCGAGCAATCGGCCCGTAAACGGAATTGCGCTCGCGATACCCGGCAGCTCGAAACGATTCCAATGAAAACTCGAACTGCGATTGAGCAACCGATTGATCGCCACGTGCTCGTGGTGAACGGTGCTTTCATCTGTGCGTAATTGGTTCAGTCGTTTGGCGCGCTCGTTTTGCGTTTGAATTAATTCAGTGAGTGATGCCATGCCGTTGCGGTAGCGCGCCTCGACGGAGTTCACGAGCGTGTCGAGCCACGCGATGTCTTCGTATCCCAACGCCACGACACGATCGGCCAGACCGGCGCGGAACACGGCTTTCGCCAGATCACGACGCAAGTTTTGGAACTGTACCTCAACCTTTGCCGATTCGGCGGCGGCTTCAGCGTCGGCAACTTGCCGCGCAGCCTTCGGTTTTCCGAAGAGCGGGAGCTTTTGTTCGACGCCGTAAATCAGATCGCCGTCATCTGCGCGGTTCTCGGTGCGTGCGCCCATTGCCCCGATCTTCGCCATCGGATCATCCCACGAACGCACGGTGCGCGCGTTCGCTGAAGCTGCGTTTGCTCGCCAGCGCACGGCATGAACGGCAGGATTGTTGGTGCGCAACTCCTCGCTCAAATCCGCAAGGAACTCCGGCATAATGCGAATCACGTTCGTCGACACGACGAATCCATTTGTCGCGAGGGACGGATTATCCGCCGCCTGAACCGCCAGCACTGAAGCCAAAACTGAAATTGAAATTGGAACCCAGATTTTCATAACCAGAACGAACGAACGAACGAACAGCGTGCCCGCGTGGGCACACTCCGAGTGGTCACGAAACCTGGATCAAATGAGGATGGCGCAGTTGCGGAGGAAAATCGGAGCAGGAGGAGGAAGAGGCGCAGCAGCAAGATCAGACGCGATTTGCGACGGCGGTTCCGGCTGCGCGCAGATCGCCGCGATCAAAGCCAGCGGAATAGCCGCTGGTTGGTCGATGCTCGCGCGCGATGAAGTCGGAAATGCCAGCGGCACCTGAGGTTGGTCAGGATTGCTCCCGATGCAACAGGCACAACGCTGGCAACAGCTTTTCTTGGCTGAGGGTTTTGGAACGGAGTTGGAAGCAAATACGCCGGACGCCAGCAATCCGATCACCGCGACAATCACCGCGATCCATCGCGTCGCTGAACTCAAAATGTTCCGGACGTTGTTCATTGAGATCGGGACTCGCGTGGCTCGTCCCCCTGATTACCTCTTCTTCTCCGCGGCTTCCATCAGCTTCACGTACTTATCGGGCTCTTTGTTAAAATCCTTCAGGCAACCTTTGCAGCAAAGTTTCACCTCGCGATCTTTGTACGTGAAGACATACGGGTCGCCCATGTCTCCGCCGAATTTCTCATCGGACACGACGCAGGTCTTGAGCGGATAAGGTTTCGGCTTCGCTGCGCCATCTGCCGCGACGACGGAGAGAGTCATTAAAACTGCCGCCACTAAAAGTCCCACGAGCATTTTCATTTTCATAAGCACTATACGCTTCGGCCCCGGAATGTACTCTGAAAATTTGGCGAAACTCAAACCTCGATTGTCTTGCCCGCCGCAAGGAAGTGCAGACTGCGCCGCGTTACCCGACGGCAATAAATGCGGCCGAGAGCGAGCGCGTAGCACTCGATCTGCGGCCGATAAAGGTCCTTCTTTGCAAGCAACTCCTTTTCGTCGCCACGATCCGTCTTGAAATCCACAAGCCAAAGCGCGTCGCGCAGCAGCACTACGAGATCAGCGACTCCCTGCACAACGATGGTCTCATCATCAAGTTGCGTTTGCATGGGCAAGCCAAGGTCCCGCAACTCGCGGCCCCTGAGCCGTATCGTGAACGGCAGCTCGCGATGCGTGTTTTTCGCATTCGCACACACATCGCGGCCGAGCTTCGACGTCCAGAAGTTCAACAGCGCGTTAAAATCCAGCGAAGCACGCTGCTCGGAGGACACCAGGCCGGCCTTCACCAATCGCTCTGCCTCGTTGCGCAGGTCGATTGCGCTGCTCGTGCATTGAAGGTCGACGGACTGTAGAAACGCGTGGTGCGCTGAGCCCACTTCTGCTGCGGACAAACCTCCAGTCCTTCCACGCGATCTGAAGATGAAGCGCACTTCTTCATCCTCCTCCGTCGCACGACGACGAAGATCGGAAACGTTGGTCTTCGCAGGTTCGGACGTTGCTGCGCAGTGCGGGTAACGCCATGCGAGGCGTTGCCGAATCCGCGCGAGATCAAATGGAACTGCGTTGCTGTTCACGGTTGCAGGAATTGAAGACGTGATTTCATCGGTGCCAAATCGTCCGTCCGTCTCGGCCACTCGCCGCCATCGCAGCAGCGCGTTGCTCCCTTCAGTTTCGCTCTGCCAATCAGCCGCTTTTGTTCGCGCATTCAACCAGCTTCGCACCCAGCCGAAATAGCTGCGGCTGCCCCCGAGTTCATCGCTGGAAACCGTTGGGCCATCGCCCCACTGTTCCTCCGCGGTTTTTGATTTGTCGTAAGCAGTGAGGATCAACGTGTCGCGAGCGCGTGTCATCGCGACGTAAAGCAGGCGCAACTCTTCGCCAAGCGTTTCAATTTTCGCGCGACGATTCGCGAGCCACCACGTCAGGCTGGGATATTGCTCTTCACTCCGCGGCGGTGAAACTTTTGGACACGGCCCCATTTCGGTATCGAGAAGGATCTCTTCCCGAAGATCTTTGAAGTTGAACTGCCCGCCAAGACACCCGACCACGACGATAGGAAACTCCAGTCCCTTGCTCGCGTGAATGCTCATCAGCCTCACCGCGTTCTCCGACTCGACAGGCGCCGACTCCTGATCGAGTTCGGCGTCCTGCTGCTCGTCGACGAAACGAATGAACCGAAACAATCCCTGGCGTTGAAACGGATCGTACTGTCGCGCGAGATCAAGCAACCGACGAACGTTGGCCACGCGTTCGCGCCCGCGCGGCTGTGTCAGCAACAACGCTTCGTAATGGGTGTCGGCCAGCATGGATTCGATGCATTGGGACAGCGAAGTTTGTTGGGCCAGTTGCCTCCAGTGCGCCAATCGTTTGAACAACGTCGCCAATTTTTCGCGCGCGGTTGTGCCGAGTGGAACGTCAGCCGCGCAGCCTTTGTAGAAAACGTGATTCGCTGCTGTGTAAAACGGTTCACGGCGTTCGCCATCAGCGGCAATGCGCACGGCAGCGAGTTCATCGAGAGAAAGCCCACCGATCGGCGAACGCAACACAGCGACAAGCGGAATATCCTGCAACGGATTGTCGAGCAAACGCAGGACGTTCAATAAATCCTGAATCTCAATCGCCGTGTAAAAACCGGCGCGCTGCGCGGCCAGCGGAACACCGACGCGCGTGAATTCTTTGGCGAAAGCCTCAACACGCGTGTTCGGCGAACGCAAGAGCACCACCATGTCGCGCCAGTCAGCAAGCCGCGTCGCTTTTTGCGCTTCATCCCAAATTTCATGGCGGCCTTCGCGCAGTTCACGCAGCCGCAGCGCGATCAGCCGGGCTTCTTTTTCGACCGCAAGCAAGTCTTCCGTGGTTGCTCCCGCGTCGCCATTAACAGTTTCACCTCCGATGTCATCAGGCTCTCCGCTCTCCCGCTTCACCTTGTGAATCACATGCAGTTCGACACGCGGTTCTCCACTGGCGGGCAGCGATGCGCGATCGGTTTTTTCACCGAAACGCAGCTTCGCATCAGCATCGTAAACGATCCCGCCGAGGTCTTCGCGCATGATGTCGCTGAAGAGCGAGTTCACGAAATCAAGCACGCCTTCGCGACTCCGAAAATTGTCCGACAAAGCGATGCGCTGGCCGCCGCTGCTGCCGCGCCATGCGCGTTCGTATTCGCGAAAGATCGTTGGGTCCGCGAGGCGGAAGCGATAGATGCTCTGCTTCACGTCGCCGACCAAAAATCGATTCCCGTTTTCCCCATCGCGACTCACCGCACGAATTATCGCATCCTGAGCCGCGTTGATGTCCTGGCATTCGTCGACAAACACGTGCGCGAATTTCTCCCGGAAGGTGCGCGCAATCTCGGTGGGCTGACCAGCTCCGTCGCAAAGAAGTTTCAGTGCGAGTTGCTCCAGATCAGCGAAGTCGACGCCGCCCTGCGCACGCTTGGCGCGCGTGAATGCGTCCGTGAAAGCGCTGGCGAATTCGATCAAGGTAATGAGCGGCTGGCGCGACCACTGCCAGTCGTCAGCCAAAGGATCGCGGCCATCGACCGTGCGTGTGAGCGAACCAAGGAACGCGGCATCGTCGAAAAACTCTTCGAGCGGCGCACGGAATTTACCCTTTGTGCCGCGCTCCCATTCCGTTTCTTTGTCCGCGATGCGAATGCAGTTCAATGCATCCGCGATTTCTGCACGCGAGGGTTCGCGTTGGCAGCGACTAATGGCTTCGAAGCAGGTCGCGACATTTGCGCACTCAGAATATTTTTGAATCCTCGGTAACCAATCCTCTCGCCACCGAACAAACTCGCGGACGAGCCACTCGCGCCATTCTGTCGGTTCCGCTTCCCGAAAACGCACGAGCTGTTGCTCGATCCAACGTGATGCGTCCGGGCGGCTTTGCGTGTAGCAGTGCAACCGCAGCACGAGCGCGCGCACGCGTTCATCAGAACCACGCGCGCGACGAACCAACTCGAGCACACCAGACGCGAGGGGTGCCTCGTTGCGATAACAAGCATCAAACAACGCATCGAACGTCTCGTGGATGAGCGGCACGGTTTGCACTTCATCGAGCACACTTACCTGCGGATCAATGCCGAGGTGATGGAATTCATCGCGAATCAGTTGCAGGCAGAAGCTGTGCAGCGTGCTGATGTGCGCGGTGTCGAGCAGCGCGAGTTGTTCTTCGAGGTGAAGTGAAGGTCCCGCGAGTTGTGCCTTCTCAAGTTCCTTGCGCAACCGCGCGCGCATCTCCGCCGCGGCCGCCTCGGTAAACGTCACCATCAAAATATTTTCGAGCGAGCAACATTCCTCGACGATCAGCCGCACGCAACGCTCGACAACAGTGCGCGTCTTGCCGGTGCCGGCTCCGGCCGAGACGAGCACGTTTCCTTTTGCGGCTATGGCGAGTTGTTGCGCTTTGGTGAATGTGCTCACGCCGCACCTGCTTTCTTTGCGCGCGTTTTTGTTTCCGATTTCAACTTCTTCGGCGGCGGCTCAAGTTTACGGAAGGGTTCAGTCCACGAATCAAATCTACAAACAGCGTGGAACTCGCAGTAGTCGCACGCTGTCTCGCTTCCTTTGCGATAAGGGGCGATCTCCACAGCGCCATCGAGAATGCGCCGGCCGAATTCGCGCAGGTGATTTTCCACGCCGTCAATCAGTTGCTGAAACTCCGGACCCGCCACGGAATTCTTCGTCGCGTGATGTGTCGCGAATTGCTCGCCGAGCTTTTCGCTGTCGAGTTGCGGATACGACGCCTCGCTGTAGCGCCCGCTGTGTTGAAACGACACGCGACGACGCGTGTCGCCGTCCTGCAACAGTTCTTCGCGCGAGCTGACCCCCTTGTAGCTACCGCGCAGGCCGATATAGAAAACGCCGACCGGTTCGAGCTTCGGCAAATCACCAGTGGGGGTGACCTGCCGCAACAGCCCGAGATACGAGAGCAATTGGAGTTCGAGCCCATTGTGCAGCTTCGTCGCGTCGACCTTGCGCGGGCTGGACTTGTAATCCATCACGACCGCGAGCGTGCTGCCGTCGTTTTGTTTGCACAGATCAACACGATCAATGCGACCGCGCAGCAGCAGTTCGCGCCCGCCTCCGAGATCAATGCGCCATCCCCCGAGCCTTGAATCGTCGAAACCAAAATCGAGTTCGACCGAGTGAGGATCAAATTGGTAGCTGCGCATCCAATCGGCCAAAGTACCGACCAGATTTTCCAGATTCTGAATCAACACGCGGCCGGTGAACTGGCGTTTCTCGTCGGCGTTAAACAAACCGCCGCCGAACGCAGCGATTTGCTCCTCACCGATCGTTCGCACCAGTTCGCGCGCCACGTCGGACGAAAGATCACGCCAGCGTTTTCCACCCGCCGTGGCGCGCAGATGAAACTCGCGCAGGATCTCATGCTGAAAGGAACCGCGCTCCCGATGGTCCACTTCGAATTCCTTTCGTTCCTGCACACGCAAACCAGCGCTGAGAAAGAAGCGGAACGGACACTCGGCGAAGCTTTCGAGTGAACTGACCGACGTACGCAACGGATTCTGATAAAGCCGTGCCACGACGTCGCGTGTGAGCTTCGAAGTTGCTGCCACGTTTTGAAGCTGTTCATGGCGCGCAACCAGATCAACGAATGCTTCGTGCTCACGCAAAGCTTCCAAGGCCGGATGCGCGCGCAGGAGTAAAGGCGCAGCGAGTTCGCTAGCGTGTTCCGCCTCGCGCCAGTCCGGAGCGTTGAACGTTTCGCGCTGTTCTTTGTTCTCCGGAAACACGCCGGGTACAAGCCGCTCCATCTGTGTGAGAAACGGCGACGGATTCAATGCACGACCTCGCGCATCGGAAGCAGCACAGGTGAGAATCAATTTCTCCCGCGAGCGTGTGCAAGCGATGTAAGCAAAGTAGCGTTCGTGCGCGAGCCGTTGCCGCATGGTCAAAGCGATCCGGTGTTTCGATTCAAGCGCGTTCGCGAGCGCTTCGCGTTCCTGTTCGTTCAAAATCGCCGGACGTGGTGGCGGCGCGGGAAAGACCGTCTCGTTCATCCCCAGCAGCAAGAGCAGACGCAGCTCGGGATTGCGCGCTCGATCAATCGTGCCGACGAGCACCTGATCGAGCGCGGGCGGAATCACGCCGACACTGAGGCTGGCGAGACCAGCTTCAAGGATCGGCAGCCATTCGCACGTGCTGAGTGGTTGTGAACGGAACGCGCGCTCGACGTCATCGAGCCATGAGTTCACCTGCGTCCACACCGTGTCATGGACCAGCGCCGCGGTGGGCGCGACGGGCTTCGCATCTTCGCTCCAGCGCTGAAGTTTTTCTTCGACGTCGAGTTCAGACCAGAAGTTGCGCAGCGCGGACGCGAGTTGGACGCCGTCGATTTCGCCACGAATCGCCGCGCCAAGTTTCGCGAACGGCGGAGTGATCTTCACGCGCAGCGCCTCGAACTGTTGGCGCTTTGTCTGTACATCGGGAAGCGGTGCCGTCCATTGCGCGCCGTCCCAACCATTACGCAGTGCTTCGTTTTCGAGCGCGTCGAGCATGTCCGCGCGATCGTGCACCAACCCCGTTTTGAGCGCGCCGAACCAGTCGTCGCGCTTCCATCCAAACGTGACGGTGCGCAACGCCAATCGTGTCAACTCCGCGACCGGGTGATGCGCGACCGATTCGCGGCGATCGAGGAAAAACGGAATACCATAGCGCGTGAAGACCCGTCGCAGCGCATCGTGATAGCTATCCAACGTGCGAAGGAGGATCGCACATTCACGAAAGCGTGCGCCCTCATCGCGGACGAAGCGCAGAATTTCGCGCGCGGCGAATATCGCTTCCGCTTCGGCGTTCACGCACGTCACGACACGTACGGACGAATCCCGACCGCCGGCAAATACTTTCGGCTCCGACCAATTCGCTTCGATGTGCGCCAGCGACGGCGTGTTCAAGAAGCGCGACTTCGTTTGGCTCCGTGGCAAAACTTCAGTGGTGATGCGAGCGCCTGTCGCGGCGAGGACGGAGGCGCAACGGCGGTAGGTTTGCGCAACGACAGTCCACAGCGACAACCACGACGACTCGCGTTCGTCCTGCGGCTCGGCTTCGAGACAAAACGCCAGCGTCGCTTGCTCGCAACGAGCGACGAACGCGGCGAGCAGATTCATTTCTTGCGGCGTCATCTCGGCAAAACCATCGAGCCAAAGCCGAACCCCGGGCATCGCGAGACCGCCATTCGATTTTGCTTTGCGCGCCAGCACGTCAGCGGCGCGATCGAGCAACGTGTGCGCGTCATCGAGTCGGTTTTCAACAAGCCAATTGCGATAATGGTTCAGAATGAGTGCGACGTCGTGAAGCTTGTCGGCCAGAGCAGTATTTTGCGCCGACGCGCTCGCTGCGGCCAAACGCTGTGGATCGATCTGCTGTTGTTGCAACTCGCGAAGAAATCCGCTGAGTTGCGCGGCAAATCCCGGCAGTCGCGCGGTTGAGCGAAAGATTTCTAATTGATCGTGTTCGCGTGCGAGCAGGGCGCGCAAAACCATTACACGCCCATGCTCGGTCAACGCCTCGTTCGCGCGGCCGCCGAGTTCGCTGACAACGTATTCCGCGAGACGATCGAACGAGAGAATTTGCAGGCGTGTGTAGCCGGGCAACGATTCATCAGCGAGCAGTGCGCGCTCGATTTGAAAGGTGGCCTGTTTCGGCGCGAGGAAGATCAGTGGCGGGCCTTCGGGAGATTGGAGCAAAGCCGCGCGAACTTCCGAGAGACACTGGAAGGTTTTGCCTGACCCCGCTGGTCCCAGCAGGAAACGGATTTGCACGCCGACGTTTTCTCGCACTCGATTCACGGAGGCGAGCTTAGAGAAGCGGGTCGGTCAAAAACGGTCCGACCGCAGAAAGACTTTTGCAGTGGTGCAACAAAACCCTCGGAGCAGTTTCCCGCCCCGGCTCAACAGTTGTTCGCTCGGATCAGGCCTTGGCCGGAACTTTGGCCGTTGCTTCGCCTTGCATCACGACGTGTGAGCCGGTGGCAGGGCGCTGGCCTTTGTGCCACCAGAGCACGAGCGCGCTGGCGATGTAGATCGACGAATAGGTGCCGGTGATGATACCGGCGAGGAAGGTGAACGCGAAGTCATTGATCGCCCCGCCGCCGAAAAGGTAGAGCGCCATGGTGGCAATGAACACAGTGCCGGAGGTGATGATCGTGCGGCTCAGGGTTTGGTTCAGCGCCTGGTTGATCAGTTCGCGGAACGTCCCGCGCACGCCCAGTCGCAGGTCTTCGCGAATACGATCGAAGATCACGATCGTGTCGTTGATCGAGAAGCCGATGATCGTGAGCACAGCGGCGACCATGGTGGCGTTCAGTTCGCGTCCCGCGAGAGCGTAAACGCCAAGTGTCATCAGCACATCGTGAAGAATCGCAACCACAGCGGCGACGGCGAACGAAAATTCGTAACGGAAGGCGACGTAAACCAGGATGCCAAGTAACGACAGCAGCATTGCGACTACAGCGCCACGCAGGATTTCTTCACCGACTGTTGCACCGACACGTTCTGATCCTTTCAAATCAAATCCGGCTTGCGGGAACTGTGAGTGCAAGGTCGAAACAACTTTGTCCGAGACGGCCTGCGGACTGCCGTCCTTGGGGATTCCGACCGTAATGCGCAGCTTCTCGTCAGTTCCAGCGAGCGCGCGCTGATACTGAATTTGCGATTCACCGGCAACCGGCGTGATCGCACTGCGAATCTTGTCCACATCGATCTTTTGCTTGAACTCAAAAGTCATATTGTCGCCGCCAACGAAGTCGATGCCCAAAATGTCGTGCTTGTTGAAGCCGCGGTTCAATCCCCAACCCACGCCGACGATGATGACCAGCCACGAAATCGCAAAAGCGGGCTTGGCCAGCTTCATGAAATCGAGATGCGATGACTTAATGATGTGAAGCATCGGTATGCTCTTGAGCATCCCGCGATCGAGCATGAAGTCGAAGATCACGCGCGTGACAACCAGCGCTGTGAACAAGCTCGCGGCCACACCGATGGTCAGCGCAACGCCGAAGCCCTTGATCGTGCCGGTTCCCATGTACCAGAGAATGATCGATGAAATCAGGGTCGTGACGTGTGAGTCGAAGATCGTTCCGAACGCCCGGCTGTAACCCGCCGCAAGCGCGCCGCGGAGTGATTTGCCTTTAGCGAACTCTTCGCGAATACGTTCGAAAATCAGCACGTTCGCATCGACGGCCATACCGACGGTGAGCACGATACCGGCGATGCCCGGGAGTGTGAGCGTGGTCTTGATCGAGCACATCACGCCGAGCAGCACGATAATGTTTGTGACAAGCGCGACGTTCGCGACCATGCCGGCGAACATGTAGTACACCGCCATGAATGCCGCGACGGCGATGGTGGCGTAGACAGCGGATTGAATACCGCTGCGGATGGTGTCTTTGCCAAGCGACGGATCGACGCGTTCCTCGGAAAGATATTCCAACGGCGCTTCCAGCGGATTTTGGAGCACAGCGGCGAGTTCTTCGGCTTGCTTCTCAGTAAACGAACCGGTGATACGTCCGCTGCCGGCGGTGATCTGATCGTTGATGCGCGGTGCGGAATAAAGTTCGCCATCGAGAATGATCGCCATGAAGCGGCCGCGATTTTCCGGCGCAGTGACTTTGGCGAAAGCGCTCGCGCCTTCGGTGTCGAGGTTGAAAGCGATCTCAGGCTGACCCAGCGTGTCGCGCGACATCGCGGCAGTCTTCACGTTTTTGCCATTCAATCCCGGAATGGCAGTTTTGCTGACGATGTATTCGCGGATTTGCTTCTCGCCCTTGGCGTTCTCCTGCACTTCGCGCATGCGCTGGTAGCCCGGCGGAACAATGCCTTCCTTGAGCAACGTATCGTTGTCGTCATGCACCCAGCGAAACTCGAGGAACGCTGCCTTCTGGACCGCGTTGCGCACCGCTTCTGTGTCCGCTTCGGAAAGTCCGGGCATCTGCACCTGGATACGATCTTCGCCGACGGGCTGGATCACCGGTTCCGCGACGCCGAAGCGATCGACGCGTTTGCGCAACACTTCGACGGCGTTTTGGAGAGCGATGGAACTCGTCGTGTTGGTAGCGAGCTTCCCCGTCTGCATACGCACGAGAAACGACGAGCCACCCTGGAGATCGAGGCCAAGGCGAATCTTTCCGGCCGCGGAGCGCTGTATCCAATTGAGGATCGCGCCGTTGGGATCCTTCAACGCGCTCGCGTCGGCGGCGTTCTTGAAATCGTAATCGAAGTACCGCGTCAGATCGTTGGTACCGACAGCTTCCTTCAGGTTCTTGAATTCGCTCTGCGGGTTCGCCTTCTGCAGCTCATCGAACTTCTTGAGCACCGCGTTCATGTTGGTGTCGGACTTCTGAAGTTTCTCTTTGAAGACCTCGATGATCGGACGATTGCTGGGCGGCCAGGCAAACGTGATACATGCGGCGACGATGAAGACAATGAGGAGGAATCTCCAAAGCAAGGATCGGTTCATGGCAAAAGATCAGGCTTGCACGGCTGCGTCGCCGGCTTTCTCGGTGATTTCCGAGATGGTGGATTTGAGGATTTCGAATTTGGAATCGGCCGAGCGGATCGAAACAGATTTGTCTTTCACCGTGATCACGGTGCCGATGATTCCGCCCGAAGTAACAACCTTATCACCGGGCTTCACATTCTTGAGCAACGATTCAAGTTGCTTCTGCCGATTCCGCTGCGGACGGATGATGATGAGATACATGATGACCAACATGCCGCCCATGAGACCGAAGGTCCGCAACATGGCTGCGGTGGGATTTTCCTGCGTGCCTTGTTGCGCCGGAGCGCCCAACGCAAGCAATGCGAGGCCGAAAGTCATCATAGTTTCCAGATAAGAGCCGCCAAATCTACGAATGAGCTTCCATTTAGCAAGAAGGAGTTTGGGTTTTGTCCGACTGTGGAATCGCCGCCGCAGCACTTCGCACCGTACCCCTAGCCACGGCTGCGAACCGTGGGCCGACATCCTCACGTCCGCCAAGTGACCTACTTCACCAGCGCGGCTACCCACATCAGTTGCAACGCGCACGTGAATCGCCCATCCTCCACGCGTGACTGAACCGCCCGAGAACTTCAACGTGCCGACGTGGAAATTTGTCGTGGCGCTCGTCATCGTGCTGATCGGCGTGATTCTCGGCACGATGTTGTGGATGTGGCGCGACAGCAAGCCACGGCGGCGGCCCGCCCTTCTCGGCGCGCCTGAAGTTGTGCGCACGAATTCACCAGCGCGATGACCGTTTTCCTCAATGGCCAGTTCCTGCCCGAAGAACGGGCACTCGTGTCGGTCTTCGACCGCAGTTTTCGCTACGGCGATGGATTGTTCGAAGCGGTTCTGATTTCAAACGGTAAACTTTTTCGGTGGCCCGAGCACTTTGCGCGGCTCCGACAGAGCGCCAACTTTTTCAAAATTCCGCTCCTGACGACGTGTGATTCATTGCGTGACGCGATGCTGGAACTCGTGTCGCGCGATGGAATGAATGAGGGAATAGCGCGAATCGCACTCTCACGCGGAATCGGGCCACGGGGTTACGCGCCGACTGGAACAGAGAGGCCGACCCTCGTCATCACAACGCATCCAGCGGCGCTCGACAGCGACGTGCCGTCGAAGTTGATCTTCTCTTCACTCCGCGTCGCCGCGGGCGATGTGCTGGCGCGTCACAAGACTGCGAGCCGTTTACTGAACGTTCTTGCAGCGTGGGAAGCGAAGGAACACGACGCGGACGAAGCGTTGCTGGTGGATACTGATGGCCACGTGACCGAAGGAACATCGAGCAACGTGTTTTGGATGGAAGGCGACCACGTGTTTACGCCGCCCATGGCCGCGAGCCTGCTGCCAGGAATCACACGCGCGCTGGTCTTCGAGCTCTGCAAAAAATTGTCGCTCAAAATCACCGAGCAAGCCGCGCCTCCCGGGACGCTGATGAAAGCAAACGCAGTGTTCCTGTCGCTGACATCACGCGGTATCGTGCCTGTATGTTCGATTAACGAACGGCAGATTTCCGGACCATCACACGTTGCCAAGCTCGTCTTGGCTTATCGTGAAACAGTTCGGAATGAGTGCGGTTAAGTTTCGAAATCATGCGCCTTGCTCCAGCGAGTGATACTGCTCCCATTCCGCACGGGCGCGGCGGAACACTTCATTGACGGCTTCGGACTTCGTTCCTTTGGGCAAATAAAATGTTGCTCCGAGATCGCGCGCCCGCCGGAGCATGGCCTCATCCTCGACTCCCGTGTGCAAAACGATTGGCAGTGGTGGATGCGGATTCCGGCTCAACCATTCCAACACTTCAATGCCGCCGAGGCCAGGCAGCAACAGATCGAGAAACATCACCACGGGAAAGTGTTCCTGGTGTTCCGGCTTGGCGCTGCGCTCCAGGTATTCGATTGCCCGCCGTCCGCTCGGCATGGTGACGTGCGGGTTGGGAATCGAAATCTCGTGCAGCGCTTTTTGGAGCAGGAACAAATCGTCCGCCGAATCTTCCACCACGAGGAACGGCAACTGATCAAATGTTTCGTCGCGCCACACACGTTCTCCTTTGTTGCGCCAAAATAGTGCCGCCTGTGACGCGGTGCAACGAAACCGGGGTGGTGCCTTGACCGAAAGTCTCCTCGTGGAAAACCCGCGTGAACTTCCCGCAATCAGTTCAGGCCACTGGCCCGCTTTGCCCGGTCGAGCACTTTCGAATTAATCGCACGCGCACGTTCGGCGCCTTCTCGCAGCACTTGATGGACGTAATCGCGGTTCGCGGCGAGTTCGGCGCGACGAGTACGCGCGGCGGAAAAGTAGTTCCAGTAGTGTTCGAACAACGCCTTCTTCAAATCGCCATAACCGAATCCTCCAGCCCGAAGCTTACTCTCAACTTCACTCGCGACATCCGACGGCGCGACAAGCTTCAGGAGTTGAATCGCGTTGTTCTTCTCCGCATCTGGCTTTGGCTCGGCGGGTGAGCGCGTGTCAGTGACAATGCTCATTACCTTCTTCCGAAGCGCCTTCTCCTCGCCGAAGATCTCGATCGTGTTGCCGTAACTCTTGCTCATCTTCTGGCCATCGGTGCCGGGAACGACAGCCACGTCCTCCCGAATCATCGGTTCGGGAATAACGAACGTCTGGCCATACGTCTCGTTGAACTTCACCGCGATGTCGCGCGTGACTTCCACGTGCTGCTTCTGGTCGCGGCCAACGGGAACGATGTTCGAGTCGTAAATCAAAATGTCCGCGGCCATTAGCACCGGATAGGCAAACAATCCGTGGTTCGGTGAGATGCCTTTAGCGATCTTGTCTTTGTAACTGTGACATTTCTCCAAAAGGCTCATCGGCGTGAGCGTCGTGAGCAACCACGCGAGTTCCGTGTGCTCCGGCGTGTCGGACTGGAGCCAGAATACGGATCGCTTTGGATCAAGTCCGCAGGCAAGAAAGTCCAGCGCTACATCAAGCGAGTTCTTGCGACGTTGTTCGGCGTCGAAGAGCGACGTCATCGAATGATAGTTCGCGATGAAGTAAAAGGCTTCACCCTTCTCCTGAAGCTCAATCGCCGGACGCATCATCCCGAAATAATTTCCGAGATGCAGCGCGCCGGAAGGTTGAATGCCCGACAGAATTCGCATGGCGCGAGAAGGTAGAGGAATTTGGAACTCAGGAAAGTGGAATGTCTCGCGAAGGCCGCAAACGTGACGAAGGAGAAATTCAGCTTTCGTTCCCTTCGCGTTCTTCGCGAGACATCTCGTTTGTGTTCTGCTTAAACCATCGTGATGAACGAGACTCTCACGCGCGCACTCGCCTTGCTCCCACACGGCCCGGAGTTTCGATTCATCGACCGCCTCACGGCGCTAGATCCAGGCAAGAGCGGCGCGGGCGATTACACGTTGCGCGGTGACGAACCCTTTCTCCGCGGACATTTTCCCGGCCGACCGATCATGCCTGGCGTGTTGCTTGTTGAAGCTGGCGCTCAACTCGCCGGAACAGTGGCGCAATCTGATCCCACGATTCCTCCTCTTGCGAATTTGAAACTCACCGCGATTCGGAACGCGAAAATCCTCGGCGCTGCCAGGCCAGGAGAACTCATCCAGCTCGAATCCCGCATCTCCGCCCGGATGGGCAATCTCATCCAGGCGCAGATCAGCGCACGGGCCGGGGAACGCATTCTACTCACGGGGGATATCGTCCTGAGCGGAGACGTGTGATTGCAGTTCAAGGCCCCGGATTTCTTCCCGGCGCGCAGCAAGGCAGTTCGCCTGAGGCGGTGTTCAGCGCTTCCGCCCGATTGTCTGTGCGGCGATGCCGAGTACGTTTCTGCAATGGAAAAGGGGGTCATCATGAAAGTTCAGAAAGTTCTCACCTTGGTTGTTCCCATCTGCACCGCAGCGATGCTTGTCACCGGCTGCGACCGCAATCGGAACATGGGTGCGCCTGCGCCTGCAGTCGAGCGGACGACAGGCCAGAAAATGGACGACAAATCACTCAACAGCAAAGTGAAGGACGCGTTGCACGACAATACCGCGTTCAAATTCCCGGATGTGGAAGTGAACACTTACAACGGGAAGGTGCAATTGAGCGGATTCGTCACCACGGCAGAGCAGAAAAATCAGGCCGAAGAGCTTGCGAAAGCGATCGTCGGCTCTGGGAACGTGGAAAACAAAATCTCGGTGAAGCCGTAAGTTTATCGCGACGACGGCTCGTCTGGTGCGAGCCGTCGCCGAATAACCGACCGGGACTCAGAAGGGGAAATCATGAACCGCACACAATCACGCCGTCGCTTTCTGCGCACGGCCGCTCTTAGCACTGGCGCCGTTGCGCTCGGCTCTCAGATGAGCTTTGCCGCACGGCGCAACAAAGTTCTGCCAAAACCGCAGAACTCAGGCATCCAACACATCATTGTAATGATGATGGAGAACCGATCCTTCGATCATTTCATGGGCTGGCTCCCCGGCGCCAACGGTCGGCAGGCCGGGCTCAGCTATCCCGATCGCAACGGCGTTCTTCAACCGACGTATCCGCTGGCGACCGACGCGATCACGGGAGATTTTCAAGGCTGCGATCATCCCGACCCGGAGCACTCCTATCAAGGAGGACGAGTCGAATACGATGGAGGCAAATGTGATGGCTGGTTGCAGGCGGGACAAAATGATCTCTTTGCGATCGGTTATTACCAGAAGGAGAGTCTCTCCTTTCTTGGCAACGCTGCTCCGGCCTGGACGGTGTGTGATCAATATTTCTCCCCGATCATGGCCTCGACTTATCCGAATCGATTTTACATGCACGCCGCGCAGACCGATCGACTCGACAACTCGCTCACGCTTTCAACGCTGCCGACGATCTGGGACCGGATGGCCGATCATAGCTTGCCTGCCCGTTACTATTTCAGCGATGTGCCGTTCGTCGCGCTTTGGGGCGCGAAGTATTTGCCCATCACGCGCCACATCACGGAATTCTTTGCGGACTGCGCGGCCGGAACATTGCCGGCGGTGTCATTTGTCGACCCGCGCCTGCTCGGCGAAGAACAGGGATTAAGCAACGACGATCATCCACACGCGGACATCCGCAACGGCGAAGTGCTTCTCAACGCCATCTACAACGCCGTGATTTCGAGTCCGAACTGGGGGAGCACAGTGCTTGTGCTGACGTTCGATGAATGGGGTGGATTCTTCGACCATGTCCCGCCATCGCGCGCGCCGATTCCAGCGGCAAGTGCGGCAGCCGGTGATCGTGACGGACTTCGCGGCTTCCGCGTACCGACCTTGTTGATCTCTCCATGGTCGACTCGCGGCTTCGTCGATCACGGAATTTACGATCATACGTCGGTGTTGAAGATGATCGAATGGCGCTGGCATCTGGAACCGCTGACAGTCCGAGACTCGAGTGCGAACAACATCGCCGAAGCGCTCGACTTCTCGCGCAGGAATCTCAGCGCACCGCTGTTCAACGTGCCGACGGGACCATTCGGAGTGCCATGTGTGCTTCAGGAAACTTTGACGAGCGAATGGGAACTGTTGGCGACCGCAGCGCAGGCGTTCGGTTTTTAAGCGCGCGGAGACGAAAAACGAGCGGCGGTATGAAACCGCCGCTCGCGTCGTAAACGGGGGAAAATTACTTCAGCGTCGCGAGGCGCACCGTGAGTCGCGACTTCTTACGGTTGGCCTGGCCACGATGGATCACGCCGACTTTGGCCGCCTTGTCGAAAGCGGAGAGTGTGTCTTTCAGCGCAGTGGCAGCTTCGTCCTTCTTGCCGCTTTTGATGGCGGCGTTATAGCGCTTCTCAAGCGACTTGAGACGGCTGGCGATACTGCGGTTGTGCGCCTGTTTGCGCGCACTATTGCGCATGCGGCGTTCAGCGGATTTCGTGTTCGGCATAAAAAATCAGGCGCGCAAGGTATCGAAACACCCGCGCTTGTCAACGGAGCAAAACGGGAAGGAGAGTTTCTCGCGAAGGACGCGAAGGAAACGCGAACCTTTGGCGAGGATGCTGAAGCCACGGGCGAAATCAAAACTCACCTCTGTAACTCAGCGGGAACAAGCAACATTGGAAACTGAAAAATGAACCGCTCCCAGCCATCGGCCTTCGCGAGACACAATTCTTCGAGAACTTACGCCTCGATCGCGTAAGCCTTGATCTTGTTGTAGAGCGTCTGCCTTCCGATACCGAGACGCTTGGCGGTTTCGAGTTTGTTGCCGTGTGTCTCTTTCAACACCTGGAGGATCGTATTGCGTTCCATCGCTTCCATCAGCGTGAGGTTGGAACTTGCTTCTCCGCTCGATTCGGCCGCGATGGATTCAACGTTGATTGCCAGATCGGACACGTCGATGACTTTGCCCTCGGACATCAGCACGGCGCGCTGCACTTCGTTCTGAAGCTGGCGCACGTTGCCGGGCCAATCAAATCGTCGCATCGCTTCGGCGGCCTGCGGCGAAAAGCCGGTGATAACGCGATTCGCCTGCGCGGCGAACCGCTTCAGAAACGCGGTCGCAAGCGGAATTACGTCCTCACGTCGTTCCCGCAATGGCGGCAAATAAACCGAGATCGCACTGATGCGGTAATACAGGTCCTCGCGCATCTTCCCGTCCTTGATCGCTTCGGCCGGAACTCGGTTCGTCGCAGCGATGACGCGGCAATCAATCTTGTAACTTGTCTTGCCGCCGACGGGACGAACTTCCTTCTCCTGCAACACGCGCAGCAATTTGCTCTGCGTGTCGATCGGCATTTCAGAAAGTTCGTCGAGCAACAGCGTGCCGCCTTCCGCCTGGCGAAAAAGACCTTCGCGGTCTGCTTGCGCGCCAGTGAACGCACCTTTCACAGAACCGAAAAGTTCGCTCTCGATGAGTTCGCGCGGAAGCGCGGCGCAATTCACCTTCACGTTCGGCCCTTTGCTGCGCGGGCTGAGCGCGTGGATCAAATCAGCGATGACTTCCTTCCCGGTGCCGCTTTCGCCGGTGATTAGAATTGAAACGTCACTCGGCGCAACGCGTTCGATCGTGCGCACGACCTGCTTCATCGTCGAGCTCTGGAATACCGGGGACGAGCCGCCGCTCATCGTCGAAAGCGCCCGACGCAGTGCGCCGTTCTCCTCGTTGATCTGCTTATGCTCGAGCGCACGCTCGACCTGCAATTTTAGTGTGCTCGCATCGAACGGTTTGCTTTGAAAATAATACGCGCCGCGCTTCGTCGCTTCGACCGCGGCTTCAATCGAGCCGTGGCCGGTGAGCACGATCACTTCAGCTTCCGGCCAGGTTTTCTTAAGCGTGGGCAGGAGTGTGAGGCCGTCGGCATCCGGGAGTTTGAGATCGAGCAGAACGACGTCGGGCTGGCCGTTGCCATACATGTCCTTGAGCGACGCGGCGTCAGCGGCCTCGGTGACCTCGCAACCGTTCTTCTCCAGGATAGTGCGGACGAACTCGCGGATGACGGCTTCGTCGTCCACGATCATGACCTTTGGCTTCATACTACTTTTTGGCGCTGGCCGCGGCTTTCACAAAACTCTTAAACAAATTCAGATGCCTTCTATATCGGTCGAACAGGCGCTCGGGGTGAAATTGAACTGCCAAAAAATAAGGCAGCACCTGCGACGCTTCTGCCTTGAGTTCCATCGCTTCGATGATTCCGTCCCTGCTACGTGCCGTAACTTCAAACGGTTCGGCCACGCGCTCCACGGCCTGATGATGCGAGCTGTTCACACCGAGCTCTGATTTCCCGGCGAGTTTCCATATCAGTGAACCACGAGTCAATGCCACTTCATGGACACACTCATTCTTTTGATCCATCCGCCGATGGTCGATCGCATCGGGAATTTGCGCCCCGATGTCCACCACGAGCGATCCGCCGAACGCGACGTTCACGAGTTGATGCCCGCGGCAAATCGCAAACATCGGCTTGTGCTGGCGGAAAGTTTCTTCAATGACCATCAGCTCGAACAGGTCGCGCGTGGCATCGATCCCGGTGACGGTTTCGCGAATCTCGGGAGTGACTTTGGCATCGTAAAGCTCGGGCTGAATATCATCGCCGCCCGTGAGCAACACGCCGTCACAGCGCGCAACTGCCTCAGCGACGAAATTCTTCTCCACGAGACATGGCGTCACCCATGGCAACCCGCCGCCCGCGCAAACAGCGAGAGAATATTTGTTCGAAAGGCTGATTGAGTTGTCTTCGAACTCGACGCCGTTCTGCTGCGTGCTGGGGGTAACGAGAATCAGCGGGGAACTCATGTGACGTCGGCTTCCGGAAATCTCTGCTTCAACGCGCGCACCACGTTCCCCTCCTCCTCCGGTCGCACGAGGCGGCGATTGATGCGCCGGCGCACGGCGTCGAGCAACTCCAGCCAATCTTCCAGCGGCGGTTCCTCTTGCTCTTCCCAATCATCGAAGCGCTTGAAGCGTTTGTAAAAAATCCAGCGGTTGCCGACGTGATGCGCATAGACCTGAACGGCTTCGCCGTTCTCATCTGTTCGCTTCCAACTGATTTCCGCTTTCGCCATCTGGTTTGGTTGCAGGTTGAAAGTTGAAGGTTGCAGGTTCACGAACTTGCAGCCTTCAACCTGCGACTTTCAGCTCATTCCTCGATCGTCTTCGGTTCCGGCAACTCCACGCTTGCCACTGCCATCGCGGCGATTCCTTCGCCGCGTCCGATAAACCCGAGCAGCTCGTTCGTCGTGGCCTTCACCGAAACGCGGTTCACGTTAATGTTCAATGCCTCCGCAATGTTCTCTTTCATGTGCTGCACGTGCGGCGCGATCTTCGGCGCCTGAGCGACCAGCGTCGCGTCCACATTCACGATCCGGCCTTCACGAAATGAAATCTGCCGCGCCGCCTCTTCCAAAAAAACTTTGCTCCGCACGTTTTTCCACCGCGGATCGGTGTTCGGAAAAAAATGGCCGATGTCCAATTCACCAATCGCGCCGAGCACCGCATCACAGATCGCGTGCATCAACACGTCTGCGTCCGAATGGCCGTCGAGGCCCTTCGCGTGTTGGAGCTCCACACCGCCGAGGAAAAGTTTTCGTCCCTCCACCAACTGATGCACATCGTAGCCGATGCCCACGTGATTCATTGCGTGCGGAGTAGACCAGTAATCAGTTATCAGTGAAACAGTAATCCGTGCTGCGCGGTCAACAGGGCCACTAATTCACTGACGACTGATTACTTTTTCTCAGGACTGGACGCTTGCCACTCCTTCAGCGATTTTCGCCGTTCATGACACAAGGGCAGAAAGATGAACTCGCCTCGCTTGTTCGCCGGCAGATGGAACTCGTGGGAGAAAATCCGAAGCGCGAAGGACTGCGTCGCACCCCTATTCGCGTCGCTGAAGCCATGGACTTCCTCACCAGTGGCTACACGCTCGACCCGAACGCGATCCTCAACGACGCGCTCTTCGACACCAGTTCCGACGAAATGGTCATCGTGAAGGACATCGACTTCTACAGCCTTTGCGAGCACCACATGCTGCCGTTCTTCGGCAAGTGTCACATTGCTTATTTGCCGCGCAAAAAAGTCATCGGCCTCTCGAAACTTCCGCGACTCGTCGACGTTTACGCGCGCCGTTTGCAAATCCAAGAGCGCATGACGTTCGAGATCGCCAAAACGGTGAAGAAACTCATCAATGCCCAGGGCGTCGGTGTGGTCATCGAAGCGCAGCACCTCTGCATGATGATGCGTGGCGTGCAAAAACAGAATTCATACGCGATCACCTCGGCGATGCTCGGCGCATTCCGCAACGACCCGCGCACACGTTCGGAGTTCTTGACCTTGATCGGTCATTGTCGCGGTTAACAAAACCGGCGACGGCGCCGTGCGTTGAGTAAACTTCACGCGCAGGCGTCAGTGAAGAATGCACCGACCGGGTTTCTGGTTAGTCGCGGGGTTCATAACGCTCACGCTGTTTGCAGCAGGCGTGTTGTGGACTTCCAAGCAACAGACCGTTCCATTCACGGCGACAAGTCACTTGCGCGTGCTGAAAGTCAGCCTTGGCACGAACCACTCTTACTCGACCGATCCACTTTGGAAACGCCAGTTGCGGAAAGTTCTGCCCACCTCACTCGCGACTCGTCTCGGCAGCGTCGATGAATTTTACGCCACGACTCCCTACCCGACCCTCGTCGTCTGGCTCGAAGAACGCGATCTTCACGGCCGTCGCATCGCACCGCGATTCGATGTGCCGTCAGTCCTGATGAAAGACGGACATTCCGCGCGCACGAAGAACAACATCGTACAACTCACCTTCGCTTCTTTCGCGCGCGACGAGAAAGAGATTCCCATCGTGCTCACCGATCGCACGAACATATTTCGTTTCACCGTGCGCAACCCCAAGCCGGTTGCGCGGGCGCACTGGACCGCGACATCTTTGCCGCAGACGCAAACCGTCGACGTGACGCGGGTGACGTTTTCCCAGCCGCGGCGCTTCGGTGCGCCGAGCGAATTCCTGGCCGGCATTCGTGCACGCGGCGAAGACCCGGCCGGCTGGATGACCTGGCGCATCACCACCTTCGATGACCTCGGAAACTGGGCCAGTTTCCGCAATGGCGCGTTCAGTTCATCGCCGGTTCCACTGCCGTTGGTGCCGCGCACCAACTCCGTGTGGCGCCTTCAGGTGGAAGGAACGGAATACATCTCCGCCGGATTTGTGGACCCGCCCTCGACTGGGCGTGCGGTCGAGTTGCCCGTTAAGGCGCGCGCGCAAGCACATGGAATACGCTCGATCGTGTTCGCGGGTGCGGGCGAACACATGATCACCAACGGAATCACGGCGTCGAGTCGCCCCTTCAACGGCGCCCACATTCGTGTGCGCGACTTCACCATCACGGCGGGCGGCGAATGGTCCCTTTACATTGAAACTCCCATCCCTCTCCTGCTCGGCGTCATCGAACGCGGAGCGAATTTTCCAAAGCTTCGTGTCCGCGAGCGCCTGTCGCGCGACGACGGAAGAGTTTTCGTCGCGACGGTCGTGACGAACCTTTTGCGAACAATCGGCCAGCGAGAATTTGTCGCCACAGTGTACGACCCGCGCGTGACCCCCTTCGCGAGCAACCTGGAAGTGGAAATAGTCTGCGCACTGCCTGCGACCGATTTCTTCATCTCACCGCCGTGAATCGTCGACAAGCCCACCCTGCGGCTACGGTTCGACGTGGATGATCAAAAGAGATGCGAAAGGGCGTCGCTGGCCCAACATCCTCGTGACACTCGCTGCCCTCGCGCTGAGCCCAAGCGCGATAGCGACTAATGGCGACTACAAAGATCCATTCCGATAACGACTACACTGGCGTGGCGGGGTTTTTCTTGATGCTTCCGATCATCGCGTTGCTCGCATGGTAGGCTTTGCGGCCAAAGACGTGACGAAGCGAAAGGTCTTCCCAATTCAAGAAAGGAAAGCGATGGGCACGCAGCCAACAGACCGGGGTGCGCGCGAATAATTATGCTGCGAGTCCGCTGTGGACGTACTGAAACGCGTGTTGGACCAACTCGGTTCCGTTCTTGAGATTCAGCTTGTCCTTGATGTATTCGCGATACGCTTCAACGGTTCGAATGCTCAAACGAAGTTCTTCGGCAATCTGGCGCGTGCCGCGGCCTTCGCCGATCATGCGAAACACTTCGAGTTCGCGGTCGGAGAGACTGTCGATCGAGGAACCGCCTTGTTTGATGCGGCCCCCAACAAGTTGATTAAGCAGGCGGCCCTTCATGCGCTCGCTCAAAAACATTTCACCCTGGAGCACCTGGCGAATGGCGGTCAGCACTTTCTCGATTGCTTCCTCCTTCATGATGTAGCCAAGACTGCCGGCGCGAAGAGCGCGTTCGGCATACAATGTCTCGTCATGCATCGAGAGAACGAGCAACGGAAGATCGGGGTAACGCGCCTTGATGTTCTTGATCAATTCAAGGCCATTGCCACCGCGAAGAGAAATATCAACGAGGGCCACATCCGGATTCAATGTGCCGACCAGTTCAAAAGCTTTCGGGGCTTCTTCAGCCTCGCCGCAGACGGTCATGTCCGTTTCCTGATTGATGAGCTGCGCGAGTCCTTTGCGCAGGATGGGATGATCGTCCACCAGTAATACGCGCGCTTTGGCTTTGCGGAGCGATTGCTGCGGCTGCGTCACCACTGTGCGTTTCGAGGCCATACCACCGTTTGTCGTTCTGTCGCGGTTAATTCGATTCATACTTGTTGCGGAACGAGCAAGTAACTCGCGTCCCCCCTTCTGCCGGTGCCTTGATATCGAGCGTACCGCCGATACGACGGGCCCGATAATGCATAATCCTCAACCCGAGGCCATCCATTTTCGCTTCAGGATCGAACCCTGCGCCGTCATCACTCACGCAAAGTTCAAGATGGTCACCCACCGGCGACAGTGTGATTTCGATCTTTTTGGCCTTGCTGTGCTTGACGGAATTGTTGATCGCCTCCTGCGCGATCCTGAAAACGTGCGTGGCGAGAACATTGTCCTGCACCACGATGTTCTCTTTCGACTTAAAGCTGCACTTGACCTTGGTCATTCGTTCGACGTTGCCTGCGAGATCCGCGATTGCCGCCACGAGTCCGCTCCGTTCGAGTTCCACTGGGAACAAACCGCGGGCGAGATTGCGAGTCTGCGCGAGGGCCTGCATGACAAGTCGGCCGATCTCCGCCGCCTCTTTAGCTTCCTCGGGATTTTTGTGTTCGAGCTTTCGCTCCAAAACTTTCGTGAGAAACGTGATGCCAGTGAGGTGCTGGCCCAGACTATCGTGAAGATCCTGGCCGATGCGCTGCTGCTCGCGGCTGCTGACTTCAAGGATCTCGCGCTCGAGACGCTTGCGATCGGTGATGTCGCGAACCACTGCCAACACTTCATCCTCGCCGCAAATTACCGCCCGTGCTTCGAAGTCACGGACTTCTTCGGGAAGCAAAAACTGTCCGGTAAGCGTTTGAACCTGTTTGGTCTTCAGCGCCGCATGAAGCTTGTGCGTGGCCTCTGTAGCGAGCGCCGCGGGGAGAAGTTGCTTCAAGGTCTTTCCGAGCACCGTCGCTTCTTCCAGCGTGAAGGGAACATCTGTCGCAGCCTTGTACTCAACGACGGTGCCGTCCTTGCGGATGCGGAAAATCATGTCCATCACGCATGACGTGACAGCTCTCCACTTCGCATCCAGCGCGTGCAGTAATTCCTGCGCACGCTTGAGGTCCGTGATGTCTTCAGCGATTCCGAGCATTCTGATTACCTGTCCCGACGCGTCGCGGATGGGGAACATTCGGTCACGCACCCATCGCACAGTTCCGTCTGGCGCTGCGACCTGATAAATTTCAGGCCGCCCTTCGGACGATGATCCGCGCCGCCCACCACGGAAGTTCGATGTCCATTCGCCAGGCGAGTCATAGCATTTCTCGCGTGTGCGAACCCAAACTTCCTCAAACCCCGGACTGACGTACATTAACTCGTCAGTCTGCGGATCACTCATCCACAAAAATTTTCCGGCGTGTTCGCTCAACTGGCGAAAACGCTCTTCGATGTCACGCAATGCTTCCTCGGCTTCTGCGCGGCGCGCCGCCTCGACATCGAGACGATCCAGCGCTTCAGCAAGCGTCGACGGCGGCAGCGGCTTCGCTGCCGGGGCCTCCGCGACTGTAGTGGCCGCAGCAGCCTCGCTTGTTTGCGCAAGAGGCGCTGCGTCCTGAATCGCCGTGGGATCCTGTGTCATATTTCAGCCAACAAAACTGGCAGCGCTTGAACATTTTCCGTACCACCACTGGCGATGTTCAGTTTTGCGAGGCCGCTTCCTGTGACACTAATCCCGAAAGCGAGTGGTGATTTGAACCAAATCCGGGCTTTGTTTTCAAGGGTTTTGCGCGGATTACCGCAGGATCATTCGCTGCTCGCGCGAAATCCATGCGACACCCGCTGTCCCGCGAGTTGTCTTAAAGCTGGAACTGCCTAGAAACCTGCCTAGTGCCCCGAATGTCCATGAGCCCAGAAAATTGCTGACGAATCGCGCCAAACCTGCGCAAACACACGCCAAGATTTGTGAGCCGCACGCGCAACGACGACCCGCACCGCAACCTTGCGATGGTGAAAATGAAATTGATCATCGCGTATGACGGCACTCGTTACCAAGGCTGGCAGATTCAAAAGATTGGCACGGGCGTGCAGCAAATCGTCGAGGAAGCACTGCGTAAATTCTTTCCGGGCATGACGCGTGTTCACGGTTCCAGCCGCACCGATACCGGTGTGCATGCGCTTGGGATGGTGGCGCACGTGGAGATTCCGCGCGACGAATTCAGAATGTCACCGCGTAAACTCGTGCTCGCGCTGAACGCGTTTCTTCCGGAGGACATCCGCATATTCTCAGCCGTGAGAGCACCGGAAAGTTTTCACGCTCGTTTCGACGCGCGGGGAAAACAATATCGCTACTTCGTGTGGAATCACGCAGCGATGAATCCCCTGCTGTGCTCACGTGCGTGGCACGTCCCGGTGCCGCTCAATTTTGCTTCGATGCGCAGTGCGGCGAAATTGTTCGTAGGCAAACACGACTTCAAATCATTCGCCGCCAATCGAAATTACGAAATGGAAACCACCGTCCGCACCCTGACGCACTGCGAGGTCAAACGGAATGGCGCGTTGCTTACATTTACGATCGAGGGCGATGGATTCCTTTACAACTTTCCAGCACAGTGGGATCCGAAGCTTGGAATTCACGTGACTTGAAGTCGCG